>Ga0102832_1000301_pt1 | contig 104462 bp, 100 predicted proteins | sample EBPBio282013_DNA_FD_88942 | JGI IMG/M metagenome (GOLD analysis project Ga0102832, IMG submission 88942) | Wastewater treatment Type I Accumulibacter community from EBPR Bioreactor in Madison, WI, USA - Reactor 2_5/28/2013_ DNA (Illumina Assembly) | ecosystem: Engineered > Bioreactor > EBPR >...
TTGCGCAATAGGCCGTTTCTTTCCATCATCCGCGCAAGCCCAGCAGGAGACGCCCATGCCGAAGCACTGCACACCCCAGAAGCCGGGCCGTCGCTGACCATGGCGGTGCTCTACGAATCCGGCTGGCGCGTTCTGCTGCAGGGCGCGACCGGCGCTTACGGCCTGGCCCAGCTGCACGCGATGCGGGAGGCCGGGACGCCGCTTGCCGGCGTCGTCGCCCCGGGGCGCGGCGGTGCCGCCATCGAGGGTCTGCCGAGTTTCGACCGCATGGCGGAAGCGGTCGCGGCGACCGGCGCGCAGGTCAGCATCATCTACGTCCCGGCCTCGGGCGTGCGGGATGCGCTGGTGGATGCGGCGGATGCCGGCATCCGGCTCGCGATCGTCGCGGCCGAGTTCGTGCCGGTGCATGACGCGCTCTGGGCGCTCGCCTATGCGCGCGAGCGGGGCATGTGGGTGGTCGGGCCGAATTCGCTCGGCATGATGGTGCCGGGACAGGCCTTGCTGGGGTCGATCGCCACCGGCTTCACGTCACCCGGGCGCGTGGGCGTGATCGGGCGCAGCGGCACGCTGACTCTGACCGGCACGCGGCTGCTGACGCGCTTCGGCTGCGGCCAGTCCGCCATCACCCATATGGGCGGCGACAGCGTGGTGGGCCGCAACCCCCACGAGTATCTCGCCCGCTTCCTCGACGATCCCGGCACCGACATCGTCGCCTATCTCGGGGAGATCGGCGGCGGGAAGGAATACGCCATGCTCGACCTCATCGCCGCGCGGCGCAAGCCGGTGGTGGCGCTGATCGTCGGGCGCCCGAAGATCGGCAAGACCACGCTGCTGCGTCAAGTGGCCGTGCAAGGCAACGTCGGCGGCAAGCTGCTGGGTTCGGATTGCATATCCGCTGAAGTCCTGTTCCTGTCGCTGGAAGAAGGCCCGCGCCTGATGCGCACGAAGCTGCGTTCAATGAACCTGTCCGCAGAAGCGCTCAGGGGCATCCGTGTTGAATTCGAGTGGCCGCAGGGTCTGCCTGGCGTCGAACGCATCCGGGAATGGCTGCAAGCCCGACCGGACCCCAAGCGCATGCCAGTGGTGATCGTCGACAGCCTCACCCGCTTTCGTACACCGCCGCCAGAGCGCGGCATGGCATTCGCCGCCGACTATGAGGCCGTGAAGATGCTGGCTGACCTGGCCAAGGAGTTTCCCGGCCTGGCCGTGCTGGTCCTGCATCACACAACCAAGGCGATGCCCGACGACCCGGTGGCCGCAATCAGTGGCACCTATGGGCTGACGGCGGCGGCCGACAACTACATGATCCTGCTGAAGCAAGGGCAGAAGTTCAGGCTGCACTGCGGCGGCCGCTTGTGGGCCAGCGACGACGCCGACTTCGAGCTGGTGCGCGAGGCCGGTGGCTGGGCGCTTGGCGGGCTGTGGAGTTTCGGCGTGGAGTCAATCTCACCGAAGCAGACGCAGGTGCTCGACCTACTCAAAGCGGGCGCCAAGACGGCCGCAGCACTGGCCAAGGCAACAGGCCAGGAGGACAGCGCCATGCGCCATATGTGCGCCGCCATGGAGCGCAAGGGACTCATCTGCCGGATCGCCAACGGCTGGGGAATTGCGCAGTGACCTCCCCTTCTCTCTCTTCTTCTTCACGTTCTTCACGTATTCACGTTCTTCACGAAGTTCACGGTGAGCGTGAAAAGCGTGAAGTGTGTGAGGGGGGGAACGGTTGCGCGCCTTGCCGAGCTTGCCTCGGCGCGAAAAATCGGCGCCCGGTTGTCTAGACAAGCAAGCCCGCATAGACAGATGAATCCTCCGCCAAACCCCCAGCACCGGCGCGGCTGGCGCGACGCCGCCCGGCGCGTCCGCCAGCCAGTCCACCACCTAGCCGCAACTGAAAGACACCATGCTTGAACGACTGCGCACCTTGTGGCGCCGCATCAGTCCCCACCATCGCCGCATCGCCGCAAAGCGTCGGCTCGAAGCCGTGCTGCACGAACACGGCATTTCCAGAACGCGCGCCGCGCGGATCGCCAGCCACTACCTCAAAAAGGACGCTCCCCATGCCTGAAGCCACCCAGACCCACGAGACCACGCCCGAGCCGACCGGCGACGAGGTGAAGAACCCGGCCGCCGTGCTGCTGAAGAACAAGGAACTGCTGGCGCGCAATGCCGAGCTGCAGGCGCGCGTCACCGAACTCGAAGGACAGGCCCAGGCGCTGACCGAGGCACACAGCAAGCTGCAGGCCGACTTCGCCGACTTTCACATCCGGCGTCCGCTGGCGCGCGTGGCCGAGCAAATCTCGCCGGTGCCGGACCTGTGGATGGCCGAGTTCTCGAAGCTGTACGACGTGCGCCAGGTCGGCGACGATCTGCGAGTCTTCGACAAGAAGACGGGCGAAATGTGCGTCGTGCCTGAAGGCACGCGCACGGCTGGCAAGCCCATTGATCTGACGCCCGAAAGCCTGTGGGCGTTTCTCGATCGGGGCGTCAGCGAGAGGAGCAAGAAGGACTCTGAGTGTGATCCTCAGGCCGCCCGATTCAACTGGTTGATGCGCTACCTCGGGCCCTCGGGCGGTGGTGCAGTCGGCAGCTTCGGCAGCGGCTTGAAGGGCGTGATGCCAAGCGCACCGGCGCCCAGTCCTGAGCCCGCATCGACACCGCCGCTCGGCTTGCGCTGAGCAGCCTAACCGCCTAACATTACGGCACCGCCTGGCCACGCTGGGCGGCACCCCTCTTGGGCGCCACGCGCCTGCGCTGACCGTTCACGACGGCCTGCGAATCAACCCCCTTGATTCCGAAAGGCCCTACCGTGGCTGTCACCCAAATTGCGGACGTAGTCGTCCCGACCGAATTCACTGCCTTCCTCGTTGAGAACGTTGCAACCAAGGCCGCGCTGGTCCAGTCCGGGCTGATGGCGCGCAATGCAGCCATCGATGCCCAACTGAAGGCCGGCGCGGACAGCTTCAGCGTGCCCTTCTGGCGCGATCTGTCCGACGACGCTGCCGACCTCGCGAACGACAACCCGGCATCCATCGCCACGCCGCGCAAGCTCGGATCCGGCAAGCAGCTCATTCGCAAGGCCTTCCTGCACGCCGGCTGGTCGGCGATGAACCTGGCGTCCGAACTGAGCGGCAGCAACGCATTGACCCGTATTCAGGAGCGTGTCGATGCCTACTGGACGCGGGAGCTTCAGCGCCGGCTGATCGCCTCTCTGAACGGCATCCTAGCCGACAACGCTGCGAACGACGGCGGCGACATGATCATCGATATCAGCGGCGCGGCCGGGACGGCAGCGAACTTCAGCGCGGGCGCTGTCATAGATGCTGCTGCAACCTTGGGCGACTCGCTGCGCGACCTGACCACGATCGGATTGCACTCCTCAGTCTACAAGGCTGCGCTGAAGTCCGATCTGATCCAGACTGTTCCGGCATCGCAGGGCGGCTTCATCCAGACCTTCCGCGGCCTGGCCATCCTGATCGACGATGAACTGCCGCTGGCCGCCGGCGTGTACACGTCAGTCCTGTTCGGCGCCGGCGCTTTCGGCTTCGGCGTGAGCCAACCGCGTGTGTCCGCTGGCACCGAAATCGAGAGCGTCCCCGGCGCCGGTAACGGCGGCGGCCAGCAGATCCTGCATTCGCGGGTGAACCTGGCTGTGCACCCGGCCGGGTTTCAGTGGCGCGAAGCCAGCGTCGCAGGCGAAAGCCCGAGCGTCGCCGAGTTGGCCATGGCGGCCAATTGGGATCGCGTCGCGGGGTCGCGCAAGCACGTCCAGATCAGCGCTCTGAAGCACAAGCTGCCGTGACGACGCGCGGCAAGCTGCCTGGGCGCGTGAAGGCGCCCGAGGACAAGCGGTGCGTCGGGCGGCCGATGAAGATGCCGCCGCCCGATGCGCTGGAAGTCATCCGCGCGACCACCTCCACCGGTGCGACCAAGCGCGGGGTTGCGATGGCGCTGGGCGTGAACCTGGACGTGCTTGCGCGCTGGCTGGCCGAGCACCCCGAGCTGGCTGAGGCCTTCGCCGAGGGACGCGAGACCGAACGCAGGGTCCTTCACGCTCGTCTGTTCGAGCTTGCCACGAAGGGCGAAGGCCGGGACTCGCTCATCGCGGCGATGTTCTTGCTGAAGTCGCGGCACGGGTACGTCGAAGGCGAGAAGGACGCGCAAACCAATCGCGTGAGCATCAACTTCCAGCTTCCAGGCGCACAGCCGCTTAACACGCTCGTTATCGACAATGATGCAGATCGAATTCACCGACTTCCAGCAGCGCCTGCTGAGTCTGCCCGAAGAGGTTGACGTTTTCGCCGGTGGCGGGCGCGGCGGCGGCAAGTCTTACGCGCTGGCGCTGCTGGCCCTGCGTCACTGCGAGCAGTACGGCGAGCGTGCGCGGGTGCTCTACCTGCGCAAGACTTACGCGGGCCTGCGCGACTTCGAGCTGGTCACGCGCGAGCTGTTCGGGCTGGTCTATGGCACGGACGCGCGCTACAACGGCAGCGAACACCTGTGGCGGCTGCCCAATGGTGGCTACATCGAGCTAGGCCAGCTTGAGACTCACGCCGACTATGCCAAGTACCAAGGCCGCTCGTTTACGCTGCTGCTGATCGATGAGGCTGGCCAGTACGCGCAGCCCAACTTGTTGGACTTGATGCGCTCCAACCTGCGCGGCGCGAAGGACATCCCGATTCGCGTTGTCGTGGCCGCGAACCCGGGCGGCCCGGGGCATCACTGGATCGCCAAGCGCTACGTATTTCAGGCCGGACCTTGGAAGCCCTTCCGCGAGGGCACGAGCAAGCGCTTGTGGGTCTACGCGCCGTCGACGTACGACGGTAACCAGTTCATCGACCGCGATCAATACCGCGTTCAACTGGAAAGCGCATGCCCGACCGACCCGGAGCTGCTGCGCGCGTGGCTGACCGGTGACTGGGCCGTGAACCGCGGCGCCTACTTCGCCATGGTGCTGGACGAGTCGCGCAACGCCTTTGACCCCTGGCAGGCCATCCCCGAAAGTTGGGACTATTGGCTGGCGCACGACTTCGGCAGCGCGGCACCGAGCGTCACCTACGTCGTGGCCCAGTCGCCAGGCGATCAGCACGAGGGCGCGTTCTACCCGCGCGGATCCATCGCGCTGGTCGATGAGCTTGCGGCCGTGCGGCGCGACAACCTGAACATGGGCTTGGGTTGGACCGCGGCGACCACCGCGGAAGAGGTCATCGCCATGTGCAAGCGCTGGGACATCAAGCCGCGCGGCGTGGCCGACGATGCGTGCTTCGCGAAGTCGGGCCTTAGCTCGGGCAGCATCGCCGACGAATTCGCGCGCAAGGGCGTGACCTTCGAGCCCGCGAAAAAGGCCGACCGCATCACGGGGTGGCAGTTGATGCGTCGCATGCTGGCCGACGCCGGCAAGCCCGATGTGCCTGGGCTGTACATCAGCCGCGCCTGCAGCTACTTCTGGTCGACCGTGCCTTACCTGGCACGCGATCAGAAGCGCGTTGAGGACGTGGACAGCACCGGGCCTGACCATGCCGCTGATGCGTGCCGTTATGGGCTGCTGCGGCTGCGCCGCGCTGCGTCGGTGGGGCCCTTGCGGATCTGAAGTGGCCTGCGCGCCGAGCGCCGCACGGGCGACCTGCTGTAGTGGGTGTGCGCGCCGGTTTCGGACGGTTGGCTTGTGTCGGCTGCCTCGCGCCCCCTAACGCCGGTCATTGGGGCACGTCCCTACCGGTTTCGCGCGGCGCGCACGGCGCAGTTTAGGGCGTGCCGGAGCGACTCCCGCGCGCGCTGCCGCGACGCTCATGCTGCAGCCGCCATTCTAGCGCGGGCTACAGTCGCGCGCATGTGCTCGAACTACATCGCCGTCACCCGCACGGACCGGCTGCTCACCTTCTTCGGCGTGGCGCGCGACCCGAGCGAGCCGCCGCCCGAGTTCAGCGCCGAGATCTGGCCGCAGCGCCTCGCGCCCTTCATCCGCCGCGCCGAAGACGGCAGCGGCAATCGGCAGATCGAGGCCGGCCAGTTCGGGCTGCTGCCCTTCTTCGCCAAGGAGCTGGCCTACGGCAGGCGCACGTACAACGCGCGCAGCGAGACCGTCGCCACGCTGCCCAGCTTCCGCGATGCCTGGAAGCGCGGCCAGCGCTGCATCGTGCCGGCCGAGGCCATCTTCGAGCCCTGCTGGGAGACCGGCACGGCCGTGCGCTGGCGCATCCAGCAGGCGGGCGAGGTGCCGATGGGCATCGCCGGCGTCTGGGCGCGGCATCCCAAGCTGACCACGAAGGATGGCAAGCCGATGCTCAGCTTCGCCATGCTGACCGTCAACGCCGATGGCCATCCGGTGTTCAAGCGCATGCACAGGCCCGAGGACGAGAAGCGCATGGTCGTGATCCTCGACCCCGCAGAGTACGACCGCTGGCTGCAGTGCACCGTGGCCGAGGCGGCCAGCTTCTTTCGGCAGTGGACGGGCGCGCTCGACGCCTTCCCCGCACCGCTGCCACCGCGCCGACGCCAGGGCGCAGATGAGGCTGCAGAGCCACCGGACGACGCTTGACCGCACCTTGATCATCGAGTTCGCATCGTGCGACTTCGATCCATGCTTGAGATTGACCGCCTTGGCCGCCCGCATCCCTTCATCCGCGGCACGCCGCAGCATCTCGCCGGCCTTGCGCTGGGCGCGGCAGGCGGGGCGGAATCAAGTGGCGGACGGACTGGCGGACGGACGAAAAACGGTCCGCAGAGCCTTATTTCATGCGGGTGTTGACAGACGCTCCCTCCGCCAGGAACATCGAAAACACGGGCCTCGCAGGCCCGTTTTTCTTTCCACCCACGTCCCTACCCATGTCTTGACGGGCGCGCTCGACCGCGTTGCGCGGCGGCGCGGAATCGGTGCGAAGGCCCCGCCGCCGCCCCAACGACAACCGGCCCCGAAGGGCCCGCAAAGGTGCAGGTCGTGGCCGGCGCCGCAGCGCCCGCCATGCCGCGCCGATGCCGACAAAATGGCCTTTGGGCGCTCTTGCGCAGGATCAAGAAGCATCCTAATATCGGACACAGATATTCTTTTATCGGACTGATCGGCGGCAGGAGCAGACAGGTTCATGGCGGTCTTCGATCCGTTTCCGGTGCCGGCGCATCAGGGTCTGGCGCCCACGCACGTCATCGACTGGGAGGCCATCGCCAGCACGCTGGTGCGCCGCATCCTGGCGCTGCAGCGCGGCGAACGGGTGATCATTTCCACCGACCCCTACTACGGCGGCGCCGCGCTGGACGCGCTGCGCTGCGAGATCCAGCGCGCCGGTGCGCTGGAACTGGCCAGCATCCTGCACTGGTCGCCCACGGTGTCGCAGTTGCGGCTGCCGAACGGGCGGCATCCGGACCGCGAGCTGGACCAAGCGGAGACGGCGGCGATGAAGCAGCTCTTCGCCTGTGCCGACGTGTTCGTGCTGCTGATGAACGACCGGCGCAGCCCGCGTCGCACGGTGGCCAACTCGCAATCCGACGAGGTGGTCAACGAGTGGCGCGGCGGCCGTGCCGTGCACCTGCACTGGTTCCAGGATCCACGCTTTCCGGACCCGTCGCACCCGGTGAACCTGCTGCACGATCGCGTCACCGAAGCGGCGCTGATCCGGCTCGACTACGACTGGATGCGCCGCCTGATGGAGCGCATGGTGCAGCTCATCGCGGGCCGCGAGCTGCGGCTGACCGATGGCGCCGGCACCGACCTGCGCTTTCGTGCCGGGCTGCAGTTCCACACCAACTACGGCGATGCCTCGCGCGAGCGCATGGCGCGCTTCACCAGCGGCCGCGACCGCGAAGAGGAGGCGCCGGTCGGCAGCTTCCGCTTCATTCCCGAGGCCGGAACGGCCCACGGCCGGCTGGTGTTCCCGCGCCGCAAGGACGGCCAGTCACCGGCACTCGGCCGCGGGTTCGACACGCAGCCCTTCGCCGACGCCGGGCTGGCCTTCGAGTTCCGCGATGGCCAGGTCGTGGCGCTGCAGACCGAAGGCGACCAGCAGGCGCTGATGCAGGCCTGGCAGGCCGAGACCGGCGACAAAGGCGGCCTCGGTGAAGTGATCATCGGTTGCAACCCGCTGCTCACGCCGGTGCCCGGCAGCACGTTCCTGCCGCACTACGGCTTCGGCGCCGGCGTGCTGCGCCTGATCCTCGGTGACAACACGCTGTCCGGCGGCCGCGCGCGTTCCAGCTTCCACCGCTGGCTGATGTGGAGCGACGCCTCGCTCGAAGTCGAAGGCCGCCCGCTGATCGACCGCGGCCGGCAAGTTCCGCTCGAAGCGCTCTGTTCCTGAACCCTTGCCAAGAGAACCCGCCATGCCTTGCTCCCGCCGCAGCGTGCCGTTCCTCCTCGCCGGCCTGCTGTTGGGCGCGGTGACGGCCGAAGCCGCCGATGGCTTTCCCACGCCCGGCAAGCCCATCCGCATCATCGTGCCGTTCACGGCCGGCGGCCAGGCCGAGACGATGGCGCGCATCGTCGGCACGCGCCTGGCCGACGTGCTAGGCGTGCCGGTGATCGTCGAGACCAAGCCCGGTGCCAGCACGGCCTTGGGCGCGTCGGAGGTCCAGCGGGCCGCGCCCGACGGCCACACGCTGCTGTTCACCAACGGGCTGACCCATGCGCAGAACCCGCACCTGCGTGCCAAGCTGGCCTACGACCCCCGGAAGTTCACGCCGATCTTCCAGCTGGTCGAATCCGGCAACGTGCTGATCGCCAACCACTCGCTGCCGGTCGGCAACGTGCGCGAGTTGGTGGCCTTCGCGAAGGCCAACCCGGGCAAGATCAGCTACGCCTCCATCGGCGCCGGCTCCGGCGCGCACCTGCTGGCCGAGCTGTTCATGCAGAAGACCGGCACGGCGCTGACGCACATTCCCTACAAGGGCAGCGCCGATGCCAACCGCGACCTCTGGGGCGGCCAAGTCGACGTCATGTTCGACGGCTTCGGCACCGCCATCCAGGGGCTCAACGCCAAGCGCGTCAAGGCGCTGGGCATCGCCACGAAGACACGCAATCCGGCGCTGCCCGATGTGCCCACGCTCGCCGAGCAAGGCGTCGACGGCGTCGACCTGCAGGGCTACATCGGCTTCTTCGGCCCGGCCGACATGCCGCCGGCCGTGGTGACGCGCCTGAATGCGGAGATGCAGAAGATCCTGGACACGCCGGCGGTCACCGAGCAGATCCTGCAAGGCGGCAACACGCCGGCCGGCGGCTCGGCGGCAAAGTTCGCCAAGGTGGTTGCCGAGCAGTACGACACCTGGGGCGGCGTCATCCAGAAGATCGGCCTGAAGCTGGAATGAGCGTCGCGATTCTGGTGCTCGGCGCGACGGGCCGCGTCGGCTCGCTCGTCGTGCGGGAACTGGCCGCGGCGGGCTCAAGCGTCGGCGGCCTGGTGCGTGACCCGGCCCGCGCCGCCGCGCTGTGGCCCGCGGGTGTGCACGCGGTGGCCGGCGACCTGGCCGATGCCGCATCGGTGCGCCGCGCGATGCACGGCGTGCAGGCGGTGCTGATCAGCTCGCCGGTGCATCCGCAATTGGCGCCGTGGCAGTGCCAGGCCATGCACGCGGCCGCGGATGCGGGCGTGCGCCGCATCGTCAAGCTGTCCGGCTCGGCCTGGACGATGCGTCCTGGCGATTGCACCACCATCGGCGCGGCCCATGCCGCGGCCGAGGCCGAGTTGCAGGCACTGGTCGCCGCCGGCCGGTGCCAGGGCGTGTGCATCCGGCCCAACGCCTTCCTGCAGGGCATGCTCGGTCGCGTCGTCGCCGAAGCGCAGGCCGGCGGCCGCTTCGCGCTCGCGCTGGGCGACGCCCGCGTGGCTTTCGCCGACGTGCGCGACATCGCCGCGGCCTGCGCGCAGGCGCTGCGCGCAACGGCGCCGCCGGCCGGCATCGAGGTGACCGGGCCGGCCGCCGTCGGCGGTGCCGATATCGCGGTGCTGCTGCAGCGCCTGCTGTCGCGCCCGGTGGCTTACCGGCCGATCGAGGTTGCCGAGGCGATCGACCGCGCGCGCGCCACCGGCCTGTCGGCGTTCACGCTCCGGCACCAGCAAGAGGTGCTGCTGCGGCTGCGTGCCGGGGCGGGCGAGCCGGTCAGCGCCGAGTTCCAGGCCGCCGTGGGCCGCACGCCGCGCACGGTCGACGCTTACCTGGCCGAGGCCTGCGCCGCACGGGCCTGAGGCCGCTGGTGCGCCGGTGCGCCGGCGCGCCGGCGCAGCGAGCCTCAGTCGCGCCCCAGTTCCGGTGGACGCGCGTTGGCGTAGCCCGAGACGAAGTCCTTCACCGTGCCGTCCGGCGCGAACACGCTGCGCCGGATCGTGCCGATGTTGCCGCCGTAGACGTGGATGCTGATCGAGACGCGGTCGTCGAAGGCATTGCGTACGCGATGAACATCGCCCAGCGTCGGCGACACCGCCTCGACCTGCCCCGGCTCCAGTCGATGCTCGGGGCCCAGCGGTCGCGGCTCGCCGGCGCCGACCGCGTAGGCTTGACCGAATTCCGCGCCGCGCAGCACGCCGATCAGCCCCCAGACGGTATGGTTGTGAACCGGCGTGGCCTGTCCTGGCCCCCAGACGAAAGAGACGACCGAGAAGCGCTCTTGCGGGTCCACGTGCAGCAGGTACTGCTGGTAGTGCCGCGCATCGGGCTGGGCGCATTCCGGCGGCAGCCAGTCGTCGCGCGCCACCAGCGCGGCCAGCAGCCGCGAGCCGGCGACGACCAGTGCGGGCTCGGCCGGCGCGCCATCCAGCAAGGTGGCGAAGGCGCCGACGAATTCGCGCAGCGGCTTGAGGGTGTCGGGTGGTGTCGTCATGATCTCCGGAGCGTCGAAGGCAATTGCGGTGCGGATCCCTCAACGCGGGCGCGTGGCCGAGCGATAGGCGGCGATGCGCGCCTTCAGCCCCGGCCGGGCAGCGGAACGCACCAGGCGCTGCAGGTCCAGCGCGTCGCCGACGGTGCCGCGCGGGCGGCGCGCGCCCGCTGCCGCCTCGTGGATCGCGGCATGGGTCGCGTCGTCCAGCCGGCGCTGCGACTGCAGCAGCCGCTCGCGCTCATCGTCCAGCGCGCCGGCGGCGATGCGTTCGTGCGCCAGGCCGGCGCGCAGCGCCTGTGGCGTGTCGATGCGCTTGCCGCTGAGCACCCAGTCCTGCGCGACGCGCGCGCCCACCGCGTCGGCCAGGCGGCCGGTGCCCAGCACGAGGCCGAAGCCGGCGCCCGGAAAGGCAAACTCCGCCTCGCCAACCACCCAGCGCAGCGAGCAGGCGCAGAACAGGTCGGCGCCGGCGCCCAGCGCACGGCCCTGCGCGATGGCCAGCGTCGGAAAGCGTGCGGCCGAGACCGCCTGCAGCAGCAGTTCGACGCGGATGAACCGCGCCAGCAGGCTGTCGTCGGTCTCCGACTCCAGGTCGGACAGATCGAAGCCGGTGCAGAAGTTCGCGCCGGCGCCTTCGATCGTCAGCAGCCGCGGGCGCAAGGCATCGGCGCGCGCCAGCGCCTGCTCGAAGGCGGCGACCAGCGTGTCCGACAGCGCGTTGCCGCGCTCGGGGCGCTGCAGGCACAGGCGCAGGCAGTCGCCGTCCGCGGTGAGCTGCAATGCGGGCGCTTCGCTCATCGGCCGTAGGTCGCGCGGATCTCGTCGCTGTGCTCGCCCAACGCCGGCGGCGGGCGGCGGATCGGCAGCCCGACGCCATCGATGCGGATCGGCGAGGCGAAAGTGCGCGTCGCATGCCCGTTGGGCAGCGTCAGCGGCTGCACCCAGCCCATGTGCTGCGTCTGCGGGTCGGCCAGCGCCTGCGCGTAGGTGTTGATGCGCGCGTGCGGCACGCCGGCGCGGTGGAACACGCCGATCCAATGCTCGACCGGCCGTTGCTCGAAGTGCTGCTCCAGGATTTGCCGCAGCTCGTCCTGGTGCGCGGCACGCAGCGTCGGCGTCAGGAAGCGCGGGTCGTTCGCCAACTCGGGCAGGTCCAGCGCCTGCAGCACCTGCAGCCACAGCTTGTGGTTGCCGGCGGCAATGGCGAAGTAGCCGTCCTGCGCGCGGAAGGCCTGATAAGGCGCATTGCGCGGATGGGCCGAGCCCAGCTTGCGCGGGTCGCGGCCGCTGCCGAAATACTCGCTGGTCTGCAGCGCCGCGATGCCCAGCGTGCAACCGAACATCGGAATGTCGATGTGCCCGCCGCGGCCGCCGCCGCGCACCCGCGCCAGCCCGGCGGCGATCGCGAAGGCGGCATACAGGCCCGATGCGAAGTCGGACACCGGCACGCCGCACTTGACGGGCGCGCCGTCGGGCTCGCCGGTCACGCTCATCACGCCCGCGGCGGCCTGCACCGTCAGGTCGAAGCCGCCCTCGCCGGCGCGCGGCCCGTCCTGGCCGAAGGCCGAGATCGAGCAGTACAGCAGCCCCGGGTGCTGCGCCGCGAAGTCCTCGTAGCCCAGGCCCAGCCGGTCCATCACGCCCGGCCGGTTGTTCTCGACCAGCACCTGGGCATCGAGCACCAGCCGGCGCGCGATGGCGCGGTCGGCCGGCAGCTTGAGGTCCAGCACCACCGAGCGCTTGTTGCGGTTCAGCGAGGCGAAGTTCTCGCTGAAGCCCGCGCTGAGCGGTGGCCACTGGCGCAGGCCGTCGCCGGCCGGCGGCTCCACCTTGACGACGTCGGCCCCCATGTCGGCCAGCAGCATCGCCGCAAAGGGCCCGGCCGCGGTGGAGCAGAACTCCACGACGCGGACCCCGGCCAGCGCAAGATCGGTATCGCTCATCGTTGTCTTCATTCGTTGACGGCGGCCATCGCTTCGAAGCCGGCCTGCAGATCGGCGATCAAGGCGTCAGGCGATTCCAGCCCGACGTGCAGCCGCACCAGCGGGCCGCCGCTCCAGGGCCGCGCGGTGCGAAGGTCCGCCAGGTGCGCCGGCATGATGAGGCTTTCGAACCCGCCCCAGGAAAAGCCCAGCCGGAAGTGGCGCCGCCGGTCGCACAGCGCTGCCAGTTGCGCCTGGCTGGCCTGCTTCAGCTCGAAGCCGAACAAGCCGTTGGCGCCGCTGAAGTCGCGCTTCCACAGCGCATGCTGCGGGTGCGATTCGAGCGCCGGGTGCAGCACGCGGGCCACCTCGGGCCGCGCGGCGAGCCAGCGCGCCACGGCCAGGCCATGCTGCTCGTGTGCGGGCATGCGCACGTCCAGCGTGCGCATGCCGCGCAGGATCAGCCAGGCATCGTCTCCGCCGACGCACAGCCCCTGCTGGCGCACGGCCTGGTGCACGCGCGGCCACAGTTCGTCGCGGACGACAATGGCGCCCATCAGCACATCGGCATGGCCGCTCCAGTACTTGGTCAAGGGCAGCACCGAAACGTCCAGGCCCCAGTCGAAGGGCCGCGCCAGCCGCGGCGAGGCCCAGGCGTTGTCCAGGCAAGTCGGCACGCCATGCCGCCGCGCCACTGCGCACAGCGCTGGCACGTCCTGGATCTCGAAGGTGTAGCTGCCCGGGCTTTCCATGTAGAGCATGCGCGTGTTCGGCCGCATCAGCGCCTCGATGCCGGCGCCGATGCACGGATCGTAGAACTCGGTCTGCACGCCCAGGCGGGCGAGCATGCCGCGCGCAAACAGCCGCGCCGGCCCGTACACCGAATCGCTCATCAACAGGTGGTCGCCCGGCGACAGGAAGGCCAGCAGCGCGGTGGCGATGGCGTTCAGCCCGCTCGGCACCAGCGCCACGCGCACGGCGTGCGGGCCGGCTTCGAGCGTGCCCACCGAGTCGGCCAGCGCAAAGGTCGTCGGCGTGCCGGCGGTGGCGTAGTTGGCCGCGCGAAGCTGGCCGGCGGCGGTGGCGGCGACGGCCGCGCGCGTCTCGGCCAGCGTGTCGAACAGCACGCTGGAGGCGCGCCAGACCGGCAGGTTGACGCTCTCGTAAGGCGACGGGCCGGCGCTGCGGCCAAGCTCCGCCAGCGCCGGCGGCAGCGGCGGCTGGCCGCTCACGATCGCCACTCCGTCGCCACGCCAGCGTCGATGGCCTGCGCGCGCTGCAGCGCCAGTTCGAGCGCGGCGAGGTCCAGCGCGCCGAAGCCCAGCGACTTGTACAGCGTCACCTCGCGCTCATCGCGGCGGCCCTCGGCGCGGCCGCACAGCACGTCGCCCAGTTCGGCGACGATGGCCGCTTCGCTGATCGCGCCGGCGGCCAGCGCGCGCCGCACATCGCCCGATTCGGCGAGCGCCGCGTCGCGCCGGTCGACGAACAGCCGCGCGCGCGCCATCAGCGCGGGCTCGATCTCGCAGGCCAGCGGCGTGCTCGAGCCCACGGCGTTGACGTGGCAGCCGGGGGCGATCCAGCCGGCCTGCAGGATGGGATCGACGGCCGCGGTGACGGTGCAGACGACGTCGGCGTCGCGCACCGCGGCTTCGATGCTGGGCACCGCCACGGCGCCGAACGTCTGCGCCAGTTGCGCCGCCTTTTGCGGCGAGCGCCCCCACACGCGAAGTTCGGCCGCGGGCAGGATGGTGCGCATGGCCTGCAGATGCGAGCGGCCCTGCACGCCGGCGCCGACCACCGCCACCGTGCGCGCACGCGGACGGGCCAAGGTCAGCGTGGCCAGCGCCGAAGTCGCCGCCGTGCGCAGCGTGGTGAGCTGCGGCGCGTCGGCCACGGCCAGCACGCGGCCGTCGTCGCCGTCGTGCAGCACCACCAGGCCCTGCAGCGGATCGAGGCCGCGCGCCGCGTTGGCCGGCGTGACCACCATCTCCTTCAGGCACCAGCGGCGCGGCGCGGCCTCGCGCAGCGCCGGCATCAGCGTCAAGCCGGTGGCGCTGGTGCCCGGCGGCCTGACGCGGCTGCGCAGCGGGGTGTGGAAGCGGCCTTCGGCCACGTCGATGAAGACGGCGCGCATCGCATCGATGCACGAGCGCATGTCCAGGCATTCGCGCAGCGCCTGGCCGTCGAGGACGCGCATCATGCGGCGGCTCCGAAGTTGGGGCCGCAGCAGGCTACCACCGGCCGCAGCCGCGGCGGCGGCGTCTGGCGGCTGCGGCCGGCGACCACCGCGCGGCCATCGATCAACACGTGCGTGATGCCCGGCAGGTCGCCATGCGCGACGGCATCGGCCAGCGTGCTGCCGGCCGACCCTTCGACCGGGCCGCACAGCGCCAGGTCCGCCGGACGGCCCGGCGCCAGGATGCCTTCGGCCAGGCCATGCGCACGCGCCGTGTTGCCGGTGGCCACGGCGATGGCCTGCCCCGGCGACAGGCCGCACATCGAGGCCAGGAACAGCACGTTGCGCCAGGCACCGCGCGGAATCACGCCGGTGCCGCCAGGGGTGTCGCTGCCCAGGGTCAGCCGGCCCAGTTCGCCGCGCGCGACCAGCCGCGTGACCGCACGGTGGCCCGACCGATAGTTGCCGGAGGAGCACAACTCGAGCGGCATGCGCAACTCGTCGACAACGCGGTCGAGGTCGGCGTCGGACATCGGGATCGGACCGCCGGACACATGTGCCGCGATGTCGGGCTGCAGCCACGACAGCACGTCGAAGCCGCACATCTGGCTGACCCCAGAGCGCGAGACGCCGCCGGTGTGCACCTTGCTGCGCAAGCCGCGGTCACGCGCCCATTGCACGTAGCGCCGCGCCTCGTCCGGATCGCGCGAGAACGGATAGAACAGGAACTTCACCAGCCGCGCGCCGGCCGCGGCCAGGCGGTCGAAGTGCCGCTCGCTCATGCCCGGCACCAGCAGCGCGGTGCCGGCGTGCAGCTTGACGCCGGCCGGCCGCTGGTTGGCGAAGGTGCTGGCGTTGACCTCGGCCAGCGCGGTCACCAGGTCGGGCGTCATGCGGCCGTAGTCGAGGCCGGGCGTGTGCAGTTCGCCGGCAGACAGCATGCTGGTGGTGCCGCCGTGCAGGTAGTTGCCGACCCAGCCGATCGCGTCCTGCGTCGGCGTCCACTCGCCGGCCACCGGGTGCACGTGGCCGTCGATCAGCCCCGGCACGACGGCGCAGCCGGCCGCGTCGATCACGGTGTCGAAGCCCTGGTGCGACGGCGGGTCGAGCTCGGCGATCAGGCCGCCGGCGATGGCGAGGGCACGCACCGGCAGCACCGGCGCGTCGAGGTCGCCGGTGTAGAACTCGCCGATGTTGTGGATCAGCATGTTGTCCAATGGCGTCTCCGTGGCAGTCCGCATAACGGATAGCGTCAGTCGATAATCGACGCGCCATGACCGAGATCTCCAAGACCGCAGACCAGGCGCTGGTGCTGCTGGCCTATGTCGCCGAACACGGCCCGCTGGGCACCACCGAGCTGGCGCGCCGGCTCAAGATGCATCGCACGGTCGTGCACCGGCTGCTGGCCACCCTGCACCAGCGCGGCTTCGTGCACCGCGTCGAGGCCGGCTACGTGCCCGGCACCGCGCTGCTGCACCTGGCCCAGTTCGTCGAGCCCGAGCTGATCGGCGCCGCGCGTCCAACGCTGAACGCGCTGGCGCGCGAGTTCGGCGAGACCTTCATCCTCACCGCGCCGCAGGGCAGCTACGAGGCGATCCAGATCGACCAGGCCGTCGGCGGCAACCACTTCATGCGCGTGCAGCTCGCGCGCGGCTTTCGCCATCCGCTGTCGAAAGGCGCGAGCGGCCGCTCGATCCTGGCCTTTGCCGACGAGGCGGTGATCCAGCACTTTTTGGACGAGGCCGACGACCCCGAGTTGCTGGCCGAGCAACTGGCCGCGGTGCGCAGCCAGGGCTTCGCGGTGTCGCACGACGAGCTGTCGGCCGGCGTGCACGGCGTGTCGGTGCCGCTCGTCGTCGACAAGCAGGTGGCGGCGTCGATCGGCGTGGTCTATCCGGCGGTGCGCCAGACCTCGGACGCCGGCTACGCGCGCGCGCTGAAGAAGGCGGCCACGACCATCGCGCGCACCCTGCGCGGCCCGCGCGACTAGGCTCAAAGCGGGCTCTCGACGGCGACGATCTCGGGGAAGTCGCGCGTCGCCTCGGTGATGGCCTGGCCGATGCGGCCGGCATCGCCGACCTCGTGCATCAGCAGCAGCACCAGGCGGGCCAGGATCTGCGGCGTGGCCGGCTCGCCGGCGCGCGCCATGCGGTAGCACAGCCTGGTGTACAGCTCGTCGAGCTCTTCGGGTGCGAGCGTGCTCATCGGGCGCCTCCTTCGCAGCACAGCCGCACCGCGGCCTGGATGGTCGCCGCGTCGGCCGCGCGCCAGCGCGCCAGCAGGTTGCCGTCGGGGCGGAACAGGTAGACGGTGCCGGGCCGGGCGTCGTAGCGTTCGCCCAGCGCGCCGGCGGCGGCCGCCGGCAGCAGTTGCACCGGCGCGCCGCCGGGCACGCCGAGCGGGCGGCCCGCCAGCGCCGGCGCGTCGAAGGCCAGCGCGGTGAAGCCGGGGCCGATGCGGCGGCACAGCGGCGTGCCGTCGTCCAGCGGACCGTCGACGAAAGCGAAGCCGCTGGCCGGCCCGGCAGCGAACTCGGCAGGCGCCGCCGGCTGGTTGAGCGGCGACTCGGGGTAGCCCACGGTGGTGCTCTGGCGCGGATCGATCAGCCGGCGCACCCACGGGTGCCGCGCCGCCAGGCCAAGCACCGCCGAGCGCATCAGCGCGAATGCCGGCGCCGGCGGCGCCATGAACTCCGCGCTCTTGGACGCATGGCGCATGTTCTCGCGCATCGCGAACAAGCGCTCGGTGGTGTAGGTGTCGAGCAGCCTTGCGTCGGCCCAGCCGCGGATCGCGCCGGCCAGCTTCCAGGCCAGGTTGTTGACGTCCTCGAAGCCGGAGTTCAGGCCGCGCACGCCGAAGATCGGCACCAGGTGCGCGGCATCGCCGGCCAGCAGCACGCGGCCGTGCCGATACTGTTCCAGCGTCAGGCAGCTCGCGCGGTACAGGCTGATCCACACCGGCTGCCACGGCGCGGGCTCGCCGATCAGCGCCAGGTGGCTGCGGATGCGCTCCAGCACGTTCTCGGGTTGGACCGCTTCGTCCGGGTCTTCGCCATCGTGAAGCTGGTAGTCGAAGCGCCAGAGGTCGTCCTTGTGCTTGTGCAGCAGCAGCGTGGCGCCCGGGTTCGACGGCGGGTCGAACCAGGCGCGCCGTCCGGGCGGCATCGCGCTCGCCATCTTGATGTCGGCGATGACGTACTGCCCGTCGTAGCGCGTGCCGACGAAGCGCGCGCCGAGTTCTTTGCGCACGGTGCTGCGCGCGCCGTCGGTGGCCACGACCCAGTCGGCACGCAGCGTGTAGTCGCCCAGCGGCGTGCTCACGTCCAGTTCCGCGCCCTCGGCGTCGCTGCGCAGCGCGTCGACGCGGGTCTGCCAGCGGATGTCGATCAGCTCGGCATGCCGGGCGTCGATGGCATCGACCAGGAACTGCTCGATGTAGCACTGCTGGATGTTGACCAGCCGCGGAAACGTCGCCATCGGATCCTGCGGCACCTCGAGATGCAGCACTTCCTCGGTGCGGTGGTAGCTCCAGCCTTCGGCCCAGGGCAGGCCCTGCTGCATCACCGCCGCCGCCGCCCCCATCGGCTCGAGGATTTCCAGCGAGCGCGAGGTCAGGCACCCGGCCCGGCTGCCGGTGCAGACGCTGTCGTCGGCCTCCAGCACGACGCTGGCAATGCCCTGGCGCGCCAGCGCGATGGCCATCGCCAGCCCGACCGGACCGCCGCCGACGATCGCGACCGCGTGCGTGCGCGGGTCGCGGCCGGCCTGCAGCGCGGGCTGCCGCGCCGGATGCCGCTGGTAGTCGAAGTAGGAAACAAACTCCATGGGTGGCTTGGCCTCGGGCTGGATTTGTGGCAGACTGTAGTCCGATATTCGAACTAGTCGTTCCTATAAATGGACAGTTTATGCGACGAGTTCGATGCCGGTCAACCGTAGCACCTGCCCTTTTCCGGAGTCCCCATGCAGCCTGCGAACTTTCACGTGAATCGGCTCAACCACGTGGCCTGGCGCTGCCGCAACGCCGAGCAGACGCGCGCGTTCTACGAGGACCTGCTCGGCCTGCCGCTGGCCCACGTGGTGTGCGATGACCGCGTGCCGTCCACCGGCGAGGCCTGCGCCTTCGCCCACCTGTTCTTCCGCATGCGCGACGGCTCCTTCGTCGCCTTCTTCGACCTCGACGACGGCCAGGGCGCCAGCGACCCCACCACGCCCGGCTGGGTCAACCACCTGGCGATGTCGGTCGGCTCGCTGGAAGAACTGGAGCAGGCCCGGCAGCGCCTGCTGGATGCCGGCGTGCCGGTGATCGGCATCGTCGACCACCATTGGCTGAAGTCGATCTACTTCCACGACCCGAACGGCCTGCGGCTGGAACTGTCGTTCCAGGTGTGCGAGCAAAGCACGCTGGACGGATTCGCGCAGCAGGCGCATCGCACGCTGGCCGACTGGGTGGCCCTGAAGGCGCGCGCGCCGCAGCCGGCCGGCGGGGCGGCACGATGAGTTCGCCGCGACCGGCCGAACTGCTGAGCCTGGACGTCAAGCCGGGCCTCGCGATGGAGTCGCAGTCGGGCATCGCGCAGTTGTGGCCCCGCATCTACGGCAACCTGGTGCGTGCGCCGGGCAGCCGCTGCGCCGCCATCGTGATGCACCCGGCCAGCAACTTCATGGGCCACTACCTGCTGCAGCCGCTGGCGCAGGCCGGCATCACGATGCTGGGCCTGAACTCGCGCTACCTGAACAACGATTCGCAACTGATCATGGAGCGCGTGCTCCAGGACCTGGGGGCCGGCGTGCGGCACCTGCGCAGCCTGGGCTACGAACGCGTGCTGTTGATCGGCAACTCCGGCGGCGCCGCGCTGGCGGCCTACTACCAGGCACAGGCCGAGAACTTCAGCGCCACCCACACGCCGGCGGGCGACCCCTCGGGGTTGAGCGCGGACGACCTGCCGCCGGTCGACGGCATCGTGCTGACGGCCGCGCATCCCGGACGCTCGCGCCTGTTCTCCGAATGGCTGGACCCGTCGGTGATCGACGAGCGCGATGCCTTCTCGGCCGACCCGGCGCTGGACATGTTCAATCCCGACAATGGCCCGCCCTATGCGGCCGACTGGCTGGCGCGCTACCGCGCGGCGCAACTGGCGCGCAACCAGCGGCTGGAGCAATGGGCACGCGCACAACTGGCCTACGTGCGCTCGCTGCCGCACGGCGTTCGCGACATGGCCTTCATCATCTACCGCACCGCGGCCGATCCGCGCCACCTCGATGCCAGCATCGACCCCAACGACCGGCCGGCCGGCAACATCTGGGGCAACCCGCGCGAGATCAACTACGGCGCCAACAACATCGGCCGCTACACCACGCTCACCGCCTACCTCAGCCAGTGGGCGGCTTCGACGCAGGCCGACGGACCGTCCAACCTGCTGAACACGAGCGTGCCGGTGCTGTCGATCGAACACACGGCCGACGCCTCGGTCGTGCCGGCGATGAACGCCTTGTGGCTGTCGCGCACGCCGGGGCGCATCCGGCGCCATGTGCTGGTGGGCGGCACGCACTACCTGGCCGGCCAGTCCGAGAAGGTGCGCGAGACGGTGGACGTCATCCGCGCCTGGGCCGACGCGCTCTGAGCGCCGTCGCCCTATTCGCCCTGGATGTTCTTGGCCTTGATCAGCGCCGTCCAGCGCGAACGCTCGGCGTCGACATAACGCTTGAAGTCAGCCGGGCTGGCGCTGACCACCGGCTCCAGCCCGATGGCGCGCAGCCGCTGCGCAACGTCGGGGCTTTCGACGGCGGCGCGGATGCCGGCGTGCAGCTTGTCGACGATCGCCGGCGGCGTGTCCACCGCCACCGCGAAGCCCATCCACGACAACGCCGAAAAGCCCGGAAAGCCCTGCTCGGCAATGGTCGGCACCTCGGGCGCGATCGGCGAGCGCGCTTCGGTGGAGATGGCCAGCACGCGGATCTTGCCGCCCTTGAGCTGCGCCACGGCAACCGGCGAATCGAGCACGGCGAAGTCGAGCACGCCGCTGAACAGGTCGCTGAGGGCGGGGCTGGACCCGCGGTATGGCACGTGCTTGACCTCGATCTTGGCCTGGATGCCGAGCAGTTCCATCGCCATGTGGTGCGACGTGCCGATGCCGGCCGAGCCGTACGACAGCGCGCCGGGCGCCTTGCGCGCGGCCTCGATCAACTGCGGCAGACCGGTGAACGGGCTGTCCGGCCTGACCGCGATGAACAACGGCGTGCGCACGATCTGCGTCACCGGCGTCAATGTCTTCTCCGGCAGCGTGACCGGCTTGGGCTGCAGCGCGGCGGCCACCGCCAGCGTATCGACGGTGGCGGCCATCAGCGTGTAGCCGTCGGCCGCCGCGCTGGCAACGGCCTGCGCGGCGATGAGCGTGCCGGCCCCCGGCTTGTTCTCGATGACCACCGGTTGACCCCATTGCGCGGTGAGCTTGTCGCCGATCAGCCGCGCGATCATGTCGACGCCGCCGCCGGGCGGGAACGGCACGACGATGCGCATCGGCTTGCTGGGGAACGACGCGGTCTGCGCCAGCGCCGATGCCAGCGGCGCCCCCAGCAGGACTGCCGCGGTGGAACGGAGGAAAAGCTTGCGATGCATCAACGGGCTCCAAGGATCAGCGACCAATAATCGGTCACTGCTTGCCGATTATTGGACGCAAGCATCGTGCCATCGGAACCCGCGTCGCGCAAGCGCCAAGCGGGTTTTCGGCGTTGCGGATTGCCACCCTTGACGGCCAAGGGGCGCTGCACTAGCCTGCTCGTTTATCGGAGCAAATTGACCGATTATCGGTCTCATCGTGCTCTCGATGCGGGGTGTGGCGCCGCCTGCCGGCGCTGGAATCAAGGGAGATCCGATGCAAGACGCCGAAGGCACGTTGGCCGACCTGCGCCTGCAGCTCAAGGGCGCGCTGCGCAGCCGTGCCCTGCTGGTGGCCGCGCTGCTCGATGAACTGGAGCCCGAACTGGGCGCCGAACGCGCCGAAGCGCTGCTGACGCGGGCGATGCGCGGACGCGGCGAAGCGGCCGGCCGGCGCTTCCTGGCCGACTGTGCGCCGGCCGATTTCGAGCGGCTGCGCGCGCGCTTCATCGACATCCTGCCCGACCATGGCGGGCTGTTTGAGATCGACACCACGCGCTGCGATGCCGGCGGCCTGGGGCTGAAGTTCCGCAGCTGCCCGGTGAAGGAAGCCTATGAAGAGGCCGGCGTCGCGCCGGAGCGCATGCAGCGGCTGCTGCGCATCGCCGGCGGCGGCGACGTCGGCACCTTCGAAGGCGCGGGGTTCGCCATCCGCAACGACACCTGGGTGCCCGGCGGCCACGGCTGCTGCCACCTGCACATCGAACGCAAGGGCTGACCATGCAGATCCGCTTCGACGACGACGTGGTGCTCGTCACCGGCGCCGCCAGCGGCATTGGGCGGGCGACCGCGCTGGCCTTCGCCGCGGCGGGTGCGCGGCTGGTGCTGGTCGACCGCGAAGCCGGCCGGCTGCAAGCCGTGGCCGACGAGCTGGCGGCACAAGGTGGCGGGCCGGCGCTGCTGCGCGGGCTGGACGTCACCGACCGCGACGGCTGCCGCTCGCTGGCCGACGAGGTGCTGACGCGGGTCGGCCCGCTGCGCCACCTGATCAACAACGCCGGCATCGACGGCAAGGCCGATGTCGGCAGCGCCGAGGCCGATGCGCTGTGGGACCGTGTCATCGGCGTCAACGTGACCGGCATGCACAACATGATCGCGGCCTTCACGCCGCAGCTGCTGCAGACGCGCGGCACGATCCTGAACGTCGGCTCGACGCTGTCGTTCACCGGCAAGCCCCGGTCGGTGGCCTACGCGGCCTCGAAGGCCGCCGTGCACAACCTGACGCAGTCGCTGGCGATCGAGCTGGCCACGCGCGGCGTGCGCGTCAACATGCTGGCCCCCGGCGTCACCGAGTCGGGACTGACGGCAGCGCTGCTGGCCCAGCCGGCGCGGCTCGAAGCCTTCCTGACGCGCATCCCGATGGCGCGTGCCGCGCGGCCCGAAGAGATGTGCGGCGCCATCCTGTTCGCCTGCTCGGCCCATGCCAGCTACATGACCGGCGCGACGCTGCGCATCGACGGCGGTTGGCTGGCTCAATAGCCTAGCAGGCTAACAGGCCAAATGGGTGAATAGGCCGCGCCCGCGAACCTCAGCCCGGCGACAGGCCGGCGATCGGATCGGCCGGCTCGGGCGAAGGCCGCTTGAACGCGCTCTTGTAGCCGATCAGGTGCCAGGCGCTCGGCATCTGGCCGACGCTGACCTCGATCAGTGCCGGCCCGCGGCGCGCCAGCGCGCTGCGCAGCGCGCTCTCCAGGGCCGCCGGCGAATCCACGCGCTGCGACGGCACGCCGAAGGCATCGGCCAGCTTGCCGAAGTCCGGGTTGCACAGCTCGACGCCGATGGTGTGGCCAAACGTCTGCTGCTGCAGCAGCCGCACGTTGCCGAAGTGGCCATCGTTGAAGACCACGACCACGAGGTTCAAGGCGTAGCGCCGCGCGGTGGCCAGCTCCGCCAGGCCCCAGCCGAAGCCGCCGTCGCCGGTGATGCAGACCACCGCGTGGTCCGGCAAGGCCGCGGCCACGCCCAGCGCGGTGGGAAAGCCAAAACCGAGCGTGCCCTGGTAGCCCGGCGTGATTAGCGTCTGCGGCCGGTACACCGGGTAGGCAACCGTCGCCAGGTAGCCGACCTGGGTCAGCTCGTTGACGAGTACGCCGTCGTCGGGAATGGCGCTGCGCAGCGCCTGCACGTAGGCGAGTTGCGGCTGCACCTCGGCGAACTGCTGCCGCGCCCACTGCCGGGCGGCCTGCACCAGCGGGGCGCGCGATTCGTGGCGCGCCGCAACGGCCGCTTCCAACGCGTTCAGCCCCAGCACGGCATCGGCCTGCACCAGAAGGCCCGGCTGGCGCGGCGGCTCGGCGGCCGCGGCCTCGATATTCAGATAGATGAACTGCGTCGACGGCGACGTCCATTGCGGCAGCGGTGCCATGCGGTTCATGAAGCGGCTGCCGACCACCAGCAGCACGTCGGCCCGCCGGACGACGGGTCGGCCGGCCACCGAATCCAGCGCCAGCGGATGATGGTCGGAGATCGCGCCGCGACTGGTCTCGGTCATGATCACCGGCGCCTGCAGCCGCTGCGCCAGACGCTGCAGCGCCGCGCTGGCACCGGCCGCCAGCACCCCGCCGCCGGCATGGATGACCGGGAACCGCGCCGCCGACAGCAGCGTCGCCGCGGCCTCGATCTGCGCCGGGTCGGCAGGCAGGCGGCCGTCGAATGCGACCGGCGGCTCGATCAGTTGGACGTCGGCACTGCCGCTGAGCACGTCGTGCGGAATCTCGATGCCCACCGGCTGCGGGCGGCCGCTGCGCAACTGCTGCACGGCCTGGCGCACCAGCGCCGGCACCTGCTCGGGCCGGGTCGCGATGCCGTGCCACTTGGTGACGCTGCCGACCAGCGCGGACTGGTCCTTGATCTCGTGCAGCATGCCGTGGCCGGCACCGATCGTCGTCGAATGGATCTGGCCGGTGATCGACAACAACGGCGACGAGCAGGCATAAGCCGTCGACAGACCGGCCATCGCGTTGGTGAAGCCGGGGCCGGGCACGGTCATGCACACGCCGATGCGGCCGCCGACGCGCGCATACCCGTCGGCCATGTAGCTGGTGCTCTGTTCGTGGCGGGGGATCAGCAGGCGGAAGGTGTCGCCCATCTGGCGTATGCCGTCGATGGCCCAGTCGAGCTGGACGCCGGGTACGCAGAACAGGTCCGTCAGCCCTTCGAGCGCCAGTTGTCGGGCCAGCGCCTGGCCACCGGTGAGCGCCGTCATGACCTTGTCCTAGTCGAGCCGGATGCCGGTGCGCGCAATCACGCCGCCCCAGTAGTCGTAGCTCTTCTTCATGATGCGTTGGTGCTCCTGCGGACTGCTGTAGACGGAATCGAAGCCCCCGCGGTCGAGGATGCTGCGCACTTCGGGCGTCTTGGCCGCCTGCATCAGCGCGGCGTTCATCTTGTCGGCCAGTTCGGGCGGCATCCCGGCGGGCGCCAGCAGCTGTTCCAGGCCGGGTTCGGAGAAGCCCGGGAACCCCGCTTCGGCCATGGTGGGCAGGTTCGGTACCGATGCGATGCGGCTCGGTCCGATCACGGCGAGCAACTTCACGCGCCCGCCCGCCGCGTTGGCAATGGCGGACACCGAGGCATCGAACAGGATGTCGGCCTCGCCCGCCATCACTGCGCGGGCGGCGTCGGCGCCTCCCTTGTACGGAATGTGCGTCATGCTGATGCCGGTCTGCTGGCTCAGTGCCTCGCTGACGATGTGCGGAAACGAGCCGGCACCGAAGCTTGCGTAGTTCACCTTGCCGGGGTTCTTCTTCGCGTACTCGACCAGTCCGGCCACGCTGTCGTACGGTGCGTTGACCTTGGCCAGCAACACCAGCTTGTTGTAGGCCACCAAGCCGATCGGCGTGAAGTCCTTGAACGGATCGAACGGCGGCTTGGCGTAGAGGTGCGGCAGCTGGCTCGTCGTGCCCGTGGTCGTGTACATGAGCGTCGTGCCATCGGGCGGCGAGCGGCGCAACTCGTTGACGGCGATGACCGTCGAGGCGCCCGGCTTGTTCTCGACCACCACCGACTGGCCCAGCGCGGCCGTCAGGTGGTTGGCCATCGCGCGGGCGATGGTGTCCGACGTTCCGCCGGGCGGGAACGGGCTGATGATGCGAATGACTTTGCCGGGAGCCCAGGACTGCTGCGCCATGACGGCAGACGAGCACAGCAGGGCCAGCAAGACGCCAAGGAAGCCGGACAATCGTCGCATGGTCACTCCACAGTGAATCGGGTGGCAGAGGTTGCCTGTCGGGTCGGTGGACAAGACGGGCCATCGCGGGAACCTTGCTTCGTCAGCGGGCGATCGGGCAGGCGCCGAAGAAAGAATTCATTCTGCCCATCGCTTGACAAATAGTAAATCAAACCACCGGCGACGAACAACCGTAGAAACGCATACCCCTGTTGCAAAAAACGGCGGCAAGGCATTCACCCGAACTGCCGAGCTTCACGCGCCGTTTGCGGGCCTCGCGCCCGCCGCAGCGGCGGCCGGCCAGAGCGCCAGCCCACCCGCCACGCTGTAGGCCTGCGCGCGGCCCAGCCGGCGCAGCGCGGCCGCAGCCCTGGCACTGCGATTGCCGCTGCGACAGAACACCAGCACCGGCGCTTGCGCCGGCAATGCAAGCAGGTCGGGCAGGGCTTCGACCAGGCCGGACAGCGGAACCGCCCAGCGCCTGCCGGCATCACCGATCGCCAGGGTCTGCCCCAGACGCTGTTCGTAGGGCTCTCTGACGTCGACCAGCACCACGTCGGAGCGCGTCTCGAGCAGCGCCGCCACGGCTGGCGGCTGCAGCGCCACGCGGTCGATGGCGGTTGAGTCTTGCTGCGCCGGACCGTTCGCGTTCGTGAGCGTGCAGGCGAAGCGCTCTTCCGGATCATGGGCCGGCAGCAGCAAGGCCGCGGCATCCACGGTGGCCGCCAGCAGCGGCAGCCAAGGCGCAGCGGCAAGCGCGTCATGCGCCACGGGCGTACCGCAGCCCGACGCGGCTGCGGGCCAGGCGTCGCCGATGAACACCCAGCAGCGCCGATCGTCGTCGCGCAGGACGTAGAGGGCGGCATCGCAAGCCAGCCCCGGCAGCGTCAACCGGCTCAGGCGCTGCGCTCCGAGGTCGATGCGGTCGACACCGGCCGGCCAACCGCAGCACTCGCCGCCGCCGCTGGTCAACGCCGGCGCTACCGACGCACGCAGCGCCGCACGCAGCGCCACAGACGCGGATGCAAGGTCGGCGTGGGGGTGTGTCGCCAGCACGGCGGCAAGTTGCAGTCCACGACAGCGGATCCACTGCGCCAGCGACTCGACCAGTTCCGGCCGCGGGTCGATCACGACGCAGCGGCCGCCGGCCGGGTCGGCGACGACATAGCAGCAGGCGCCGTCGGCGACCAGGCGCGTCAGGCGAGGCACCGCCCCGTCGGCCTGCGGCAACGAAACGGCCCCCAGGCAACTGGCGCGGACCGATTCGCCGCAGGCCCGGATGCGCTCGCAGGCGGCATCGATCACATCGGCCGACGTCGCCGGCCCGAACGACAGGCGCACGGCGGCCGCGGCCTGCCAGGCCGGCAGACCCATCGCCTCGAGAACGTGGCTGGGCTGCGCCTTGGCGGCGCTGCAGGCCGAACCGCCGCTGACGCGGATCTCGGCCGCGTCGAAAAGATCGAGCAGCAGCCGCGAACTCAGCCCCGGGACCGAGAAGTTCAGCGTCGTCGGCAGGCACACATCGGCCGGCGCATTGAAGACGATGTCGGGGAAGGCATCGCGCAGCGCCGCGGCCAGACGTTCGCGGTAGTGCGCCAGGGTGTCCATGGGCTGGAACACCTGACCCGATTCCAACTCGGAGAGAACCGAGCCGAGGGCGGCGATGCCGGGCATGTTCTCCGTGCCCGAGCGCAAGGCGTCCTCCTGCCCGCCGCCGGCCAGCAAGGGCGTGACCGGCGTCCCCTGGCGGACATAGAGCAGTCCGATGCCCTTGGGCGCGTAGAGCTTGTGGCCCGAGAACGTCGCATAGTCGACGGCCAGCTCGCGCAGCCGAAGGTCGAGCTTGCCCAGCGCCTGCACGCCATCGACCAGCCAGAAGGCCCGGCTGCCGCCCAGCGCGTGCGAGATGCCTTGCAGATCGCTGATCACGCCGGTCTCGTTGTTGACGGCCATGGTGCAGACGAGCCCGGCACCGGGGGCACGAGCACGCAGCCAATCGAGGTCGTGCCGGCCGCGCCCGTCGACGGGGATCGCCAACACCTGCAGGCCCAGGCGGAGCAAATGGTTCCAGTGCCGGATCGCCTCGGGCACGGCCTTGTGTTCGGTGGCGCCATACAGCACGGTCGTCGCCGCACCGGCGCCACCCGCGAGGCGCTCGCGCAGCGCGGTCATCGCCGACAGCACCGCCGTCTGAATGCCTTCCGTGGCCCCGCTGACGAACAGAACCTGGCCATCGCTCGCCCCGATGGCGCGGCGGGCCTGCGCGCGGACGGCCTCCATCAGCGCGCGCGCCTTCAGGCCGGTGCCGTGCATGCTGCTCGGGTTGCCGAAGTCTTGCGCCATCGCCGCCAGCGCGGCCGTCCGCGCCTGCGCGAGAACGGGCGTGGTGGCATTGGCGTCGAGATAGATTTCCATGGCCTCACTCGACGCGGGTTCGGATCCACCAAACCGCGGCGCTTGGAGTATGTCAATCTCCATTGTATGGATTTTGAGAAACTTTGTTGCATCGATCGTCCGACCAAGGGAACGCCGCAACGCCAGGCGCGGCGCCTGGGATCATCGGAATCGCAGTAGTGCAGGGGCGAGGATTCAGCGCGCCGCGCGCGAACGCCGGCGCGCCGGCGCAGGCGCCGCCTCCGGCTCGGACGGCGAAAGGCGCATCGGCAACGCCGTGGAGTACTTGATGCGCTCCATCGCGAAGCTCGAACTCACGTCGTAGAGCTGACAGGCCTTGATCAGGCGCTTGTAGACGGCGTCGTAGCCCTTGATGTCCCTGACGACGACGCGCAGCAAGTAGTCGACGTCACCGCTCATGCGATAGACCTCGACGATCTCCGGGATGGACTGAACGGCCTTGGCGAAGCTCGCCAACCAGGTTTCGTTGTGCTGGTTCGTCGACACCTCGACGAACACCGTGGTGCCCAGTTCGAGCTTGTCGGGATCGCAGAGCACGACCTGCCCTGCGATGACGCCGTCTTCCTTGAGCTTGTGGATGCGCTTCCAGCACGGTGTGGTCGACAACCCCACCCGCGCGGCGATCTCGCTCACCGGCAGGCTGGCGTCCGCCTGCAGCAGTTCGAGAATCCGGCGATCGATCTCGTCCAATCTGGGGGTCCTGTCGTTGCTGCCCGGCGAAACGATCATAGCCCGCTGCGCAGGCGCGCCCGTTCCTGCAGCAGCCGGCGGTCGATCTTGCCGGTGGCGGCCAGCGGCAGGCGCTCCTCGAACCAGACGAATCGCGGGTGCCGGTAGGCCGGGGCGTGCGCCAGTGCGTAGCGCTTGACGTCCTCCACGCTCAAGCGGCGTCCTTCGCGCAGCACGCAGAAGGCCACCGGCTTGGCCCCCTTGATGGCGTCGTCGATCGGCACCACGCAGGCCTGCGCGATGTCGGGGTGGCTTTCGAGCAGCTTCTCGACTTCGCCGGGATAGACGTTCTCCCCGCCGCACACGAACATGTCGTCGCTGCGGCCGACGAAGTAGTGGAAGCCATCGTCGTCACGCCGGAACACGTCGCCGCTGACGAAGTAGCCGTCGTCGGTGAACGGCAGGCGGATCTCGGGCCGCCGGTGGTAGCCGAGCATCAGGCCGGGCGATCGCAACTGCAGCACGCCTTGTCGCGCGTTCCTGTCGTCTCCGTCCGCGAGCCGCATCTGCACCTCGGGGTGCGGATACCCGACCGACAGCGGCGGCTGGGGCAGCCCGTCCGGATGGCGGCCGAAGATCACCGGGCCGGCCTCGGTCGAGCCATAGGCATTGAGCACCGCCGCCTGCGGCAGGACTCGGTGGATCTGCTCGAGCAGGCTCGGGCTGACCGGCGCCGACCCCATGCGCAGACAGGCCACCGACGACAGATCCGCGCCGGCGAGCGCGTCGCGCTCGCGCAGCATCATCGCCACCATCGGCGGGACGGCCGTCAGCCAGGTGCACCGGTAGCGCGCGATCGCATCGATGTAGCCGAGGCTGTCGAACTGCGGCATCAGCACGATGGTCGCGCCCGAGGCGATGGCCAGCAGGCTCAGGCCAAGGGCGTTCATGTGATACAGCGGCGCCGCGATCAGGAAGCGATGGGCCGAAACGTCCTGCGCGCGGCGCCGGGCCCCGACGACCCAGAGGTGGCTGCGGTGTGACAGCACCACGCCCTTGGGACGCCCCGTCGAACCCGAGGTGTAGAGAAACATCGCCGGCTCGTCGGGCGCCGGGACCAGCGGTTCGAACGGCCCCGGATCGAGGAACGCGGCAAACGGCGTCGCGCCCGCCGGCAACGCCTGCGGCGGCGTGCCGAAGACGATCACCGGCACATCGGATGGCCCGGCCGACAAGCGCTCGCCGTCGCAGAAGAGCAGGCGCGCACCCGCATCGCGGATCACGAAATCGCTGAGCTCGCGCGGGAACCGATGGTTCACCGGCACCGGCACCAAGCCCGCCTGCATGGCGCCCAGGCAGGCCACCAAATATTCGCTGCGGTTGGCCGACAGGATGGCGATGCGATCGCCGCGTTGCAGGCCGCGGCCGCTGAGCGACCGCGCCGCCGCGCGGATCGACGCCGCGAATTCGGCGTAGCGCAGTTCCCGCGCGCCGCCTTCGCCGCCGAGGTCGATCATCGCCAGGCGGTCTGCATTCGCGCCGAGGTCGATCAGGTCGCCGAGATTGGTGAAGGTTCGCACCGGGTGCCTCGCCGCATCAAGCGTCGGGCCAGGCGCCCTGACCAGGGCCGACGAACTCGAGCACGCAGTCCCACAAGCCGGCGGCCGCGACGACGAGGCGATCGCCTTGATCGACCGCGCGTCCGGCCCGAAGGTCGTCCGCCAGACAAGAACGCGCGGCCGCCAGGGACCGCGTGCGCACGGCCAGCGCGCCCATGCAGCCCGCCTGCGCGGCTTGCGCCGCACGCGCACGGCCGGCCGCACCATAGCGGGCAGCATAGCGTTCGCGACTCATCAGGCTGAGGCGGAAGCCGTCCCACGTCGCGCACCGCTCGCCCGCCGTCCGCGTCGGCAGGAACGGCACGCCATCCAGCAAGCGGGCATAACGCTCGGCCTGCGTGGGCACGTCGTCCGCCACCACGACGAATTCGGCAAGCCCGGCGGCCGCATTGCCATGCACCAGCCAGTCCGGCCGCCACACCAACTCGGGTGTCTTGTGCTCGCAGCAGTAGACGCGCCCGCCGGGCAGGTAGTCGGGATGCACGCGCACGGTGGTGAACGCGGCCTGCCGCTCGACGCCATCGAGGACCACCGGCCGCGAGAAGTCCACCGGGTCGAGCACCGGCACGCCCTGCGCGCGCAGGCGACGATGCAGCGCCCTGGCGTCGTCGGTCGCGAACACCAGGCCGTCGAGACCGATCGGCGCCGAGGCGATCTCCTCGCGGACCTTCGTCGCGCCACGCTCGATGCCGACGAGTTCGAGGTAGTCGCGCTCGAACATCATCAGGTGGTTGATCGAGCCCAGCGAGTGATGGCCGCGCGGCGTCGGCGCGAAGCCCAGCGCGCGGAAGCGGTCGACCGCGGCGTCCATCCCGGTGAGGACGTTGATCACCGCATGGTCGACGCGGACCGCCATGGCCGCTCAGGCGCTCTTCGGCGCGGGCATGGCGTAGACGCCCCGGCCGCTGGCGAGCAACTGGCCCTGCTCGTTGAACAGCGACGCCTCGCACACCGAGAACTGCTTGCCGCCCTTGACCACCTTGCCTTTGCAGACGATGTCGCCCTTCATCGCGGCGCGGTGGTAGTCGACGCGCATGTCGATCGTCGGCACGCCGCGGCCGGTGGTCGATACCAGCGCCCAGTCGGCGCAGAGGTCGATCAGCGCCGCCAGAATGCCGCCGTGCGTGTAGCCGGCGTCGGGGTTGACGACCCATTCGGGTCGCCAGGTGGCCTTGATCTCGATCTCGCCATCGCCGACGCGCTGCACCTGCAATCCCAGCCACTGATGAAACGGCCCGCGCGTGAGCAGGGCTTGAACGCTCTCGACCGAAGGAAGGCTTTCCATTGGAGGCTCCGTGTGTCTCGTGCGGGTTCGTCGGCTCAGGGCGTCACGATGACCTTGCCCATGACCTCGCGGTCCTGAATCAGACGCAGCCCTTCGGCCGCCTGCTCCAGCGGCAGCACCTTGTCGATGACCGGCTCGATCCGGCCGCTCGCGATCATGTTCATCAGCGCGGCGAGGTCGTCGTCGTAGAAGCTGTTCGAGCCGATGACCTTCAGCTCGAAGCTCCAGATGTAGCGCAGGTCTTCCTTCGGATCGTGGCCCGCGGTCGCGCCGCACACCAGCAGCGAGCCGCCGCGCTTGAGGCAGCGCAGCGAAGGGACCCAGGTGCCACCACCGGTGAAGTTGACGACGACGTCGACGCCGCCTTCGTAGCTGCGACGCTGGGGCTTGCCGTACTTCTCGACGGCCCACTTGGAAAAATCCGTCGTCTTGTAGTCGAGGACGTGGTCGGCGCCGAGCGCCTTCAGGCGTTCGAGCTTCTCCGCGCTGCCGGCACAGGCGATCACCTCGGCGCCGAGCATCTTGGCCAGGATCACGCAGCCCGTGCCGACGCCGCCGCTGGCGCCGAGCACCAGCACCCGGTCACCCTTCTTGATGGTGTTGTGGGTGATCAGCATGCGGTGCGCGGTGCCGTACGCCACCGGCAGCGCGGCCGCCGCCTCGAAGCTCACGCCCTGCGGCATCCGGATCAACTGCTCGGCCGACACGAGACAGTACTCGGCCATGCCGCCGTCCATCATCTCGCCCATCAGGCCCTTCTTCTTGTTGAGCGGATTGACCAGCACGCGGTCGCCGGTCTGCCAGCCGGCGACATTCGCGCCGACCTCGACGATCTCGCCGGCCATGTCCAGGCCGATCACGACCGGCAGCGGCACCTTGATGCCCGGCATGCCGCGCACGGTGAAAACGTCGTGATAGTTGAACGACGAAGCGCGGACCCGAATCACGACGTGCCCTTCGATCGCCACGGGCCGCGGATGGTCGGCGACGACCTCGAGTTGCTCGAGGCCGCCATGCTGTCTGAGAACGAGGGCTTTCACAGTCGAGTCTCCATGTTGGGGGATTCAAAGGCTCAGGGCCGGTCGGCGACATCGACCGCCGCAGGCGGCGGCGGCGCCATCCGCTCAAGGCAGGGAACGGGCCCAGTCGACCATCGTGCGGCAGGCGATCGCTTTCTCCTCGGGCTGGCCATCGAGGTAGTGGCCGGCGCGCGCGATGCCGGTGATCCGCCGCTGCGCGTGCCTGACGCCGTCGAACAGCGACTGCGCATAGCTTGGATAACACCCCGGGTCGGCGGTGCCGTAGATGACGTGCACCGGCACCGAGACCGACGCCAGGCGCTGCGGCCCGTTGCCGTTGGAGCAGCGCAGGCTCCACTGCGACAGCCAGGAGCGCAGGCTCGTGTAGTGGCCGATCGAAGCCGGGATCAGGTTGGCGACATAGGGCTCGCCCCATTGCGTGGTGGCCTTGCGGTCCGAAGGCTCGAGGCTGAGGTCGAGGTTGCGCGGGTCGGCCATGGTGCCATGCACCACGAACGGCAAATCGTGGACGCGATCAGCGGTGCGATGGCGCAGGAATTCGAGCCGCTCCAGCGCCCAGTCGGTGATGCGATCGTTGCGCGCGATCTGCCCGGCGCGATAGCGCTGCAGGAACTCGGGCGCATACGGTGGGCCGTTGCGCTCGTCGAACATGTCCAGCGACGGATCGCGCCGGAACGGATCGAACTCATCCAGCAGCGCGGCGTCGAGCTTCTCGGTCAGCACCGTGTTGCGGCCGGGATGCGCCATCAGCATGACCAGCGCATCGGCGCGCGGCAAGCGCGCCTGCGTCAGATCGGGGCCGGCGCCGCAAGGCGCAGCCTGGATCGAAGGGTGTTCGGCCTGGTTCTGATACAGCGCCACCAAACCGCCGCCCCCGGAGTTGCCGACGAGCACGATGCGCCGGTATCCCTCCTCGCGCAAGTGCAGCAGCACGGAGCCGATGTCGACCACACAGTCTTCGAGCAGCAGCGTCGACTCGTTGTTGATGTACCGCGTGGACATGCCGACGGCGTCGACGCCCAGTTGCGACATCGTCGCCAGCGCATAGTGCGCCATGAAGTTCGACGACGGGTGCACGAACACGAACACCGTGTCGGATCGCTCGGCCGCGCGGTGCCGCGTGCACCACAGCAGTCCCGCCCGCCGGGCGACGCCCGATTGCTGGTTCAGGCGCCCGCCGTCGCTGCTGGCCAGCGGCTGCATGCGTACCGCCAGAAGCTCGCGTTCGCCGGCCGGTGCGGCGGCCATCGGGGATGCACTGCTCATGGCGTCGAGGCTCGAGGTCGCTGACGAGGGGCAACGGGCTCAGACGGCGCGGGCCGTCCACGAATGCAGGTAGCCGGACTGCTCGATGCCGGGCGCGCGCGCCGCCAGGCGCAGCGGCCTGAAGGTGTCCAGCATGATGGCGACCTCTTCGGTGCGCTGGCCGACGCGCTCGGCGGCCTTGTCGGTGCTGCCCGGGTGCGGCCCGTGCACGTGGCCGGCGGGATGCAAGGTGACCGATCCGCGCTCGATGCCCGAGCCGCGCCGAGAGAAGAAGTTGCCCTCGGCATAGAAGATGAACTCATCGGAATCGACGTTCGAATGGAACGACGGGATCGGCATGGCCCGGCTGTCGTAGTCGAGCATGCGTGGCACGAAATTGCAGAACACCATGTTCGGCGCTTCGAACACCTGGTGCACCGGCGGCGGCCGATGGAAGCTGCCGGTGATGGGCGAGAAATCGGCGATGTTGAAGGCGAAGGGATAGTTGCAGCCGAACCAGCCGACCACGTCGAACGGATGGCGTTCGAAGGTGTAGCGCGTGAGGCCGGCGCCCGTGCGCACCAACACGTCGACGCCCTCGCCTGCCACGAGCAGCGGCCCGGCCGGTGCGCGCAGGTCGAGTTCGCTGAACGGTGCCGTCTGCAGGAACTGGCCGTGCGCCGACAGGTAGCGCGCCGGCACCGTCACGTGGCCGGTGGTTTCGAAAACCAGCGCCCGCAGGCTCGGCGCCGGCAGCCAGCGGTGCGTCACGCCCTTGGGCAGCAGCACGTAGTCGCCGGGGCCTGCCTCCAGCGTGCCGAAGATCGTTTCCAGGCGCGCCCGGCCGTCGTGCACGAAGAACAACTCGTCGGCGGCCGCATTGCGGTACAAGGGCGAGGGCTCGCCGGCCGTCACGAAGCTCGCGATCACGTCCTGGTTGCCGCACAGCGCGAAACGCGACGAGACGGTATCGCCCGCGGCCTCGACGCGGCCCGTGTGCCACAAGCGGGGCAGCAACGGATGGTTGTCCATGAATTCCACCGGCGCACGGCCGACGCTTTCGCAGGCGACGATCGACGAGGGCGGGTGGCGGTGATGCAGCAGCGAGAAGTCCGACGAGAAACCCTCGAGCCCCATCACCTCGGTGCTGTACAAAGAGCCGTCTTCCCGGCGGAACTGCGAGAAGCGCTTGCGCGGGACATCGCCCACCTTCATGAAGCTTGGCATCGAACGACTCCCGCCACGGACAAGACCGGAAGAATGGAGGATCAATTGCTACGAACAGAATCTACTACAGCATCGAATCCGACGTAAATGCCAGCGGCGAAGATTTATCTTATCCTTGCATCGCACCATGAGGTAAATTTCTTTCACCTCACCCAGCATCCGACGCCATGCCGCCCAACGCCAAGCCCGCCGTCGTCGATCACAACCGCGCGCCGGACGGCAGCGCGCCCCAGCCGAGCTACGAGGTGGTGTTCGGCGAATACTTTCCTTACTCGGTGCACCCGCCGCAGCTTCCGGCCTCGGTTCGCGACGGCCGCGACGGACGTCGAGCCACGGTCGCGATCGTCGGCGGCGGCCCGACGGGCTTGACCCTGGCATTGGACCTCGCCAACCACGGCATCGCATCGGTGGTCATCGAAGCCGACGCGACGGTCTGCTCCGGCAGCCGCGCGGGTGCCTTCACCCGGCGCACGCTGGAGATCATGGATCAACTCGGCGTGGGCGAGGAGATTGCGGCTTCGGGCCTGGGCTGGAATCGCGGCTGGACCTACTACCGCGATGCGCTGGTCGCCGAATCGCTCATCCCCGACCGGCCCGACCAGCGCTTTCCCGCCACGCTCAGCCAGTTGCAGAACCTGATCGAGGAGCGGCTGGTCGCGCGCGCCGCGGCCTTCGAGGAACTCGTCGACATTCGCTGGCATTCGAAGGTGGTCGGCTTCGAGTCCGGTGCCGGCGGCGCGCGGCTGCGCATCGAACATCCGCACGGCCCCTACGACATGGAGGCCGACTGGGTCGTCGCCTGCGACGGCGGCCGCAGCATGATCCGCCAGTCGATGGGCCTGACGATGGAAGGTCAGCGCCATGCGGGGCGCTACGCCATCATCGATGTGCGCATCGACACCAGCGACTTTCCCGTGGGCCGCCGCTGGTGGTTCGACCCGCCGTCCAACCCCGGCGGCACGCTGATCATGTTCAAGAAGCCGGGCGGCATGCTCCGCTTCGACTACCAGTTGCGCGACGACGAGCCGACCGAAGAAGCCATGCAGCCCGAGCGCGTGCTCGCCAAGGTGCGCGCCCACCTGGCGATGCTGGGCGTCGACAAGCCGTGGCAGCCGGTCTGGCTGAGCCTGTATCGGGCCAGCGCGATGACGCTGCCGTCCTACCGACACGGCCGCGTGCTGTTTGCGGGCGACGCCGCCCATCTGGTGCCGATCTTCGGCGTCCGCGGCATGAACTCGGCCGTCGAGGATGCGCACAACCTGGCCTGGAAGCTGGCGTGGCACATCCGTGGGCTGGCCGCGGACGCGCTGCTCGACAGCTATTCGCTGGAGCGCGTCGCCGCGGCGCGCGAGAACCTGCGCTACGCCTCGAAAGGCGCCGAATTCATGTCCCCGCCGTCGGCGCCGCACCGCCTGATGCGCAACGCCGTGCTGGCGCTGAGCGCGCGGCATCCGGCGCTCACGTCGCTGATGAGCCCGCGCCAGCATTCGGCGAACGACTATGCGGGTTCGCCGTTGAACCAGGCCACGGCCGACGAGGCCGCCTTCGACGCCGGGCCCAGGCCCGGCATGGCGCTGCCCGACGGCCCGCTGCAACGGCTGGTCGACGGCGCGCCGGTCGATGGCGATCTGACGCAACTGCTGGGCCCCTGCTTCGACCTGTTCCACTTTGCCGCCGACCGCGGGCCCAGCCCGGCGCTCGCCGCCAGCGTCGCGTCGCTCGGCGCCGTGGCGCCGATCCGCCTGCACACCCTTGCGACGTCGGGCACGCCGGCCACGGCCGGCATCGACGCCATCGACCCCGGTGGCCGCCTGCACGGCCTCTACGGCGCGGTCGCCGGCGCCTGCTACCTCGTGCGGCCCGATGGTCACCTGCTCGCCCGGTGGAAGACCGTGCCCTCGGAGACCGAGCTGCATAGCGCGCTGGCGCATGCGCTCGGGCGGCCGGCCGCTGCGGCCTGATCAACCCTGCGGAGCCTGACGATGAATGCCCAGGAACTCGACGATGTCTACACGCAGCTCTGCCACGGGCTGACCGCGGCCGGCGAGGCGGAGACGCCGAACGTGCTGGCGCGACTCGTGTTGCTGCTGTTGCTGCAGGTGCCGTTGGCCGAGGCGGCATCGAAAGCCGTCGCCGACGCGCTGGCAGGCGCCGGGTCCGCGACATGACGACGAGCGCCGCCCCGCAGCGCCTGGTGGTCGCCATCACCGGCGCGACCGGCGCGATCTACGGCGTGAAGCTGCTGCAGCAGATCGCCCGCCTGCCCGGGTGGGAAAGCCACCTGGTGGTCACCGATGCCGCCGTGCTCAACGCCTGGCAGGAACTGGGGCTGTCGCGCAGCGACCTGGAGGCGCTGGCCACGGTGGTCCACAAGCCGCGCGACATCGGCGCCAGCATCGCCAGCGGCTCGTTCCTGACGCGCGGCATGGTGGTCGCCCCGTGCTCGATGAAGACGCTGTCGGCCATCGCCAACGCCTACTCCGACAACCTGGTCAGCCGCGCCGCCGACGTGATGCTCAAGGAACGCCGTCGCCTGGTGCTGCTCACGCGCGAGACGCCGCTCAACCTGGCCCACCTGCGCAACATGACGGCCGTGACCGAGATGGGCGGCGTCATCTTCCCGCCCGTGCCAGCCTTCTACACGCGCGCCGATTCGATCGATGCGCTGGTCGAGCACACGGTGCACCGCGTGCTCGACCTGTTCGACGTGCACTGCGACCGCATGGCGCGCTGGGAAGGCCTGAAGGCCGGCGCGGCGCGGCCCGATGCCGGCACCGAACCCGCAGCACCCGACTCCCCTTCGAAGGACTGACGCCACATGGACGAGAACTTCCGCGGCTTCCTGGACCGCCTGGAGCGTGAGGGCGACCTGATCGACGTCGACCAGCCGGTCGACATCCGCCACGTCGCCACGCTGGTCGACCAGAGCGACAAGGCGCTGCGCTTCAAGCAGCCGATCGGCTACGACATGCCCATCGTCTCCGGCATCATCCGCACGCAGCAGCGCGCCATGAAGTCGATGGGCGCGAGCACCTATGCGGAGATCGAGCAGAAGCTGCAGCGCGGCATCGACCAGCCGATCCCGCCGCGCTACGTGGAGCGCCCGCCGGTCAAGGAGGTCATCGCCACCGGCAGCGACGTCGACCTCTTCCGGCTGCCGATCCCGATGTCGTCCATCTACGACGGCGGGCCGATGATCACCGCCGGCATCGTGATGGCCCGCGATCCGGAGTACGGCATCAACTCCGGCATCTATCGCTTCATGGTCAAGGAGAAGGCGCTCACCGGCATCGACATCGTCACGCCGAACAACATGCGGCTGTTCGCGCAGCGCGCCTACGAGCAGGGGCGGCCGTGCGAGATCTCCATCTCCATCGGCAACCACCCGATGGAGATCATGGGCGCCGGCTACCGGGCGCCGATCGGCGTCGACGAGATGGGCATCGCCGGCGGCATGCGCGGCGTGCCGGTGGAGCTCGGCCGCTGCGAGACCGTCGACCTGCCCTTCCTGGCCGATTCGGAGATCGTGCTCGAGGCGGAGATCCTGCCCACCGGATGGACGCAGCCGGAGGGCCGCTTCGGCGAGTTCACGGCCCTGATGGGCGGCCTGCACTGGAACCCCAACGTGCGCATCAAGGCCGTCCTGCAGCGCCGCGACGCGCAGTACTACGCCTTGCACATGCCTTGGGAGAACACCTGGCTCGCCGCGCCGACGCGCTACCAGGCGATCCGGCGTGCACTGCGCACGGCCGGCGTGCAGGTCAAGGACATCAACGTCACGCTGGGCGGCCGCGCGTTCTGGCATGCGGTCATCTCGATCAAGAAGCAGGCCGGCGAAGGCAAGAACGCGCTGCTTGCCGCGTTGTCGGTGATGGACCTCAAGCATGTCGTCGTGGTCGACGACGACATCGACGTGTTCAACGGCGAGCAGGTCGAATGGGCCATTGCGACCCGCGTGCAAGGCGACCGTGACGTGATGGTCATCCCCGGCGCGCGCGCCAAGCCGCTGGACCCCAGCCTGCCCGTGATGCCGCCCGGCGTCGTGCCGACCGGCGCGAAGGTCGGCATCGATGCGACGATCTCCGAAGGCATTCCGCACGAGCGCTACGAGCGCATCTCGTACGCCTACGCCGACCGCGCGAAGATCGCCGACTACCTGGGCGGCAAGAGCGATGCCGCCGGCCTGACGGGCGACGCGCAAGCGGCCGAGGCCGAAGCAGCCATCGTGCAACTCTTGACGCAGGCGCCGATGTACTACCAGAAGCTTGCCGAGACGCTGGGCCGCTTCGGCTTCAACGTGATCGCCCGCGCGCTGGGGCAACTCCACGAGAAGCAGCAGCTGTGGCAGACCGACGAGGGGCGCCTGTGCCTGCGCGGCTCGAAGTTCGACGCCAAGCCGCCCGGCAAGCGCTGAGCCGATGAAGCCCGCCGCGCTGCCGGCCGAAGGCCGCATGACGGACACGACGCCAAGCCGCCCGCAAGGCAGCAGCGGTTCCGGCTTCTGGGAGCATTCCCTCAAGCTTTATGCAGACCCCGAGATCGCAAGCATCTGCCTGGATCTGCAGGACCGCTTCGGCCTCGATGTGAACCTGCTCCTGTTCTGCCTCTATGCCGGCCACCGGGGCCGCACCTTGTCGGCCGACGATCTGAGGCTGCTCGATGAGGTCGTCCGTCCGTGGCGCGCCCAGGTCATCCAGCCCCTGCGCTTGGTCCGCAACTGGATCAGGTCGACGACGACCGAAGCCGCCGCCGACGCGGTCCGCCGACAAGTGCTCGATGCCGAACTCGCGGCCGAGCATCGGCAACAGCGCTTGATGGAGGAAACCTTACCCATCGCGCCCGGGCCCACCGATCACGAGGCAAGCGCAGCAAACCTGGCCCGCTATGCCGAAATCCTGAACCCTCAGCCCGCCGGACCGCTCGAGGCCGCGTTGTCGACGCTGTGCCAGCGTTCAACGGAAGCACTCGACCGCGCAGACGCGGCCGGCGCGACGCGAGATCAAGCACTTCATCATGGCCTGGTCTCGTCGGCGCAGCGGCCTGCTGCGTCGGCATGAAGAACTCCACGCGCCACCCAACTGAGCGTCTTGTCTTGGCCCGTCGGCCCAGGCACAGTCGCGGGTCGCCAACGTGCCGCCCTTGTCGGCACGGTGATACTGTGGGTGTGTACAGCCATCGGGTTCTGAATTCAGACGCCATGCGCCGGGACACGACCAAAACAACCGGCTCTTCACCCGACTGTCGCACCTGATGAGCGTACTCAGCGAACTTCAACGCCATCGAGGGACTTTGCTCTTTGCGCGCAGGCTGCTCACCCTCGCTTTGGTTCTGCAATTGCCGTTTCTCGTCGTCATCGCGCTTCGGCAAACCGACCTCTTCTTTCACCTCCATCTGATCGGCGACAAGCAGTTGCCGAAGTCGGTCACCGGGCTCACGTGGGTCGGATCATCGCTGCTCGCCATTGCGGGCTTCACCCTGGTCTGTCGCCAGTTGTCCCTGTGGGAGGGCCATCTTGAACAGACCGCCTTGGCGCAACGCACGAGGGTGTTGGGGTCGCGGAAGATCGCCGCCGGCCTTCAGTTCTTCTTCTATTTCGTCTTCCTCGTTCCCGTCTTCAATCTCGTTCCGGTCCTCTGGGCGCGCGCGCAGGCGTCGTCGGCCCTGGCTGACCTTGCGCACATGATTCCGGCCCGTCGTCGTTGATCCAGCAGAGCGTTGCATGAAGTATCGCCATCGAGGCAGGGTGTTGTTCAAGATCCTTGGCGTTCTCGCAGGGCTCGTTTTCGTGATCTTCGGCTTCAAGGAAAACTCGGAACTCTCGCGCATTCAAAAGCTGGGCAAGCGCGCGACGGTCGAGCCGATCGGTCAGTACATGCAGTTCAAGCGCAGCGGCTCCACCACCTACATGGCCGAGTTTCACTTCACCACGGAAGACGGCCGCCCAATCGTTGCCAAGCATCGGTTCCCCGAGGAGGTGCTGGCTGACTTCAAGGCCAGCAGGCCGGTTCAAGTCATCTACCTGCCGAGCGATCCGCAAACCTTTGTCTTCGCCAGCGAACGGCGGTCTTGGACGCTCACCATCATCGGCGTCATCCTGGCGCTGGCGGCGCTCGTCCTGGCGTAGGCAGGCGCGCCGGTCGCGCGAGTGCGGCCCGGCCGTCGCTCCGCTCGAACCTGGGACCGCAAGCCAAGCTTCCCCTCACACCTTTTCCCGCATGGCCAATTCATTCAACGGCATCGGCACGACCTTCTACGGTCAGTGCGCATTCGAGCAAGACGGCTCGTTCATCACGACCAAGTGGTTCGTCCTGTTCTTCTTCCCTTGTGTGCCGATGGGCAGCCTGCGCGTGCAGCAGTTGGAGAGCAAGGGAATTCCGTTCCTGAGCCGCAGCACGGGCTACAACGTCATCGAGCAACTGCCCACGCATTGGCCGCAGGTGCTCCGAACCTGGGGCTTCGTGCTGTTCTACGGCTTGCTGCTGGCCAAGGTCCTTTCGTTCAACATGCCGCCGCTGGCCAAGTTCATCTTCCTGGCGGCCGGGGCGTTCTTGCCCTACGGCCTGCGGGCGATTGCCAAGTTCGGGCAGCGGTAGGCACGGTCAGCCGCTTCGGCCGCGGGGCGCCGGTTCTTGCGGCAGGCCGGTCCGCCGCCCCAGCCACAGGTACAGGCCGCTGCCCAGCACGACGATGGTGGCCATGTCCAGCAGCGCCCACAGCAGCTTCAACGGCAGGGCGCCGTCGCCGGCGACATGCAGCGGCCGCGCCAGCAGCGCCACCTTCAGATACCAGGGCAGTTCGAGCGATGCCGTGACCGCCGCGGTGCGCGCGTCCACCAGCACCGGGCGCGGCAGCCGGCTCGCCAGCGGGTCGTCGCCGTTCAGGTAGCAGGTTACGTGGTAGGGGCTTGAGTAGGCCGTGCCCGGAAACGCCGCGAACGCCAGCCGCCGGCCCGGCGCTTGCGCCTGCGCGGCGGCCAGCACGGCCTGCAGCGGCGCGCGCTGGTCTTCGGGCACGGGCGGCTGGCCGCGGTAGGCCGCCAGCCGTTCGGCAACTTCGGTGCGCTGCCAATGCGACAGCAGCAGCCCGGCTCCGGTGTTGACGACCCCGGTGGCGGCCACCGCCAGCGCCCAGACCAGGGTGCCGATGCCCAGCAGGTTGTGCAGGTCCAGCCACTGCAGCCGCGGCGAACGGCCGCGGCGCACGGTGCCGAAGTCCAGCCGCCGCATGAAGGGCGCGTACAGCACCACGCCGGAGATGATGGCGACGACCAGCAGCAGGCCCATCAGGGCGAGGAACAACTGGCCCGGCAGGTCGGCATAGAGGTCGGCATGCAGGCGGCGCAGCCCGCCCATCCAGCCGGGGTGGCTGGCGGCGTCGCGCAGCACGTGGGCGGTGCGGCCGTCCACCATCACCACGCGGGCGCCGTCGGTGGCGGCCGGCGTCGGCGCCAGCGTGACCTGCCAAAGCCACGCGTTGCGCGGATCGACCGCGGCGTGCTGCAGCATGAGCTCCGGGTGCCGTTCGCGCGCGGCGCGCAGCACGGCGTCGGCGGTGGCGGTGGCGTCGGCACCGGAAATCATCGGCGCCCCGCCGTTCCGCAGCGCCGGTGCCGCCACCGCGTCGCCCGACAGGCGCTCGATCTCGTCGTGGAAGATCAGCGGCAGGCCGGTCAGGCATTGCAGCAGGATGAACAGCGTGCAGACCAGGCTGCTCCAGGTGTGCAGCCAGGACCACGCGCGCAGCGACCGGGCGGCGGCCATGCCGTCTCAGCCCCGGCGCCAGGCGAACCAGGCCATCACGGCCACCGGCACGCCGAGCGCGAACCAGGACCAGGCGTGAACCCAGGGGTCACCCGAAAGTTCGACCGAAGGATCGGCCAGCAGCGCGGCGGCCAGGCCCGACGCCGTCAACGCACCCAGCGCGACGGGCCAGGCCCAGATGCGGCGCCGGCGGCTCGGCTTAAGCATCCACCTGCACGCGCTGGGCGTGCAGCGCCTCGAAGATCGGCGCGTCGCCGAAGCGGAACAGGTCCAGTGCGCCCCCCTCATCGGCGCTGGCGGAGAACGGCTGCCACGTGGGCACGACGAACAGGTCGCCGCGGCCGACGGTCCAGCGCTGCTCGCCCACGCTGACCTGGCCGGTGCCCTCGAATACCTGGTAAACCGAGGAGCCGACCTCGCGCCGCGGCAGCGTGCGCGCGCCGCCGCGCACGCGGTGCATTTCGGCGCGGATGGTCGGCAGCACGTCGCCGCCGGTGGTCGGGTTGCTGAAGCGCACCGCGGCGTGGCCGGGGCTCAGCGTGGCCGCGTGGCCATCGTCTTCCAGCGCCAACTGGTCGGCCAGCGCGCGGTCGGTGTCGGCCCAGCGGTAGGCGAGCAGCGGCGTGGCCGGCAGCGCCGCCGGCTGCGAGACCGGGCGCAGCCCCGGGTGGCCCCACAGCCGCTCGGACCGCGAGCGCTCGGGCGTGGCCTGCTCGGCGGCGCTGATCCGATGGCGGCCCACCTCGAAGAACTGGCTCTCGGTGTAGGCCGCGAACGGGATGTCCAGCCCGTCGATCCAGGCCATGGGTTCGCTGGCGGCGTTGTGGTGGGCGTGCCAGTTCCACGCCGCCTGCGGCAGGAAGTCGCCGCGCGCCATGCGCACGGGGTCGCCGTTGACGACGGTCCACACGCCCTCGCCTTCGACCACGAAGCGGAAGGCGTGCTGCGTGTGGCGGTGCTCGGGCGCGTGCTCGCCGGGCATCAGGTACTGGATGGCCGCCCACAGCGTGGGCGTGGCGTAGGGCCGCCCGCCCAGCGAGGGGTTGGCCAGCGCGATGGCGCGGCGCTCGCCACCGCGGCCCACCGGCACGATGCGCCCGGCCTCGGCGGCCAGTGCCTTCAGCCGCTGCCAGCGCCACAGGTGGGGCGCGGCGCGCGAGCGCGGGCTTGCCGGCATCAGGCCGCTGATCTCGGTCCACAGCGGCACCAGCAGCTCGCGCTCGAAGCCGCGGTACAGCTGCTCCAGCGCGGGCGTGGGCTCGGGCTGCCCGGGCCCGGCCACGGCCTGCAGGCGCACCGGGGACGGCGTGGCATTGGCGGTCATGCGCGGTCTCCTCTCGACCCGTGCATCGTAGTGGCGTTCGACCCCGCGGCGCGGGCCCGGCGCGGGCGCGGCGCGGGCGCGGCGCGGGCGCGCAAAGCCCCTTCGGCAAAGGCCCAAAAGGTCTTGCTGACAAAGCCCGGGCTTCCGGGCGATCATCGCCCGATGCACGCGCACATGCCCCTCATCGTGACGCTGGCCGCCGCGCTGGGGCTGGCGCTGGTGCTGGGCTTCGCGGCCGCGCGCGTCGGCCTGCCGGCGCTGGTGGGCTACCTGCTGGCCGGCGTGCTGCTGGGGCCTTACACGCCGGGCTTCGTGGCCGACCTCGACCTGGCGGCGCAGCTGGCCGAGATCGGCGTCATGCTGCTGATGTTCGGCGTCGGGCTGCACTTCTCGATCGACGACCTGCTGTCGGTGCGCCGCATCGCGGTGCCTGGCGCCATCGTGCAGATGGCGGTGGCCACCGCGATGGGCGCCGCGCTGGCGCTGGGCTGGGGCTGGACGCCGGCGGCCGCGCTGGTGTTCGGCGTCTCGCTGTCTTGCGCCAGCACCGTGGTGCTGCTGCGCGCGCTGGAGTCGCGCGGGCTGCTCGATTCGCACAACGGCCGCATCGCCGTCGGCTGGCTGGTGGTGGAAGACCTGGCGATGGTGCTGGTGCTGGTGCTGCTGCCCACGCTGGTGGGGCTGGCCGGCTCGGGGCCCGCCGCGGCAGGCGCCGGCGCGGACGTAGCAGCCGGCGCCGCCGGCGCCGGGGCGCTGGGCTTCACGCTGCTGCGCACGCTGCTGGCGGTGTCGGCCTTCGTCGCGCTGATGCTGCTGGGCGGCCGCCGGCTGCTGCCGTGGCTGCTGTGGCAGATCTCCAAGACCGGCTCGCGCGAGCTGTTCACGCTGTGCGTGATCGCGGTGGCGCTGGGCATCGCCTACGGCGCCTCGGCGCTGTTCGGCGTCTCGGTCGCGCTGGGCGCCTTCTTCGCCGGGCTGGTGCTGCGCGGCTCGGAGTTCAGCCACCGCGCGGCGGAAGAATCGCTGCCGTTTCGCGACGCCTTCGCGGTGCTGTTCTTCGTGTCGGTGGGCATGCTGTTCGACCCCCGCGTGCTGATCGAGCTGCCGCTGCAGGTGCTGGCCGTCACCGGCGTCATCATGCTGGGCAAGTCGCTGGCCGCGGCGGCGCTGGTGCTGGCCTTTCGCTACCCCTTCAGCACGGCGCTGACGGTCTCGGTCAGTCTGGCGCAAATCGGCGAGTTCTCGTTCATCCTGATCGCGCTGGGCGGCTCGCTGGGCGTATTGCCGCCGCAGGCCAAGAGCCTGGTGGTGGCCGGGGCGCTGCTGTCGATCGCGCTCAACCCGCTGCTGTTCGGCCTGGTGGAGCCGGTGCGGCGCTGGATCCTGGCGCACTCGGCGCGCGCGCGGCGGCTCGACGCGCGCGACGACCCGCTGGCCGAGCTGCCGCTGTCCACCGACCGCCGCTACCTCGCGCGCCAGGTGGTGCTGGTGGGCCACGGCTTCGTCGGCCGCCGCATCGCGGCGGCGCTAGCGGCGCGCGACGTGCCCTTCATCGTGGTGGAGCACCACCGCGAGCGCGTGGAAGCGCTGCGCCAGGCCGGCGTGCACGCAGTGGCCGGCGACGCCACCGAGCCGATGACGCTGGTGCAGGCGCACATCGCCGATGCCGGGCTGCTGGTGATCTGCGTGGCGCAGAGCACGGCGCTGCGGCCCATCATCGAGACGGCGCGCCAGCTCAACCCCGGCATCCCGGTGATCGTGCGCGCGCCCAACGCCGAAGAAGCCGAGCTGCTGCGCCGCGACGCCGGCGTGCGCAGCGCCGTGCACCCGCAGGGCGCGGTGGCCGAGGTGATGCTGAGCGAGGTGGCCGAGGCGCTGGCCGCCGCGCCGGCAGCGACGCCCGCGCCGGCGGCGCGCGTGGCCGGCGCGGTGCACTGAAGCCTGGCACACGCGCGGGCACCGGCCCCGCGGGCCCGACCCCGCGGGTACCGACCCCGCGGGCACCGACCCCGCGGGTACCCACCCGCGGACCCTAACGCGCGATCAGCGCGGCGAGCGCATGCGCAGCGTGTTGCCGCTGCCGCGGCTGCTGCGGGTGACGGCCGGCAGGCCTTGCGCCTCGCGCGCCTCGGCCTCGGTGAGGTCGCCCACCTCGCGCGCGTTGCGGAAGATCGCCGAATCCTCCACCGAGCGCGACGCGCCGGCCGGGTTGCCGGGCGTCGGCCGGGTGTCGATCTCGTTGCAGTCGACCGAGCTGGTCGCCATCACCAGGTGGTGGCCCGGGTAGCGCGCGGCCAGCGTCCGCGAGAACGGCCGCGACAGGTCGAACGGCGGGTTGATCGACTGGTACACGGTGCGGTTGTCGGGGCCGATCAGCGTGAAGCAGTAGGCGTCGGCCTGGGTGTGCAAGGCCACGGCGGCCAGCGCCAACAGGGGCTTGATCATCACGGGCAGTCCTCCATCAGTCACGGCGGGTCACGGCGGGTCACGCGCTGCATTGTGTCAGGCCGCCGGCTCGTGGCGGCGGCGGGCCAGCGCGTCGGCGTACAGCGCCAGGTACTGGCGCGCCGGGCCCTGCCAGCCCAAGCTCTCGCCCATGCCCAGGCGCATGCGGGCCAGCCATTCGGCCGCGGCGCCGCGCTTGAGCTGCAGCGCGCGCTGCACCGCCTGCGCCAGCGCGGCCGGCGTGGCGGCGTCGAACACGAAGCCGTTGCCGCCCTCGGCGGCCGCGGCTTCGCGCACCGTGTCGGCCAGGCCGCCGACGCGGCGCACGATGGGCAGCGTGCCGTAGCGCAGGCCGTACATCTGCGTCAGGCCGCAGGGCTCGAAGCGCGAGGGCACGGCGATCGCGTCGGCACCGGCGATCAGCCGGTGCGCGCGCGCCTCGTCGTAGCCGATGTGCACGTGCAGCCGCCCCGGGTGCGCCTGGTGGGCGATGCGGAAGGCGGCCTCCAGCGCCGGCTCGCCGGTGCCCTGCACCGCCACCTGCACGCCCTGCGCCAGCAGCTCAGGCAGCGCGGCCACCAGCAGGTCGAGCCCCTTCTGGCCGGTGAGGCGGCTGACCACCACCAGCAGCAGCGCGTCGTCGTCGGGCTGCAGGCCCAGCTCGGCCTGCAGCGCGCGGCGGCAGGCCTGCTTGCCCTGCAGCCGCTCGGCGTCGTAGGGCGCGGCAATGGCGCCGTCGCGCGCCGGGTTCCACACTTCGTCGTCGATGCCGTTGAGGATGCCGCGCACGTCCGACTCGCGGGCGCGGATCACGCCGTCGAGCCCGAAGCCGAACTCGTGCGTGGCGATCTCGCGCGCGTAGTTGGGGCTGACCGTGGTCACGCGGTCGGCGAACTTCAGCCCCGCCTTCATGAAGCTGAGCTGGCCGTGGAACTCCAGCCCGGCCGGCGACATCAGCCGCGAGGCCAGGCCCAGCAGCGGCCAGTCGTGCATCGGAAAGAGCCCCTGGAATGCGAGGTTATGCACCGTGTAGACCGAGGCCGCCTCGGTGCCCGCATGGTCGGCGATGAAGGCGCAGGCCATCGCCGCGTGCCAGTCGTGCGCGTGCACCACCTGCGGCTGCCATTGCAGGTCGGCATCGCCGCCGGCCAGGTGCGCCGCCACCCAGCCCAGCAGCGCAAAGCGCTGCAGGTTGTCGGGCCATTCCTCGCCCTGCGCGTCTTGATAGGGGCCGCCGCCGCGGCTGTAGAGGTAGGGCGCGTCGACCACGTACACCGGCAGCTGGCTGCCCGGCATGCGCGCCAGCAGCAGCCGCACGCGCAAGGCGCCGAAGCAGCAGCCGATGTCGATCACGCTGCGCTGGTGCTGCACAGCCTCCAGCACCGCCGGCAGGCCGGGCAGCAGCAGCCGCACGTCGGCGCCCTGGCGCGCCAGGGCGGGCGGCAGCGCGGCCACCACGTCGGCCAGGCCGCCGGTCTTGACGAGCGGGTAGACCTCGGCCGCGACGTGCAGCACCCTCACTGCAGCGCCCGCAGCATGCTGCTGGTGACGAGCGTGATGCCGTTGTCGCTGCGCCAGAAGCGCGCCGCGTCGGCGACCGGGTCTTCGCCGATCACCATGCCGGCCGGGATGCGGCAGCCGCGGTCGGCCACCACGCGCGTCAGCCGCGCGCCGCGGTCGACCTCCACGCCGGGCAGCAGCACCGATTCACTGACCCTGGCGTAGGAGTGCACGCGCACCTGCGAGAACAGCACCGAGCGCCAGGCGGCGCCGGAGACGATGCAGCCGCCCGAGACCATCGATTCGACCGCCATGCCGCGCCGGTCGTCGGCGTTGTGCACGAACTTGGCCGGCGGCAGCTGCGGCTGGTAGGTCCAGATCGGCCAGTGCGTGTCGTACAGGTTGAGCTTGGGGTCGGTGGCGGTGAGGTCGATGTTGGCGTCCCAGTACGCGTCGATCGTGCCGACGTCGCGCCAGTACGCTTCTTCGCCGCGGCGCGTGCCCACGCAGCTGAGGTCGAAGGGGTGCGCCGCGGCAACGCCGGCCTTCACCATCGCCGGGATGATGTCCTTGCCGAAGTCGTGGCTCGAATTCAGGTCGGCCATGTCGCGTTCGAGCTCGCGGTAGAGGTAGCGCGCGTTGAAGATGTAGATGCCCATGCTGGCCAGCGCGCGGTCGGGCTTGCCCGGCATGGCCGGCGGGTCGGCCGGCTTCTCGACGAAGTCGATGATGCGGCGCTTGTCGTCGACGTGCATCACGCCGAAGGCCGTGGCTTCCATGCGCGGCACCTCGATGCAGCCCACCGTCACCTCGGCGCCCTGCGCCGCGTGGTCGGCCAGCATCAGCGCGTAGTTCATCTTGTAGACGTGGTCGCCGGCCAGCACCACCACGTAGTCGGCGCGGTAGGAGGCCAGGATGTCCTGGTTCTGGTAGACCGCGTCGGCGGTGCCGCGGTACCAGCTTTCCTCGTCCACGCGCTGCTGCGCGGGCAGCAGGTCGACGAACTCGTTCATCTCGGGCTTCAGGAAGGCCCAGCCGCGCTGCAGGTGGCGCAGCAGGCTGTGGCTTTTGTACTGGGTGATCACGCCCATGCGGCGGATGCCCGAGTTGATGCAGTTGGACAGCGCGAAGTCGACGATGCGGAACTTGCCGCCGAAGTACACCGCCGGCTTGGCGCGATTGTCGGTCAGGTTGCGCAGCCGGCTGCCGCGGCCGCCGGCCAGCACCAGTGCCACGGTGCGCTTGGGCAGGTCCAGACTCTGGGCCAGGTCCTGTGGTTTCATCGGGTTTCCTCGCTACGATGGGATCGATTGTCATCCGGCTGGAACGGCCATTGCATGCGGCTGCGCATCCATTGCCCTTCCGGTCTTTCATCATGAACCTGCCTGCAAAGCCCTCCTCGTCGTCCGCCGCCTTGCCCAACACGGCAGCCACGGCGCTATCCGACGCCGTCGACCGCCACCTGCTCGCCACCGTGGCGACCGCCGCCGGCGAGGCCACGCCCACGCAGATGATGCACGCCGTGGCTCAGGTGGCGCGCGAGGAACTGGCGCGCCGCTGGGTGGCGCAGGACCAGGCCGACCGCGCGGCGCGCGCGCGCCGGGTCTACTACCTGTCGATGGAGTTCCTGATCGGCCGCAGCCTGGGCAACGCGCTGGCCGCGCTGGAGCTGCAAGGCGCCGCCGTCGACGCCGCGCGCCGCCACGCGCAGACGCTGGAAGACCTGCAAGCGCAGGAGCCCGATGCCGCCCTGGGCAACGGCGGCCTGGGCCGGCTGGCGGCGTGCTTCCTCGATTCGATGGCCACGCTCGGCCTGCCCAGCTACGGCTACGGCATCCGCTACGAGTTCGGCATGTTCGCGCAGACCATCCAGGGCGGCCGCCAGGTCGAGCACCCCGACGGCTGGCTGGAAGACGGCACGCCGTGGGAGTTTCCGCGCTGGGGGCTGGCCTATCCGGTGCGCTTCGGCGGCTGGGTGGAGCCTTCGGCCGAGCCCGGCCGGCCGCCGGTGTGGCGCCCTGCCGGCGAGGTCAGCGCCAAGGCCTACGACCTGGTGATTCCCGGCCACGGCACGCCGCGCGTCAGCACGCTGCGCTTGTGGAAGGCCGCGGCGCCGGCGCAGATCGACCTGCAGGCCTTCAACAGCGGCGACTACGCGCGCGCCGCCGAGTTCAAGAACCAGTTCGAGAACATCTCCTGGGTGCTGTACCCCAACGACAGCACGCCCGCCGGCCGCGAGCTGCGGCTGCGCCAGGAGTACTTCTTCACCAGCGCGTCGATCCAGGACATCCTGGCGCGCCACCGCGCCGAGCACGGCGGCCTGGCCGGCTTGGCCGAGCACGTGGCGATCCACCTCAACGACACGCACCCGGCCATCGGCGTGGCCGAGCTGATGCGCCTGCTGGTCGACGAGAACGGCTTCGAGTGGGCCGACGCCTGGGCGACGACGCAGCGCGTCTTCAGCTACACCAACCACACGCTGATGCCCGAGGCGCTGGAGACCTGGAGCGTGGGCCTGATGCAGCACGTGCTGCCGCGCCACCTGGAAATCATCTTCCGCATCAACCACGACTTCCTGCTCGAAGCCGGCCGCCACCGCCCGGGCGATGCCGACTTCCTGCGCCGGCTGTCGCTGATCGACGAGAACGGCGAGCGCCGCGTGCGCATGGCGCACTTGTCCATCGTCGGCAGCCACAAGGTCAACGGCGTCTCGGCGCTGCATTCCGAGCTGCTGCAGCAAACCATCTTCGCCGACTTCGCGGCGATCTGGCCCGAGCGCTTCGTCAACGTGACCAACGGCGTGACGCCGCGGCGCTGGCTGGCGCAGGCCAACCCGCCGCTGGCCGCGCTGCTGGACGAACGCATCGGCCGCGGCTGGCGGCTCGACCTGCAGCAGCTGGGCCGCCTGCGCGAGCTGGCCGCCGACGATGGCTTCGTCGACGCCTTCATCGCCGCCAAGCGCGCCAACAAGGCGCGGCTGGCCGCGCTGATCCGCGCGCAGACCGGGCTGGCGGTCGACCCGGCCAGCCTGTTCGACGTGCAGGTCAAGCGCATCCACGAGTACAAGCGCCAGCTGCTCAACGTGCTGCACGTGGTCACGCGCTACCAGGCGATGCTGGCCGACCCCAAGGCCGACTGGGTGCCGCGCACCGTGATCTTCGCCGGCAAGGCGGCCAGCAGCTACCACATGGCCAAGCTGATCATCCGGCTGATCCACGACGTGGGCCACGTCGTCAACGCCGACGCGCGCCTGGGCGGGCGGCTGAAGGTGGCGTTCATCCCGAACTACGGCGTCTCGGTGGCCGAGGTCATCATGCCGGGCGCCGACTTGTCGGAGCAGATCAGCACCGCCGGCACCGAGGCCTCGGGCACCGGCAACATGAAGCTGGCGCTCAACGGCGCGCTGACCATCGGCACCGACGACGGCGCCAACATCGAGATCCGCCAGCAGGTGGGCGACGACAACATCTTCATCTTCGGCCTGCTGGCCCACGAGGTGGCCGCCGCGCGCGCCGCCGGCTACCAGCCGCTGCGGCTGTACGAAAGCAACCCGCGGCTGCGCCAGGTGCTCGACGCCATCGGCGGCGGCAGCTTCAGCGCCGACGAGCCCGGCCGCTACCGCGGCCTGGTCGACGCGCTGCTGTGGGGCGGCGACCACTACCTGCTGCTGGCCGACTACGAGGCCTACCGCGCCGCGCAGGCGCGCGTCGACGCGCTCTACCGCGAGCCGCGCGCCTGGGCGCGCAAGGCCATCGCCAACGTCGCCGGCATGGGCGCGTTCTCGTCGGACCGCACGATCGCCGAGTACGCGCGGCAGATCTGGAACGTTGGCCGCCCAGCGTGAGCGATGCTGAGCCGATGCTGAGCGACGACGCCATCACGCGCCTGGCCGCCGGCCGCGACGGCGACGCCTTCGCGTCGCTCGGCCCGCACACCGATGGCGAAGGCCGGCACTGGCTGCGCGCGCTGCTGCCGCTGGCCGAAAGCGTGCAGGCCATCGGTGCCGACGGCAGCGTGGCCGAGCTGCCATCGCGCGGCCAGGGCGTCTTCGAAGGCCGGCGCGCGCGACCCGGCCCTTACCGGCTGCGCGCCCGCTGGCCGGGCGGCGAGGCGGTCGAGTTCGACGACCCCTACCGCTTCGGCCCGCTGCTGGGCGAGCTGGACGCCTGGCTGCTGGCCGAAGGCACGCACCTGCGCCCCTTCGAGCTGCTGGGCGCCACGCCGCGCGTGCACGAAGGCGTGGCCGGCACCGGCTTCGCGGTGTGGGCGCCGAACGCCGCGCGCGTCAGCGTGGTCGGCGACTTCAACCACTGGGACGGCCGCCGCCACCCGATGCGGCTGCGCCGCGAGTGCGGCGTGTGGGAACTCTTCCTGCCCGGCGTCGCGCCGGGCGCGCGCTACAAGTTCGAGCTGCTGGACGGCCACGGCCAGGTGCTGCCGCTGAAGGCCGACCCCTACGCCCGCGCCGCCGAGCTGCGCCCGGCCACCGCCAGCGTGGTGGCCGAGCTGCCGCCGCGCGTGGCGGCCGATCCGCGGCGCGCCGCGGCCAACGCGCGACAAGCGCCGATCGCCATCTACGAAGTGCACCTGGCCAGCTGGCGCCGCGTGCCCGAGCAGGGCAACCGCTGGCTCGACTGGGACGAGTTGTCCGCTCAACTGGTGCCTTATGCCGCCGGCCTGGGCTTCACGCACCTGGAGCTGCTGCCGGTCAGCGAATACCCGTTCGACGGCTCCTGGGGCTACCAGCCGATCGGCCTGTACGCGCCCACCGCGCGCTTCACGGCGCCGACCACGGCGCCGCACCGCCACGGCGACGCGCAAGGCCTGCGCCGCTTCGTGCAGGCGGCGCACGCGGCCGGGCTGGGCGTCATCCTCGACTGGGTACCGGCGCATTTCCCCAGCGACGCGCACGGCCTGGCGCGCTTCGACGGCAGCGCCCTCTACGAATACGCCGACCCGCGCGAAGGCTTCCACCCCGACTGGAACACGCTGATCTACAACTTCGGCCGCACGGAAGTGCGCAACTTCCTCGTCGGCAACGCGCTGTACTGGATCGAGCGCCACGGCATCGATGGCCTGCGCGTCGACGCCGTCGCCTCCATGCTCTACCGCGACTACAGCCGCAAGGCGGGCGAATGGCTGCCCAACGCGCATGGCGGGCGCGAGAACCTGGAGGCCATCGCCTTTCTGAAGCGCGTCAACGAAGTGATCGGCAGCGAATGCCCGCAGGCCGTGACGCTGGCCGAGGAGTCGACCGCGTTCCCCGGCGTCTCGCGCCCCACCTACGACGGCGGCCTGGGCTTCCACTACAAATGGAACATGGGCTGGATGCACGACACGCTGCAGCACCTGAAGCGCGACCCCGTGCACCGCCGCTGGCACCAGGGCGAGCTGAGCTTCGGCCTGGTCTACGCCTTCAGCGAGAACTTCGTGCTGCCGCTGTCGCACGACGAGGTGGTTCACGGCAAAGGCTCGCTGCTGACCAAGATGCCCGGTGACCGCTGGCAGCGCTTCGCCAACCTGCGCGCCTACCTGGGCTACATGTGGGGCCACCCGGGCAAGAAGCTGCTGTTCATGGGCGGCGAGTTCGCGCAAGCACGCGAGTGGAACGACGAGCAAAGCCTGGACTGGCATCTGCTGGACCAGCCCGAACACGCCGGCATGCAGCGCCTCGTGCGCGACCTCAACCACCTGTACCGCGAGCAGCCGGCGCTGCACCGGCGCGACAGCGAAGCCGGCGGCTTCGAGTGGATCCGCCACGACGACGCCGAGCGCTGCATCGTCGCTTTCGTGCGCCATGGCGACGACGGCGATGCGCCCGTTTTGGTCGTCAGCAACCTCACGCCGACGGTGCACCACGGGCTGCGCCTGGGCGTGCCGCGCGCCGGCGCCTGGGTCGAGCGGCTGAACACCGACTCGGCGCACTACGGCGGCAGCAACGTCGGCACGCCGCTGGGCCGCGCGCAAAGCGCAAGCCCCGGCGCCGACGGCCGCGCGCAAGCCATCGTGATCGACCTGCCGCCGCTGGCCACCGTGTTCTTCGAATGGACGAGCTGAAGCCCGGCCGCGCCTGGCCGCTGGGCGCCAGCGTGCGCGACGGCGGCGTCAATTTCGTCGTCGCGTCGGAACACGCCAGCGCCATCGAGCTGTGCCTGTTCGACGACGAAGGCAAACCAGAGCGCCAACGCCTGACGTTGCCCGGCCGCAGCGGCGACCTGTGGCACGGCTTCCTGCCCGGTGCCGGCGCCGGGCTGGTCTACGGCTTGCGCGCGCACGGCCCCTGGCGGCCCGAGCGCGGCCAGCGCTTCAACCCGCACAAGCTGCTGCTCGACCCCTGGGCGCGCGAGATCGTCGGCCGCTTCGACTGGGCCGCGGAAACGCCGCAGCCGCAAGCGCTGGACCCGCACGACAACGCCGCCACCGCGCTGAAGGCGCGCGTCGTCGACGACCATTGGGACTGGTCCGGCGACCGGCCGCCGCACACGGCGCTGGCCGACACCGTGCTCTACGAGGCTCACGTGCGCGCTTTCACCAAGCAGCTGCCGGGCCTGCCCGACGACTTGCGCGGCACCTACCTCGGCCTGGCCTCGGCACCGGCGATCGACCACCTGCAGCGCCTGGGCGTCACCGCGCTCAGCCTGCTGCCGGTGCAGCAGCACCTGGACGAGCGGCGGCTGGTGCAGTTGGGCCTGGTCAACCACTGGGGCTACAACACGCTGGGCTTCTTCTGCCCGTCGCCGCGCTACGCCAGCCGGCCTGACGGCCGCAGCGCGCGCGACGAGTTCCGCACCATGGTGCACCGGCTGCACACGGCCGGCATCGAGGTGCTGCTGGACGTGGTGTTCAACCACACCGCCGAGAGCGACGAACTGGGCCCGTTCATCAGTTGGCGCGGCCTCGACAACGCGAACTGGTACCGCCTGATCGAGCACCAGCGCAACGCCTACGAGAACTGGAGCGGCTGCGGCAACACGCTCGACCTGCACCAGCCGCGCGGCCTGCAGTTCGTGCTGGACTGCCTGCGCTACTGGGTGGGCGAGATGCACGTCGACGGCTTTCGCTTCGACCTGGCGCCGGTGCTGGGCCGCGGCGCGCAGGCCTTCGACCGCCAGGCTGCGCTGTTCAAGGCCATCCGCCAAGACCCGCTGCTGGCCGGCGCCAAGCTCATCGCCGAGCCCTGGGACCTGGGGCCGGGCGGCTACCAGCTCGGCCACTTTCCGCGCGGCTGGCTGGAGTGGAACGACCGCTTCCGCGACACGCTGCGCGCCTTCTGGCTGGGCCACGGCGGCGACCGCGGCGCGCTGGCGCAGCGCCTCGCCGGCTCGGCCGACGTCTTCCAGGCGCCGGGCCGCACGCCGCTGGAATCGGTCAACTACGTGGTCTCGCACGACGGCTTCACGCTGCGCGACCTGGTCAGCTACGACCAACGGCACAACGAAGCCAACCTCGAAAGCAACCGCGACGGCCACGCCCACAACCTGAGCTGGAACGCCGGCGCCGAAGGCCCGAGCAGCGACCCCGCGGTGCTGCGCAATCGCGCGCGGCTGCAGCGCGCGCTGCTGGCCTGCGTGCTGCTGGCCCAGGGCACGCCAATGATCGCCGCCGGCGCCGAGATCGGCCACACCCAGCAAGGCAACAACAACCCCTACTGCCTGGACAACGCGATCACCTGGCTCGACTGGGCGGCCGCCGATGAAGACCTGGTCGCCTACACCGCGCACCTGACCGGCTTGCGCCGCCGCCTGCTGCCGCTGGGCCCGCGCTGGTACAGTGGCCAGCCCGATGCGCAGGGCCGCGTCGACCTGGCGTGGCGGCTGCCCTCGGGCGCGCCGCTCGCCGCCGCCGACTGGCACGGCCCCGGCCGCACGCTGGCCGCGCTGATCGGCGCGCCGGGCCACGGCGGGGCGCCCTTGCGGCTGCTGATCAACGGCGACGAGGCCGACTGCGACTTCGAGCTGGACGCCGGCCGCTGGACGCTGGAACTCGACAGCAGCCAGCCGCGCGGCTGGCGGCCGTGGCGCGGCGAAGGCTCGCTGCGGGTGGCAGGGCGCAGTGTGGTGCTGCTGCGCGCGGACTGACGAGCGCCCGAACGCAGGATGAGTTGATGGGGCGCGCGGCCAGACCGGCCGCGCCGCCCCGCGCGCTACGCCGTCAGCTTGTGCTTCTTGAGCCAGTCTTGAAGCGCCGAATCGACTCTCGTTTGCCAACCGTCGCCGGTGGCGCGAAAGCGTTCGAGGACGTCTCGCGACAGGCGAATGGTGATCCGCTCCTTCGTCGGCGACTTCTGCGGCCCGCGGACGCCGAGCTTGCGCTGGAGTCCGGCCGAGAGCGAGGCCGCGTCGCGAAAGCGCTTCAGGTCTTCAGTCTTGATCTCTCGGACTTCGCCGTCAGGCTTGGTCAGGGGAGCGGGCCTTGGCATATCGGTTGACCTCACGGGCATTGGCCTTGCGGAAGCTGATGACGCGAATCCCTTCGTCGGTTTCGATGAAGCACAGGACATGGACTCGATCACCGAGCAGGCCGAGGGCGACCACTCGCGTCTCGCCGTACGCCTGGCGATCATCGACGGCGAACACGGCCGACTCGAAAGCAAAGTCCGCCGCGCGCTCGAAGGACAGCCCTCGAAGGCGGACGTTGCGCTCGCTCTTGGCCGGATCGAAGGTGACGCGCACCGGCAAATTGTATGCACAACATGATCACCCCCGCCGATGCCGGACGAACAAAAAAGGGGCGCCCTTGGCGCCCCTTCGTCGATCGTGGGTCGGCTGAAGCTCAGCGCACCACCGCGATCTGGTCGCGCTTGCCGCCCTTGAAGGTGTACAGCGTCAACGCACCGTTCTTGATGTCGCCCTTGGCGTCGAAAGCGATCTTGCCGGTGACGCCGTTGTAGTCGATCTTGGCCAGCACCGGCAGGTACTTGGCGGGGTCGGCCGAGCCGGCCTTGACCATCGAGGCCACCAGCACGTTCACGGCGTCGTAGACGTACGGGGCGTAGACCTTGACGTCGTCGTTGTACTTCTTCTTGTACGCGACGTAGAAGTCTTCCATCGACTTCTTGGCCGCGCCTTCGACGCCGCCGGCCTCGGCGCAGACCACCTGGCCGTCGCTCATGCCTTCCTGGGCCAGCTTGGGCAGCTCGCCGGTGCAGATGCCGTCGCCGCCCATGAACTTGGCTTCGATGCCGAGCTGCTTCATCTGGCGCATCATCGGGCCGGCCACGGCGTCCATGCCGCCGAAGAACACGATGTCGGGCTTCTTGGCCTTCAGGCTGGTCAGGATGGCGGTGAAGTCGGTCGCCTTGTCGTTGGTGAACACGCGCGCCACGGTCTTGCCGCCGGCGCCCTTGACGCCCTTCTCGAACTCGTCGGCCACGCCCTGGCCGTAGGCGGTGCGGTCATCGACCACGGCGATGTTCTTGCCCTTGAGTTCCTTGACGGCGTACTTGCCGAGCGTGCCGCCCAGGTGCACGTCGTCGGCCACCACGCGGAAGGCCGTCTTGTAGCCCTGGCGGGTGTACTTCGGGTTGGTGGCGCTGGGGCTGATCTGCGGGATGCCGGCGTCGCTGTAGATCTTGGACGCGGGAATCGTGGTGCCCGAGTTCAGGTGGCCGACCACGCCGTTGACCTTGGCGTCGACCAGCTTCTGCGCGGCGGCCGTGCCCTGCTTGGGATCGGCGGCGTCGTCTTCGGCCAGCAGTTCGAACTTGGCCTTCTTGCCGCCGATGGTCACGCCCTTGGCGTTGAGCTCGTCGATGGCCATGCGGGCGCCGTTTTCATTGTCCTTGCCCAGGTGCGCGATCTGGCCGCTGGTGGGGCCGACGTGGCCGATCTTGACGACCAGTTCCTGGGCGTAAGCCGTGCCCGCCATCAGGAGGACGGCGGCGCCGATGATCGCGTTGAACTTGACTTGCATGAACGAACCTCCGGTAGATGTTGTCGAGCCGACAAACTCATCAGGTTGAAAAACGGATGACGATACCGCAAAGCACCGACCGCACAACAGGGGATTGCGCGCGGCACCGCCTCAACGCCCGGCGGGCCGAAGCGGCTGACAGGGCCTGCCGCAAGGCCTTGTCGTGCCCCGTGTCGGGGCGCTGCTTCGGCACCTGGCGTCAGTGGCCGTGGTGCTGCATCTCCAGCCCGGCGGCCTTGTAGGCGCGCCAGCGCTCGCGCCCGCCGGCCTGGTCGTCGGGCTCGTTGCCGACGATCTCGATGATGCGTTCGAAGGCGCCGAGGTCGCTCACCAAGTCGGCGCCCAGGTTGACCAGCACGGCGGGCACGCCCGCGGCGGCTTCGGGCAGCGCACCGTCGACCAGCCAGATCGGCGTGCGCGCCGCCTGCGCTGGCAGCGCGCCTGCCGCGGCAAAGCGCAGGTGCGGCAGGAACTCGCGCTCGACGAAGGTCCACAGCTCGCGGTCGAGCCGGGCCAGCCGCTCGCGCGGCGCGCGCACCAGCACGCGAACGCCCTGGCCGTAGGCCTTGCGCAGCAGCCGGCAGGCGAAGCCGATGTCGTCGGCCACGCCGGTGTGGAACTCGACGCGCGTCGCCACCGGCGGACCGCCCAGGCTCAGCCCGCGCGGTTGATCAGGAAGTGCGTCAGCAGCGCCACCGGCCGCCCGGTGCCGCCCTTGGCGGCGCCCGACTTCCACGCGGTGCCGGCGATGTCCAGGTGCGCCCAGTCGTACTTGGCGGTGTAGCGCTGCAGGAACTTGGCCGCGGTGATGGCGCCGCCGGCGCGGCCGCCGACGTTGCCCATGTCGGCGAAGTTGCTCTTCAGCGCCTCGTCGTATTCAGCGTCCAGCGGCAGCCGCCAGGCGGGGTCGCAGCCGCGCTCGCCGGCGGCCAGCAGTTCGGCGGCCAGCGCGTCGCTGCTGCTGAACAGGCCCGAGCGGTGGTGGCCCAGCGCGATCACGCAGGCGCCGGTGAGCGTGGCGATGTCGACCACCGCCGCCGGCTTGAAGCGCTCGGCATAGGTCAGCGCATCGCACAGGATCAGCCGGCCCTCGGCATCGGTGTTGAGGATCTCGATGGTCTGGCCCGACAGGCTGGTCACCACGTCGCCGGGCTTCACCGCGGCGCCGCCGGGCATGTTCTCGCAGCTCGGGATCAGGCCGACGACGTTGAGCTTGAGCTTCAACTCGGCCACCGCGCGCAGCGTGCCCAGCACGCTGGCGGCGCCGCCCATGTCGAACTTCATCTCGTCCATCTCGGGCGCGGCCTTGAGCGAGACGCCGCCGGTGTCGAAGGTGATGCCCTTGCCGACCAGCACCACCGGCGCCGCCGCCTTCGGAGCGCCGTTCCAGCGCAGCACGATGAACTTGGGCGCCTCGTGCGAAGCCTGGGCCACGGCCATGAAGGCGCCCATGCCCAGCTTCTCGCAGTCCTTGCGCTCCAGCACTTCGAGCTTCAGGCCGTGCGACTTGGCCAGCGCCTTGGCGGCGGCCGCCAGGTCGCTGGGCGTGCAGTGGTTGCCGGGCCGGTTGGCGTATTCGCGCGCCAGGCCGATGCCGTCGGCAATGGCGCGGCCGCGCGCCAGGCCGGCGTCCAGCGCCGGCGCCTCGGCCTTGGCGCAGACCAGGCTGACGCGCGCGAGCTTCGAGTCCGGCGGCGCGCTCGGCTTGGTGTGGCGGTAGACGTAGGTCTGCTCGGTGGCCACCGCCACCAGCGCCTCGGCCTTGGCCGCGTCGAGCGCGGCGCCGGACAGCGCCACCGCCAGGTGCTGCGCGCCGCTGCCTTTCAGCAGCTTGAGGCCTTCGGCCAGCGCCTTGCGCCACGCCGCGGGCGCGGCGTCGCCGCAGGTGGCCACGGCCACGCGCGCGGCCTTGACGCCGGCCACGCGGTGCAGGTACAGGCATTGGCCGGGCTTGAGCGCCAGGTCGCCGTCGGCCAGCGCGGCCTTCAGCGGCGCGGCCAGCGCGGCGTCCAGATCGGCCGGCAACTGCTCGCCGGCCAGCAGCAGCAGCAGCGCATCGGCGGCGACGGCGCCGAGCCCTTCCTTGGGGGCGGGCTGGGTCTTGAAGTCCATAATGATCCGTTTCCTTCCAAGCCCTTTGCGCGGCGTGGCGCCAGGGGGAAAAAGCGACAAAGCGAAAAGCGCGGATGCTATTCGATTCAACCGTGCGTCGAGAGCTGGCGCGCAGCTTCGGTGCGACCCTGGTGGTGATCCTCACCATCGTCATCACGATGTTCCTGCTGCGCACCGTGCGGCTGGCGGCGCTGGGCAGCGTGTCGCCGCAGGACGTGGTGCTGGTGCTGGGCTACACCGCCCTCGGCCACCTGCCGACGATGTTGAGCCTGTCGATGTTCGTGGCCATCGTCGTCACGCTGGGCCGCATGTACCGCGACAGCGAGATGGTCATCTGGTTCAGCGGCGGCATCGGGCTGGCGCGCTTCGTGCGGCCGGTGCTGCGCATGGCCTGGCCGGTGCTGCTGGTGGCCGCGGTGCTGCTGCTGGTGGTGTGGCCCTGGGGCAACCGCAACAGCTTCGACCTGCGCGACCGCTACGCGCAGCGCTCCGACCTGTCGCGCGTGGCGCCGGGCGTGTTCCAGACCTCCAGCGACGGCAAGCGCGTGTTCTTCATCGACCGCGACAGCCCCGACAGCCTGGACGCCCGCAACGTCTTCGTGCTGACCCGGCTGCCCAACGGCGAGAGCCTGACCTCGGCGCGCAGCGGCCACCTGGAAGCCAAGGGCGACGAACGCTGGCTGGTGCTGGAGCGCGGCCAGCGCAACGACTTCGACGACAAGACCGGCGACCGCACGCTGGCCAGCTTCGACGCCTACCGCGTGCTGGTGCGCGAGCAAAGCGCGCGCGAAGCCGAGACGCGCCCGCCCAAGGCGCTGCCCACGCTGGAACTGGTGCGCGCGCCGAACGCGCGCAACCAGGGCGAGCTGGCCTGGCGCTTCGGCATGCTGCTGGCCACCGCCAACCTGCTGCTGCTGGGCGTGGGGCTGGCCGCCACCAATCCGCGCCGGCCGAGCAACTGGAACCTGCTGTTCGCGCTGCTCGGCTTCTTCGCCTACTTCAACCTCATCAACCTCAGCCAGGCCTGGGTGGGCAACGGCCGCCTGAGCCTGGGCGCGGCGCTGGCGCTGCTGCACGGCGGCGCCTTCGCGCTGGCGCTGGCGCTGCTGTGGTGGCGCGACCATGCGGCGGTGCTGCGGCTGCTGCCGCGGCGGAAGCTGTCGACATGAGCGCGCAGGGCCGCTCCCAAGCGCTCATACCGGAGCGCGCAAGCGCGGAGGTTGCCTTATGAGCCCGCAGGCTTTGCCAAGGGCTCATTCCCGCTCGGCGGGACCGGCCGCAGGCCGTAGGGTGCGCCAATGAGGACGGTGCGCCGGCTCTTCTACCGCGACATCCTGTCGTCGGTGGGCTTCGTCGCGGCGGCCTTCATCGGCCTTTTCTACTTCATCGACTTCGTCGACGACCTCGACACCGTCGGCCGCGGCGGGCGCGCCGCCTGGCACGTGGCGCTGGCATCGCTGTACCAGGTGCCCAGCCACTTCTACGACCTGTTCCCGATCGCGGTGCTGATCGGCACCATCTACGCGCTGGCGCGCATGGCGCAGGCCTCGGAGTACACCATCCTGCGCACCGGCGGCCTGGGCCCCGGGCGCGCGCTGCGGCTGCTGGCCACGCTGGGCGTGGCCTTCGGGGCGCTGAACTTCGTGGTCGGCGACTACCTCACGCCCTGGGCCGACCGCGCCTCGCTGCTGCTGACGGCGCAGTTCGACGGCGTGCGCCAGATCGGCGGCGCCGGCGCCTGGCTGAAGGAACGCCACCCCACCGCCGAAGGCGAGCACAGCGTGTCGATCAACGTCGGCGGCGTTGCCGCCAGCGGCCGGCTGCAAGGCGTGCGCGCCTACGAGTTCGACGCCGACGGCCGCCTCGTCTCGCGCACCAGCGCGCGCGAGGCCGACGTGGCCGCCGACGGCACCTGGACGCTGCACGAAGTGCGCCGCACCACCTGGCCGCGCGCGCGCAGCGACGCGCCGCTGGTGCGCGACGAAACGCTGCCGCAACTGACGATCAAGACCGGCCTCGACGCCCGCGTGGTGGCCGCCGCGGTGCTGCCGCTCAGTTCGATGACGACGCTGGAGCTGTGGCGCTACCGCGTGCACCTGGACGACCAGTCGCAGGCCTCGGCGCCGGTGGAGATCCGCTTCTGGAAGAAGGCGCTGTACCCGCTGTCGTGCCTGGTAATGGTGGCGCTGGCGCTGCCCTTCGCCTACCTGCACGCGCGCGCCGGCAGCGTCAGCCTGAAGGTCTTCGGCGGCATCATGCTGGGCATCGGCTTCGTGCTGCTGAACAACCTGGCCGGCCACATCGGCATGCTGCGCGACTGGACGCCGTGGGTGGTGGCCTCGGCGCCCAGCCTGCTGTTCCTGCTGCTGTCGCTGGCGGCGTTTGCCTGGCTGGTGCGCTACCGATGAGGAGGCCGCCGGTCCCGGGTTGACCAAAAGTGCCGTCGATCGATCGCGACGTTTTTTCGATTGGACTCGCGTGGCCCGGCCGGTCGATAGTGGCGCCACATGCTGATCGTCGACGCCCAGGTCCATCTCTGGAAGGCCGATTCCCCGGCCAGCCGCCACCAGGTGGCTGCGTGGAAGCATCAAAGCGGCATGCTGGGGATGCGCTTCACCTTTCACACGCCGCAGCATCGGCGCTGGATGGAAGACGGCACCGCCGACTGGCTGTGGCCGCTGGCCGAGGCGCACGGCGTGCCGCTGATGGTCAACGTGCCCGGCTCGGTGGACCTGATCGACCGCGTCGCCGAGCGCCATCCGGCCCTCCGGCTGACGATCGATCACCTGGCCTGCGCCGCGCACCAGAAGGACGAAGCAGCGTACGGCGACACCGAGCGGCTGATCCGCCTGGCGCGCCACCCCAACGTGGCCGTCAAGGCCACCGCAGTAGCCCGTTATACGAGCGAACCGTATCCCTGCCGCGGGACTCAGCCGCGCCTGCGGCGCATCTTCGACGCCTTCGGGCCCGAGCGCTATTTCTGGGGCAGCGACATCAGCAGCCTGCCGTGCACCTACCGCCAGGCGGTGACGCTGTTCACCGAGGAGCTGGACTGGCTGTCCGGCGGCGACCTGGAGCAGGTCATGGGCCTCGCGATCTGCCGCTGGCTGGGCTGGGCGGCCTGAAGCGCCCAGCGGCGGCCAGCGGCCGCCGGGCCGTCATTCGACCTTGAGGTTCAGCTCGCGCGCGAAATCGAACGACGGGTGGTTGGACAGCAGCACCTCGACGCGCTGCTCGCGCACGAGTTGCTGCATGCGCTCGGTCGAGCGGATGTAGGCATCCATGCGGTCGAGGTCGCGGCCGAAGTTGAAGCCGGTGCCGCCCCAGATCACGGCGCGCCAGCTCCGGGCGCCGGACTTGACTTCGATGATCGGCGAGATCGTTCCCAGCGTATGGCCGGGCGTCAGCGGCAGCAGGATCTCGGCGTCGCCCTGGCGCAGCTCGGCGCCGCCGTAGTGGTCGCCATGGCCATGCGTGACCAGCACGGTCTTGATCTGCGCCGAGGCCGGCTGGCACAGGCGCAGGAAGCTCGTCAGGTCCTGGCCCGCGGCCCGCGGTGGATCGTCAACCCGGCGTGCTCCAGTTCCGCGCGCAGCACGGTGCCGGTCACCGACTCGGTGGCGTACAGCGTCTTGCGCTCGGGCCCGCCGAAGGCGATGTTGGTCAGCGAGCGGCCGGCCACGCTCTTCAGCACGAGTTCGGGCTCGGCGCGCTCGTTGAGCACCCAGCACAGCCCCAGGCCGGGGTTGGCGACGATCACGCGGCCGTTCACGTCGACGGCCAGGCCGTCCGGCCCGCTGGGGCCGTAGGAGGTGAAGAACGCGCCGACCTTGGCGACGCTGCCGTCGTCGAGCAGCGGCACGCGCCAGACCTGGTTGCCGCGCGTCACGCCGAGGTACAGCACGCGCTCGTCGCTCGACAGCGCCACGCCGTTGGGGCTGGGCACGTTGGCCAGCAGCAGATCGAACTGTCCGTTCGGCCGCAGGCGGTACAGCCGCCCGCTCGGGTCGTGCAGCCCGGTCTGGCCCTGGTCGCTGAAATACAGGTTGCCGAGGCTGTCGAAGACGAGGTCGTTGACGCCCTTGAAGCGCTCGCTGTTGCGGCGCTCAAGATAGGGGCGCACGGCGCCCGTCGTCACGTCGCAGGCCATCAGGCCGTTGCGGTAGTCGGTGACCAGCAGCTCGCGCTCGTTCAGGAACTTGGCGCCGTTCGGCTCGCCGTCCCATTCGGCCACCAGGTCCCATTCGCCGGCGGCGTCGATGCGGAAGATGCGGCCGAACGGGATGTCGGTGACGTAGAGGTTGCCGGCCGCGTCGAACACCGGCCCTTCGAGGAAGCAGTCGGTCGGCTGCCCCGCCCGATTCGCATCGGCCCAGGCCGAGCGCACGCCGGCGCGGCGAAAGCGCTCGGGCATGCGCGTGAAGACCTCGGTCTCGCGCACCCGGGGTGGCTGCAGCACGACGATCATTGCCGTTCGAAGGCGGTGTTGGCCGCGATCCTGCCCCAGTACGCGGTGCGCTCGTGCAGGTCTTTGGCGAAGGTGGCCGCGTCCCAGTAGCCGGGCTCGGACGCGATGCCGTCGGCGAAGGCCTTCATGTCGGCCGAGGCCATTGCCGTGGCGATCTCTTTCTGCAGCCGTTCGATCACCGCCGGCGGCGTGCCCTTGGGCGCCCACAGGCCGGTGAAGTTGATCAACCCGGGGAACTTGACGCCGGCCTCGGTGAACGTCGGCACGTCGGGCAGCGACGCCAGCCGCTTGCTGCCGCTGATGCCCAGCAGCCGCGCCTTGCCGCCCTTCACCTGGCCCATGATGCCCGGCGTCGACGCGACCTGGAAATCGATGGTGCCCGAGAGCATCGCCAGCGTGGCCTCGCCGGCGCCCTTGAACGGCACGTGCAGGAAGTTGACGCCGGCGGCGATGCCCAGCGCTTCGCTGACGAAGTGCGGCGCCGAGCCCGCGCCGCCGGTGCCGTAGGTCACCTTGTCGGGCTCGGCCTTGGCGGCGGCGACCATCTCGGCCAGCGTCTTGAACTTCGAGTCGGCCTTGACGGCCACCGTCATCGGCGCGAACACGTAGGCGGCCACCGGCAGCAGCGCGTGCTCGTGGTCGAACGGCAGCTTCTTGAAGATGTGCGGCAGCAGCGCGTAGGTGGTGTCGTTGGCGGCCAGCGTGTAGCCGTCGGCCGGCGCCTGCACCACGGTCATCAAACCGATGGTGCCGGTGGCGCCGGCCTTGTTTTCGACGAAGAAGGTCTGGCCGGTCTGTTCCTGCAGCTTGGCCGCCATCTTGCGGGTGACCACGTCGACCGCGCCGCCCGGCGGATAGGGCACGACGATCTTCACCGGCTTGTCGGGCCAGGCCTGGGCCAGCATCGTGAGCGAGGCCATCGCGGCGCCGAGCAGCGCCTTCATCGTTCGGGTCATGTCGTTCTTTCCGGTTGATTCAGACGGTGGCGATCGGCGTCCCCGACCGCGTACGACCGGGAAAAAACCCTGCTGCCCGGCGGCGACTGCATCCAGCGCTGCGCCATGGCGGACCTCAGCCGTTCAAGACGGCCAGCGCGTTGCGCGCCGCGCCGACACCCATCTTCACGTAGGCATCGGCGGTCACGCCGCCGATGTGCGGGCTGAGCGTGATGCGCGGCTCGCCGTGGAAGGGGTGCGGCGCCGTCATCGGCTCGACGGCGAAGCTGTCGAGCCCGGCGGCCGCCACCTGGCCGCTGCGGATCGCGTCCAGCAGCGCGGCCTCGTCGATCAGCCCGCCGCGCGCGGTATTGACGACGATGACGCCGCGCTTGCACGCCGCCAGCGTCTGCGCGTTCAGCAGCCTGGCGTTGTCGGCCGTCAGCGGGCAGTGCAGCGAGATGGCGTCGGATTCGCGCCAGATCGCTGCCAGCTCGACGCGCTGCACATAACCAGGCAGCTGAGAGGCGTAGGGATCGAAGCCCAACACGCGCATGCCCATCGCATCGGCCATGCGCGCGAAGCGCAGGCCGATGGCGCCGAGGCCGACCAGGCCCACGGTGCGGCCTTCGAGTTCCACGCTCTTGTGCGTGGACTTGTCCCAGTGGCCGGCGTGCATGCGCGCGTCGAGCGCCGTCACCGACTTGGCGCAGGCCAGCAGCAGCGCCAGCGCATGCTCGGCCACCGCGGCCGCGTTGGCGCCGGCCGCCGCCAGCACCTGGACGCCGCGCGCCGCGGCCGCGGCCTTGTCGATGGTGTCGGTGCCGCTGCCGTGCTTGGAGATCACCTTCAGTCTCGGCGCAGCATCCATCGCCGCGGCGTCCACCTTGCCGTAGCGCACGATGATCGCCACCGGGTCGTGTCGCTGGCACAGCGCGACGATGTCGCCGTCGGTCGGCGCCTTGCCGGCGTAGACGACCTCGTAGTCGCCCAGCAACGCCAGCGCCGGCTCGGCGAGGTCGTTGCCGGTGACCAGGAAGACGGGCTTCTTCGTGCTCACAACGACTCTCCGTCCTTCAGCACGCCGGCGGCGCGCAAGGCGCCGTCCAGCCAGCCCGGGCGCAGCGCCTTGCGGCTCTTGATGTCGGCGATGCGCTTGGTTTCCGCGGCCAGCTTGTCGGCCGCCAGCGGCAGCATCGCGGCGGCCTTGGCGCGCTCGATCACGGTCACGCCGTCGGCATCGCCGACGACCAGGTCGCCCGGGTTCACGCTGACGCCGCCGATCGAGATCGGGTGGTTGACGCGGCCCGGCACCGACTTGGTCGGGCCGTTGGGATTGAGGCCCGCCGCGTACATCGGAAAGCCCAGCGCGCGGATCGCCTCGCTGTCGCGCACGGCGCCGTCGATCACCACGCCAGCGATGCCCAGCGCGGCGGCCTGCTGGCACATGATCTCGCCCATCAGCGCGCTGCTCAGGTCGCCCTTGCCGTCGACGACGATCACGTCGCCGGGCTGCGCGATGGCCAGCGCGGCGTGGATCATCAGGTTGTCGCCGGGCCGCACTTCGACGGTGACGGCGGCGCCGGCCACGCGCATCGCCGGCGACAACGCCGCGATGCGCCCGTTCAGCGCGCCGCGGCGCCCGGCCACATCGGCGAGGATCGACGAGGGGTATTGCGAAGCCTGTTCGACGACGGCCGGATCGACGCGCTCGATGGTCTTGATCACGTCGGGCCATGCAGCGGCTTGACTCATGTGAATCTCCAGCAAATGAAAGGGAAGGCGAAGCGCTCAGTCCACCCTTGCGCCGGATTCCTTGACGACCTTGCCCCAACGCGGGATGTCGTCGCGGATCAACGCGGCGAACTGCTCTGACGTGCCGCCGGCCGGGTCGGCGCCTTCGTCGCCGAGCTTCTTGCGCAACTCGGCGTTCTGCAGTGCCTTGTTGAACTCGGCGTTGATGCGCGCGACCACGTCCTTGGGCGTGCCGGCCGGCGCCAGCAGGCCGAACCAGGTGACGGCATCGAAGCCCTTGTAGCCCGACTCGTTGATCGTCGGCACGTTGGGCAGGTCGTCCACGCGCTTGGCCGAGGTCACCGCCAGCGCACGCACCTTGCCCTGCTTGATGTGGCCCAGCAGCGTGGGCACCGACGACAGGTAGATCTCCACGTTGCCGCTGATCACGTCGACGATGGCCTGCGACGCGCCCTTGTACGGCACGTGCTGCGCCTTGATGCCGGCGGCCTTCTGGAACAGCTCGCTCGTCAGATGGGCCACCGTGCCGTTGCCCGGCGACGCGAAGTTGATCGCGCCCGGCTTGGCCTTGGCGGCGTTCACCGCGTCGGCCAGCGTCTTGTAGGGCGTGACGGTGCCGGTCACCACCACCAGCGGTGCGTTGGCCAGCAGCACGATGGGCGCCAGGTCCTTCTGCGAGTCGTACGGCATCTTCGCGTACAGCGTCGGGTTGATCGCCAGGTTGCTGGTCTGGCCGATCACGATGGTGTAGCCGTCAGCCGGCGACTTGGCGACCGCGTCGACGCCGAGGTTGCCGCCGGCGCCGGGCTTGTTTTCGATGACGAAGGTCCAGCCGGTGGCGGCGGCGACGCGCTGGCTGGTCTCGCGGGCAATGATGTCGGTGCCGCCGCCGGGCGGGAACGGCACCACCAGGCGGATCGGCTTGGCCGGCCAGGCCTGCGCCAGGGCGCCGGTGCACAAGATCGTGCCGGCCAGGGCCAGCAGCAGGCGTCGAGAGGTGTCCATGCTTGTCTCCGTCGATGTCGGGTTGGCGCCGCTCGTGAAACGTCGGGCGCATCGCTCTGAACGCAGTATTGGCGAGCGCGGATATCGAGTCCAATCGATAATTTCTCGCCAATCATCGATGGAGCTTTTGGCATGGACCTTCGCGACCTGCGCTACTTCGAGACCATCGCCGAGCTGCAGCACCTGGGGCGCGCGACGACCAAGCTGCACCGCTCGCAGCCGGCACTGACCAGCAGCATCCGCCGGCTGGAAGCGCAGTGCGGCGCCGCGCTGTTCGAGAAGTCGGGCCGCGGCATCCGCCTCACCGAGGCCGGCAAGGTGCTGCAGAAGTGGGCACAGCGCGTGCGCTTCGACGTCGACGACGCCAAACGCGAGCTGTCGTCGATCGGCGCGGGCCTCAGCGGCCACGTGCGCCTGGGCATCGTGCCGACGGCGGCGCAGTTCCTGCTGCCGCCGGTGGCGCGGCAGTTGCTGCAAGAGGCGCCGGGCGTCACGCTGCACACCGTGGTCGGCCTGGTCGACACGCTGCGGCCGCAGTTGCGCGCCGGCGAGCTGGACCTGATGGTCGGCACCGAGAGCGCGGCCGAGCCGGGCTACACGGCGCAGGTGCTGGCCGAGGACATGATCGTCGTGGCCGCGAGCGAGCGCCACGAGGTCTTCAAGAAGCCCGTCACGCTGAAGGAGCTGGCCCACCAGGCCTGGGCCCTGCAGCCGCCGGGCCTGCCGACGCGCGACTGGCTGGACCACACCTTCGACCGCAAGCGCCTGCCGCGGCCGCGCGTGCAGGTGGAGGCGACCAGCCTGCTGGCGCTGCCCGCGCTGATCGTCGAGACCGGCTTGCTGAGCTTCATCTCGCGCCACCACCTGCAAGGGCAGGCGCGCATCCGCGGGCTGAAGGAAGTGCCGGTGCAGGGCGCGACGATGCGCCGGCGGCTGGTCGTCACCCACCGCGCGAACAGCTTCCTGTCGCCGGCGGCGCAGCGGCTCGTCGAGCTGTTCGTGCGCTCGGCGTCGGCCGGCTGAGCGGCCTTCGGGTCAGGCCAGCGCGGCGGCGTTGGGCATCGTGAAGTCCACGCCGTCCAGCGACGCGGCCAGCTGGTGCTGCTGGGCGGCGTCCAGTTCGACCAGCGGCGGGCGCACGTGGCGCCAGTCGGCGCGGCCGGTCTTCAGTGCGATGGCCGCCTTCATCGCCGGGATCATCGGGAACTGGGCGAAGGCGGCGCGCTGCGCATCGAGCTGCCGCTGCTGCTCGTCGGCGTCGGCGTGCTTCCAGGTCTTGTACAGGCGCACGATCGCGCTCGGGTTCACGTTGCCGGTGGCGGTGATGCAGCCGGCGCCGCCGCCGCGCAGCGTGGCGAGCAGGAAGTTCTCGCTGCCGGCGAAGACGTCGAAGCCCCGCGGCTGGAAGCGCTGCAGCATCGCCGCGGTGTGGCTCCAGTCCCCGGCGCTGTCCTTGATGCCGGCGACGATGCGCGGGAAGCGCGTCAGCAGCCGCTCGATCAGCGGCAGCGGGATCGGCACGCCCGAGACCGCGGGGATGTGGTACAGGTAGATGCGCAGCCGCTCGTCGGCCACGCCGTCGATGACCGACGCATAGGCGCGGTAGAGCCCTTCTTCGCTGACGCCCTTGTAGTAGAACGGCGGCAGCATCAGCACGCCGCCGCACCCGCAATCCACTGCATGCTTCGTTAGTTCAACGGCGTCGGCCAGCGCGCAGGCGCCGGTGCCCGGCATCATGCGCGACGCCGGCAACCCGGCGGCCAGCAGGCCGTCGAGCAGGCGGCGCTTCTCGGCCACCGACAGCGAGTTGGCTTCCGAGTTGGTGCCGAAGACCGCCAGGCCGACGTCCTGGTCCAGCAGCCAGCGGCAATGGCGCGTGAAGCGATCGGGGTCGGGCCGGAAGTCGGCGCCGAAAGGCGTCAGCACCGGAGAGAAGATGCCTTGCAGCCGGTCGGTCGTGGGGGTCACGGCGCTCCTCGTTGGTCGTGTTCAGTCGAGCTTGATGCCGGCTTCGCGGATCACCGCGCCCCAGCGCTGGGAGTCGGCGGCCTGGCGCTGGGCGAGCTGTTCGGGCGAGCCGTTGCCGCCCGAAGCGAACGAGATGCTGCCGGGCTGGTCCCTGGCGGCCGCCACGAGCTGGGCCCCCGTGGTGAAAGGCGAGCTGCCGCCCACCACCAGCAGATGCGGCACGGTGCCGATCAAGGCCACCGGCTCGTAGGCCTTGGCGGGGTCGTAGGGCAGCTTCATCAGGTGCGGCACGATGGCCTGCGGGCCGATGGAGGTGGCCAGCAGCGTCTGGCCGTCGGGCGCGGCGCGGGCGACGAAGGCGCCGCGAGGCCGGCGCCCAGCGCGGCCAGCGAAAGAACGAGGCTGATGCGGGAGCGGGCGGCAGGGTTCAATCGATGTCTCCGAACGGCGCGGCGCGCGCAGCGGCGGCCTCTCGGCAGCGAGTATCGGCAGCGCCTGACGCTCGGTCCAATCGATAATTCATGCCGATCGATTCACGGCACTTGGGTGGACGGCCGGCCCGGCCACGCACGCGCCGGCGCCGGGCCGGGCGGCGGCGGCGTCGACAACGGTTGCGCCCGCACCCGCGCGCCGCGTGCTGAGACAATCGGCGCCCGATGACACAAGGCCTGATCCTCTTCGCCCACGGCGCGCGCGACCCGCGCTGGGCCGCGCCTTTCGAAGACCTGGCGGCGCGGGTACAGGCGCAGCGGCCCGGGTTGGCCGTGCGACTGGCCTACCTGGAGTTCCTGGCGCCCGACCTCGGCGCCGCGGTGGCCGAGCTGGCCGCCGCCGGCTGCACGCGCATCGAGCTGCTGCCGATGTTCCTGGGCAGCGGCGGCCACGTGCGCCGCGACCTGCCGCAGCTGCTGGACGAGCTGCGGCAACGGCACGCGGGCCTGGCGATCGCGCTACACACGGCCGTCGGCGAGCTCGACGCCGTGCTGCAGGCGATGGCCGACGCCGCCGTGGCGCTAGCCGACGCCGGCGCCGCCGGCGCCGCGGGCGCCGCGGGCGCCGCGGAGAGGGCGGCATGAACCTGCACCAGTTCCGCTTCGTGCAGGAGGCGGTGCGCCGCAACCTCAACCTCACCGAGACGGCCAAGGCGCTGTTCACCTCGCAGCCCGGCATCAGCAAGGCCATCATCGAGCTGGAGGAAGAGCTGGGCGTCGACATCTTCGTGCGCCACGGCAAGCGCTTGCGCCGCGTCACCGAGCCGGGGCAGCTGGTGCTGAAGTCGATCGAGACCATCATGCGCGAGGTGGCCAACCTCAAGCGCATCGGCGAGGAGTATTCCAAGCAGGACGCCGGCACGCTGTCGATCGCCACCACGCACACGCAGGCGCGCTACTTCCTGCCGCAGCGCGTGGCCGAGCTGCGGCGGCGCTTTCCCAAGGTGCAGGTGGTGCTGCACCAGGGCATGCCCGAGCAGGTGGCGCGCATGCTGCTGGACGACGTGGCCGACATCGGCATCGCCACCGAGGCGCTGGCCGGCTACGACGAGTTGCTGACCCTGCCCTGCTACGAGTGGCAGCACGTGATGGTGCTGCCCGAGAGCCATCCGCTGGCCGCGGTGGAGCGGCCGACGCTGGAGCAGCTGGCCGCCGAACCGCTGGTGCTGTACCACCCGACGATGACCGGCCGCACGCGCATCGACCAGGCCTTTGCGCGCGCGCGGCTGAAGCCGGTGGTGGCGCTGGAAGGCATCGACTCCGACGTCATCATGACCTACGTGCGCATGGGCATGGGCGTGGGCCTGGTCACCGAGCTGGCGGCGCGCGCCGACACGCTGGCCGGCGGCCTGGTGGCGCGGCCGCTGGGGCACCTGTTCGGCCTCAACACCACGCGCGTGGCCTTCAAGCGCGGCGCCTACCTGCGGCACTTCGTCTTCGCCTTCGCCGAGCTGCTGTCCGAGCGGCTGTCGGCCACGCTGATCCAGCGCGCGATGAGCGGCACCGCCGACGGCGCCGACTACGAACTCTGAACCCAACGCTCGACATGACCGACTTGGCCTCCCCCCTGATCCGCACCCCCGCCCTGCCCTCGCGCCTGCCGCAGGTCGGCACCACCATCTTCACCGTGATGTCGGCGCTGGCCGCCGAGGTGGGCGCGGTCAACCTGGGCCAGGGCTTCCCCGATTTCGACTGCGACCCGCGGCTGCTGCAGCACGTCAGCGAGGCGATGGCCGCCGGCTTCAACCAGTACCCGCCGATGCCCGGCGTGCCCGCGCTGCGCCAGGCGGTGGCGGCGAAGACCGAGGCGCTGTACGGCCACGCCTACAGCCCCGACACCGAGATCACCGTGACGGCCGGCGCCACGCAGGCCATCCTGACCGCCGTGCTGGCCTGCGTGCACCCGGGCGACGAGGTGATCGTGCTCGAACCCTGCTACGACAGCTACGGCCCCAACGTCGAACTGGCCGGCGGCGTGGTGGTGCGCGTGCCGCTGTTGCCGGGCACTTTTCGCCCCGACCTGCCGCGCATCGCCGCGGCGATCACGCCGCGCACGCGCGCGCTCGTCGTCAACTCGCCGCACAACCCGACGGCCACGGTGTGGACGCGCGCCGAGATGCTGCAGCTGGCCGAGATCCTGGCGCCCACCGAGGTGCTGCTGATCAGCGACGAGGTCTACGAGCACATGGTCTACGACGGCGTGCCGCACGTCAGCGCGTCGTCGATCCCGGCACTCGCGGCGCGCGCCTTCGTGGTGTCGAGCTTCGGCAAGACGTTTCACGTCACTGGCTGGAAGGTCGGCACCGTCGCCGCGCCGGCGCCGCTGACGGCCGAGTTCCGCAAGGTGCACCAGTTCAACGTGTTCACCGTCAACACGCCGATGCAGCACGCGCTGGCGCGCTACCTGCAGGACCCGCGGCCCTACCGGGAACTGCCGGCCTTCTACCAGCGCAAGCGCGACCTCTTCCGCGCCGGGCTGGCGAAGACGCGGCTCAAGTTGCTGCCGAGTGCCGGCAGCTATTTCCAGAGCGTGGACTACAGTGCCGTCAGCAGCCTCAACGAGGCCGACTTCTGCCAGTGGCTGACGCGCGAAGTGGGCGTGGCCGCGATCCCGATCTCGGCCTTCTACGACGCCGGCTTCGAGCAAGGCTTTGCCCGGCTGTGCTTCGCCAAGAAGGACGAGACGCTGAACGCGGCGCTGGCGCGGCTGGCGCGCCTCTGAAGCGCCGCCGGCGGTTTGGGCCCTGGGCTTTCGGCTAGCGGCGGCGGCGGCCGCCGCCGTTGCCGTTGCCGCTGCCATTGCCCGGCACGCCGGGCTCGGTGGCCGTCTCGCCGAACAGGCTTTCCGGCACCTGCGGCTGGGTGACGTCGAGGTCCACCGGCACCGTGGGCGCGTTGTCCAGCGGCACCAGGCCCGAGTCGAGCGCGGGCGGCATCTCGTCCAGCGACATCGGCTGCGTGAAGTCGGCACCGTCGCCGATGGGCAGCAGCACGTCGACGCGGCCCGACTCCAGCGGCTCGCGGTCCAGCAGGTCGCGCGCCAGCGAGTACAGGAACAGCACGTCGCGGTAGGCCGGCATGTCGAACAGCTCGCCGCGCGACTTGCGGAACAGCAGCGACTCCAGCGCCGCCATCGCGTCGATCGGCGACGGCCACACCATCTGCAGCCGGCCCACCACCGCGGGGTAGTCCTCCAGCGAACGGCCCTCGGCGCTGTCGGCCTCCCAGTCGGGCGCGTAGGCGTTGAAGCGGTGGTTGAAGCGCGCACGCGTGCGCTCGTAAGCCTCGCGGTCGCCGCGCCGGCGGTAGATTTCCAGCAGCTTCAGGTAGGGCAGCGGGCTGCTGCCGCCGGTGCTGCGCAGGTGGTCCACCAGCAGGTCGATGGCCGCTTCGTCCTGGCCCAGCACGACGAAGAACTCGGCCTGCTGCTCGAGGTCGATCAACTCCTCGATCGTCACGTCGCGCGGCGGCGGCTCCTCGCGCCAGCCGACCGGCAGCGCATGCGTCTGCTCGACCACCGTGGGCGGCGGCTCGATCAGGCTGCTGACGCTGGGCAGCTCGGTCGCGAACACCGGGCCCAGCGTGGCCGGTCGCGTGCTGTTGTAGCCGCCGCTGGACGGCAAGGCGCCGGGGGCGCTGGCGTCGGCGCCGCCGCCGGAGTCGCCGCGCGACTCGGCGGCCCCCGTGCTCACCGCCGCCGCGCCGGCCGCGGTGGACTTGCCAGCCGCCGTGGCCTGCCACCAGGCCTGCTGGCGCTCGCGCTGCAGGCGGCGCAGCCGCAGCGCCAGGCCGAGCGCCAGCGCCGCCAGCAACACCGCCAGCGCCGCCAGCCAGGGCGTCCAGGCCGACATCGAATCGTTCTCGGCGGCCTTCTGGCGCAGCAGCCGCAGTAGCTCGCGGTCGGCCGCCGCGTCGGCGCGCATCTTCTCGATCACCTGCTCGAGCGCGGCCACGCGCGCGTCGGCCGACGAGGCGGCCAGCGCGGCCGCCTGCACCTCGGCGGCCGAGGCCGCGGCGCTGGCGGCTGCGGCTGCTTCCGCCGTTTGAGGCGGTTGAGGCGCTTGAGCCGCTTGAGAGGCTGGCGCCGCTTCAGCGCCGACCGCCGGTGCCGCGCTGGCGGCCGGCGGCGGCGGCTCCACCGCATCCAGCCGCAGCCGCGGCCGGGCCGCGCGCGCCGCCGCCTCGCCGGCCGGCGGGGTGGCGGCCGCCGCGGTGCGGCGCGGTGCCGGGCGCGGGCGGCGCACCGTGGGCCTGGCGGCGGCCGGCGGCGTGGTCGCATCGGCCCGCGGCCGCGCGGGCGCCGTCAGCGCCTCGCCGGCGGCCGGCGACGCCAACGCCGCCGCGGGCACCGGCTCCACCGCCGCGGCCAGCGCCGGCGCTGACTGCACCGGCGCCGGGTCGGCCAACAGCGTGAAGCGCCGCTGCAGCCGCGGCGGGCAGCCCAGCGAGACGGCCACCGTCACCACCGGCTCGTCGATGATCGAATGGGTTTGCACGCGCAGCAGCGTCGCGCTGCCGTCGCTTTCCAGCCGCGTGCGCACGGCGGCTGCGGGCAAGCGCTGCTCGCCGACCAGCACCTCGGCGCTGACGCATTCGGGGGCCAGCGTTTCGCCGGGGTCCAGGCGCAAGGCGATGGTCTGGTCCAGGCTCTGGCCCAGCGTCGCGACCGTGCCCGCGGCACCAAACCCCAGGGCACCAGCCCCGGCCGACCAGGCGGCCAGCGCGAAGGCGATTGCGAGGGGATGGAACCGCTTCTTCTGCATCGGGTTTGCGGTACGAAAACAGCGTTGGACTCTAGCATGTGGCTTGCCCGCCAAGAGGTGGGTCAAGCCCCTGCATCCGGGGTGCGCCGCCGGGTGTAGCCGCCGCGCGATGGCCGCAGCGGGGCCGTGCCGCGGCGGCGCCGGGCATGGCGGCGCGCCGGGACGCATCGACAACAATGCGCCGACGCGATGCACCCTCGCATGTCGCTTCAGAGACAAGGCATGAACACCTCGGTTCTTACAATCGAAGAACGTCAAAACATCGAGGCCGGCGCGTGGTTTTCCAAGCTGTCGCAACCCCTGCGTCAAGCCATCTTGTCGTGCAGCATCGTGCGCCGTCTCGGCGACGGCGCGGCGCTGACGGCGCGCGGCACGGCGGCCGAAACCTGGTGCGGCGTGGCGCGCGGCGCGGTGCGCGTCAGCACGGTGTCGCTGTCGGGCAAGCAGGTCACGCTGACCTACGCCGAGCCCGGCGTCTGGTTCGGCGACATCTCGCTGTTCGACGGCCTGCCGCGCACGCACGATGCGCACGCCCACGGCGACACCACCTTGCTGATGGTGCGCAAGCCCGACTTCAAGGACCTGCTGGCCCGGCACGTGGAGCTGTACGACGCGCTGCTGCGCCTGAACTGCCGCCGCCTGCGGCTGATGTTCGACCAGGTCGAAGACCTCAACACGCGCCCGCTGCAGGCGCGGCTGGCCAAGCAGTTGCTGCTGCTGGGGCGCAGCTACGGCATCGCGCAGGGCGACGAAATCCGCATCGGCCTGCAGCTGGCGCAGGAAGACCTGGCGCAACTGCTCGGCGCCTCGCGCCAGCGCGTCAACCAGGAGTTGAAGGGCTTCGAGCGCGACGGCGCGCTGCGCGTCGAGCCGACGCGGCTGGTGCTGCTGTCGCGCGACAAGCTGGTCGCGGCGGCTGAACGCTGCTGATTCCTTTCAATCTCACGAGGAGCTTCGACGATGGACGCCTTCACCGGCACCACGGACATGGCCGCCAGCCACGCCTTCGACGTGGCGGCGCTGGAGCGGCACCTGTCGGCCACGCTGCCCGGCTTTGCCGGCCCGCTGACGGTGCGGCAGTTCAAGGGCGGCCAGTCCAACCCCACCTACCAGCTGGTGACGCCCGGCGCCCGCTACGTGATGCGCAGCAAGCCCGGCCCGAAGGCGCGGCTGCTGCCCTCGGCGCATGCCATCGAACGCGAGTTCCGCGTGATGAGCGCGCTGGCGCTCACCGCCGTGCCGGTGCCGCGCATGCACCTGCTGTGCGACGACGAGGCGGTGATCGGCCGCGCCTTCTACGTGATGGAATGCGTCGAAGGCCGCGTGCTGTGGAACCCGGCGCTGCCCGAGCTCGGCCGCGACGAGCGCGCCGCCGTCTACGACGAGATGAACCGCGTCATCGCCGCGCTGCACACCGTGGACCTGCGCGCCGTGGCGCTGGAAGACTACGGCAAGCCCGGCAGTTATTTCGAGCGCCAGATCGGCCGCTGGAGCAAGCAGTACCTGGCCTCGGCCACCGAGCGCATCGAGGCGATGGAGCGGCTGATCGAATGGCTGCCGGCGCACCTGCCGGCCAGCGCGCGCGACGACGGCCAGGCCACCATCGTGCACGGCGACTACCGGCTCGACAACCTGATCTTCCACCCCACCGAGCCGCGCGTGGTGGCCGTGCTCGACTGGGAGCTGTCGACCATCGGCCACCCGCTGGCCGACTTCAGCTACCACTGCATGGCCTGGCACATCCCGCCGGGCGAATTCCGCGGCATGGCCGGCGCCGACTTCGCGGCGCTCGGCATCCCGACCGAAGCCGCCTACATACAGCGTTATTGCCAGCGCACCGGCCGCGGCGACCCCGGCGCGCTGATGGCCGACTGGAACTTCTACCTGGCCTACAACCTGTTCCGCATCGCCGCCATCACCCAGGGCATCGCGCGGCGCGCGCTCGACGGCACGGCGTCCAGCGCGCAGGCCAAGGCCACCGGCGCCGCCACGCGCCCGCTGGCCGAGCGCGGCTGGGCGGTGGCGCAGCGCGCCTGACCCCGAACGAACGAACGAACGAACCGCTGAAGGAGCAACGACGATGGACTTCGACTACACCCCGCGCGTCAAGGAACTGCAGGGCCGGCTCAAGGCCTTCATGGACGAGCACGTCTACCCGGCCGAGCCGGCGTACTGGGCCGAGATCCAGGCCAACACCGCCGCCGGCCGCCGCTGGACGCCGCTGGAAGTGATCGAGCAGCTCAAGCCCAAGGCGCGCGCCGCCGGGCTGTGGAACCTGTTCCTGCCGGCGCGCGCCGAAGCCCACGGCCCGGCGCTGAACTACGGCATGGGGCTGACCAACCTCGAATACGCGCCGCTGTCGGAAATCATGGGCGCCGTGCCCTGGGCCAGCGAGGTGTTCAACTGCTCGGCGCCCGACACCGGCAACATGGAGACCATCGCCCGCTACGGCACGCCCGAGCACCACAAGCAGTGGCTGGAGCCGCTGCTGGAAGGCCAGATCCGCAGCGCCTTCGCGATGACCGAGCCGGCGGTGGCCTCGTCTGACGCCACCAACATCGAGGCGCGCATCGAGCGGCAGGGCGACGACTACGTGATCAACGGCCGCAAGTGGTGGACCAGCGGCGCCGGCGACCCGCGCTGCAAGATCTTCATCTTCATGGGCAAGACCGACCCCGAGGCGCCGCGGCATTCGCAGCAGTCGATGGTGCTGGTGCCGCGCGACACGCCGGGCATCACCATCAAGCGGCCGCTGGGCGTGTTCGGCTACGACGACGCGCCGCACGGCCACATGGAGGTGCTGTTCGAGAACGTGCGCGTGCCGGTGTCGAACATCCTGCTCGGCGAAGGCCGCGGCTTCGAGATCGCCCAGGGCCGGCTGGGCCCCGGCCGCATCCACCACTGCATGCGCACCGTCGGCCTGGCCGAGCGCTCGCTGGAGCTGATGTGCCGCCGCGCGCTGTCGCGCGTGGCCTTCGGCCGCCCGATCGCGCAGCAAGGCGTGACGCAGGAGCGCATTGCCGAATCGCGCTGCCTGATCGACCAGGCGCGGCTGCTGACGCTGAAGGCGGCGTGGATGATGGACGTGGCCGGCAACAAGGCCGCCAAGGCCGAGATCGCGATGATCAAGGTGGTGGCGCCGACGATGGCCGGCCGCGTCATCGACTGGGCGATGCAGGTGCACGGCGCCGCCGGCATGTGCGAAGACTTCCCGCTGGCCTACTTCTACACGCTGGTGCGCACGCTGCGCTTCGCCGACGGCCCCGACGAGGTGCACCGCAACGCCATCGCCAAGCTCGAACTGGGCAAGTACGCCGCGGCCAAGGCGTGACGCGGCGGCGGCTTTGAGCGGCCTGAAACGGCTCTAGGCCGCCGGCGGCGGCGGCCCGAATCGGCTTTAGGCCGCTGCCGCCGGCGGCGGACCGTCGCCGACGCGCCGCGCCTCGCGCAGCGCCGCCTCGAACAGCCGCAGGTGCGGCTCGAAGGCGCGCGGCGAGGCCTCGTCGGCCTCGGTGCGCAGCGTGACCTTGCCGCGGTTGATCATCAGCACGAAGGCGGTGGCCGGGTCGATCGCCAGGGCGGCCAGCTGCGCGCTCAAAGGGCCCGCCAGCCACTGCTGCAGCCAGGGCTTGAGGCTGGACGCCGCCGTGTAGCGCTCGGCCAGCTCGCCCAGCTCGGGGCGGCTGAGCTTGGGGTACATCACCACCCAGCGCATCTCGGCCGGGGTCTCGGTGTCGATGCGCGTCTGCACGCCTTCGACGAACTGGTCGAACATCGCCTTCTCGATGGCTTCCTGCAGCACGCGGTTGAGCACGATGAGCTGCAGCTCGGCCGGCAGCGGCAGCTCGGCGCGGATGCGCAGCTCGCGCCCCAGCACGTAGGGCCGCTGCGAAGGGCCCCACTCCAGCCGCCAGGGCACGTTGCCGGCCTTGCCGTCGATGATGACGCCCTCGCCTTCGCGCGGGGTGCGGATCTGGATCTGCCCCGCGCGCGACCAGCCGGCAAAGGCCTCGGGGCCGACCTTGGCCGCCGACTTGGCGTTGCTGCCGGCGCCGGACAGCCAGCGTTTGATTCCGTCGAGCATGGTTTAGAGTGCCAGCGCAAGGCGCCGCAACCGGCAGCGCGCGAAAGGGTTCCCCGATGATCGAAGTGTATTCGTGGGCCACGCCCAATGGACACAAGGTCCACATCATGCTGGAGGAATGCCGGCTGCCCTGGCGCGCGGTGCCGGTGGACATCGGCAGCGGCGAGCAGTTCCGGCCCGAGTTCCTGAAGATCAGCCCCAACAACAAGATCCCGGCGCTGGTCGACCCCGAGGGCCCCGACGGCCGGCCGATCACGTTGTTCGAATCCGGCGCCATCCTGCTGTACCTGGCGGGCAAGACCGGCCGCTTCCTGCCTGACAGCACGCGCGGCAAGTACGAGGTGCTGCAGTGGCTGATGTTCCAGATGGGCAGCGTCGGCCCGATGCTGGGCCAGGCGCACCACTTCCGCATCTATGCGCCGGAGAAGATCGCCTACGCGATCGAGCGCTACAGCAACGAAGCCAAGCGGCTGTATGGCGTGATGAACCGCCAGCTGGCCAAGAGCACCTACCTCGCCGGACCCGAGTACAGCATCGCCGACATCGCGGTGTTTCCGTGGCTGCGCTCGTGGAAGAACCAGGGCATCGACTGGAACGACTTCCCGCACCTGAAAGGCTGGTTCGACGAGATCGCCGCGCGCCCGGCCGTCGTGCGCGGCGTGCAGGTGCTGGCCGACCAGCGCAAGTCCATCACCGACGACCGCGCGCGCGAAGTGCTGTTCGGGCAGGAGCAGTACAAGGCCCGCTGACTAGAATCGCGCCCCACTGCCCGTAGCTCAACTGGATAGAGCACCAGCCTTCTAAGCTGGGGGTCGCAGGTTCGAGTCCTGCCGGGCAGGCCAGTGGGGCTGCCGCTGTCGAGGTGGCCGCGGCCCAAACAACGGCGAATGCGATGTCGGGGGCGCACCGGTGACGAGGTGACCGATCGCTCGCGGCGCCCACGCAAGACTCGGACTTGCAAGGTCGATTTGCCGCCACCAAGCTGCACAAACGTACCATCTTTCCGCCCATGCACGCCTTCGCACGACGGGCGTCGCTGGCCCACACTCGTCGCCGGCCGTTTCGTTGGATGCTTCTCGCGGACAGCGGTATCGCGCCCGCGCGGCCGCCGCGCCTTGGTCAGCTGCGCGAACGCAACCGTTGCCTGCACGGCAGCATCTGCACGGGGCCGACTGACGTCCATTTGAAGCCCAGACGGAACAGGCTAGCTAGCTACAATCAAACCATCACCACCGCCGCTCGCCCCGTCGAAAAATGGGAACCGCCATGACCGAAGTCGCCTTGTACGAAGCCAAGAACCGGCTGTCCGAGTTGATCGACCGCGTCCAGCGCGGCGAGGTCATCGCCATCACGCGGCGCGGCAAGGTCGTGGCGCAGTTGGGCCTGCCCGCTGCACACGACAGCTCCGCCGTCGCCCGCCAGGCCGTGGCCGGGCTGCGCAGCGCGCGCCAGAACGTCCGGCTCGGCCGGCTGTCGGCGCGCGAGCTGATTGCCGAAGGGCGCCGGTGAGCGGGTTGGTGGTGGACGCCTCGGTCAGCGCCGCATGGTTCCTGCCCGACGAAGCGACGCCCTACACCGAGGCCGCATTGCAAGCGACGATCGACCGCGCGGTGTGGATACCGGCGCTGTGGCTGCTGGAGATCGGCAATCTGCTGCTCAGCGCACAGCGCCGCCGGCGCATCACCGCGGCCAAGCGGCGCGAATTGGTCTCCCATGCCCAGGCGCTGCGGCTGCAGGTGGACCGCACGCCGGTGCCGATGACGACGCTGGACGATCTGGCGGCGGCGCACGGCCTGACCACCTACGACGCGGCCTACCTCGAACTGGCGCTGCGCCGTGCGCTGCCGCTGGCCACGCTGGACGTCAAGCTGCTGCAGGCCATGATCGCCAGCGGCGTGGCGCTCGCCGAGCCTTGAGGGCTTGAACCAGCCCTGCCCTTGACCCCATCCGGCGCTGCCGGAGCCCGCGCTCCGCTCACTTCGGCGCCGAAGTGCTGCCGCCCACCTTCTGCGCCGCGCCGTCCACCGCCTCGGCCGTCGCCTTGGCGCCGCGGGCCACGCCGCTGGCGGCGGCCTTGGCGCCGCGCTCGACCCCGCTGGCCGCCGCCCGGGCACCACGCGCCGCGCCGCTGGCTGCGGCCTTCACGCCGCGGGTGGCGGCTTTCGCGCCGCGTTCCACGCCGCTGGCGGCCGCCTTGGCGCCGCGCTGGACGCCGCTGGCCGCGGCCTGCGCGCCGTGCACCACGGCCTGCTCGACCTTCTCCACCGTCGACGGCGCCTCGGCCGCCGCTGCCACGCCGGCGGTAAGGGCCAAGGCCAGCGCCGCGAGGCGGCCGGCAACGGCCGCGTTGCTGATGTTCATGTTCGTCCTTTCGTCCCTGACGGGCCGCCGATCATAGGCAGCGGCCGCCATGGTCTTGATCGCCTTGCGACCGCGATCGCGCCCGCCTGCCCGCGCTGGATGCCTATACAGTTGCAAGCCGTGAACGCCATCGCCGAATCGCCCGCCCCTGCCGCCGTCTTCGACGCGCTCAACCCCGAGCAGCGCGCCGCCGTGCAGCACGGCGACGAGCCGCTGGTGGTGGTGGCGGGCGCCGGCTCGGGCAAGACGGCGATGCTGGCCGCCCGCGTCGCGCGGCTGGTGCTCGACGGCGCCGACCCGCGGCGCATCCTGCTGATGACCTTCTCGCGCCGCGCCGCCGCCGAGATGCAGCGCCGCGCCGGCCGGCTGCTGCAGCGCGCGCTGGGCCTGCCCGCCACCGCGCGGCCGCCCGAGCTGCCCTGGTGCGGCACCTTCCACAGCGTGGGTGCGCGGCTGCTGCGCGAGCACGCCGCCGCCTTGGGGCTAACGAACGACTTCAACGTCATCGACCGCGCCGACGCCGAAGAGCTGCTGGCGCAGACGCGCACCCGGCTCGACCTGCACGCCGCCGAGCAGCGCTTTCCGCTGGCGCGCACGGCGCAGGCCATCCTCTCGCGCACCGTCAACAGCGCGCAGCCGCTGGCCGCCGTGCTGGCCCAGCACTTTCCCTGGTGCGCCGAGTCGCAAGACGGCCTGCGCCGCCTGTTCGCCGCCTACACCGAGGCCAAGCAGGCGCAGCGGCTGCTGGATTACGACGACCTGCTGCTGTACTGGCGCCTGGCGCTGCAGGAGGGCGCGATCGCGCACGCGATGGGCCGCCGCTTCGACCACGTGCTGGTCGACGAGATGCAGGACACCAACCAGCTGCAGGCCGACATCCTGCTGGCGCTGAAGCCCGACGGCCGCGGCCTCACCGTGGTGGGCGACGACGCGCAGGCCATCTACGGCTTCCGCGCCGCCGACGTGGCGCACCTGCTCGACCTGCCCCAACGTTTCACGCCACCGGCGCGGGTGCTGCTGCTGGAGCACAACTACCGCAGCACGCAGCCGCTGCTGGCCGCCGCCAACGCCGTCATCGAACAGGCCGGCCGGCGCTTCGCCAAGACCTTGTGGAGCGAGCGCGCCTCGTCGCACAAGCCGCAGCTCGTGCACGTGGCCGACGAGGCGGCGCAGGCCGCCTGGGTGGCCGACACCGTGCTGCGCCAGCGCGAGCAGGGCACGCCGCTGACGCGGCAGGCCGTGCTGTTCCGCACCGGCCACCACAGCGCGGCGCTGGAGCTGGAGCTGACGCGGCGGCGCATCCCCTTCGTCAAGTACGGCGGCCTGCGCTTCCTGGAAGCGGCGCACGTGCGCGACCTGCTGGCGCTGCTGCGCTGGACGCACAACCTGCGCAGCCGACTGGCCGGGCTGCGCGTGCTGCGCCTGGTCAGCGGCATCGGGCCGGCGGCGGCGCTGCAGGTGCTGGACCGCATGGACGCCGGCGCCGACCCCGCCGCCGCGCTGCTGGCCTGGGCGCCGCCGCGCCGCGCGGCCACCGACTGGGCAGCGTTCATCGACACCTGCCGCGCGCTGATCGAGCCCGATGCCGCGTGGCCGGCGGCGATGGCGCCGGCGCAGCGCTGGCTGCAGGCCCAGTTGCCGCGGCTGTATGGCGACGATGCGCCGGTGCGCAGCGGCGACCTCGACCAGTTGGGCCGCCTGGCCGGCGCCCACGGCAGCCGCGAGCGATTCTTGACCGAGCTGGCGCTGGACCCGCCGGCCGCCAGCAGCGACGAATCGGGCCCGCCGCATCGCGACGAGGACTACCTGATCCTGTCCACCATCCACGCCGCCAAGGGCCAGGAATGGCATTCGGTGCACTTGCTCAACGTCGTCGACGGCTGCATGCCGGCCGACGTGGCCACCGGCAGCCCGACCGAGATCGACGAAGAGCGCCGGCTGCTGTACGTGGCGATGACGCGCGCCCGCGAACGGCTGCACCTGCTGCTGCCGCAGCGCTTCTACGTCACCCAGCAGCGCAGCCGCGGCGACCGCCACCTCTACGCCGGCCGCAGCCGCTTCATCCCGCCGGCGCTCGACCCCTTGTTCGAGCCGGTGGCGCCGATGGCAGCCGGCGATGCTAACGAGCAAATGGATGAGCTGCCGATGCCCGCCATCGACCTGGCGGCGCGCCTGCGCCGCAGCGGCGGGCTGCCCTGAAGCCCATCGGCGCTGACAAGCGTGCATAGGCCGCAGCGCGGTGCTGGCGCGAACCATGGCCATCGCCGCGCTGGCGCGAACCATGACCATCGCCGCGCTGGCGCGAACCATGACCATCGCCGCGCTGGCGCGGCGTGCGCGTGCCGTTGCCAAGGGCGGTGGCAATGCCAATGGCGATGCCGTCGGCATGCTGACGAGTCGGACGGCGCCGTGATCGAGCACTTCGAGGCCAAGCCCGGCGAGCGCGACTACCAGACGCTGATCAACGAAGCGCTCGAGCAGGCCGCATTGCGGCTGGAGTTTGAACGGGCGACCAGGCCTGCGGCGCCTGCCGGGGCCTGAGGCCCAAGGCCTTGTGTGGTCGGGGTGAAAGGATTCGAACCTTCGACCCACTGGTCCCAAACCAGTTGCGCTACCAGGCTGCGCTACACCCCGAAGCTGCGCATTGTATTCAGGCCGCGGCCGGGGCCGGCAGGGCCAGCCGGCGGCGCACGCTCAGGCACTGCTGGATGTGCTGCTCGCACACGTAGCGCAGCGCCGAATAGGTCAGCGCCGCCGAGACCGCCTGGCCGGCGAAGGGCACGAACTTGGCGGCCTGCTGGGTGGTCAGCCGCACGCCCACCAGCTTGAGCATCCACATCACCAGCTCGCGCGTGACGACGCGGCCGATCAACATGCCGCCGCCGGCGCTGATGGCCTTGTAGACCACCACGCGGCGGTCGGGCGCGAGGCGCTCGATCTGCTCGTTGCTCAGCCCGAAGGCGCCGTTGATGCGCGGCAGCAGTTCCACCAGCAGGCCCACGTCGGTCAGCCAGTCCAGCCCGGGCACCGGCACCATCGCCACGCCGGCGGCCAGCAGCGCGCGGCGCTTGACCATCTGCCGGCAGCGCTGGGCAATGGCCTGCAGGTCGTCATCGCCCGCGGCGGGCAGCACTTCCCACTCGGGGGCGGTCTTGTCGGCAACGGCCATCGCGGTCTTCCTTTAAGCGGGCTGCGGCATCACGACGATGCCATCCTCGTCAGCGTACAGCCATTCGCCGGGCCGCACGATCACCCCCTGGATCGTCACGGGCACGTCGGCCTGGCCCTGGTTGCGCTTCTCGGTCGGCAGCGGCATCGTGGCCAGCGCGCGGATGCCCACGTCGCAGGCCGCCAGCTCGGCCACGTCGCGCACCGCGCCGTCGACCACCACGCCGGCCCAGCCGTTGCGCGCCGCGGCGGCGCCCAGGTTGCCGCCGACCAGCGCGCGGCGCAGCGAGCCGCCGCCGTCGACCACCAGCACGCGGCCCTGGCCGGGGCTGTCGACCGCGGCCTTGACGAGGCTGTTGTCCTCGTGGCACTTGACGGTGACGACGGCGCCGCTGAACCTGCGGCGGCCGCCGAAATCGCGCAACCCCGGCGGCAGCACGCGAAAGGCGCCGTCGCTGTCGTTCTTGTGGGCGTCGCAGAGGTCGCAGGTGGCGAAGTCGCTGCTCATGACGGGTTCCTCTCGATGGTGGCGGCCAGCGCCGCGGCGCGGATGGCCGACAGCGTGCTGCGGGTGGTGCTGACGTCGGTGGCCAGCTTCAGGTGCAGCAGCGTGGGCTGCTGCGCGGCCAGCGCGCGCGCGAACGCGGGCTCGAAGTCCGCGGTGCGGTCGACGAACGCCGCCTGCCAGCCGTAAGCGCGGGCCAGCGCGGCGAAGTCGGGGTTGGCGAGGTCGCTGCCGCTCACGCGGCCGGGGTACTCGCGTTCCTGGTGCATGCGGATGGTGCCGTAGCTGCCGTTGTCGACGACCACGCAGACCAGCTTGCGCGCGCCGTGGGCGACCGCGGTGATCAGCTCCTGCCCCGTCATCAGGAAGTCGCCGTCGCCGGCGATGTTGACCACCGTGCGCTGCGGCTGCAGCAGCGCGGCGGCCACCGCGGCGGGCACGCCGTAGCCCATGGCGCCCGAGGTCGGCGCCAGCTGCGTGCGGCCGTGGCGCTGCAGGCCCGGGTACTCGATATAACGGTGCATCCAGCCGGCATAGTTGCCGGCGCCGTTGGTGTAGACGGTGTCTTCGGGCGCCAGCCGGGTGATGGTCTTGACCACCTGGGCCATGTCCAGCGGCTCGACCACCGGCGCCTGCAGGTTGGCCTGGTAGTCGGCGCGCGCCGCCGCGGTGTGCTCGCGCCAGGGCAGCATGGCCGGCGCGGCCAGCGCTTCCAACGCCTTGGCGGCGCAGCCCATCGAAGCCTGCAGCAGCAGGTCGGCCGCGTAGACGCGGCCCAGTTCCTCGGGCCCGGCGTGGACGTGCACCAGCGCCTGCCGCGGCCGCGGCGCCTGCAGCAACTGGTAGCCGCCGGTGGTCATCTCGCCCAGGCGGGCGCCGATGGCGATGACGAGATCCGATGCGCGGATGCGCTCGGCCAGCTTGGGGTTGATGGCGATGCCGACGTCGCCCGCGTAGTTGGGGTGGCGGTTGTCGAACAGGTCCTGGAAGCGGAAGGCGCAGCCCACCGGCAAGGCCCAGTTCTCGGCAAAGTGCTGCAGCGCCAAGCAGGCCTCGGCGTCCCAGCCGCTGCCGCCGGCAATGACGAAGGGCCGCTTCGCCGCCAGCAACCTTTCGCGCAACTGGCGCAGGCCGCCGGGCGCGGGCCAGGCCTGCACCGGCTCCACCCGCGCCAGCACCGGCGCCATGGTGGCCTGCGTCAGCATGTCTTCAGGCAGCGCCAGCACCACCGGCCCGGGGCGGCCCTGCATCGCCACGTGGAAGGCGCGCGCCACGTACTCGGGCAGGCGGTCGGCGTCCTGCACCTCGGCCGCCCACTTGGCCATGCCCAGCGTGCCGGGACCGAAGAACTGGCGGTAGTCCAGTTCCTGGAAGGCCTCGCGGTCGCGCTGGTCGCTGGCCACCTGGCCGACGAACAGGATCATCGGCGTGCTGTCCTGGAACGCCGTGTGCACGCCGATGCTGGCGTTGGTGGCGCCGGGCCCGCGGGTGACGAAGCAGATGCCGGGGCGGCCACTGAGCTTGCCCTGCGCCTCGGCCATGAAGGCGGCGCCGCCTTCCTGCCGGCAGGCGATGAAGCGGATGCGCTCGCGCTGCTCGTAGAAGCCGTCCAGCACCGCGAGGTAACTCTCTCCCGGCACGCCGAAGGCGGTGTCCACGCCCTGGGCGATCAGGGCTTCGACGAGGGCGTGGCCGGCAAGGCGCGAGGTCATGGCGTCGGCAGGGTGGGCAGTGGATGCAGACCTGGGATTATCCCGGCCCGGCCGCGGCGCCGCCGCGTGGCGCGGCCATACTTGCACACTTGGTGAATTGATGGCTTCCTCGCCCGCTTCCGCCGCCGCTTCTGCCGCCACCGCTCGCCGGGCCGCCGCCCCCGGACGGCCGGCGGCCGCCGAGCCGCGCGCGCGCGACGCCGACCGCTCGCAGAAAGACATCCTCGACGCCGCGCTGGCCGAGTTCGCCGACGCCGGCCTCGGCGGTGCGCGCATGGACCGCATCGCCGAGCGCGCCGGCGTCAACAAGCGGCTGATCTACTACTACTTCGACAGCAAGCAGGGCCTGTTCCTGGCCGTGCTGGAGCGCGCCTACGAAGGCATCCGCGGCGAGGAGCAGCAGCTCAACCTGTCGCAGGAAGAGCCGATCGAGGCCATCCGCCGGCTGATCGCCTTCACCTGGAACTACTACATCGCGCACCCCGAGTTCCTCACGCTGCTCAACAGCGAGAACCTGCACCGCGCGCGCCACCTGAAGCAGTCGCCCAACGTGCGGCGGCTGAACTCGCCGCTGGTGGCGATGCTGGCCGACGTGCTGGAGCGCGGCCACAAGGCGGGCCTGTTCCGCACCGGGGTCGACCCGGTGCAGCTCTACATCTCGATCGCCGGGCTGTCGTACTTCTACCTCGGCAACTGCCACACGCTGTCGACCATCTTCGACCGCGACCTGCTCGGCACCAAGGCCAAGGTCGAGCGGCTGTCGCACATGACCGAGCTGGTGCTGGGCTACCTCGTGCGCGACTGACCGCAGCCGTTCAGTCCATGCCAAGCAGCTTGTAGATGCGCCGCGTGTAGGCGCCGAAGCGCTCGTGGGTCTTGATGTCCAGCGTGCGCGGGTGCGGCAGCTCGATCTCGAAGTTGTCGGCCATGCGCGCCGGGCCGGCGGTGAAGACCACCACGCGCGTGCCGAGGAACACCGCTTCAGAGATGCCGTGCGTGACGAAGACGATGGTCTTGCCCGACTCCTTCCAGATGCGCAGCAGCTCGAGGTTCATCTTCTCGCGCGTCAACGCATCGAGCGCGCCGAAGGGCTCGTCCATCAGCACCAGCTTGGGGTCGTGCACCAGCGAACGGGCGATGGCCGCGCGCTGCTGCATGCCGCCTGACAGCTCGTACGGATACTTCTCTTCGTAGCCGGCGAGGCCGACCATCGCCATCAGCGAGCGCGCGCGCTCGCGCGCCTCGCGCATCGGCAGGCCCAGCAGTTCGGCGGGCAGCAGCACGTTGTCGATGATGCGGCGCCACTTCAGCAGCAGCGGCGCCTGGAACACCATGCCGACGTCGCGCGCCGGGTCGAAGGGGTGCGTGGCCGAGCCCATGCGCAGCTCGCCGCCGTCGTGCGGGTGCAGGCCGGAGAGGATCTTCAGCAGCGTCGACTTGCCGCAGCCCGAGGGCCCGACCAGCGCCACCAGCTCGCCGGGCATGACGTCGAAGCTGGCGTCGGAGATCGCCAGGTGCTGCTTGCGCCCGCTGCGGTAGGTCTTGCTGACGCCGACGAGGTGGATGAAGGGGTCGACGGCGGCAGTCATGACACGCGCGCATCCTTGGCCACGAGCAGCCGTTCCAGCAGCATCACCAGCCCATACAGCAGCATGCCCAGCAGCGTGATCAGGATCACCGCCATGAACATCGCCGGCGTGTCCAGCGTCACCTGCACCTGCAGCATCAGGTAGCCCAGGCCGCGGTCGGAGCCGAGGAACTCGCCGACCACGGCGCCGGCCACCGCCAGGATGGCCGCCACCTTCATGCCCGAGAAGATGTACGGCAGCGCGCCGGGCAGCTGGATCTTGGTGAACAGCTGCCAGCGCGAGCCGCGCAGCGAGCGCACCAGGTCGAGCAGCTCGGGCTCGATCTCGCGCAGCCCGCGCGCGGTGGTCAGCAGGATCGGGAACACCGCGATCGAAAACGCCATGATGGTGTTCGGGAACACGCCGTACTTGAACCAGACGATGATCAGCGGCCCCAGGGCGACCTTGGGTACCATGTTCAGCGTCACCAGCAGCGGCAGCACCAGCGCCTCCAGCGTCTTCGACCAGGTGAACACCAGCGCCAGCGCGACGCCCACCACCAGCGCCAGCGCATAGCCGCCGAAGATCTCGGTACCGGTGACCAGCGCGTTGTGCCACCAGTCGTAGTTGGGCACGAACAGCGCGGCCAGCGTGTCGGCCGGCGACGGCATCACGAACTTGGGCACCTCGCCCAGGCGCACGAACAAATACCAGGCCAGCAGCAGCAGCAGGTGGGCGGCGATGCCCAGCGCGTACTGGCCGAGCCGCGAGTTCAGGCGGTCCATGGTCAAGCGAGCCGGCGCACGGCGTGGGCGGCGGCGCAGCCGTCGTCGACGGGCGCGGCGGCAACCACGGTCATGGCGGGCGGTGCGGAACGGTGTCGGGGCATAGGGAAAGTCTGTACCGTCTGGAGCGGCCAGCAGCGGGTGCGAAACGCGTCGCCGACCCTATACTGAACCCGCAAATCACCGATTGGTGAATTTACTCTAGCCCAGGCCCCGGGGCCCGTCAACGAGGCCGCACCCTGCCCCGGACCGCGGGGGCCCGCGCCCTGATCCACGCCAAGGAGACCGCATGTTCGCAAGACTCGCCAGACTCGCACTGGGCGCCGTGGCCGCCATGGCCGCCGCCGCACCGGCGGCCGCCCAGACCAAGGTCGACTTCATCCTCAACTGGGTGCCCGGCGGCGACCACGCGCCCTACTACTACGCCAAGAAGCTGGGCTGGTACGCGCAGGCCGGCATCGACCTCAACATCGAGCCCGGCAAGGGCTCGGCGCTGTCGACGCAGCGCGTGGGCGCCGGCGCCACGCCCTTCGGCCTGGCCGACATGGCCGGCGTGCTGGTGGCCAAGGGCAAGGGCGCCGACACGGTGGCCGTGTACAACGTCTACGCCAACTCGCCGCAAGGCATGTACTGGCTCAAGAGCTCGGGCATCAAGGGCGTGAAGGACTTCGCCGGCAAGAAGATCGGCAACCCCGCCGGCGACGGCGCGCGCGTGATGTGGCCGGCGCTGGCCAAGGCCAACGGGCTGGACCCGAAGAGCGTCACCTGGGTCAACATCGACGCCAACGGCAAGCTGGCGGCGCTGAAGGCGAAGTCGGTCGACGTGACGACCTCGTTCTACAACATCCACCACATCTTCGAGCGCGAGCTCGGCGCCGACATGGGCTTCCTGGCCTGGCGCGACGCCGGGCTCAACCCCTACGGCAACTCGATCATCGTCAACGCCAAGTACCTGGAGGCGAACAAGCCGCTGGTGGACAAGTTCGTCAAGGTGACGCAGCGCGCCTTCGCCGCCTGCGTGAAGGAGCCGCGGCCCTGCGTGCAGGCGCTGGTGGACGCCAACGGCGCGCTCAAGCTCGACAACGAGCTGGAGAACTGGGGCCTGGTCGAGAAGCTGATGAGCGACAAGTTCTCGCGCGAGATGGCGCTCGGCATCCACGAAGACGGGCGCATGAAGGCCGACTACGAACTCGTCAGCGAGTACATCGGCCTCGACAAGCCCTTCGACGTGAAGACGACCTACACCAACGAGTTCCTCGACCGCTCGATCAAGATGACCAAGTAGGCCCGCGGCTAGCCCAGCTCGGGCCCGGCAACCAGCAGCAATGCGGCCGGGTCGCCGGGGGCGCGCGCTGGGGCGGCGCTGTCGTCGTCATCGCCGCTGCCGCTGCCGCTGCCTTTGACCATGCGTGTGAACGGCCGCTGGAACTCGAAGCCGAGCGCCTGCAGCGCCGGCAGCAGCGCCTGGCGGTGGTCGCACAGGTCGACGTAGACGCCGCCGGGCTGCTCGCTCGGCGCCACCAGACTCGAAAGCGCCGCCTGCAGCAGCGCCAGCGCCACCGTGTCGTCGGCGGCCAGCAGCGGGCCGATCTGGCCGGCCTCGCGGCCATCGCGGGCGAAGACATGGCCGCACAGGCGGCCGTCGGCCGCTGCCGCCACCAGCGCGGCTTGCGGCCGGCGCTGCGCCAGCGCGCGCAGCAGCGGCGTGCGGTCGGCGCCGAAGGCCGGCGCGTCCAGCGCCTGCAGCGCGGGCCAGTCGCCGTCGTGCAGCGGGCGCAGCGTGATGCCGGCCGGCGGCCGCAGCAACGGCGGCGCCGGCCGCGCGGCGCGCCGGTAGCGCGCAAAACCCCAGCTGTCGCGGAAGCCTTCGCGCGCATAGACGTCGTGGCCGGCGGGCGTGGCGTCGAGCACGGCCGGCAAGCCCTGCTCGCGCAGGTACGCCAGCGCCTCGCGCAGCAGCCGCGTCGCCAGCCCCAGGCGGCGGAACTCCTGCCGCACCAGCACCATGCTGACCCACGCGAAGCGGCTGCCGGGCGTGCCCGGTGGCGCGGACTCGGACGCGGACGCGGCCGGCCCATAAGGCAGCACCAGCGTCGATGCCACGAGCGGCTGCGTGCCGTCGGCCAGCCGCGCGCGCAAGCCCCAGCCGCGGCCCAGCGCCAGCATCGTGCGCCAGTCGTCGGCGTTCTGGTTCCAGTGCGCCGATGCCGACAGCGCCACCGCATCGCCGACGTCGGCCGCACCCAGCGGCAGCACCGGGCTGTGCTCGGGCGAGGTGTCCATCGCCGCCCGCTCCCCGGCTTGTCAGGACGCGATGCCCTCGAAGCGGTCGCGCCCCAGCGCCAGCGCGCGCATCTTGGCGTCGGCGATGCTGCGCTTGAGCATCCAGAAGCCGCAGTCGGGGTGGATGTAGCGCACGCGGCCCGGGCCCAGCAGCGTCTCGGCGCGCTCGATCGCGCGCGCCACCGCGTCGGCGCTCTCGACGTCGGTGCGCTTGATGTCGACCACGCCGAGGCCGAGGCCGATCTCCGGCCGCAGCTCGCGCAGCGCGGCCAGTTCCTCGGGCGGGCGGTGCGCGCATTCCAGCACCACGTGGTCGGCGTGCAGCGCGTTCAGGTAACGCAGCAGTTGATCCCACGTGCCCTTCTGCACCGTCTGCCCGCCGTAGTTGCCGAAGCACAGGTGCACCGCGGGCGTGCCGCGCACGGCATCGAGCACGCGGTTGATCGCCGCGGCCGCCCACTCCCATTCGGCGGGGTGGCCGGGCAGGTTGGCCTCGTCGATCTGCACCACGTCGGCGTCGAGGTGGCGCACCTGCGCGGCCAGCGCGTCGGCGATGGCCAGCGCCAGCGCGGCGGGGTCGCCGTAGTGCTTGTCGATCAGCGTCTTGGCCAGCATGTGCGGGCCGGTGACGGTGAACTTGAAGGTCTTGTTCGCCAGCGCGTGGGCGCGCGCGCAGGCCAGCGGCAGGTCCAGGCTGCCGTGACCGATGGGGCCGACCACGGTGCCCGGAGGCCGCGTGCGGAACTTCATGCCGCTGGCCGAGCGGTAGGCGATCAGGTCGTCGAACGAGAAGCGCTGCGTGATGCCGTCCATCGGCCGCACGAAGTACTCGATCATGCCGTTGGTCTCGGGGTGGTTCACGTCGAAGCGGTAGAGCTCGCCGTCGCAGACGACATCGATGCCGGCCTGCTCCTGCGTGCCGATGACGACGCGCGTGGCGTCGAGCAGCGCCTGCTCGGACGGTGCCGCGAGCAGCCAGTCCGGCACGGGATAGGAGCCGACGACGGTGGTCTGGATGCGGGGCATGGTGGCGCTCGTGTTAACCGTTCGGTGACGATCGATGCTAGGGCGGCCCTGCCGGAGCGTCAATCGGCCCCAGGGAAAGCGCGCATGTCCTTGACGCCGCCCGAGGGCCGCGTCTACATTAATTCACCAGATGGGGATTAACAGCCGGGATCCCCGCGTCGGGCGCCGTGCGCGGCGTCGCCGCGGGCCCCGCTGCCGCAGGAGGCCCACATGCGCATCGACGACAGCGACCTGGCGGTCTACCGCCACAGCGGCCACCTCACGGTGCCGGGCGTGTTCGCCGCCGGCGTCGTCGATGCGCTGGTCGCCGACATCGAGCGCTGGGGCGAAAGCTTCCTCGCCGAGCTGCCGGCCGAGCAGCGCGCCTGGTACGTCGACGGCGGCGTCAAGGCGCGCTCGGTGCTGCGCAAGCTGGACAACCCGCACCACCACCGCGACGCGGTGCGCGAGCTGGCGCGCTCGCCGGCACTGGTCGAGCGGGTCGAGTCGTTCATCGGCCGCGGCGTCTCGGTTTACTTCAGCCAGATCTTCTTCAAGCCGCCCGAAGGCGGCGGCCCGAAGCCGGCGCACCAGGACAACTTCTACTTCGGCCCGAACGACCTTGAAGGCGTGGTGACGGCGTGGATCGCGCTCGACGACGCGACGCTGGACAACGGCTGCCTCTACTTCGGCGAAGGCAGCAACCGCGGCCCGGTCTACCCGCACGAGGCGCCGCCCGACGAGCCCTACAACCTGCAGTTGCCGGCCGCGCTGCTGGCGCGCCAGCCGATGACGCCGGCGCCGGTGATGAAGGGCGGCGTGTCGTTCCACCACGGCAACACCTTCCACCAGTCGGCGCCCAACCTGTCGACGCGGTGGCGCCGCGCCTGCGCGCTGCACTACGTCAACCACGGCACCTTCTTCGAGCGCCCTGCGCTGCCCTACGACCACGCGCTGAAGCTGCGCGTGAGCTGAACCCCGTTTCCCCCGAAAGACATCGCCATGACGACCGAACGTCTGGGCCTGATCATGCACGGCGTCACCGGCCGCATGGGGCTCAACCAGCACCTGATCCGCTCCATCGTCGCCATCCGCAACCAGGGCGGCGTGCTGCTGTCGGACGGCCGCCGCGTGCTGCCCGACCCGGTGCTGATCGGCCGCGACGCGGCGAAGATCGAGGCGCTGGCGCGCGCGCACGACATCAGCCGCTGGGGCACCAATCTCGACGCCGCGCTGGCCAGCCGGGAAGACAGCGTCTTCTTCGACGCCGGCACCACGCAGATGCGCCCGGCGCTGCTGGCCGCCGCGCTGCGCGCCGGCAAGCACGTGTACTGCGAGAAGCCGATCGCCACCACGCTGGCCGAGGCGATGGAGATCTGCCGCGTCGCCAAGGCCTCCGGCCTGAAGCACGGCGCGGTGCAGGACAAGCTGTTCCTGCCCGGGCTGCGCAAGCTCGACCTGCTGCGCCGCGCCGGCTTCTTCGGCCGCATGCTGGCGGTGCGCATCGACTTCGGCTACTGGGTGTTCGAAGGCGACCTGCAGCCGACCCAGCGCCCGAGCTGGAACTACCGCCGCGAAGACGGCGGCGGCATGATCCTCGACATGATGTGCCACTGGCGCTACGTGCTGGACAACCTGTTCGGCGAGGTGCAGTCCATCACCTGCCTGGGCGCCAGGCACATCGATCGCCGCTGGAACGAGGCCGGCCAGCCCTACGAGGCCACCGCCGACGACGCCGCCTACGCCACCGCGCAGCTGCGCGGCCACGGCGGCGAGCCGGTGGTCGCGCAGTTGACGATGAGCTGGGCCACGCGCGTGCGCCGCGACGACCTCGTCACCTTCCACGTCGACGGCACGCACGGCTCGGCCGTCGCCGGGCTGCAGGAATGCCGCGCGCAAAGCCGCGTGACCACGCCGCGCCCGGTGTGGAACCCCGACGTCAAGCAGACCATGAACTTCTTCGACCAGTGGCAGGACGTGCCCGACGCCCAGGCCTACGACAACGGCTTCAAGCTGCAGTGGGAAGCCTTCATCCGCCATGTCGCCGAAGATGCGCCTTATGCCTGGACGCTGGCCGAAGGCGCCAAGGGCGTGCAACTCGTCGAGGCGGCGCTGCAGAGCTGGCAGGAGCGGCGCTGGATCGACGTGCCGGCGCTGGCGGTGTAGGCGGCCATGGCCACCACGATCACGCTGCCCACCGCCGACGGCCGGCTGGCGCCCTGGACGCTGCTGGGCCCCGGCTCGTTCACCCCCGCGGCGCCGGGCACGCCGCTGCCGCGCATCGCCTATTCGGCCGCCCACGTGGTGGCCGATGCGCGCGCCGCGATCGACCCCTGGCTGCAATGCGCGATCGACTGGGACGCCACCATCGGCTACCGCCGGCGCCTGTGGCGGCTGGGCCTGGGCGTGGCCGAGGCGATGGACACCGCGCAGCGCGGCATGGGGCTGGACTGGCCGACCTCGCTGGCGCTGATCGGCCGCAGCCTCGACGCGGCGCGCGACCTGCCCGGCGCGCGCATCGCCAGCGGCTGCGGCACCGACCACCTGGCGCCCGAGGCGGCGCGCAGCGTCGACGACGTGATCCGCGCCTACGCCGAGCAGATGGCGGCGATCGAAAAGCTCGGCGGCAAGCTCATCGTGATGGCCAGCCGCGCGCTGGCGCGCGTGGCGCGCGGGCCGGCGGACTACGAGCGCGTCTACGACTTCGTGCTGAGCCAGGCGCGCGAGCCCGTCATCCTGCACTGGCTGGGCGAGATGTTCGACCCCGCGCTGGCCGGCTACTGGGGCAGCGGCAGCGACGTCGCGGCGGCGATGGACACCGCGCTGGGCGTCATCGCCGCGCATGCCGGCAAGGTGGACGGCATCAAGATTTCGCTGCTCGACAAGGCGCAGGAAATCCGCATGCGCCGCCGCCTGCCGCCGGGCGTGCGCATGTACACCGGCGACGACTTCGACTACGCCGAGCTGATCGCCGGCGACGGCGTCGGCGCGCACCCGAACCAGCGCCAGAGCGACGCGCTGCTGGGCATCTTCGACGCCGTGGCGCCGGCGGCCAGCGCGGCGCTGGCGGCCCTGGGGCGCGGCGACGCCGATCGCTTCCACCAGATCCTGGCGCCGACCGTGCCGCTGTCGCGCCACATCTTCCAGGCGCCGACGCGCTTCTACAAGACCGGCGTCGTCTTCATGGCCTGGCTCAACGGCCACCAGGACCACTTCGTGATGGTCGGCGGCCAGCAGAGCACGCGCTCGCTGCCGCACCTGGCCGAGTTGTTCCGCCTGGCCGACACGGCCGGGCTGATCGAGCAGCCGGACCTCGCCGTGCAGCGCATGCGCACGCTGCTGGCGCTGCACGGCGTGGCCGGTTGACGGCGGTGACGCCATGAGGGACTTCTCCGCCGACCATCGCTGGCTGTCGATCAACACCGCCACCGTGCGCCGCCAGCGCGGGCAGGACTGGAACCTGCTGCAGATCCTCGATGCCTGCGCGGCGCGCTGCATCCGCGCCGTCTCGCCGTGGCGCGACCAGGTGCACGCCGCCGGGCTGGACGCCGTGGCGCGCACGATCCGCGCCCATGGCCTGGAACTTTCGGGTTATTGCCGCGGCGGCATGTTCACCTACGGCGACGCCGCCGGCCGCGACGCGGCGCGCGACGACAACCGCCGCGCGCTGGACGAAGCCTGCCTGCTCGGCGCGCCTTGCCTGGTGCTGGTGGTCGGCGGCCTGCCCGGCGCACTGACCGGCCGCCCGGCGCACCAGGACATCGCCCGCGCCCGCGCGCAGGTGGCCGAAGGCATCGCCGCGCTGCTGGACGATGCGCGCGAGCGCCGGTTGCCGCTGGCCATCGAGCCGCTGCACCCGATGTACGCCGCCGACCGCGCCTGCGTCAACACGCTGGAGCAGGCGCTGGACCTGTGCGACGCGCTCGACCCCGGCCGCAGCGGCGCGCTGGGCGTGGCGGTGGACGCCTACCACGTCTGGTGGGACCCCAAGCTGCAGGCGCAGATCGGGCGCGCCGGCCGCGAGCGGCTGCTGGCCTTCCACGTCTGCGACTGGCTGCTGCCGACCACCGACCTGCTGGAAGACCGCGGCATGATGGGCGACGGCGTGATCGACCTGCGCCAGCTGCGCGGCTGGGTCGAAGCCACTGGCTTCGCGGGTTATGCCGAGGTCGAGATCTTCTCGCGCGCCAACTGGTGGCAGCGCGACGGCGGCGAGGTGCTGGACACCTGCATCGAGCGCTTCGGAACCTGCGTTTGATCACGCGCTGGCGCCGGCCACCCCGGCGCCGGCGCAGCGGCTCAGGCCGCCGCGACGGCCGCCGCCGCCGGCCGCGCATTGCGGCGCACGTTGACGGCGGTGGCGATCAGCAGCCCCAGCACGAAGGCGATGGTCAGCCACACGCCGCGGTAGTTGCCGGCGTCCATCATCACGCCGTAGACCAGCGGCGCCAGCGTCATGCCGACGTCCAGCCCCGAATAGACGACGCCGTAGACGCGCCCGGTGGCGCCCGGCGGCGTGGCCTGCTTGACCAGCAGGTCGCGCGACGGCCCGGCGATGCCGGCGCCGAAGCCCATCAGCACGAACAGCGCCAGCACCATCGCCGCCGACCAGTGGCCCAGCGCCAGCAGCAGCGCCGCCGCGGCCGCCACCACGAAGCCGGTGGCCGCGATGCGCACGCTGCGCTGCGGGTCGCTCACCAGGTAGCCGCCCAGCACCATGCCCAGGCCCGCGGCCACCATGTAGACCGACAGGCACACCGCCGCCTGGGCCGCCGGCAGGTCGTGCAGCTTGGCCGCGGCCGCCGGCGCAAAGCTCTGCACGCCGCCCAGCGCCAGCGCATACACCAGGAAGAACACGAAGCAGGCCCACACCGCCGGCAGCCGCAGGAAGCCGAAGCCGGCGTCGGCGCCGGCCGCGGCGCCGGTCTTGCGCGGCGCCGCCACGCTCAGGCGCCGGCGCTGCAGCCACACCATCGCCAGCACCGCCAGCACCACGCCGGCCACCGAGGCCAGCGCCACGCGCCACGAGCCGCTGGCCATGGTGATGCCGACCACGAACACCGGCGCCAGCGCCCAGCCCAGGTTGCCCGAGATGCCGTGCGCCGCATAGGCATGGCCCAGCCGCGGCGTGCTGACGCGCGCGTTGAGGATCGAGAAATCCACCGGGTGGAAGACGCAGTTGCCGAGCCCGGCCAGCGCCATGAAGACCAGCATCACCGCGTAGCTGGGGCTGGCGGCCAGGCCCAGCGCGCCGACCGCCAGCAGCCCCAGCCCACCCAGCAGCACGCGCTGCGCGCCGAAGCGGTCGACCACGAAGCCGGCCGCCGCCTGCCCGCCACAGGAAGTGATGAAGAACACCGACATCAGCAGCCCGAGCTGCGTGTTGCTCAACCCGAAGGCGGCGCCGATCCACGGGAACAGCGGCGGCACGATCAGCTGGCAGAAGTGCGAGATGCCGTGCGCGACGCTGATCACGCCGATGGTGGTGGCGTCTTCGCGCAAAGAGGCAGGGGCAGGAGCGGCGATCGTGTTCATCGCCGGCACTGTAGGCGCGGCCGTCGCGGCAGGGTTACGATAGCCGGCCAACTTCTGTCGAGAACATGCCAAGCCCCCGTTCGCCGCATGCGCAGCACGCGCCGCAATCGCAGCATTCGCCGCACGCGCCGCACTCGCCGATCCCGCCGCTCGACCCGCTGGGCTACGCGCCGACGCCCGAGCGCCCGCTGCGCGCCAAGCTGCGGCGCCTTGCGGCGCGCACGCGCGTGGTGCCGCACCAGCACCCCTGGGCGCAGGTGGCGATGTCGAGCAACGGCGTCATCCGCATGACCGCCGGCCACGGCACCTACCTGGTGCCGCCCTCGCGCGCGCTGTGGATCCCGCCCGGCGTCGAGCACGCGGTGACGGTGGTCGAAGACGCCGAGATCCGCACCCTGTACGTGCACCGCGGCGCGCGCTTCCTGCACGACGGCGGCGCGCCGCCGGCCACGCCGTTCGAGATGTGGCCCGAGTGCCGCGTGCTGGAGGTCTCGCCGCTGCTGCGCGAGCTGGTCGGCCACCTCGACGTGGCGCCCGGCGCCGGCGCCGGTGCCGCCAGCGAGCGCGAGCGCCGGCTCGGCGACCTCGTGCTCGACGAGCTGCGCCGCGCCGCGCCGGTGCGCCTGGGGCTGGCGCTGCCGGCCGACAAGCGGTTGCGCGCCTTGTGCGAGCGCGTCGTCGACGACCCGCTGCGCCACGCCACGCTGGACGGCTGGGCGCGCGACGCCGGCGCCAGCGCGCGCACGCTGGCGCGGCTGTTCCGCCAGGAGCTGGGCACCACCTTCGGCGAATGGCGCCAGCAGGCCCGTCTGGCGCAGGCGCTGGCGCTGGCCGCCGACAAGAAGCCGATGAACCTGATCGCCGCCGAGCTGGGCTACGCCAGCGCCAGCGCCTTCAGCGCCATGGTGCGGCGCACGCTGGGCACCACGCCCAGCCGCTTCCTGGGCCATCGGCCCTGAAGCCGCCGCCCCGCTACGATCCGCCACCCGCCCCTTCGCCAGCCCGACGCCCGCCATGACCACCGAAGCCCTCTACGACTACACCCGGCAAGACGCCAGCGGCGCCAGCTGCACCGTGCAGGCCTGGGCCAAGGTGCCGCAAGCGCTGAACGCGGCGCAGAAGGCCGAGCACAAGGCGCGCATCGCCGCGCTGCTGAAGGCCGAGGGCGCGGTGCTGGTGGCGCACTACTACGTCGACGGCGACCTGCAGGACCTGGCGCTGGAAACCGGCGGCTGCGTGGCCGATTCGCTGGAGATGGCGCGCTTCGGCCGCGACCATGCGGCGAAGACGCTGGTCGTCGCCGGCGTGCGCTTCATGGGCGAGACGGCCAAGATCCTGTCGCCCGAGAAGCGCGTGCTGATGCCCGACCTCGACGCCACCTGCTCGCTCGACCTCGGCTGCCCGATCGACGAGTTCGCCGCCTTCTGCGACGCCCACGCCGACCGCAAGGTGGTGGTCTACGCCAACACCAGCGCCGCGGTGAAGGCGCGCGCCGACTGGATGGTCACCAGTTCCTGCGCTCTCGCCATCGTCAAGCACCTCGACGACCAGGGCGAGAAGATCCTGTGGGCGCCCGACAAGCACCTGGGCCGCTACATCCAGGAGCAGACCGGCGCCGACATGCTGCTGTGGAACGGCGCCTGCATCGTGCACGACGAGTTCAAGGGCCTGGAGCTGGAACTGCTGCGCCAGCAGCACCCCGAGGCGCCGGTGCTGGTGCACCCGGAAAGCCCCAAGCCCGTGGTCGACCAGGCCGACGTGGTGGGCAGCACCACGCAGCTGCTCAACGCCGTGGCCAAGGGCAGCGCGCCGGCCTACATCGTGGCCACCGACAAAGGCATCCTGCACCGCATGCGCCAGCTGGCGCCCGGCAAGCTGCTGATCGAAGCCCCCACCGCCGGCAACAGCGCCACCTGCAAGAGCTGCGCGCACTGCCCCTGGATGGCGATGAACGCGCTGCAAGGCGTGCTGGCCTGCCTGGAGCAGGGCCACGGCGCGATCGAGGTGCCCGAGCCGGTGCGCAGCCAGGCGCAGGGCTGCATCGACCGCATGCTGGCCTTCGTGGCCGCCCACCCCGGCGCGCTGGCGGCGCCGGCGCGCGGGCTGGTGAAGAACATCGGCGCGGCCTGAGCGGCACCCGGCACCCGGCGCCCGGTTCAAGCCGGCGCCCGGCCCGCCGATATCAGCAGATGCCCACCCCCTTCGCGAGTGCCGCATGAACGCTGACTTCAGCTCGATCCAGAACACGACGGAGCGCCTGGTCTACCGGGCCATCGCCGAGATGGCGCCTTCGTATCCGGGGCTCGCAGACGACCCCGAGCGGCTGGCCGACGTGGCCTGCGTGGCGCTCAACCGGCTGCCGCCGCGCTACATCCGCCACGCGGTGGACTTCGCGTTCTTCACCACCGAGCGGCAGCGCCAGGACAGCGAACGCCAGGTGGCCGAGGCGGTCGACTTCGCCTTCGGCTTCGTGCAGGCGCGGGTGGCGATGGGCGCGCGCGCCTGAAGCCTTCGCTTCGGCTTCGCTTCAGTCGTAAGGCCGCCCGCTGCCGCGCGGCGGCCGCGTCAGCACGGTGGGGAAGCTCACCGGCAGCGCCTGCGGGTAGTCGCGGCTGTAGTGCAGGCCGCGGCTTTCGTGGCGGCGCAGCGCCGAGCGCACGATCAGTTCGGCGCAGTCGACCAGGTTGCGCAGTTCCAGCAGGTCGCGCGTGACGCGGAAGTTGGCGTAGTAGTCGTCGATCTCGCCGCGCAGCAGCCGGATGCGGTGCAGCGCGCGCTCCAGCCGCTTGGTGGTGCGCACGATGCCGACGTAGTTCCACATCAGCAGCCGCAACTCGTCCCAGTTGTGGCTGATCACCACCTGCTCGTCGGCGTCTTCGACCTGGCTTTCGTCCCAGGGCGGCAGCGCCGGCGCCGCGGCCGCCGGCGTGGCGGCAATGCGCGCGGCACAGGTGCGGCCCAGCACCACGCATTCCAGCAGCGAGTTGCTGGCCAGCCGGTTGGCGCCGTGCAGCCCGGTGTAGGTGGCCTCGCCCACCGCATACAGGCCCGGCAGGTCGCAGCGGCCATCGAGGTCGGTGACCACGCCGCCGCAGGTGTAGTGCGCCGCCGGCACCACGGGGATGGGCTGGCGCACGATGTCGATGCCCAGACTCAGGCAGCGCGCGTGGATGGTCGGGAAGTGCTCCTTCAGGAAGGCCTCGCCCTTCTCCTGCACGATGGGCCGGGCGTCGAGCCAGACGTGGTCGAGGCCGTGCTTCTTCATCTCGAAGTCGATCGCGCGGGCGACGATGTCGCGCGGCGCCAGCTCCAGCCGGCCGTCGTGCGCGGCCATGAAGCGCGTGCCGTCGGGCAGGGTGAGGTGCGCGCCCTCGCCGCGCAGCGCCTCGGTGATGAGGAAGCTGCGCTCCTGCGGGTGGTATAGGCAGGTGGGGTGGAACTGGATGAACTCCATGTTGCCGACGCGGCAGCCGGCGCGCCAGGCCATCGCGATGCCGTCGCCGGTGGCGGTGTCGGGGTTGCTGGTGTAGCGGTAGACCTTGCCGACGCCGCCGGTGGCCAGCACCACGGCCTGCGCGGCCAGCGTCTCGACGCGGCGGCCGTCGATGTCCACGACCTCGAAGCGCCAGCCGGCCCAGACGATGCGGTCGCCTTCCTTCGGCACGCGCTTCAGCAGCGCCAGCATGAGCCCCCCCACCGTGTGATAGGTGCCCGCCGCCGGCAGTTCCGGCAGTTCGAGCCGCGCGCGCAACTCGTCCGAGGGCATCGACCCGTCGAGCAGCAGCGAGCCGTCATGGCGCTCGATCGCAACACCTTCCTCCTCCGGCTCGACCGGGCCGAGGTCGCCCACGATCGCTTCCAGCAGGTCGGAGGCGGTGACGACGCCTTCGAAGGACCCGTATTCGTCCATCACCAGCGCCAAGCCGAGTCTGTCCCCGCGCAGCCTCTCCAGCGCGTCGAGGGCGGTCAGCGTGTCGGGCAGCACCAGCGGCTGGCGCAGCGCGCGCCCAAGCGACATCGGCGCGCCTTCCAGCATCTGGTCGAGCAGGTCCTTCGCCACCACGACGCCGACGACATTGTCCACGCGGCCATCGGCCACGATGAAGCGCGTGACGTCCGAGGCGCGAAGCTGCGCCGCGATGTCGGCCGGATCATCGGAACGGTCGAGCCAGGCGAGGTCGTTGCGCGGCGTCATCAGCGCGCGCACCGGCTTGTCGGCCAGGCGCAGCACGCGTTCGATCATGTGCCGCTCCTCGGTCTCGAGCGCGCCGGCCTGGGCGCCCTCGGCCACCACGGCCTTCACCTCCTCTTCCGTCACCGACTGTTCGGGCGGCGCGGGGCCAAGCAGTCGCAGCACCGCCGCGGACGACTTGCCCAGCACCCAGACCACGGGGGCGGAGATGCGCGACAGCGTCGCCATCGGCCGGGCGACGACGACGGCGACCCGCTCCGGATTGCGCAGCGCCACCTGCTTCGGCACCAGCTCGCCGAGGATGAGGCTCAGATAGGTGATGGCGATGACCACAAGCGCGAAGGCAATCTCGACGCCGTAGGGTGCGACGCCGGGAATGGCGTTCAGCACCTCCCCCAAGGTGCCGGACAGCCGCGCGCCGCCGAAGGCGCCGGCGAAGATGCCCACCAGCGTGATGCCGACCTGCACGGTGGGCAGGAAGCGCTGCGGGTCATCGGCCAGCGCAAGGGCGGCTTCCGCGCCCTGGCTGCCGCGGCGCTGCAACGCGATGAGGCGCGAGCGCCGCGAGGAAACGATGGCCAGTTCGCTCATGGCAAAGGCGCCGTTGAGCAGCACAAGCAGGATGATGACGCCAATCTCGAGGGCTGTGCCCATGGGTGTCGCGGTACCTCCGGGCGCGGCATTTAAAGGAAAATCCCGGCGCGGGAAACGCGGTGGCGGAACGGTCCCGGGCCGGGGCGCCGGTTCGCGCGTCGCCGGCGGACCGCCCGGCCCCTCGCCTGCGAATTGCATCGCCGCAGGATGGAGCTACCGCATCAACTGAAGTCATTCGTCAGAATGGCGGTCCTACATACTGATTATACTTAATATAATATCGGCAGATCGAACTCTCCATACCCCGCGCACCAATGAATTTCGCGACGACGCTCATGTTGCGAGACGGTTTCCACTCGCTCCGGTGGCAGCTCTCGGTTAAGAAGGCATTAACACGCGACCGTGAGGCCCCATGCCCGATCCGATGCCCCCGCCCGAATCTGCCGCACGCGTGTCCGTCACGCGCTTCCCGCAGCGGGCCGAGGATCGTCTCCGCCTGGCCCTGCGCCGCCTCGGTGAGGCGATCGGCGAGCAATCCCTCGCCACCGCCGGCCTGCGCGACGCCATCGGCGACCTCTCGCGCACCATGTCGCGCCTCGGCGACAGCATGGCGGGCTATCGCGGCGCGCTCGACACCACCGCCTCCGAGATCGAGCGCGCCCTCGCCGCTGCCCGCCGGCTGGAGGCCACGGCATCCCGCATGGTGGTCTGACCCGCCCCTTGCCACCGCCGCCGGCCCGGCCAAGCATGTCGGCCGGAGGAACCGGCGCCATGCACCCCCTGATCCCTCGCCTGCGGCAGGCCCGCATCATCCCGGTGGTGCGCACCTCCTCAGCCGCCCGCGCCGCGACCGCCGTCGCCTGGCTGCAGGAGAGCGGGCTGCGCGTCTTCGAGATCACCATGACCGTGCCCGAGGCGCCCGCGCTGATCCGGGCCCTGGCCGCCGATCCCAACCTGCTGGTCGGTGCCGGCACCGTCGCCGATGCGCGGATGGCGGAGGCCTGCCTCGAT
>Ga0102832_1000303_pt1 | contig 104071 bp, 94 predicted proteins | sample EBPBio282013_DNA_FD_88942 | JGI IMG/M metagenome (GOLD analysis project Ga0102832, IMG submission 88942) | Wastewater treatment Type I Accumulibacter community from EBPR Bioreactor in Madison, WI, USA - Reactor 2_5/28/2013_ DNA (Illumina Assembly) | ecosystem: Engineered > Bioreactor > EBPR >...
GATGTCCTTGGCCGGCCAGGTGCTCTGAAAGCGGAAGCTGACGGTCGACTGCGCGACGGCAATCATCGGCGCGGCCATCGCGCCCACGCCGGCGGCGGCGCCGCTGCGCAGGAATCGGCGGCGCTGCGGCGCCGGCTTCGAATCGGTGGTCATGGCTGGTGTCTCCGGAGGTGGTTTTGATCGGCCGCCGTCGTGCGCGCGGCGGCCGGAAAAGCCGCGCGACTATCGACGCGAAGGCCGCGTCGCCGCAATGGGGGCTTACCTGGGCTGCGGCCGCTGCAGCGCTTCCACCTGCACCCGCAGGCGCACGCGGTCGGCCACCAGCGGCACGCCGAAGCTGGCGCCGAAGGCGCTGCGCGACACCTCGCCTTCGAAGTCGCCGCCGCAGCGGCGCCGGCCTGCATCGCCCGTAGCACTCGCGTTGATCGCATCGATCGCGTCATTCAGGCAGGCGAAGCGCAGCGCGCGCAGCGTCAGCGCCACGCCGGTGCCGCGCAGCGTGAACTCGCCGGTCACTTCCACCGGCCGGCCCTGCTCGAAGCGGAAGCGCTCGGCGACGAAGTAGGCCGCGGGCTGGCCGGCCACGTCCAGCAGGTCGGCCTGGCGCAAGCGCGCGTCGAGCAGCTTGAGCCCGGTGTCGAGCGTGCGCAGGTCGATCACCAGCCCCAGGCGGCCGCGGCCGGCCTCGGCGTCGAGCATCACCTCGCCGCGGATCGGACCGATGCGCCCGCGCAGCGTGGAAGCGCCGAAGTGCCGCACCTCGAACTGCACGAAGGTCTGCTCGGGGTCGAGGTCGAAGAGCTGCGGCGCGGCCGCGGCGGCCAGCGGCAGCGCGGCGAGTGGCGTGAGTGCAGCCACTGCGGCGGCCAGCGTTCGCCTCACGAGCCAGCCTCCTGCGGCTCCTGCGGCTCGCCCGGCTCCTGCCGGATGGCCTCCACCTGCACGCGCAGGCGGATCGGCCCTTGCAGCCCGAAGCTTGCCGGCAGCGCCACGCCGATGGCGGCCGGGTCGACCGTCGCTTCGAAGTCGCCGCCGCAGACCTCGCGCCGCAGCAGCGGGTTGAGATAACAGTTGAAGTGAACGGCTTGCAACGTCAGGTCCAGCTCGCGGCCGCGCCACGACCAGTGGCCTTGCGCGGCCGCCGGCGCGTCGCCGGCGAAGCGCAAGCCGTCGATGCGGAAGGTCGACGGCGCCTCGCCGCCATCGGCGTCCAGCGCCTGGCGCAGCGCCGCGTCGAGCGCCGGGCGGCCGGTGTTCACGCGGTCGAGCCGGATCGTGACGAGCCCGCCGCCGCTGCGCGCCGCGCGGTCCATGCGCAGCTGGCCGCGCACCACGTCGAAGCGGCCGCTGAGCGTGCTCAAGCCGCGGTGCGACCACTCGAAGTGCACGAAGCTGTGCGTCGGCGTGAGCTGGTAGTCCTGCGGGGCGGCGATGGCCGGCGCGGCGGTGGCAAGCACCAGCAGCAGCGCGGCCACCGCCGGGCGCGCCATCACGGCAGCTTCACGCCCGCCAGCAGCAGCTTGAAGCGCACCTGCACCTCGTTGGCCACCACCGAGAGGTCGGCCCATTCGCCTTCGCCCAGCTTGAAGTCCATGCGCTTGAGCGTGAAGCTGCCGCTGGCCGTGGCCTGGCCCGGCGCCGGGCCGGCGGCCAGCGTCACCGGCAGCTGCAGCTCGCGCGTCTGGCCCTTCAGCGTCAGGCTGCCGGCCACCTCGTAGCGGCCGGCGCCCAGGGCCTTGACGCCGCTGGCGCGGAACTGCGCCTGCGCGAAGCGCGCGCTGTCGAACCACGCCGGCTTGGCCGCTTCGGCCTCGGTCTCGGCGGCGCCGAAGGCGATGCTGCGGGTGTCGATGGTGATCGCCACGCGCGCCGCCTGCGGCTGCGCCGGATCGAACTGCAGCTCGGCCTGCCAGCGCTCGAAGCGGCCTTCCACCGGCACGCCCATCTGCTTGGAGACGAAACGGATCTCGCTGCCGGCGGGCACCACCGTCTGCGCGGCGGCCGGCGCGCACGCCGCGGCCAGCAGCCAGGCGAGGAGCGCGGGCGCGGCTTTCATCGGCGCCATGGTGCCATGCGGCGCAGCAGGCCGTCGCGGTCCAGCCACTGGTGCTTGAGCGCGGCCGCCACGTGGCCGCCGGCCAGCAGCACCAGCAGCCAGGCGCCGGCCGCGTGCCAGGGCTTGATGGCCTGCGCCAGCGCGCGGTCTTGCGGCACCCAGTCGGGCAGCGGCAGCACGCCCAGCCACACCAGCGGGAAGCCGAGCGCCGAGCTGTAGGCCCAGCCGAGCAGCGGCACCGCCAGGCACAGCGCGTACAGCGCCGCCTGCAGCGTGGCCGCCGCGCGGCGCTGCCAGGCCGCCATCGGCGGCAGCGGCGGTGGCGCGTGGCCCAGGCGCCAGGCCAGGCGCAGCAGCGTCAGCGCCAGCACGCTGGCGCCCAGCCACTTGTGCCAGTTGTAGAGCTTGAGCTTGGTGATGCCGTTGGGCAGCCCGGTCATCACCAGGCCGATGCCGATGCCGGCCACCAGCAGCGCGGCCACCACCCAGTGCAAGGCGATCGCGGTGGCCGTGTAGCGCGCCGGCGGCGTGGCTTTCACGCGGTTGCTGGTGCCCATAGCGCAGCGCTGCGCGCGGCCAGCGCGGCGGCGGCGTCGTCGGCCAGCAGCCGGTGGCGCAGCGCGAAGTCCAGCGTCACCAGCGCGGCGTCGACCGTCATCGTCGCGCCGGCGGCCAGCGCCAAGGCCTCGGCGATGGGCAGGCAGCGGAAGGCGTGCACTTCGCCGTCCTGGTTGACGGGGGTTTCGGCGGCGTCGAGCCGCAGGTCGTAGACGTGCAGCCGTTCGTGCTGCAGGCCTTCGGGGATGTCGCGCAGCAGCCGCACCACGCGGCCGGCGCTGGCGCGGCGCATCACCGCGGCGGCCAGGCCGGCTTCCTCCCAGCCTTCGCGCAGCAGCGTCTCGAACGGGCTTTGATCGGCCGGCACGCCGCCGCCCACCAGGTTGTCGAAGGCGCCGGGGTCGGTGGCCTTGTCGAAGGCGCGCTGCGCGATCCACAGCCGCGCCGGGCGGCCATCGGCGCCGGCCACCCAGCCGTTGGCGTGGGCGCCGAAGGTCAGCGTGCCCCAGAAGCGCGAGGCCGCGCGTTCGATGTGCGCCAGCACGCGCCCGCTGGCCGGGTCGGGCAGCGGGTAGGTCTCGTCGCGCCAGGCCTTGATCAGGCCTTGCGCGCGCAGGCGCTGGTGAATGTCGGCGAGCGCCGCGTCGCGCGCCGCGGCCGGCACGTCCAGCCGCACGCGCGCCGGTTCGATGCGCAGCGGCCGCGGCGCGAAGGCCTGCAGCGCGCCCAGGTGCTCGACGGCGACCGAGCCGACCTCGATGCCGTCGATGACGAACGGCAGCCGCGGCACGCGCCGCTGCGCTGCGGCGGCCAGCGCGGGCCAGTCCGGCGGCGCGCCGCTCATAACCTCAATGGTCGGCGGCGAACACCGTCAGCACGCCGGTGTAGCCGTAGAGGTGGCGGTGGGCGATCTCGCCGCCGGCGAAGAAGCCGGCCAGCGGCACCTCGCCCAGCGCGTGCTGCACGATCTGCAACTCGGCCGACGGCGCGCCGAAGTGCGGCCCGCCGCGGACGGCGCAGCTGACGTAGACGGCGCCGCGCATCGGGCGGCCGTCGAGCTCGTCGCGGATCTCGCTGCAGATGCGCACCAGGTCGCGCCGTGCGGCCTGCACGTCGCGGCCGCAGAACGCCAGCTGCATGCCGGGCTGCACGCGCTCGGCCAGCGCCACCGCCCGGCGCCCTGGGTCCAGGCCGACGAGGTGGCGCACGCGCACGTCGGCGCCGAAGCGGCCGCCGCGGTCGAGCGCGGCGTCGTCGGCATCGACCAGGCCGGCCAGCGTGGCGCGCAGCCGTGGCAGCGCGCCGCGATGGTCGCGGCCCAGCTCGCCTTCGCGCAGGCCGAGGTCGCGCAGCAGCAGCGGCAGCGCCGGCTCGCCGTCGAGCGCCAGCACCACGTGGTCCTGGCAGGCGGTGATGGTGCGCGTGGGGCCGACCGGCTGGCAGCCCTGCGTCACGCGCGAAACGAGCGGCAGATCGGCCGCGAAAGCCACGCCCGAGAGCCCGCCCTGCCAGACGCCGTCGGCCACCGTCAGCACGCCGGCGCGCGACGCCGCCAGGCCGCCGAACAGGTAGCCGCTGTGCGTGCGCTCGCTCATCTCGACGATCAGCTCGCCGATGTCGGGCGTGCCGGAATCGGCGTGCACCAGCGCCGTGAAGGGCTTGATGCGCGACAGCGGCCGCGCGCCGGAGAACACCTCGAAGGCCTGCGGCGGCAGGCCGCACAGCAGCAGCACCAGCGCCGGCTCGTCGATGTATTCCACGCCGGTGGCGGCCACGCCCACGCCCACGCAGCCGGCCCAGGCGACGCCGGGCCAGCGCTGCTGCAGCTCGGCCAGCAGCGGCTTGGCGTGCGGCGCGTAGGCGTCGGTGAAGTACACCAGCCCCAGCCGCCACGGCGGCTGCGGCGGCCGCGGGCGCTGGGCGTCGACCTGCGCCGCGGCCAGGGCCAGCGCCATCCGCCAGTCGGGATGGGTGGCGTGGCCGGCGGCGAAGGCGCTCATCGCCGCGTCATCGGCGCGCGCGGGTCTTGGCCGCCGGCTTGGGTGCTACGGCGGCGCGGCGCGCCACCGGCGCCTTGACGGCCTTGACCACCGCGCCGGCGGCGCTGGCCATCGGCTGCACCGCCTGCTTGAAGGCGGCGCCGGCCATCTGCGTCACGGCCTCGGCCGGCGTGTCCTTCACCGCGTTGGCGGCCAGCTCGGTGAACTGGCGCGTCAGCGCGCCCCACCACTGCAGCGGGTCGACCATGCCGGCGGCGGCGGCCGGTGGCGCGGCTTCGGCCTCGTCGTCGTCTTCGGCCTTCTTGCGCGCGGCGCGCGGCGCCGGGGCGGGCGCCTCGGCTTTCGGGGGTGCCGGCGGCGGTGGCGGCGGCGCGGCGGGCTTGCGCGCGCCGAGCTTGAGCGAATCGCGCAGGTCGCTCATCGGCAGGTTCAGCGCCTGCAGCGTGGCCAGCGACATGCGCTGCACCTCCAGCGCCTGGATGGTGGCGCCCAGCATCTTGGCGTTCTGCTCCAGCCAGAACTGCACGGTGCGCAGCTCCTGGATGCGCTTGTCGACTTCCTCGGCGTCCAGCGTCGGCGCGATCCACTGGCTCATGCTGGGCATCGCCGAGCCGGCGCCTTTCATCAAGCCTTGCAGGAAGTCGAAGCCGGGGACCATCTTGGTGAAGTCGGGGGTTGCCATGGCGACACGAGAGGGTGAGTGGAGGGCGCCGGCATTGTGCGCCGGCCGCGCGGCTTTGCCGTCAGGCCGCGGCGGCCGATGGCGGCGCGCCATCGGCGGCTGCCATCGCGGCGGCCGGCCCGGTCACCGTCTGCTCGATCGCGCCGAACACGCTCTGGCCGTCGCGGCCCTTCATCTCGATTCGCACGCGGTCGCCGAAGCGCAGCCAGGCGCTGCGCGGCGCACCGCCGTCGCTGCCCGCTGCATGCGCCCGCTTGTCGGCGAGGCTGCCGAAGCCGCGCGTCGCGTCGGCCGCGCCAGCCTCGCCGACCGTGCCGGCGCCGACCACGCTGCCGGCGCGCAGGCCGCGCGTGCGCGCCAGGCGCGACAGCACGGCGCCGAAGCCGCCATCGGGGCCCTGGCCGGCATCGGGCGCGCCGAGCAGGCGCTCGTTCACGTGGCTGGCCAGCGGCAGCCGCAGCAGGCCGCCGGACCAGGCCGCGCCCAGCTCGTCGGGCGTGACGGCCACCGGGCCAGCGGCGCTGGCCGGCGGCGGCAGCGCCGGCGCCTCGCGCAGCGCCCAGGCGTTGACCAGCAGCAGCAGCCGCACGCCTTCCAGCGCCTGCTCGGGCGTGGCGCCCATCGGCACGTCGCCGGTGATCACGGCCAGCCCGGCGCCGAGGTCGATGCCGGCGTCGGCGTCGAAGAAGAAGGCGTCGTCGTGCGCGCCCAGCCAGGCGTCGCCGCTGCGCGCCTCGGCCGCCGGCGCCGCGGCGCCGGCCAGCGACCATTGGTAGCTGCGCGGCAGCGGCGCCATGCACTGCCGCGGGTCGAAGGCGAAGGCATGCCGCGCCTTGCCGCCGTTGAGCGTGGCCGACAGATCTTCGAGCTGCGGGGCGATGAAGTTCCAGTCGTCCAGCGCCTGCTGCAGCCGCGTGGCGATGCCGCTGGCGAGGTGGGCCAGCGCCAGGTCGCGCGAGACGACGATCAACTGCCCGTCGCGCGAGCCGTCCTTCAGGGTGGCGAGTTTCATGAATGCGGGGGTTCGAGTGCAAGGATGGGCGGCGCCGGCGCGCCGGTGGCACCATTGTCCGGTGAGCCCGCACCGCCGATCGCCGCCAACTCCGCCAACCCCGCCAATCGCGCTCAGCCCGCTGACCCCGCTGCCGCGCCGGCGGCGCGCGCTGCCCTGGGCGCTGCTGGTGGCGCTGGTGCTGCTGGCGCATGGCCTGCTGCTGGCGGGGCTGCCGGCGGGCTGGAGCGCGGCGCCGCGGTCCGCGGTGCCGGCCATGCAGGTGCGGCAGATCGCGCGGGTGGCGCCGCTGCCCGTCGATGCCCCCGCGCCCGATGAGGCTTCCGCCGCCACGCCCGATGCGGCTGCTGCGACGGCGGTGCCGCAGGCGGCGCCCGTACCGCCCCGAATCGCGCCCCGACTCGCGCTCCGGCCGACGCCACGACCCGCGCCGCGCCCCGCCGCGCGGCGCGCACCGACACCCGCGCCGTGGCCGGCGCTGGCCGCCGTAACGCCGCCGCCGGCGCTGGTCGAAGCGGAAGCCGACTTGCCACCGCCGCGCGCGCCCGAAGCCGCGGTGGCGCTGGTGCCCGTCGCGCTGGTCGCCCAGGCCGCGGCGACCGCAACCGCCGGCACCGCCGACGCGCCGCCGCCCACCTATCCGACCAAGGTGCCGCCGGCCGCCGCGCTGCGCTACGAGCTGCGCCGCGGCGCGCTGCGCGGCGAGGGTGAGGTGCACTGGCGCCCTGAGGGCCGGCACTACGAGCTGCAGATCGAGGGCGGCGTGCTCGGCTTGTCGCTGCTGTCGCAGACCAGCAGCGGCGGCTTCGACGCCGCCGGGCTGGCGCCGCAGCGCTTCGTCGAGCGCCGGCGTGCGCGCGAGCAGCGCGCCGCCAACTTCCAGCGCGACCGCGGCGTCATCAGCTTCTCGGCGACCAGCGACGAGTTTCCGCTGCTGCCCGGCGCGCAGGACCGGCTGTCGTGGATGCTGCAGCTCGCTGCCATCGTCGAGGCGGCGCCGGCCCGCCACGGCGCGGGCGACCGCATCGCGATGCAGGTCACCGGCGTGCGCGGCGACGTCGACGTGTGGAGCTTCGGCGTGGTCGGCCGCGAGACGGTGGAGGTGGCCGGCGGCACCCGCGTCGACGACGCGCTGGCGCTGCGCCGCGAGCCGCGCAAGCCCTACGACACGCGGGTGGAAGTCTGGCTCGACCCCAAGCGCCACCACCTGCCGGTGCGCATCAAGCTGGCCAGCGCCAACGGCAACGACGCGCTGGAACTGTTGCTGCAGCCCTGAGTCCATCGACGGGCCCCATCGACGGGCCCCATCGACAGGTCGTTCGGGCGCCCCCGGGCTTGAAATGCCGCCCGCCGGCACCCACCTGGGCGCGAAGGAGTCACCGCTCATGCAGATGCTCTACAACTCGGACAATTTCATCGTCGTGCAGTTCGACATCGCCCCCGAAGGCGCCGATGCGGCGGCCGATGGCGGCAGCGCCGCGCCGACGATCGGCCGCGGCGGCTTCGAGATCGTCGACAAGGCCGCGCGCAAGGAGATCTACATCGAAGGGCTGCTGGCCGAAAGCTTCAAGGCCGGCGTGCAGCAGATCGTCGATCACAACCCCAGCCCCGAAGCCTTCGAGGAGTTCATCGGCCGCTACACCGCGCTGGCGCAGCAGCCGCTGGTGGCGCACTGACGACCTCGCTTGCGATCAGCGCGCGTCATGACGGCGGCGGCGGCGCCGTCGACGCGCGCTCCACCAGCTCAAAGCCGAAGGTCTGCAAGGCCTCGTAGGGCCGCCCCTCCAGCCGCGCGATGAGCTGTTCGGCCGCCGCCGCGCCGATCTCGATGATCGGCGTGCGCAGGCTGGTCAGGCCCGGCGTCTGCGTCGCGCCGAGGTCGGTGTTGTCGACGCCGCTGATCGACAAGTCCTGCGGGATGCGCAGGCCCAGGCGCCGGCACGCCAGCATGCCGCCGACGGCGAACACGTCGTTGGTGGCCAGCACCGCGGTCGGCCGCTCGGGCTGCGCCAGCAGCCGCGTCATCGCCTCGTCGGCGGCCTGCAGCGAGATCGGCGCGTACTGCGCATGGCCGGGCGCGATCGTCAGCCCCGCCTCGGCCAGCGCCGCGCGCAGGCCTTCGCCGCGCGCGCGGGCGCGGTCGTTGCCTTCCACCGGCGCGCTCAACAGCCCGATGCGGCGATGCCCCAGCGCCAGCAGGTGGCGCGCCATCGCATGCGTGGCGGCGCGGTTGTCGAAGCCGATGCTCGGGTGGCGGCCCAGCGGGTCGACGCCCCAGGTCAGCACGTAGGGGCGGCCGTAGTCCTGCAGCAGCGAGAACAGCGCCTGCTCGTGGTCGAGCCCGACGAAGACGAAGGCATCCACGCCGTGCTGCACCAGCTGGCCGGCGATGCGCAACTCGGCCGCCAGGTCGTAGTGGTGCTCGGCCAGCACCAGCGAGTAGCCATGCTCGTCCAGCCGCCGCTGCAAGGCGCTGGTGGTGCGCGCGTAAAGCGCGTAGTCGAACGACGGCACGATGGCGCCGACCATGCGGCTGCGGTGGCTGCGCAGCGCGCGCGCCGCGCCGTGCGGCACGTAGCGCAGCTTGGCCGCGGCGTCCAGCACGCGCTGGCGCGTGGCCGGGTCCACCGGCCCGGTGTTGTTGAGCACGCGCGAGACGGTGGCCGTGGAGACGCCCGCCAGTTGCGCCACGTGCTTGGCGCCGCTGCGGCCGGCGCTCTCGCCGGCCGAACCGCGGGGTTCGGGTGCAACCGATTTCATATATGCATCTGCAGTTTGGCATGAGCGGGCCCGCGCGCAAGCCGCGATGATCTAGGGAAAGCACGGGCGATGTCGGGCGCCCGGCGAGCCCCGACGGGTGTTAGATTGCCCGACTGCAATCGATTACATCGAGGAGTTCGATCCATGACGCGAGACGACGCGACGACCCCGGGTTTCGATGGCCGCCGCCGCAGCCTGCTGCAGCAGGCCGCGGCCTTGGGCACGCTGGCCGCGGCGCCCGCCGCCTGGGCCCAGGCCGACGACCTGGCGCCGTACAAGGCGGCGCGCATCAACTGGCGCCAGGCCGAGGGGCAGGAGATCGCCATCGCGGTGATTCCGGCCAGCTACTTCGACAACCTGGTCGGCCTGCTGCCGCAGTTCGAGGCGCTCAGCGGCGTGAAGGTGCGCGTCGAGAAGGTGCCGCCGGGGCAGATCCGCCAGAAGGCCATGCTCGACCTGTCGTCGCGCACCGCCACCTTCGCCACCCACGCGGCCGACCCGATGTACTACCCGCTGTACGTGTCCAACAAGTGGGTGGAGCCGCTGGACAAGTACCTCAACGACCCGGCGCTGACCGACAAGGCCTGGTTCAACTACGACGACATCCTGAAGGCCTGGCGCGACGCCGATTCGGTGGACGGCAAGCCCTACGGCATTCCCTACGACGGCGAGGTGACGGTGCAGGTCTACCGCCGGGACTTGTACGACGCCAAGGGCCTGAAGCCGGCCGACACCTACGACCAGCTGCTGGCCAACGCCAAGGCGCTGACCGACCCGGCCGAGCGGCAGTGGGGCCTGGCGCTGCGCGGCTTTGCCGGCGCCGGGCAGAACATGTACATCTACCCGTCGATCCTGCGCGGCTTCGGCGGCCAGTGGTTCAACGGCAAGGAGCTGGTGGTCAACTCGCCCGAGGCCGTGAAGGCGCTGGAGTGGTACGTGAGCGCGCTCACGCAGTACGCGCCGCCGGCGGTGCGCAACTGGAACTGGCCCGACATCGCCGACGCCTTCTCGCAAGGCACCGTGGCCTGCTACCTGGATGCGCATTCGTCGGCCGCCGTCATCACCAACCCCGAGAAGTCCAAGGTCGTCGGCAAGGTGGCCTATGCGCGCTGGCCCAAGGGTCCCAACGGCAAGCGCGTGACCTCGATCTGGAACTGGGGCTTCCCGATCAACGCCGCGCTGTCGGACAAGGCGCGCCGCGCCACCTGGCTGTTCATCAGCTGGGCGGCGTCGGCCGAGACGCAGGCGCGCACCTCGTGGAAGTTCGCCGGGCCGGCCAAGCGTTCGGGGCTCAACCGCAGCTCGCTGTGGAAGTCGCCCGAGTTCGCCGCCGCGATGAAGGGCGCGGGCGACAACTTCATCCCCGCCGCGCTCGAATCGCTGGAGCAGGACACCGACGTCGACTGGCGCCCGCGCGTGCCGCAGTGGCCGGCCGTCGGCGAGGCCATGGCCACCGCCATCCAGGCCGCGCTGGTCGGCCAGAAGAAGCCCAAGGAAGCGCTGGACGAGGCGCAGGCGCGCATCCAGCAGATCCTCAAGTCCTGACGCCGGCGGCGGCGATGCGGCGAGCGCCGACCATCGAGCAGCGCGAGCGCCGCTTCGCGCTGCTGCTGTTGGGCCCGGCGCTGGCGCTGCTGCTGCTGACCACCACCGCGCCGCTGGTCTACCTGCTGTGGACCAGCCTGCAGCGGCTGGACATGAGCATGCCCTGGCTGCAGGGCTTTGCCGGCCTGGGCAACTTCGCCAAGATGGGCGACGACCCGCGCTTCTGGAATTCGCTGCTGCTCACCGCCATCTACACCGGCTGCACGGTGCTGCTGCAGGTGCTGGTGGGCCTCGGGCTGGCGCTGCTGGTGCTGCAGATCCCGCGCGGCCAGGGGCTGCTGCGCGTGGCCGCCATCCTGCCCATCGTGCTGGCGCCGGTGGTGGTGGGCCTGTTCTGGCGCACGCTGGTGCTGGCGCCCGACTTCGGCCTGGTCGACCTGGTGACGCGCGCGCTCGGCCTGGGCAGCCACAACTGGCTGGGCGACCCGCAGCTCGCGCTGATCTCGGTGATTGCCATCCACACCTGGCAGTGGACGCCGTTCGCCTTCCTGGTGCTGCTGGCGACGCTGGCCACCTTGCCGCCCGACGTCTACGAGGCGGCGCGCATCGACCGCGCCGGCGCCTGGCAGCGCTTTCGCCACCTGACGCTGCCGCTGATCCGGCCGGCCGTGGTGATGGTGATCATCCTGCGCACGATGACGGCGCTGTCGGCCTTTGCCGCCATCTTCGCGGCCACCGGCGGCGGGCCCGGCTCGGCCACCGAGATCCTCAACCTCTACGCCTACCGCACCTCGTTCACCGAGCTCAACCTCGGCTACGGCGCGGCGCTGGCCACCGCGCTGCTGGCCCTCACGCTGGCGGTGTCGTGGCTGCTGTTCCGGCGCCGGCAGGCGGCGGCATGACGGCGCGCCGCCGCCTGCCGCGCGAGCTGGCGCTGTACGCGCTGGCCGGGCTGATGCTTTCGGTGTGGGCCTTTCCGGTGCTGTGGGCGCTGCTGACCTCGTTCAAGAGCGAGCGCGACGTGCTGGCCTACCCGCCGGTGTGGTGGTTCACGCCGACGCTGGCGCATTACCGCGAGGTGCTGACGGGGCCTTCGTCGATCGTGCCCAACCTGCTGTCCAGCCTCATCGTCACGGTTGCCACCACGGCGCTGACGCTGCTGTTCGCGGTGCCGGCGGCCTACGCGCTGGCGCGGCTGCGCTACCCGGGGCGGCGCGCCAGCGGCTTTTACGTGCTGGCCACGCAGATGCTGCCGCCGGTGGGGCTGATCATTCCGTACTACCTGGCGCTGCAGCGCATCGGTGCGCTCGACAGCTACTTCGGGCTGGTGCTGATCTACCTGACCTTCTCGCTGCCGTTCGCCATCTGGCTGCTGGTGACCTACTTCGAGGACGTGCCGCTGGAGATGGAAGAGGCCGCGCTGCTCGACCGCGCCGGCCGCTGGGGCGCGCTGTGGCACGTGGTGCTGCCGCAGGTGCGCGGCGGCATCGCGGTGACGACGGTGTTCGTCTTCCTCAACGCCTGGAACGAGTTTCTCTTCGCCGTCGTGCTGGGCGGCAACCGCGTGCGGCCGGTGACGGTGGCGATGTTCAACTTCATCTCGGTCGAGCAGACGCAATGGGCGAAGCTGGCCGCGGGGGCGATGGTGGCGATGGCACCGGTGATCCTGATCGGCCTGCTGGCGCAGCGCCACATCGTGAAAGGCCTGACGGTCGGTGCCGTGAAGGGCGGGGGGCGGCGATGAATGCGGCATCGGGCGCCGTCTCGCTGCGGGGCGTCGTCAAGCGCCATGGCGCCACCACGGTGCTGCACGGCGTCGACCTCGACATCGCCGCCGGCGAGTTCTTCGTGCTGCTGGGCCCGTCAGGCTCGGGCAAGACCACCACGCTGCGCGTGCTGGCGGGGCTGGAGTCGGTGAGCGCCGGGCAGGTGCTGATGGACGGCGTCGACGTCACCCAGGCCGAGCCCGGCGAGCGCGACGTGGCCATGGTGTTCCAGAGTTATGCGCTGTACCCGCACATGACGGTGGCGCAGAACGTCGGCTTTCCGCTGCGCATGGTGGGCACGCCGGCGGCGCGCGTCGAAGCGGCGGTGGCCGACGCGGCGCGCAAGGTCGGCATCGACCACCTGCTGGCGCGGCGGCCGGGCCAGTTGTCCGGCGGCCAGCAGCAGCGCGTGGCGCTGGCGCGCGCCATCGTGCGCCAGCCGCGGCTGTTCCTGCTGGACGAACCGCTGTCCAACCTCGACGCCAAGCTGCGCCTGGACACCCGGCTCGAGCTGAAGAAGCTGCAGCGCGCGCTGGGCGTGACCACCGTCTACGTCACCCACGACCAGGAAGAGGCGATGACGCTGGCCGACCGCGTGGCGGTGTTCATGGACGGCCGCATCGTGCAGGTGGCCGCGCCGCGCGCGCTGTTCGGCCGCCCGGCCACGGCCAGCGTGGCCGGCTTCATCGGCACGCCGCCGATGAACCTGCTGCCCGCCGTGTGGCGCGGCGCCACGGTGGTGGTCGACGGCGCCGGCAGCGCGGCGGTGGCCGCGGCGGCGCCAGCCGAGCGCCCGGTCACGCTTGGGCTGCGGCCGGGCGACCTGCGGCTGCTGGCGGACGAGGCATCGGCCGACCGTGCACTGACGGCCCGTGTCGAGCTGGTCGAAGAGCTGGGCGACAGCCGCATCGTCGACCTGACGGTCGGCGGCCACAGCGTCAAGCTGCGCAGCGACACGGCCGGCGAGCTGCACGAAGGCGCCACCGTGCGGCTGGGCTTCGAGCCCGCGGCCGCGCACCTGTTCGACCGCGAGCGCGGCGGGCGATTGAACTGAACGAAGAAAGGCCAAGCGCGATGAGCAACGCACGCCCCGACATCGTCCTGATCCTCAACGACGACATGGGCTACTCCGACCTCGGCTGCTACGGCGGCGAGGTGCACACGCCCACGCTGGACCGCCTGGCCGCCGACGGCCTGCGCTTCAGCCAGTTCTACAACACGGCGCGCTGCAGCCCGTCGCGCGCCTCGCTGCTGACCGGGCTGCACCCGCACCAGACCGGCATCGGCATCCTCACCTACGACTCGGGCCCCGAGGGCTATGCCGGCAACCTGAACCAGCAGTGCGTGACCATCGCCGAGGTGCTGCGCAGCGGCGGCTACCGCACCTGCATGAGCGGCAAGTGGCACGTGTCGAGCAACCTGAAGACGCCCACCGACTCGTGGCCCATGCAGCGCGGCTTCGACCGCTTCTACGGCACCATCATCGGCGCCGGCAGCTTCTACGACCCCAACACGCTGACGCGCGGCAACGACAACGTCGAGCACGAGGCGCATGCCGACGGCTTCTTCTACACCGACGCCATCAGCGACCAGGCCGCCGCCTACATCCGCGAGCACCATGCCGAGCATCCCGAGCGGCCGCTGTTCCAGTACGTCGCCTACACCGCGCCGCACTGGCCGCTGCACGCGCACGACGAAGACATCGCCAAGTACAAGGGCCGCTTCGACGCCGGCTGGGACCAATTGCGCGAAGAGCGGCTGGAGCGGCTGGTGGCCGACGGCCTGCTCGCCGCGCACTGGAAGCTCAGCGGCCGCGACCCCAGCCAGCCGCCCTGGACCGCGGCCGAGCACAAGGGCTGGCTGCTGCGCTGCATGGAGGTGTACGCGGCGCAGATCGACCGCATGGACCAGGGCATCGCGCGCATCGTGCAGGCGCTCAAGGACACCGGCCGCTTCGACAACACGCTGATCATCTTCCTGGCCGACAACGGCGCCTGCGCCGAAGACATCCCGCAAGGCGTCAGCATCGAGGAGCTGGTCGACAAGCTGATGATCGCGCGCGCCACCACGCGCCGCGGCGAGCCGGTGCACATCGGCAACGACGTCGATCGCATGCCCGGCCCCGAGAACACCTACCAGAGCTACGGCACGGCCTGGGCCAACCTGTCGAACACGCCGTTCCGGCTGTACAAGCACTGGATCCATGAAGGCGGCATCTCGACGCCGCTGATCTTCCACTGGCCGCTGGGCATCACGCAGCGCGGCCAGATCCGCCACACCCCCGGCTACCTGCCCGACGTGATGGCCACGCTGCTCGACGTCACCGGCGTGCCCTATCCGGCGCAGCACCAGGGGCGCGCCGTGCTGCCGCTGGAAGGGCATTCGCTGAAGACGGCGTTCGAGCGCGACGCCATCGAAGCGCGCCCGCCGATGTTCTGGGAGCACGAAGGCAACGCCGCCGTGCGCATCGGCCGCTGGAAGCTGGTGCGACGCCATCCGCACGACTGGGAGCTGTACGACCTGGACGCCGACCGCACCGAGTTGAACGACCTGGCGGCGCAGCAGCCCGAGCGCGTGCGCGAGATGGCGGCGCAGTACGCCGCCTGGGCGCGCCGCTGCGGCGTGCTCGACCGCGACCAAGTGGTCGCGCTGATGCGCAGCCAGGGCGTGACGCGCGCGTTCTGGGAAGAAGAGTGAGCCGTCGTGAGTGAGCCGTCGCGCCCTTGCTGCCTGCCGGCCAATGCTGGTTTCGGCGGCGGCAGCGGCGGCGACCGCGGTCGCGCGCCGGCCGCACGGGCGCCTGGTGAGGGTGGTGCGGATCGTGCGGGTGGTGCGGATGGCGGTGCCGCGGCCGCCGCCGCCGTGCGCTGGGTCGAGCTGGCCGGCGGCGAGCACGACATCGGCACCGACGATGTCGACGGTTATGTCGCCGACGGCGAAGGCCCGCGCCGCCGCGTGCGCTTGAGCGCCTACGCCATCGCCGCCACGGCGGTCAGCAACGCCGAGTTCGCCGCCTTCGTGCGCGCCACCCGCCACGTCACCGAGGCCGAGCGCATCGGCCATTCGCACGTCTTCTGGCTGCAGGTCGACGAGGCCGTGCGCCGCCGCGTGCGCCACGTGCCGCGCGGCCTGCCGTGGTGGCTGCCGATCGAGTTCGCCTGCTGGCAACGGCCCGAGGGCGCGGGCTCGACGATCATCGGCCGGCCCGGCCACCCGGTGGTGCACGTCTCCTGGCACGACGCGCAAGCCTATTGCGACTGGGCCGGCCTGCGCCTGCCGACCGAGGCCGAATGGGAAGTGGCCGCGCGCGGCGGCCTGCAGGGCCGGCGCTTCCCCTGGGGCGACGACGAGGCGCGGCTGGCCACGCACTGCAACGTCTGGCGCGGCGAGTTTCCGTCGCACCCGGCCCCCGGCTGGCGCCCCGGCCCGATGCCGGTGGACAGCCTGCCGCCCAACGGCCACGGCCTGCACCACGCCACCGGCAACGTCTGGCAGTGGTGCGCCGACTGGTTCAGCCCGCGCTACCACCTGGACACCGACGCGCAAGACCCGCTGCAGCAACAGCCGAGCGGCCGGCGTTCACTGCGCGGCGGCTCGTTCCTGTGCCACGCCTCGTACTGCCACCGCTACCGCGTCGCCGCGCGCAACGGCAACGCGCCCGACAGCACGTCCAGCAACTGCGGTTTTCGCGTGGCGCGCTAAGCGACCTGCGCGCCGGCGCCGGCCCTCAGGCCGCTGCCCGCCACTTCGCCATCAAGCCGTCCCACTTGGCGCGCGCCGCTTTCAGGTGCCGTTCCTTCACGTGGCCGTAGCCGCGGATCTCTTCGGGGACGCGCGCGATCTCGGCGGCCAGCGGCAGCTTCTCCGCGGTCAGGCCGCGCAGCAGCTCGTCGATGCAGGCCTCGTAGTCGACGATGAGCTGGCGTTCGCCGCGCCGCTCGTCGGTGCGGCCGAAGACGTCGAGGGCGCCGCCGCGCAGGCCCTTCATCCTGGCCAGCACGTCGAAGGCTTTGCGCACCCAGGGGCCGAACGGCTGCTTGACCAGCTCGCCCTTGGCGTTCTTCTTCGCGGTGAGCGGCGGCGCGAGGTGGTGGACGATCTTGTAGTCGCCCTCGAACATCGATTCGATGCGCGCCACGAAGGCCGGGTCGGTGTGCAAGCGCGCCACTTCGTACTCGTCCTTGTAGGCCATCAGCTTGAACAGGTACCTGGCCACCGCCTCGCTGAAGGCCGTGCCGCTGCCCAGCGCCGCCTCGGCCTGGCGCACGCGCTCGACGGCGGCGCGGTAGCGCGCGGCGTAGGCCGCGTCCTGGTAGCCGGTGAGGAAGTCGACGCGGCGCGCCACCAGCTCGTCGACCGAGGGCTTCTTGACGATGCGGATCACCTGCTGCGCGGCGTACAGCGCGCGCACCGCGGCGAGGTCGTGCGCGCAGCGCCGGCCCCATTCGAAGGCGGCCTGGTTGTTGGCCACCTGCACGCCGTTGAGTTCCATCGCGCGCATCAGCGCCGCGTGCGTCAGCGGGATGCGGCCCTGCTGCCAGGCGTAGCCCAGCAGCAGCGGGTTGGTGTAGATCGAGTCGCCCAGCAGCTGGGTGGCCGCTTCCTCGGCGTCGAAGGCGCCCAGCCGCTCGGCCCCGACGGCGGCGGCCAGCGCCGATTCGCAGCTGCCGGCCGGGAACTGCCAGTCGGGGTTGCGGATCATCGCCGCCGTCGGCGTGCCGTGGCTGTTCAGCGCGACGAAGGTGCGCCCGGGCATCATCACCTGCAGCGTCGGCTTGGCGGCGCCGACGATGGCGTCGCAGGCGATCACGAGGTCGGCCTTGGCGGTGTCGACCTTGGTGGTGTGGATGGCCTCGGGCCGGTTGGCGATCTGCACGTGGCTCCAGGCGGCGCCGCCTTTTTGCGCCAGGCCGCCGGCGTCCTGCGTGACGATGCCCTTGCCTTCGAGGTGCGCGGCCATGCCCAGCAGCTGGCCGATGGTGATGACGCCGGTGCCGCCGACGCCGGCCACCAGGATGCCCCAGGCCGTCTCGGCCGCGGGGATGGCCGGCTCGGGCACCGGCGGCAGCGCGAGCTCGCGCTTTTCCTTCTTGGCCTTCTTCAGCGTGCCGCCCTCGATCGTCACGAAGCTGGGGCAGAAGCCCTTCACGCAGCTGAAGTCCTTGTTGCAGGTGCTCTGGTTGATGCGGCGCTTGCGGCCGAACTCGGTCTCCACCGGCTCCACGCTGAGGCAGTTGCTCTGCACGCTGCAGTCGCCGCAGCCTTCGCAGACCAGCTCGTTGATGACGACGGTTTTCGACGGCGTGGCCATCGTGCCGCGCTTGCGGCGGCGGCGCTTCTCGGTGGCGCAGGTCTGGTCGTAGATCAGCACGGTGCAGCCTTCCACCTCGCGCAGCTCGCGCTGCACGGCGTCCAGCTCGTCGCGGTGGCGCACGGTCACGCCGGGGGCCAGGCGCGCCTTGACGGCGCCGTCGTCGTACTTCTCGGGCTCGTCGGTGACGACGACGATCTGCCGCGCGCCTTCGGCGTCCAGTTCGCGCGTCATCTCGGGCACCTTCAGCGTGCCGTCCACCGGCTGGCCGCCGGTCATCGCGACGGCGTCGTTGAACAGGATCTTGTAGGTGATGTTGACCTTGGCCGCGATGCTTTGGCGCACCGCGAGCACGCCGCTGTGGTAGTAGGTGCCATCGCCGAGGTTGGAGAAGATGTGGCGCTCGTTGGTGAACGGCGCCTGGCCGACCCAGCTGACGCCTTCGCCGCCCATCTGGCTGAAGGTGACGGTGCTGCGGTCCATCCAGGTGGCCATGAAGTGGCAGCCGATGCCGGCCGCCGCGCGCGAGCCTTCGGGCACGCGGGTGCTGGTGTTGTGCGGGCAGCCGCTGCAGAACCAGGGCTGGCGGTCGCCGCCGGAGGGAATCTGCGCCAGGCCTTGCGCGCGCGCGTCGATCAGCGCGACGCGCTCGTCCATGCGGCGCGCGGTGTCGGCGTCGACGCCGAGTTTCTTCAAACGTTTGGCGATGGCGCGCGCGATGATGGCCGGCGACAGGTCGGCGTTGGCGCGCAGCAGCCAGTTCTGGCTGGGGTTGGGGCGGCTCCATTCGCCGCCGCTGGCGTCGCCCTCGCCCTCGCCTTCGTCGAACTTGCCCAGCACGTTGGGCCGCACGTCGGCGCGCCAGTTGTACAGCTCCTCCTTGAGCTGGTACTCGATGACCTGGCGCTTCTCCTCGACGACCAGGATCTCCTGCAGCCCCTCGGCGAAGTGGCGCGTGATGGTGGCTTCCAGCGGCCACACCACGTTGACCTTGTGCAGCCGGATGCCCAGGCGGTGGCAGGCCTCGTCGTCGAGGCCGAGGTCGAACAACGCTTGACGCGTGTCGTTGAAGGCCTTGCCGCTGGCGATGATGCCGAAGCGGTCTTGCGCCGAGCGGATGACGTCGTGGTTGAGCTTGTTGGCGCGCACGTAGGCCAGCGCCGCGTACCACTTGTAGTCGAACAGCCGCGCCTCCTGCTCCAGCGCGTGGTCGGGCCAGCGCATGTGCACGCCGCCGGGCGGCATCTGGAAGTCCTCGGGCAGCACGATGTCGACGCGGCCGGGGTCGACCAGCACCGAGGCCGACGACTCCACCACTTCCTGGATGGTCTTCATCGCCGTCCACACGCCGGCGAAGCGGCTCATCGCGAAGGCGTGCAACCCCATGTCCAGGATGTCCTGCACGCTGCTCGGAAAGAACACCGGCAGCCCGCAGGCCTTGAAGATGTGGTCGCTCTGGTGCGCGGCGGTGCTGCTCTTGGCCACGTGGTCGTCGCCGGCCACGGCGATCACGCCGCCCAGCTTGGCGGTGCCGGCCATGTTGGCGTGCTTGAAGACGTCGCTGCAGCGGTCGACGCCGGGGCCCTTGCCGTACCAGATGCCGAACACGCCGTCGAACTTCTTCTGCTGCGGGAACAGGTCCAGCATCTGCGAGCCCCACACCGCGGTGGCCGCCAGCTCTTCGTTGACGCCAGGCTGGAACACGATGTTCTGCGCCGCCATGTGCTTCTTGGCCTGCCACATGGCCTGGTCGTAGCCGCCCAGCGGGCTGCCGCGGTAGCCGCTGATGAAGCCGGCCGTGCTGGCGCCGGCGCGCGCGTCGCGCTGGCGCTGCAGCATCGGCAAGCGCACCAGCGCCTGCGTGCCGCTCATGAAGGCGCGGCCGACTTCGAGCGCGTACTTGTCGTCGAGCGTGACCGATTCCAGGGCCTTGCGGATCGCGTCGGGCAACGGAGCATTCATGGCGGGCGTCGGATGGGAACCGTGGGCTGGCGATGGGCGGGCAGTTTAGGACGAAGGCCCGTTCAAGTCTTTTCTTTTGATGCCCGCGCAGGCATGCTTCGCGCAAGGAATGAAACGCCTGGCCCCCATCGGCGAAAGAATGACGCTCAAGAAGCCATCGACAGGGAAAACCCGCAAGCCCGAGCCCGACGCCGACGAACCGCATGGCGCGACGCTCGACCGCTACGACGTGGCCATCCTGCGCGAACTGCAGGCCGACGCGCGGCTGACCAACACCGAGCTGGCGCTGCGCATCGGCTTGTCGGCCGCGCCGACGTGGCGGCGCACCAAGTGGCTGGAGCAGCAGGGCTACATCACCGGCTACCGCGCCGAGATCGACCGCCGCCGCGTCGGCCTGGGCGTGCTGGCCTTCGTGCGCGTCGACGCCGAGCGCAATAACGCCGAAGCCACGCGGACGCTGGAAGACGCGGTGCGCGCGCTGCCCGAGGTCATCTCCTGCCACTACATCAGCGGCACCGGCACCTTCGAGCTGCAGGTGGTGGCCACCGATCTCGACGCCTATGCGCGCTGGGCGATGGAGCGGCTGTTCTCGCTGCCCAACGTGAAAGACCTGCACACCAGCTTCGCACTCGGCGACGTCAAGGAAGGCGCCGCGCTGCCCCTGCGCCACCTGGGGTTCTGACGTCCGGCGATGCGCTACCCTCGGCCCTTGCCCCCCGGGGCGATGGGGGCCGACCGAGCGATGCGCCACCTGCTGGACCTGCTGCTGACCACCGACGTCGCCCAGCGCGCGCGGCTGGTGCAGGCCGCCATGGTGACGGCGGCACTGGCCGCGCTAGCACTGGCGCTGGTGCTGCTGGCGCTGGCCGGGCACGCGCCGCGGCGGCCGGTGCTGTGGTGGGCGCTGCTGGCGCCCGGCGGCTCGCTGGCGCTGTTCGCGCTGGTGCGCAGCGGCTGGACGCGGCGCTTCGCCGACCCGGCGCTGACGCTGGTGCAGATGGTCGGCGGCGGTGCCGCCTGCGCGCTGGCCTACAGCCTGGCCGGCGCCGCGCGCGGCGGCGTGTTCCTGGTGCTGATGGCGCTGCTGCTGGCCACCATGCTGTCGGCCACGCCGCGGCAGATGCGCCAGGGCTGCATCGCCGCCGCCGTGCTGCTGGGGCTGGCGATGGTCGACGCCGCGCTGCGGCGCAACGGCGGCTGGCCCTGGGGGCCGTGGGTGGAGGCGGTGCACCTGGCGCTGCTGGCCGCGCTGCTGCCGGCGGCGCCGCTGCTGGCGTCGCGCTGGGCGCGCATGCGCGCGCGCAGCCAGCGCCAGCAGCAGGACCTGCAGGCGGCGCTGGTGCGCATCCGCGAGCTGGCCACGCGCGACGAGCTGACCGGCCTGGTCAACCGCCGCCAGATGCGCGAGCTGATGAGCCAGGAGCACCAGCGCTGCATCCGCTCGGGCCGCACCTTCTGCCTGGGCGTGCTCGACATCGACCGCTTCCGCGACATCAACGAGCAGCATGGCCGCAGCGCCGGCGACGCCGTGCTGCGCAGCGTGGCGCACGAGGCGCTGCGCCGCGTGCGCGTGTCCGACGCCTTCGGCCGCTGGAGCGGCGACCGCTTCGTGCTGCTGCTGGCCGACGCCCGCGCGCCGCTGGCCAAGGGCGGGCTGGAGCGCGTGCGCAGCGGCGTCGGCAGCATGCGCGTGGCGGTGGCCGCGGGCGACCTGCAGCTCACGCTGTCGGCCGGCCTTGCCGAGCACCACGCCGGCGAGACGGTGGAGCAGACGCTGGACCGCGCCGAGCGCGCGCTGGCCGAAGCCAAGCAGCAGGGGCGCGACCGGCTGGTGTGCCTGGGCTGATCAGACCTTATCCTGCCGGTCCCGCCGACGACGAGGACCTTCCGCGATGAGCGACGACGACGCGCTGAACCGCCACCAGCTGCGCCTGCACCAGTTCCACGGCCTGCGGCCGGGGCCGCGGCTGCTGGTGCTGGGCGCGGTGCACGGCAACGAGCTGGCCGGCACGCAAGGTATCGGCCGCGTGGTGGCCGCGCTCGACCGCGGCGAGCTGCGCATCAGCCACGGCAGCGTGAGCCTGCTGCCCATCACCAACCCGCTGGCGCACGAGCGCGGCCAGCGCATGGGCGATCGCAACCTCAACCGCAACCTGCGGCCGAGCGCGGTGCCGCAGGACTTCGAGGACCGCATCGCCAACGTGCTGTGCCCGCTGCTCGACGCGCACGATGCGCTGCTCGACCTGCATTCGTTCCAGGGCGGCGGCGAGGCCTTCGCGATGATCGGCCCCGCCGACAACCGCGGCGCGCTGGAGCCTTTCGCCCACGCGGCCAGCGAAGAGCGGCTGGCCCGCCACGTGGGCGTGCGCCGCATCGTCGACGGCTGGCTGCCGGTCTACGAGGCCGGCGTGGCGCGCCGCCGCGCGCGCGCCCAGCGCATCGGCACGCTGCTCGACGCCGACCCCAACTACGGCGTCGGCACGACGGAGTACATGCGCTCGCGCGGCGGCTGGGCGATGACGCTGGAATGCGGCCAGCACGCCGACCCCAAGGCGCCCGACGTGGCCGAGCGCGCCATCCGTCAGGCATTGGCGTTATTGGGCCTGGCGGCCGATCTGCCCCTGCTGCCACCGCGCACCGACCACGAAGTGCTGCGCCTGGCGGAGGTGACCGACCGGCTGCACGCCGACGACCGCTTCGTGCGCGAATGGGCCAGCTTCGACGCGGTGAAGGCCGGCGAGCCGATCGCGGTGCGGCACGACGGCCACATCGTCGCCGCGCCGGCCGACGGCCGCATCGTCTTCCCCAACGCGAAGGCCGAGCCGGGCCACGAATGGTTCTACTTCGCCAAGCCCAGCGGCCGCGCGCTGGCCTGAGCGCATCAATCCACCGCCGGCGCCAGCAGCGTCAGCGTCTCGGCCGTCGTGTCCAGCCGCGCGCGCACGCCCAGCGGCAGCGTCAGCTGGTCGCGCACGTGGCCGAAGCTGTAGCCGTAGACGGCGGGCACGCCGGCGCTGGCGAACTGGCGGTCCAGCACCTCGGCCAACGGCATCGGCGTTGAATCGGGGCCGGCCTCGCAGCGCTCGAACACGCCGCCCACCAGCCCCGCAGCGCGCTGCAGGCCCTGGCTTTGCTGCAACTGGGTGAGCAGGCGGTCGATGCGGTAAGGCTCTTCGTCTACCTCCTCCAGGCACAGCAGCGCGCCGCGCCAATCGGCGGCCCAGGGCGTGCCGACCAGCGCGGCCAGCACCGACAGGTTGCCGCCGATCAGCGGCCCTTCGGCCACGCCGGCGCGGATGGCGCGCTCGCGGAACTGCGGCTCGGCCTCGGCGCGCCGGCGGTGTTCGGGCGATCGCGTCAGCACCGTCTCGCGCTGCGCTTGCATCAACACGGCTTGCAGCGCCGCCGCGCTGAACGGCGTGAGGCGCGACACCGCCGACGGCCCATGGAAGCACACCAGCGCGGCGCCGGCGCGCAGGCCCAGCAGCAAGGCCGTGAGGTCGGAGTAGCCGATCACCGCCTTGGCGTCGGCGCGCAACGCGGCCCAGTCCAGCAGCGGCAGCAGGGCCGCCGCGCCGGCGCCACCGCGCAGCGCCCACAGCGCACGCACTTCGCCGTCGCGCCACAGCGCGTTGAAGTCTTCGGCGCGCTGCTCGGCGCTGCCGGCGTAGTGCCCTTGCGCCGCCAGCACGTGGCGGCCCAGCCGCGGCTCGAAGCCCAGCGAGCGCACGGCGTCGAGCGCGCGCGCCACGTGCTCGGGCTGCAGCCGCGAACTCGGCGCGAACAGGCCGATGGTGTCGCCCGGCCGCAGCCGCGGCGGGCGCCGCGGCGGCGGCGGCGGCATCGCCAAGGGCGGCGTCGCGCAGCCGGCCACGGCCGCGGCCAGCGCGGCGCTCAGGCAATGGCGGCGCTGCATGGCCTTGGTTCTCAGCCCTCACCCCAAGCCTCTCCCGCGGGCGGGAGAGGGAGCCGGGTCAGAAGAACTTGTAGTCGACGGTCAAGGTGTACGAACGGCCGCGCGGATCGGCCACGCGCGGTTCCCACGAGCTGCCGGCGCCGGTGTTGCTGTCGTAGGCGGCGGAGAACGGCGGGTCCTTGTCGAGCAGGTTCTTCACGCCGACGGTGAGCGTCAGGTTCTTGACGCCCGAGTAGGCGACGCTGGCGTTCCACAGCTGGTAGGCCTTGACCTTGGGGTTCCAGTCCGGCGGCACGATGCTGCCGTTGGCCACGCCGGGCAGCACGTAGTCGGTGTAGCCGCTCTTGTAGACGTTCTGCAGCATGCCGGTCCACACGCCGCGGGTGTAGGTGCCGGTCAGCGTGTGCTTCCAGCGCAGGCCCAGGTCGCCGGCGCGCGTGAAGCTGCCGATCTCGCTGGCGCCGAAAGGCGAACTGGCGAGCAGCCGCGACTTCTTCTCCAGCAGGTAGGTGCCGTCGAGGATGACCGACCAGCGCGCGTCGCTCAGGCGGCCGTTGACGCGGGCGTTGACGTCCACGCCCTTGGTGATGGTCTGGCCGGCGTTGACCCAGCGGTTGTCGATGGCCACCAGGTTGCCGTTGGCGTCGCGGATGAAGTTCTCGGGGAACAGCGTGTAGTTCTTGACCAGGTCGCTCAAGGCCAGTGTCTGCACCGTGCCGTCGCGACGGATGTCCCAGTAGTCGACGCTGACGTTGAAGTTGGCGTTGGGCTCCCACACGATGCCGGCGTTCCACTGCTTGCTTTCCTCGGGGCCGAGGTTGGGCTTGCCGCCGGTCAGGATGATGGGCGTGATCGACTCGCAGCCGGTGGTGGCGCTGACCACGCCGGACGCGCACTTGCCCGGGTCGGCCAGGTCCTTGCCGGCGTAGGTGGACTCGGTGACGCCGAAGAACAGCTGGTTGAACGTCGGCACGCGGAACCCCGTGCTGTACGAGGTGCGCAGCGCCAGCTGGTTGAGCGGCTTGAACAGCAGCGACACCTTGGGGTTGGTGGTGCTGCCGAAGCCGGTGTAGTCGTCGTAGCGCGCCGCGAGGTTCAGCTCCAGCTGCTTGGTGATGGGCACCTGCAGCTCGGCGAACACCGCCTTGATGTCGCGCTTGACGGTGTCCAGCGTGTTGATGCTGTCGAACGGCGCGTTGAAGATGCGGGTCTGCGTCGTCAGGTCGGTGGCGTTGCCGTTGAAGCGGTACTTCTCGGTGCGGATGTCGGTGCCGATGGCGGCCATCACGTCGCCGGCGGGCAGCTTGAAGACCGGGCCGCTGACGGTGGCGTCGATCTGCTCCACCGTGTACTTGCCGCCGTACAGCGTGACGCCGGAGGCCATCACGTTCTGCAGCGCGGCCATGGCCTCGGGCGTCTGCGTCAGCGAGAAGGGGTTGAGCACGCCGGTGTTGATCAGCGCCGCGAACTCACGGCCGTAGAAGTAGCCGCTGCCCAGCACCGAGGTGCTTTCGCTGGTGGCGCGCGAGGCGCCGGCGCGGTAGCTCCAGGTGCCGAACAGCGGGCCGTCGGCGGCCAGCAGGAAGCGGCTGGTCTCGCTCTCGGTCTCGATCTCGCGGTTGCCGCAAGGCATGCAGCGCCAGCGGAAGGCCAGCGGCTGGCCGCGGTTGGCTTCGAGCTGCGGGAAGGTGCCGACCAGCGCGTTGAAGACCTCGTTGTACGAGCTGCCGGTGCTGGGGTAGGCCAGGTTGTAGAACGGGCTGGTGGTGCTGGTGCTGCTGGAGATCTGGTTGGCCGAGAAGCTCTTCTTCGATTCCACCTTGGCGCCGGTGAACTCGGCGTAGAGCTGGTGCTCGCCCAGGCGCAGCGTGCCGCGCAGCACGGCGTTGGTGTTGGTCACCGGCTGCTGCAGCACCGCGGCGCGGCCGGTGTCCCAGGCGCAGCCGTACTTGGCCGCCGGCGTGGCCCACAGCACCTCGTCGTAGGCGGCCATGCCGTCCACGCTGCTGCAGCCGGCGCCGCCGGGCAGGTCGAGCACGTTGATGCCGTTGTAGGTCTGGGTGCCGCCGGCCACCGTGGGCCCGGTGCCGCGGCCGGTGCTGTTGAGGTTGTCGCGGCTGAGCGCGGTGTACAGCGAGCTCAGCGTGAACAGCGTGGCGATCGGCGTGCCGCGCGTGTCCACCGACAAGCCGCGGTTGGGCTGGAAGGTGTTGACGAAGTCGCGCTGGTCGCCGCGCAGCGCCTTGTTCTCGCTGCGGCTCAAGGCCAGCAGCACGTTGAAGTTGTCCTTGTCGAGGTCGCCGAAGCCGCCGGTCAGCTTGACGCGGTTGATGTTGCCGCCGCCGGCCTCGGTGATGTCGGTGAAGGCCTGCACCTCCAGGCCCTGGTAGTTCTTGCGCAGGATGAAGTTGATGACGCCGCCGATGGCGTCCGTCCCGTAGATGGCCGAGGCGCCGTCCTTCAGCACCTCGATGCGGTCCACCGCGGCCATCGGAATCTGCTGCACGTCGACCACGCCGCCATTCAGGCCGTGCGCCGCCACGCGGCGGCCGTTGAGCAGGATCAGCGTGGCCGCGCAGCCCTGCAGCCGCAGGTTGGCGCACGAGGCGCCGTTGTTGCCGCGCGCCGCGCCGGCTACCACGTCGGCGTTGGCCGCCAGGTTGTCGAGGCCGGTGCCGTTGGCGCTGAGCGAGTTGATCAACTGCTCGGCGGTGACGATGCCCTGGCGCTCCAGCTCCTGCCGCGTGATCACCTGGATCGGCACCGCGCCTTCGTCGGCGATGCGCTTGATGCTGCTGCCGGTGATCTCCACGCGCTGCGGCGCGGACTGCGCCAGCGCGACGGTGGACAGGCCGAGCAAGGCCAGCGAGGCGGCCAGGGGCGTGAGTTTCATGGCGTTGTTCTCCTGCGGTGGGAAGGGCCGGTGCGGCGTGCCGGTGACACAGCTTTCACCGCGCCGCAACATCGCTTAACCGGGGCAGGGTAGGCAGCGCTTGCGCGAGCGGCCAATGAAAAGGCTTGCCTGTCGCATAACCGCGCGGAATGCCCGCCGCCGGCGCCGCGCCCGTAGACTGCGCCGACCGCCCGCCATGCGCTGCCCACCGCTGCTCTCACCCCTGTTGTTCGCCGCCGCCGTCGCCCTGGTCGCGTGCGCCTTCGATGCCCGCGCCGAGCTGCCGCCGCCTCTGGCGCGGCTGCTCACCGAGGCCGGCGTGCCGGACGACGCGCTGGGCCTGGTCGTCGCTCCCGTGGGCGCCGGGCCGCGCCACGTGGCGCACCAGGCCGATCGGCCGCTGCAGCCCGGATCGGCCATGAAGTTGGTGACAACCCTTGTGGGATTGGAGCAACTGGGCCCGGCCTGGCGCGGCAGCACGCGGCTGCTGGCCACCGGCCCCATCGTCGACGGCGTGCTGAAGGGCGACCTCGTGCTGCAAGGCGGCGCCGACATGGACTTGTCGCAGCAGGCGCTGCAGGCCATGCTGCAGCGCGCCCGCCACCGCGGCCTGCAGGACTGGCGCGGCAACCTCGTGCTCGACCGCAGCGCCTTCCAGCCGCCGCGGCTGGACCTCGGCCAGCCGCCTTTCGACGACGCGCCCGAGGCCGGCTACAACGTCATCCCCGATGCGCTGCTGGTCAACGACAACCTGCTGCGCGTGGACGTCTTCGTCGACGAGCAGCGCGGCCTGCAGGTGCTGCCGTTGACGCCGCTGGCCGGCGTGCGCGTGACGCACGAGATGACGCTGGTGGAAGGCGACTGCAGCCGCTGGGACGAAGGCTGGAAGACGCCCGAGCTGCGCCCGCCGCGGCCCGGCCGCCAGATGGACGTGGTGCTGCGCGGCACCTGGCCGGCGCGCTGCGACCGCAGCGTGGCCTTCAACGTCATCGAGCGCAACGACTACATCGCCCGCCTCGTGCGCGGCCTGTGGGCGGGCCTGGGCGGCCGCTGGCGCGGCGGCGTGCGCGAAGGCAGCGCGCCGGCCGACGCCAGGCTGCTGGCCGAGCACGGCTCGCGCCCGCTGGCCGAGCTGGTGCGCGCGATCAACAAGCCGTCGGACAACACGCTGACGCGCACGCTGCTGCTGGCCATCGGCCGCGCCGCGCCCGGCGAGGCCGCCGAGCCCACGCTGCAGCGCGCCGAGCGCGCGCTGCGCGGCTGGCTGCGCGGCCACGGCATCGACGACACCGGCTTCGTGCTGGACAACGGCTCGGGCCTGTCGCGCAGCGAGCGCGTCACGCCGGCGCAGCTCGAAGGCGTGCTGCGCGCCGGCCTGGCCAGCCGCTGGGCGCCTGAGTTCGTCGCCAGCCTGCCGATCGCCGGCATCGACGGCACCTTGCGCAACCGCTTGAAGGATGGCCCTGCCGCCGGCGCGGCGCGCATGAAGACCGGCAGCCTGCGCAACGTGGTCGCCCTGGCCGGCACCGTGCCCGACGCCACCGGCCAGCCGCAGATCGTCGTCGCGATGTTCAACCAGGACCGCCTGCCCGCGCGCCAGATGCGGGCGCTGGTGGATGCGCTGGTCGATTGGGTGGGGCGGACGCGGTTCGAGGCCGCTGCTGCTGCGCCCAGGGCGGCGGGACCTTGAGGTTGCGGGGTGGGTAATGCGGCGCGGTTATGTCGGGCGATGGGGTGATTTGGGGGCCCAAGCAGGTCGAATTCGATGTCGCTGCCGACGATTCGGGAGCTTCTCTGCAACTGGCAAAGCTCGCGTCGTCTGGCCTCTCCTTGCTGGAATCTGTTCGATGCGGGGCGTGCGCTCGATTGGCGCTACCTCAGCATCCCTGATCACGATGCTCCTGCTGGCTGGGAGATCGAGTTCGAGAGGCTGCGCGGTATGTTGCTGGATGGGCTCGCGCACAAGGTCATTGATGACCTGAGCTATACCCGCTTCTTGCTGCAGACGTACAAGCCATGTGAGTGGTGGACATCCGACCCAGTATTGCGGGCTGGCCTTAACCGATGCCTTTTGCCTCAAGCCTGTCGACGACCTCCCGTGCGGAGACGATGGCGATGCCCTGATGGCTGCCGATGGGCAGCAGGTGCTTGCGATCCCCGGTGACGATCAGCTCGGCGCGCGCCGCGACGGCCGCAGCGATGACGTGATCGTCGTCGGAATCGTTGGCGACCAGGCGCGGCACGCTGGCCGGCGCGACCAGGCTGACGAGCGCCGTGTGCTGCGCCACCAGCGCCGCGATGCTGGTGCCGAAGCTCTCGATGCGCTTGGTGAACTTCGAATAGCCCAGCGTATGGGCCAGTTCATCGAGCAGCACCGCGCTGCTGAAGAGATCGACCTCGCCGTCGATGGCCGCCTGCAACAGCCGACGAGGTGGCCCATTCCACAGCAGCCCGGCCATCACGACATTCGTATCGAGTACCAGCCGCAGCGGCGGGTGCGTTAAACCCGGCATCAACTCGCCCCGCGCATGCGCCGCTCGGCGCGCACCTTGCGCACCTCCTCGACGATCTCCTGCTCGATCTCGGGCGTGAGTTCCTCTTGCGGCCCCCGCTGCCACATCGCTTGCAGCGCGTCGCCCGCGCGGCGGCGTAGCTGCTCGCGCAGCATCGCCTCCATCGCCTCGGCCGACAGCAGGCCCGCACTGGCCGCCTTCTGCGCCAGTTCGTCGGGCAAGTTGATTTGTACGGTCGTCATCGTGTGTTCCTTGGGTTCTGCGCTTAGCTGCTGAGGTTGCCGACCATCTGCTTGGTCTGATGCTTGACGATCATCCCGTCGAGCAGCGCCTTGATGATCCGCCGGTCGTCATCGGACATGTGGCTCACCGCCTCGAACTGCAAACGCAGATCGTCCGACGGCCCACGCTCGCCCTCGTCGAACACGAGTTGATCCAGGCTCACGTGCAGCGCCCGCGCCAGGCCGACCAGGGCCTCGAGCGTAGGTTGTGCGCTGCCGGCCTCGTAGCGGCGAATCTGGTTCACATGAACGCCGGCAATGTCTGCCAGCGCCTGCTGCGTCATGGACGCCTGCCGGCGAATCTGGCTCAGGCGCGCCGCAAAGCGTGCGACGGGTGCGGCGGGCTCGGGTGCGGCAGATGGGGTGGCTGCGGTAGGCATGACAAGGAGTCGAGCGAACTCTTGAAGGACGTCACGGCATCCTGAAACTGTTGGCTGATGCGATCTTATCGGGTAGCATGAAAAAACACTATAAGGGTGTTGACAGGTTTTAGCCCCAGGAGAGTCCCGGACATCGCACACAGAGCCGGCTCCGCTTCTTTGAACATGCAGCGGCCTGAGATCAGTGGATTGGCTGCGGTTTGAACTTCTTCACCACGTCTCCGAAGCTGAACCTCGAAGCATTGGCCATCGTGGTCACATCCGGTCGTAAGCGGCGTCCTCGTTGTTGTCCCACACCCGGGCCAAGCTGCCTTCGCTGGCTTTGGCCGCGGCTTGAGCCTGTGTTCCAGGGCGCGGCAGATCAAACGATCCGCGGCAGCCGCCGCCTTACTTCGTCGCGGTCGCCGAAGTCGAAGTGCCACCACTCGGTGCTGATGGCCTGCCAGCCGGCTTGCAGCAGTGCCGTGCGCAGCAGGCGGCGGTTGGCGAGTTGGGCCTCGCTCAGCAGCCCGGCCGCCGCATGCCGGTGCTCCAGCGCCGGGTGCGACCGCTCGGTGGTGTCGTCGAAGGGCGTGCCCATGTCCAGCTCTTGCCCTTGCGCGTCGGCCAGCGTGATGTCGACGGCCATGCCGTAGCTGTGGATCGAGCCGCGCTCGGGCGGCGCGAAATAGGGCTCCATCGGCGTGCCTTGCACGTGGGCCCAGAACCGTTCCTGCACGCGTTGCGGGCGCGCGGCGTCCAGCACGCACAGGCGCAAGTCGGGCCGTTCGCGCTGCAGCCAGTGCACGGCCTGCTGCAGTGCATCGGCCGCCTCGCGGTGCAGCCAGGCGCAGTCGTGCGGCGAATAAAGGTCGCGGCCCAGCAGGTTGCGCGGGCTGGCGTAGCGCAGGTCGACCTGCAGCCCGGCGATGGCGGCCAGCGCGCGGTAGTCGGCATGGGCCGGCAGCTCGTCGATGCCGATGGTGCGCACTTCGGTCGTCATGCCCAGCCGGCGTCCAGCGCCCGCCGCGCCACCTGGGTGACGTGCTTGACCAGTTCGCGCGCGCCGTGCGACAGCGGCGCCTGGCTGGCGCTCAGCACGTACAGGCGCACCGGCAGCGCCGGCTGCAGCGGCCGCCGCTGCAGCCGTTCGGCCGGCGGCAGCGCGGCGCTGAAGGGGTCGACCACGGCCACGCCGCCGCCGGCTTCCACCAGCGCGCGCGCCAGCTGGTAGGTCTGCACGACGGTGCCGTACACCGGCTGGCGGTCGGCGGCCTCGAAGGCGCCGGCGATCAGCTCGCCCAGCGGGTCGGCGTTGGGCAGTCCGATCAGGTCGTCGGGCAGCTCGGCCACGGCGATGGGCTGGCCGCGCGGCGCGTCCGGCCAGGTGCCGGCGCGCGCCAGCGCCACCAGCGGGCCTTCGGCCAGCGGCTCGGCGACGATGGTGGGGTGGCGCGGGTCGCACAGCGACAGGCCGAGGTCGGCCTCGCCGATGCGCAGGATGTTGACGATCTCCTCGGTGTGCTGGGTCGCCAGCTCGCATTGCGTCTGCGGAAAGTCGCGCCGCCAGGCGGCCATTGCCGCCGGCAGCAGGCTCAGGCCCAGCGAGGGCGTGGCCACGATGCGGATGGTCTCCACCGACTTGCTCTTCAGCGAGGCCGCCAGGCGGCGGATGCCGGCGAGGTCGCGCGCAAGCTTCTCGGTCTCGGCGAACAGGCGGTGCGCCTCGGGCCGCGGGTAGAGCTTGCCGCGGATGCGCTCGAACAGCGGCAGCCCGAGCTGCAGCTCGCAATGCTGCAGCACCTTGGTGACCGCCGGCTGCGAGATGTGCAGCACCTGCGCCGCGCCGCTGATGGTGCCGGCCTGCATCACGGCGTGGAAGACTTCGATGTGGCGCAGCCGCATGGGGCGCGATTCTAGGAACGTGGCAAGGCGCGGCGGCCCGTCACGGGGTGGTCAGCACCGCCAGGATGGCGGCGGTCTCGGCGTCGGGCACGCCGTCGTAGCGCGCGGGGCGAAAGCGCATCTGGAACGAGGTCAGCACGTCGAGCGTGGCGGTGTCGAGCACGCCGTCCTGCGGCACGCCGTAGCCCACGCGCGCCAGCCGCTGCTGGAACCACAAGGTGTCGGGCAGGCTGGCCGCGTAGCGCGGCTGCAGCGCGGCGGCGCGGCTTTCGTCGAACCACTGGGCCAGGCCTTCCTGGGCCAGGCGCTTCCACGGGAAGAGCGGCCCCGGGTCCTGCTTGCGGCCGGGCGCCACGTCGGCATGGCCGACCACGCGCTCGGGCGGGATGCCCCAACGTTTGACGATATCCCGCACCAGTGCGACGACGGCGTCGATCTGCTTGGCCGGATACGGCGCGTAGCGGCGGCCCTCGGGCGTGTCGACGTAGCCGGGGTTGACGATCTCGATGCCGATCGACGACATGTTGACCAGCACCCGCCGCGCCCAGTTGCTGACGCCGGCGTGGTTGGCGCGCTGGTCTTCGTCCACCAGGCGGTAGATGGTGGGCGGGTCGTCGTCGCCCACCAGGTAGTGGCTGGACACCTCCTGCTGCGTCAGCACGCGCAGCGAGGTGGGCTGGTCCAGCACCGTGTAGTGCAGCACCAGCAGGTCCACCCGCGGGCCCTGGCTGACGGCGCGGTGGCTGCCGTCGATCGTCAGCCGCGGGCCGCCGGCGCAGCCGGCCAGCAGCAGCGCCGCGGCCGCCAGCAGCCAGGCGAATCGTCGGCTCATCGTCATGACGCGCCGGGCTGCACGACGGCGCGCGCCGCGATGCGTGCCGCCGCGTGGTGGCCGTGGCTGACGCGCAGGTGCAGCGCGGCCGCCTCGGGCACCGCGGCACGGCAGGCCTGCTCGATCACCGGGTGCAGCTGGAACACGCGCCCGGCCAGCGCCACCGGGCGCGGGCCGAAGCGTTGCACGAGCAGGCGCGCCAGCCGGCCCAGTTCGCTGCCCGCGGCCTCCAGCAGGCGCAGCGCCACGGGGTCGCTGCCGGCCGCCGCGGCGACGGCCAGCGCCAGCTTGCCCATCTCGCCACGATCGACGGTGTAGATGAACTGCCGGCTGTGGCTCCAGTCGCTGCCGCCCACGTGCTCCAGCACCTCGCGCGCCATCGCCGAGCGCTGCCAGGCGCCGGGCTCTTCGTCTTCCTGCCGCCAGATGTGGCGCAGCGCCTCGCGCGCGATCCAGAAGCCGCTGCCGCCGTCGTCCAGCAAGCCGCCGCGGCCGCCCACGCGGTGGAAGCCGCCGTCGGCGTCGATGAAGGCGGCGATCGATCCGGTGCCGGCGTAGACCAGGTAGCCCTCGCCGCGGCGGAAGACGTCGAGGTAGGCCACCTCGATGTCGGTGACGATGGTCACCGCTTCGGCGCCCAGGCCCAGCGGCGCGCGGATCAGGCCCGACAGCGGCTCGCGCACGCCGCCGTAGCCGGTGAGGCCGGCGTGCACCTGGCTCGGCCGGCCGACGGCCAGCACGTCGCTGGCCAGCGCGGCCAGCGTGTCGCGCACCGCCTGCTGGCCGTTGCGGCTGGCCAGTTGCATGGCGCTCAAGCCGGCCACGCTGCCTTCGGCCAGCAACTCGCCGGCCGGCGTGGCCAGCGCCCAGCGGGTCTGCGTACCGCCGGCATCGATGCCCAGGCCGAGGGCGGCCCCGCCTTGCCGTGCTGCCACCGCGTTCAAGTCCGTCCCGTCTGCGTCTGCTGCCAGAACGCGCAGGTTAGGCCACCGGCCGCGGCCGCGGCCAATGAAAGCTCGTGCGGCGTACATAACCGGGGGGAATGCGCGGACGCTCCGCGCGGTGGGCCGGCTTGAAGATCCTGCATTCGATGGCGCCTTTTCATGGTCATGGAGCGGATAGGCCGACGGCCACCGCCGCGCTCTCCAGCCCGCTGCGGCCGATGCCCAGCACCCAGGCGGCTTGCGCGTCGGCGGCCAGTGTCAGCGGCGCGGTGGCCGGCAGCGGTTGCGCCTGCCAGTGCCAGGCGCCGCGGCGCCATTGCCACAGCACGGCCTGGCGCAGCGGCGCGCCGTCGCCCTGGCGCGGCCACAGCGCGCGCGAGCCGTCGGACTGCGGCAGCCGCTCGACGTGCGGCGGCTGCGGCGCCGGCTCGGCCAGCCAGGGGGTGGCCGGCGTCAGCGCGGCTTGCGCGTAAGGGCCTTCGCGCAGCCGCGTGGCGATGCCGTCGCGGTCCTGCAGCAGCGCGGCCATGCTGAAGTGCAGGTGGCCGTTGTCGGCGCGCGGCCCGCGGGTCAGCGCCACCTGGGCCAGCACCTCGGCGGCATCGTAGGCATCGCGCTCGGCCTGCAGCCGGCTGGTGAACAGCCCCGGCCACAGGTGCCGGCCTTGCGCATTGCCGGCGCGCCAGGCGGCCTGCAGCGGCGCGAAGGCCTGCTCGGTCTTGCCGATCGCCCAGTAGAGCTGCGGCGCGAGGTAGTCCATCCAGCCTTCGTCCCACCAGCGCTCGACGTTGGCGTAGAGCTTGTCGTACTGGCTGAAGCCGCGGATGCCCGGCGGCCGGCGGTCGGGCCGCGGCAGCCCGAAAGGGCTGATGCCGAAGCGCAGCCAGGGCTTGGCGGCGTGCACCTCGCGCTGCAGCGTCTCGATCAAACGGTCGACGTTGTCGCGCCGCCAATCGGCGCGCGCGAGCGTGCCGCCGCCGTCGGCATAACGCTGCCACGACGCGTCATCGGGGAAGTCGATCGCCGCGCCTTGCGCATCGTCGACGGGGTAGGGGTAGAAGTAGTCGTCGAGGTGAACGCCGTCGATGTCGTAGCGCTGCACCACGTCCAGCACGACGGCGCGCGTGCGCTCGGCGGCGAGAGGCTCGCCGGGGTCCAGCCACAGGTAGTCGCCGTAGGCCTTGACGATGGCCGGCTCGGCATTGGCCACGTGATTGGCGGCCAGCTCGCTGCGCGCCGAGGGGTGGCGCGCGCGGTAGGGGTTGAACCAGGCGTGCAGCTCCAGGCCGCGGCGGTGCGCGCCGTCCACCCATTCGGCCAGCGGGTCCCAGTCTTCGTCGGGCGCGCGGCCGCTGGCGCCGGTGAGGTACTCGCTCCAGGGCTCCAGCGCCGATCGGTACAGCGCATCGGCGGCCGGCCGCACCTGCAGCACCAGCGCGTTGAGGCCGATGGCCGCGGCGCGGTCGAGCAGCGTCAGCATCTCGGCGCGCTGCGCGGCGCTGGTGAGGCCGGCGCGGCTGGGCCAGTCGATGTGGGCGACGCTGGCCACCCAGGCGGCGCGGAACTCGCGCGGCAGCGGAGGCGGAGCCGGCGGCGGGCCGACCGGCGGCCACAGGCTGCACGAGCCCAGCGCCGGCAATAACGCCAATGCCCAACGGCGCTTCATGCGTCGATCAGGCCTTGAAGAACCAGCGGCGGCGCCACAGCCACCAGGCCAGCGCGAACATCGCGCCGTTGAACAGCAGCGCCCACAGCAGCGAAGCGTCGCGCGGCGCCAGCGGCAGCGCCTGGATCGGCGCGTAAGTCCAGGCCTTCAACGACTGCGGCGGGTCGCCCGCCTTGAAGAACAGCATCAGCTTGGCGACCAGGCCCGAGACGGCAAAGATCAAGAGCGCGTTCATGCCGTAGATGACCAGCGGCTCGAAGGCGCGCGCGCTGGCCGCGCGCAGCCGGGCTTGCGGCGCTGCGTCCAGCAGCCAGTAGAAGGCGCCGAACACCAGCAAGGCCCAGCCGTCCATGAAGACCATGTACGACGGCGTCCACAGGCTCTTGTTGATGGGCATGAAGAGCCGGTCCATCGCCTCGCCCAGCGCCAGCAGCGCCAGCCCGGCCAGCAGCAGCCACACCGTGCGCTCGGCCGCCGGTCGCGGCGCGGCCAGGAAGCGCCCGGCCAGCACGCCCGAGAGCAGCGTGCCCAGCGCCGGCAGCGTGCTGACCAGGCCTTCGGGGTCCCAGGTCTTGGACGCCGCCCACAGATGGGGGCCCAGCAGCAGGCGGTCCAGCCAGGCGCCGAAGTCGCGGCCGGGCTCCAGCGCGCCGGCGGCGACCACGCCTTGCGCGTCGGGCACCGGCACCGCCAGCATCAGCAGCGCGTACAGCGCGCACAGGCCGACGATCCAGGCCAGCACGCCGCGCCAGCGCCAGGCCAGCACGATGGGCGCGGCCAGCAGCACGCACAGGCCGATGCGTTGCAGCACGCCGGGGATGCGAACGGTGGCGAGGTCGAAGCGCGGCACCCAGTTGAGCAGCAGGCCGATGGCGATGATCAGCGCGGCGCGGCGCGCCATCGTCAGCGCCAACGTTCGACGCGAGGCGCCGGCGGCGGCGCGGGCGTCGAGCGAGATCGTCATCGAGACGCCGGCGATGAACAGGAAGAACGGGAAGATCCAGTCGGTGAAGGTCCAGCCGTTCCAGGCCGCGTGGGCCAGCGGCGCGTACAGCGCGTTCCAGTCGCCGGGGTTGTTGACCAGCACCATGCCGGCGATGGCGAAGCCGCGGAAGGCGTCCAGTGATGCCAGACGTTGGAGAGTCGGTCGGGCGCTCACGTCTGCGCTTCCTTGCGGCCGAAGTCCGCCGGGATGCGCAGCTTCGCCGCCACCCACACCGAGGGCAGCGTGCACAGGCACACCCAGCCGAAGAACGGCGCGTAGCCCATCTGCTGCTGCAGCCAGCCGCTCGACATGCCGGGCAGCATCATGCCCAGCGCCATGAAGCCGGTGCACAAGGCGTAGTGCGCGGTCTTGGCGGGGCCGTCGGCCACCCAGATCATGAACATCAGGTAGGCCGCGAAGCCGAAGCCGTAGCCGAACTGCTCGCAGGCCACCGCGGCGGTGATGAGGGCCAGGCTTTGCGGCTGCCAGGCCGCCAGCGCGACGAACAACAGGTTGGGCAGGTGGATCGCCGCCACCATCGGCCACAGCCAGCGCATCAGGCCGTGGCGCGAGATCACCCAGCCGCCCAGCAGCCCGCCGGCCGTGAGCGCGCCGACGCCCACGGTGCCGTAGACCAGGCCGACGTCGGCGGTGGACAGCGCCAGCCCGCCTTGCGCCCGCGGGTCCAGCAAAAAGGGCGTGACCAGCTTGACGAGCTGCGCCTCGCCCAGGCGGAACAGCAGCAGGAAGGCCAGCACGAGGCCGATGTCGGGCCGGCGGAAGAACGACGCGAAGGTCTCCCCGAAGCCGCGCCACAGGTCCTGCCCGCCGGCGGTGGTGGCGTGGTCGGCCGCCGGCCGCGGCAGCCGCCACTGGTGCCACAGGAACAGTCCGCCGAAGATCGCGGCCAGGCCGAAGAACACCGCCTGCCAGGCCGGCACCGGGCCGCCGAGCCGCTCGGTCAGCCGGCCGGCGGCGTAGACCAGGCCGCCCTGGCCGCTGATCATCGCCACCCGGTAGAACAGGCTGCGCACGCCGACGAAGGCCGCCTGCTGGTGCTGCGGCAGCGCCAGCATGTAGAAGCCGTCGGCCGCGATGTCGTGCGTGGCCGACGCGAAGGCCAGCAGCCAGAACACCGCCAGGCTGAGGCGGAAGAAGCCGCTCGTCGGCAGCGTCAGCGCCACCGCGGCCAGCGCCGCGCCGATGACGAGCTGCAGCGTGACGATCCACCAGCGCTTGCTGCGCAGCAGGTCGACGAGCGGCGACCACAGCGGCTTGATCACCCAGGGCAGGTAGAGCCAGCTCGTGTAGAGCGCGATCGCCGCGTTGTCGAGGCCGAGGTTCTTGTAGAGGACGACCGCCAGCGTCATCACCACGACATAGGGCAGGCCCTGGCCGTAATACAGGCTGGGCACCCACCACCATGGGGATGAGAGCCCCTCGGCCGACGGGTACGTCGGCCGATCCCCCGAGGGGATGCGGGCCGGCTTGGGAGCGGCCCGGCGCTCGGCCCGCGGAAGACGACCTGACACCGGCTCAACCGGCAGCGGCCAACGCGGCGCGCAAGTCGCCGTCGTGCGCTTGCAGCCGCGCCGCGGCTTCATGGACCGAGACGTTCTGGCGCAGCGCGACGATGGCCACCTTCACGCGAAAGCCGCTGTCGCGCAGCGCGCGCTCGGCGGCCAGCTCGTCGGCGCCGCTGGCGCGCATCGTCAGCGCCAGCGCGCGGCGGCGCAGCTTGGCGTTGGTGGCGCGCAGGTCGACCATCAGGTTGCCGTAGACCTTGTGCAGCCGCACCATCAGCGCGGTCGAGAAGCTGTTGAGCGCGATCTTCTGCGCCGTGCCGGCCTTCAGCCGCGTGCTGCCCGACACCAGCTCGGGCCCGGTGTCCAGCACGATGCCGATCTCGGCGGCCTGCACCAGCGGCGCGCCGGGGTTGTTGGAAAAGCCCAGCGTCAGCGCGCCGGCCGCGCGCGCCGCCTCGCAGGCGCCCAGCACGTAGGGCGTGCTGCCCGAGGCGGCGAGCAGCAGCGCCACGTCGTCGCTGCCCAGCTCGTGCAGGCGGATGTCGATCGCGCCTTGCTCGCGCTCGTCTTCGGCGCCTTCCACCGCTTCGAACAGCGCGCCGCGGCCGCCGGCGATCAACGCCAGCGCGCGCTCGGCCGGCCAGCTGAAGGTGGGGTTCAGCTCCACGCTGTCCAGCAGCCCCAGCCGCCCCGAGGTGCCGGCGCCCACGTAGACCAGCCGCCCGCCGGCGTTGATGCGCGGCAGCGCCGCGTCCACCGCGCGCGCCAGCTGCGGCGCCGCGGCCTGCACCGCGGCCAGCGCCTGCGCCTGGTCGTCGACCAGCGTGCGCAGCAATCGGTCGGTGGGATAACGGTCGAGTTCGGCGTGCTCGCCGTGCGGGGTCTCGGTGCCAGGCTTCAGGGGCGTCACGGGCGTCAGGGGCGTCGGGGGCGTCATGGCTGCAATGATGCGCCCTGCAGCGCATGCCGCCACACCGCGGTGGCGGCAATCTCCTGCCAGCGGTACAGCGCCGAGTAGTGCGGCGGAAACGCTTGCGGGTCGACGCCGGGACCGTTGACGATGACCACCATGCCGCGCCGCGTGGCCGGGTCCAGCGCGAACAGGCCCATCAGGCCGTAGGCGTCGCCGGTGTGGCCGAAGCCCTGGAAGCCGCCGCCGTCGACCAGGCGGTCGCCGCAGCCGGGCTCGGCGCGGTCGGTGAAGATCTGCACGCCCAGGCCCCAGGCGCAGGCGCCGACGTTCTCGCCGTCTTTCGGCGGCGGCCCCGTGCGCCGCCATTGCTCGCTGGCCAGCAGCGCCACCGACTCGGGCCGCAGAAAGGCCTGGCCCTGGTGCCGGCCCCGGTCCAGCAGCATCTGCATCACCACGCCCAGGCCTTGCACCGAGATGCGCAGCCGCCCCTGCGGGCCGAACAGCGTGCCGTTGCTGCCCACCACATAACCATCCAGTCCGGCGGGCGCTGGCGCCGGCCGGTCGCGGAAGTCGTCGGCCTGCAGCACCCAGAGGCCGGCGGGGTTCCAAACGCCGTCGTCGCTGCGCTTGCGCAGCATCGCGGCCACGTCGAGTTGTTCGGCGCGCGGCCATTGCGACGGGTCGAAGCCGCCTTGCAGGCCCAAGGGCTGCAGCACCAGGCGCTGCATCAGGCGGTCGAAGCGCTCGCCGCCGGCGCGCTCCATCACCTGGGCGATCACGCCGTAGTTCAGGTTGACGTACTCGAAGTCGCTGCCCGGCCGCGTGTCGCGGCGCCAGTTCAGGCCGTCGGCATAGAGCGCGCCTTGCGGCTGCAGCACGTCCTGCAGTTTGGTGCGGCCGTCGAACCCATATCGCTCGCCGCCGTCGGACAGGCCCGAGCGGTGGCTGAGCAGCAGGCGCAGCGTGATCGGCAGCTCGGGGAACTGCGGGTGGCGCAGCGTCCAGCCCAGCACGGCGCTGACGTCGGCGTCCAGGTCGAGCCGGCCGGCCTCGACCAGGCGCAGCACGCCGAGTGCCACCACCAGCTTGGAGATCGACGCGACGCGAAAGCGCGTGGCCGCGGTCACCGGCAACGCCGGCGCGGCCGGGTGGCGGATGCCGAACTGGTTGGCGTAGACGACGCGGCCGTCGCGGATGGCCAGCGCGGCGACCGCGGCCACCGGCGCCACCGTGGCCTGGGGGTCGCCGACCAGCGCGGCCAGTTCACGGTCAAGGGCGGGGAGGGGCTGCATCGTCGAGCATCCGGTGAGCAAGGCCAGCGCGAGGGCCAGCGTCGGGGCCAGTGTGGGGGCCAACAAGAGGGCCAGCGTCGGGGCGAGGAGAGCGGCACGCATGGGCTGCATGGTATGTTGCGCCGCCTCACAGGCCCCACCCAAGGACCTCCCCCATGTCGTTTCCACCGCTTCCACCGCTGAACCGCCGCGCGGCCGCCGCCGCCGCCCTGCTCACCCTGCTGGCCGCCGCCGGCGCGCCGCCGCTGCAGGCGGCCACGCCCAAGGACACGCTGGTCGTCGCCGCCGCCTTCGACGACATCATCACGCTGGACCCGGCCGAGGCCTTCGAGATCTCGGCCGGCGAGGTGATGGGCAACGCCTACGACCGGCTGCTGCGCTTCGACGTCTCCGACCCGTCCAAGCTGGTGGGCGACCTCGCCAAGAGCTGGAGCGTCAGCGCCGACGGCAAGACCTTCAGCTTCGAGCTGAAGCCGGGGCTGAAGTTCGCCAGCGGCAACGCGCTGACGGCCGAAGACGTGGTGTGGTCGCTGCAGCGCGCCGTGCTGCTGGACAAGACGCCGGCCTTCATCCTGACGCAGTTCGGCTTCGCCAAGGACAACGTGCGCGAGCGCATCAAGCAGACCGGCGCGCTGACGCTGACGCTCACCACCGACAAGGTGTTCGCGCCCAGCTTCGTGCTCAACTGCCTGACCGCCAACGTCGCCGCGGTGGTGGACAAGAAGCTGGTGCTGTCCAAGGAAGCCAACGGCGACATGGGCTACGGCTGGCTGAAGACGGCGTACGCCGGATCGGGGCCGCTGAAGATCCGCGAATGGCGCGCCAACGAGGTCGTCGCGATGGAGCGCAACGACAACTACTGGGGCCCGAAGCCGGCGCTGGCGCGCGTGCTCTACCGCCACCTGAAGGAGCCGGCCACGCAACGCCTGCTGCTGGAAAAGGGCGACGTCGACATCGCGCGCAACCTGGGCCCGCAGGACCTGCAGGCGCTGTCGGTCCACAAGGAGGTGAAGACCACCGCCACCGCCAAGGGCACGCTTTACTACTTCAGCCTGAACCAGAAGAACGCGACGCTGGCCAAGCCCGAGGTGCGCGAGGCCTTCAAGTGGCTGGTCGACTACCAGGCGATCGGCGACACCATCATGAAGAACATCGGCGTCGTGCACCAGAACTTCCTGCCCGCGGGGATGCTGGGCGCGTCCAGCGCCAAGCCCTACAAGCTGGACGTCGACAAGGCCAAAGCCTTGCTGGCGAAAGCGGGGTTCCCCAACGGCTTCAAGGTGACGATGGACACGCGCAGCGTGCAGCCGATCACCGCCATCGCCGAGGCGATGCAGCAAAGCCTCAAGCGCGGCGGCATCGAGCTGGAGCTGATCCCCGGCGACGGCAAGCAGACACTGACCAAGTACCGCGCCCGCCAGCACGACATCTACATCGGCACCTGGGGCGCCGACTACTGGGACCCGCATACCAACGCCGACACCTTCGCGCGCAACCCCGACAACGGCGACGACGCCAAAAGCAAGCCGCTGGCCTGGCGCAACGCCTGGGCGATTCCCGAGCTGACCCGGCAAAGCGACGCTGCGGTGCTGGAGCGCGACGCCAACAAGCGCAAAGCGATGTACGACGAGATCCAGGCCGAGTTCCGCCGCAGCAGCCCCTTCGTGATGCTGTTCCAGCAGATCGAGGTGGCGGCGTTCCGCAACAACGTCGAAGGGCTGCAGCTCGGCCCAACGTCCGATTCCACCTATCTCTTCAAGGTGACCAAACGCTGATGCGTCGGCTGCGCGCGGCGGCGAGCTTCGCCGCCGTGATCGCCGTCACCTACCTGGGGCTGCTGGCGGTCACCTTCTTCATCGGCCGCGTGGTGCCGATCGACCCGGTGATCGCCATCGCCGGCGACCGCGCGCCGGAGCACGTGGTGCAGCGCGTACGCGCCGAGCTGGGGTTGGACCTGCCGCGCTACCAGCAGTTCTGGCGTTATCTGCAGAAGGTGTCGGCCGGCGACTTCGGCACGTCGGTGCTGACCAGCCGCCCGGTGCTGCAAGACCTGCTGCGCGCCTTTCCGGCGACGCTGGAGCTGGCCACCGCCGGCATCCTGATCGGCGCCGGCCTCGGCGTGCCGCTGGGCGTGTGGGCGGCGGTGCGGCGCGGCGGCTGGGTCGACCAGGCGGTGCGCGTGCTGGGGCTGGCCGGCTACTCGGTGCCGGTGTTCTGGCTGGGCCTGATGGCGCTGGTGGTGTTCTACGCCAAGCTGGGCTGGGTGGCCGGGCCGGGGCGCATCGACGTGACGTACGAGTACACGCTGACGCCCGTCACCGGGCTGCTGCTGCTGGACACCGCGTGGGCCGGCGAGTGGGAGGCTTTTCGCAACGCGCTGTCGCACCTGGCGCTGCCGGCGGCGCTGCTGGGCGCGTTCTCGATGGCCTACATCAGCCGCATGACGCGCTCGTTCATGCTGGCCGAGCTGGCCCAGGAATACGTGGTCGCCGCGCGCGCCAAGGGCTTGTCGGAGGCGCGCATCGTCTGGCGCCATGCGCTGCGCAACGCGATGGTGCCGCTGGTCACGGTGATCGCGCTGTCCTACGCCGGGCTGCTGGAAGGCTCGGTGCTGACCGAGACCGTGTTCGCCTGGCCGGGCCTGGGCCAGTACATCACCAACTCGCTGCAGAACGCCGACATGAACGCGGTGCTGGGCGGCACGCTGGTGGTGGGCACGGTGTTCGTCGGCCTCAACCTGCTGAGCGACGGGCTGTACCGCTGGCTCGATCCGCGGACGCGCGCGCGATGAGCGATCGCGCGACTTCGCTGCGCGACTGGCTGCAAAGCGAGCGCCCCGCGTCGCGCCGCCAGGCCGCGCTGGGCCGCGCCTATGCCACGTGGCGGCGGCTGGCCGCCAACCGGCTGGCGCTGCTGGGGCTGGCCATCGTGCTGGGGCTGGTGCTGATGGCCTTGCTGGCGCCCTGGCTGGCGCCGTATTCGCCGACCGAAGGCGACCTGCGCACGCTGCGGCTGCTGCCGCCGTCGGCCGCGCACTGGATGGGCACCGACGACCAGGGCCGCGACATCCTCTCGCGCGTGATCCACGGCTCGCGCATCACCTTGTTCGTCGTCGGGCTGGTGGCGGTGCTGGCGGCGCCGGTGGGGCTGCTGGTCGGCACGGTGGCGGGTTATGCCGGCGGCTGGGTGGACGCGGTGCTGATGCGCATCACCGACATCTTCCTCGCCTTTCCCAAGCTGATCCTGGCGCTGGCCTTCGTCGCCGCCCTGGGCCCCGGCATCGAGAACGCGGTGATCGCGATCGCCATCACCTCGTGGCCGCCGTACGCGCGCATCGCCCGCGCCGAAACGCTGACCGTGCGCCGCAGCGACTACATCGCCGCCGTGCGGCTGGCCGGCGCCTCGCCGGCGCGCATCGTCGCGCGCCACGTGATGCCGCTGGCGCTGCCCAGCCTGATCGTGCGCGTCACGCTGGACATGGCCGGCATCATCCTCACCGCCGCCGGCCTGGGCTTCCTGGGCCTGGGCGCGCAGCCGCCGCTGCCCGAGTGGGGCGCGATGATCGCCGGCGGCCGCCAGTACGTGCTGGACCAGTGGTGGGTGGCTGCCGGCCCGGGGCTGGCGATCTTCGTCGTCAGCCTGGGCTTCAACCTGCTGGGCGACGGCTTGCGTGATGCGTTGGACCCGAAGGCCACGGGCTCATGAACGCCACGCTGCTGGAAGTGGACGACCTGCGCGTGGCGTATCCGGCGCGCGGCGGCGGCTGGACCGAGGTGGTGCGCGGCGTCGGCTTCACGCTCGGCCGCGAGCGGCTGGCCATCGTCGGCGAATCGGGCTCGGGCAAGAGCCAGACGGGGCGCGCCATCCTCGGTCTGACGGCGCCCGGCGGCCGCGTCACGGCGCGGCGGCTGCAGTTCGACGGCATCGACCTGCTGCACTGCCCGCCGCGCCAGCGCCGCGCCTTGCGCGGCGGCCGCATCGCGATGGTGCTGCAGGACCCCAAGTTCTCGTTGAACCCGGTGATGACGATCGGCGCGCAGATCGTCGAGACGCTGCGCGCGCACCGCGACGTGGGCGGCGCCGAGGCGCGGCGCCGCATGCTCGACGGCCTGGCGGCGGTGCGCATCGACGATCCCGAGCGCGTGGCGCGGCTGTACCCGCACGAGGTGTCGGGCGGCATGGGCCAGCGCGCGATGATCGCGATGATGCTGGTCGCCGAGCCGGCGCTGCTGATCGCCGACGAGCCGACCTCGGCGCTCGACGTCACGGTGCAGCTGGAGGTGCTGAAGATCCTCGACGAGCAGGTCGCACGCCGCGGCATGGGACTCGTCTTCATCTCCCACGACCTGCGCCTGGTGGCCAGCTTCTGCGACCGCGTGCTGGTGATGTACGCCGGCAAGGTGGTCGAGCAGCTCGACAGCGGCCGGCTGCACGAAGCGCAGCACCCCTACACGCAAGGCCTGCTGAACTGCCTGCCGCGCCTGGACCAGCCGCGCCACCCGCTGCCCACGCTGGACCGGCGCGCGGAGTGGGCGGCATGAGCCTGTCCGTCGAAGGCCTGCGCGTCGCCTACGGCGACTTCGTCGCGGTCGACGACGTGAGCTTCGCGCTGGCGCCGGGCGAGAGCTTCGGCCTGGTCGGCGAATCGGGCTCGGGCAAGTCCACCGTGCTGCGCGCCATCTGCGGCCTGGCGCCGCGCAGCGGCGGGCGCATCGCGCTCGATGGCGATGCGGCGCAGCCTGGAGGCAAGGCCTTTGCGCGGCGCGTGCAGATGGTGTTCCAGGACCCCTACGCCTCGCTGCACCCGCGGCAGACGGTGGACCGCATGCTGGCCGAGCCGCTGGCGATCCACGGCATCGGCCAGGGGGACGACCGCGAAGCGCGCATCGTGCAGGCGCTGGACGAGGTGGGCCTCGAAGCCGCCCATCGCTTCCGTTATGCGCACCAGCTCTCCGGCGGCCAGCGCCAGCGGGTGGCGATCGCCCGCGCGCTGATCCTGCAGCCGCCGCTGCTGCTGCTGGACGAGCCCACCTCGGCGCTGGACGCCTCGGTGCAGGCCGAGGTGCTGAACCTGCTGGAAGCGCTGCGCCGGCAGCGGCGCTTGAGCTTCGTGATGGTCAGCCACGACCTCGCGGTGGTGACGCATCTGTGCGAGCGCCTGGCCGTGATGCAGCGCGGCCGCATCGTCGAGACGCTGGCCAGCGCCGACCTCGCGCAGCGCCGCGTGCAGCACGACTACACGCGCACGCTGATGGCGGCGGCCGACGGCTTCCGGCGCGGCGCGTCAGGGCAATAGATCGGCCGGCGCCTGGCCGCGCGGCCACAGCGCCCACAGCCGCAGCGGCTGCTTCATGCGGCCGGCGCGCGCCTCGGCCTCGCGGCCCCAGCCGAAGAACAGGTCGACGCGCACCGCGCCGGTGATCGCCGCGCCGCTGTCCTGCGCCACCACCAGGCGGCGCAGCGGCGTGGCCGACAGCGGCTCGGTGGTGTCCAGCCACAGCAGCGTGCCGTGCGGCACGGCGCTCGGGTCCACCGCCACCGAGCGGCCCGGCGTCAGCGGCACGCCCTGGGCGCCGCGCGGGCCTTGGGTGGGGTCGGGCAGCGGCTCTTCGCGGAAGAACACCATGCGCGGGTTGGCCCACAGCAGCGCCTGCAGGCGCTGCGGGTTCTTCTGCGCCCAGGACTTGATGGCCGGCCAAGACGCGGTGTCGGCCGTCAGCTCGCCCTGCTCGATCAGCCAGCGGCCGAGCGAGCGGTAGGGCTGGTCGTTGTGCGCGGCGAAGGCCAGGCGCACGAGGCTCACGCGGCCCTCGCCATCGGCGATGCGCAGCCGGCCCGAGCCCTGCACCTGCAGCAGCAGCGCGTCCAGCGGGTCTTCGATCCAGGCGATCTCCAGGCCCTTCAGCAGCGCCTGCGCGGCCGGCAGGCTGTCGTACTGCTGGCGCGTGTAGCCGGGCCGGCCCGGCGGCGGCGCGTACAGCGGGATGCGAAAGCCGCCGCGCGGCCGCCGGCTGGCGTCGATCGTTGGCTCGAAATAGCCGGTGGCCAGGCCTTCGGCACTGCCGTCGGGCGCTTCCAGCCGCCAGGGCTGCAGGTGCGCCTGCAGCCAGCGGCGCAGCGCGTCTTCGCCTTGCGGCGGAAACAGCAGCGCGCGCGCACACAGCTCGCTCCAGCCGGCGGCCGGCCGCGTGCACGAGGCCTGCAGCGCCGGCCAGGCGTCGGCCACGCGGTCGGCCGCGAAGCCTGGCAGGTCGGCCCAGCCGGCGGCCACCCAGCGCACCTTGCCGCGGTCGAAAGCCGGGCCTTCGGGCCGGGGCGCGGCGGCCGCGGGCGGCGCGGCGGTGACTGCTGCGGAGGTCGGCGTCGGCGCCGATGTCGATGGGGATGCCGATGCGGTGGCCGCCGCCGCCCGCTGCTCCACCGGCGCCGGCGCGCGCGCCGCCGGCGGCGCGCCGCCGCAGGCCACCAGCGCTGCTAGCATCGCCGACCCTCCCAGCCCCCGGACGACGCGCCGCATGTGGCTCTTGATCCTCGAAGCCCTGGCCGCGCTGGCCGTGCTGCTGCTGCTGGTCTGGTGGACCATGTTCGCCGGCCGCAACAAGGGCGAGCCGCCACCGCCCGGCGACGACCGGTCGTAAGGCTCCATCAGCGCGGCGGCAGCAGGAAGTCGAGCGGCCGCTTGACGAGCCGCCGGCGGATGGCCGCGTGGATGCGCGAGCGCTCCTGCACCTGGATGGCGCGCGAGCGCAGCGCCACCTTGAAGGCCAGCCAGAAGCTGACGCCGACGTTGAGCACCCCGGTGACCGGGATCGCCGCCACGCACCACCAGAAGGCGCCCTGCTGCAGCGCGGCCGTGCCCAGGGCGCCCAGAGCGGCGGCCAGCTGGCCGGTGGACAGCGTGACGTGGCGCACCTCGATCGGCAGCCCGACGAATTCCAGCAGCGACGGCGTCAGCCCCAGCATCATGCCCAGCGAGACGTTGGCCGCCACGCCCGACACGTTGAGCCGCCACCACTGCGCCCAGCGCTGCGCGCGCGCCGCGCCCAGGCGCGCCACGATGCGCGGGTTCCAGGCGATGGCGCTGTCCAGCCGGTGGAAGACGAACCAGTTCTCGGCCCAGCCGGCGATCAGCGAGCTGGCGAACAGCAGCACGCCGGTGAAGGCGGCGAACAGCGCCGTGGGGCCCAGCAGGGTCAACGTTTCCAGCGTGTGCTCGGCCTCGTGCTGGCCGACCAGCGGCACGCCGAACAAGGCGCGCGCCAGCACTTGCACCAGCAGCACCAGCGGCGCCACGGCGGCCAGGTTGCCGACGATGCCGGCCACCTGCGAGCGGATGATCTGCGCCACGCGGTCGACGAAGACTTCCAGCGTGGCCTGGTCGTTGCCTTCGCCGCGCGGCAGGCTGGCGGCCAGCGCCGGCGCCGTCATCGCCGGCTGCTTGGTGGCCACCGTCCAGTGCAGCAGCATCACGATGAGGAAGCTCACCGCGTAGTTGACGCCGGCCCAGAAGCCCGACCAGAAGGCCGACAGCCCGATGGCCAGCACCGCGAACTTGACGAACACGGTGCCGGCGATCACCGCGCCGCCGCCGGCCGCGCGGCGCAGCATCTCGCGGTATTCGGCGCGGTCGCGCGTGATGTAGTGGGTGCCGGTCTCGGCGTTGCGCTCGGCCACCTGGCGCGCCAGCAGCGAGTAGTGGCGCGCCAGCACGTGGCGGATGCCGCGCTGGCGGCCGCTGACGCGCACCAGCTCCTGCAGCAGGCGCAGCAGCTCGGGCTGCGGCTCGGGGGCGAGCAGGCAGTCGAGCAGCAGCTCGATGCGGTCGGCGCGCGTGATGAGCTGGTCGACCTCGTAGACCACGTCGACCGAGACGCCGTAGGTCTCCAGGTGCCCCGAGACGCTGGCCGCCGCCTGCCGGCAGGCGGCCAGGTTGGCGCGCAGCAGCAGCGCCTGCTGCAGCACCTGCTCGCGCTGGCCGGCCGTCAGCGCGTGGCGCAGCGCGTTGCTGGTCTGCGTCAGCTCGCGGAAGGGCTCGGTCGCCAGCAGGCTGCGGTCCATGCGCTGGCGCAGCGCCGGCGTGTAGCCCGAGGCGTGCACCGCGCTCACCAGGATGGTCATCGCTTCCAGCAGATGGCCGCGCCAGGTGGCGTCGGGCGTGGCCAGCAGCTCGGCCACGCGCGCCAGCGTGGGCGCGTCCAGCAGTTGCAGCCACGACAGGTCGGCGGGGTCGAACAGCAGCTCGAACAGCGCGGCCAAATCGGCCGTCTGCGGCGTGCCCGGCAGCAGGCGCCGGCGCAGGCGCGCCACCAGGTCGCTGCGCAGCGACAGCCGGCTGCCGAAGCCATGGTCGGCAAACAGCGCGGCGGCGTCCACCTCGCGCCAGAAGGCGGCCACCATGCCTTGCACCTGTGCGCGCACCTCGGGGTGCTGGTCGATCACCTTCAGCAGCAGCCGCAGGCGCAGCAGCGGCAGCGGCGTGCGCGCCTCGGCGGGGGCGCCGTCGTCGCGGTCGGGCGCCGGCTCGCGCCGCGCCGGCGGGTGGCGCAGCCACTCCATCAAGCGCACCAGCCACAGGTGGCGGTCGGCCTGCGGCACGCGCGCATCGGCCGCATTGACCAGGGCGGTCAAGTCCCAGGGAGAACTCATGAAGTCAGTGCAGCAGGCCGGGGAAGACGAGCTGGAATTCGGGAATCGGCGCCTCGAAGGGGCGAGCGTCCTCGGTCATGCAGAAGTAACTGCCGCGCATGCTGCCGTGCGGGGTGTCGATGCGCGTCCAGCTGGTGTACTCGAAGCGCTCGCCGGGCTTGAGCAGCGGCTGGTGGCCCACCACCGCCAGCCCGCGCACCTCCTGCTGCTGGCCGCCGGCATCGGTGATCAGCCAGTGGCGGCCGATGAGCTGGGCGGTGACGTCGCCGCTGTTGTGGACGGTCACCGTGTAGGCGAAGGCGAACGGCCCGTCGGGCGGCTGCGACTGCTCCGGCAGGTATTGCACGCGCACGTCGCAGGTGAACTCGGGTCGACTCATCTGGCCATGTTAGTGCCGCTTCTAGAATCCCGTGCGTGATGCCCCGCTATCGAATCGCCCCCTCGATCCTGTCGGCCGACTTCACCCGCCTGGGCGACGAAGTGCGCGCCGTCGTCGCCGCCGGCGCCGACTGGATCCACTTCGACGTGATGGACAACCACTACGTGCCCAACTTGAGCTTCGGGCCGATGATCTGCCAGGCGCTGCGCCCGCACACCACGGCGCCGATCGACGTGCACCTGATGGTGCAGCCGGTGGACGCGCTGGCCCAGGCCTTCTGCAAGGCCGGCGCCGACTGGGTGAGCTTCCACCCCGACGCCAGCACGCACGTCGACCGCACGCTGCAGCTCATCAAGGCCGAAGGCAAGAAGGCCGGCCTGGTGTTCAACCCGGCAACGTCTCTGGACGTGCTGGACTGGGTGATCGACAAGATCGACCTGGTGCTGGTCATGAGCGTCAACCCCGGCTTCGGCGGCCAGAGCTTCATCGACAGCGCTTTACGCAAGATCGAGCGCGTGCGCAAGCTCATCGACGGCAGCGGCCGCGACATCCGGCTGGAAGTGGACGGCGGCATCAAGGTCGACAACATCCGCCGCGCCGCCGACGCCGGCGCCGACACCTTCGTGGCCGGCAGCGCGATCTTCGGGCAGCCGGATTACCGGGCGGTGATCGACGCGATGCGGGGGGAACTCGCCAGAACGACGTAATCGCCGTCGTTTTCGTCGGAACGCTTCTTCAATCCGGCAAGCATCTTGCGCAGACTTCGGGGCATTGCCTCCGGAGGTTCACGATGCGCATCACCTTGCTCGGCGCCGGCCACATCGGCCAGACCATTGCCCGCCTGCTGGCCACCAGCGGCGACTACGAGCTGACCGTGCTCGACCGTGACGCCGCCGCGCTGGCGCGGCTGCAGGCGCTGCCGCTGCGCACGCGCACGGCCGACACGGCCGACCCCGCGGTGCTGCTGCAGGCCTTGCGCGGCCAGCAGGCGGTGATCAACGCCTTGCCCTACCACCTGGCCACCACCGCCGCCACCGCGGCGCGCGAGGCGGCGTGCCACTACTTCGACCTCACCGAAGACGTGGCCGCGACGCAGGCCATCCAGCGCCTGGCCGACGGCGCGGCCACTGCCTTCATGCCGCAGTGCGGGCTGGCGCCGGGCTTCATCGGCATCGTGGCCAACCACCTGGCGCAGGGCTTCGAGGCGCTGCACGAGGTGAAGATGCGCGTCGGCGCGCTGCCGGCGTTTCCGACCAACGCGCTGAAATACAACCTCACCTGGAGCGTCGACGGCCTGATCAACGAGTACTGCCACCCCTGCGAGGCCATTCACGACGGCCAGCGCATCGAGCTGCTGCCGCTGGAAGGGCTGGAGCATTTCTCGCTGGACGGCGTGGAGTACGAGGCCTTCAACACCTCCGGCGGCCTGGGCACGCTGTGCGAGACGCTGGCCGGGCGCGTGCAGATGCTGGATTACAAGAGCGTACGCTACCCCGGCCACCGCGCGCTGATGCAGGTGCTGCTGGAAGAACTGCAGCTCAAGCACGACCCCGAGACGCTGAAGGCCATCATGCGCCGCGCCATCCCCAGCACCATGCAGGACGTGGTGCTGGTCTTCGTCACCGTGAGCGGGCTGCGCGACGGCGTACTGCTGCAGGAGGTGTTCGCGCGCAAGATCTTCGCCGAGCGCGGCGGCAGCGGCGCCGATGGCGCGCCGGCGCAATCGGCGATCCAGATCACCACCGCCGCCGGCATCTGCGCCGCGGTGGACCTGTTCCGCGAAGGCGCGCTGCCGCAGCGCGGTTTCATCCGCCAGGAGCAGGTGGCGCTGCCGGCCTTTTTGGCCAACCGCTTCGGGCGGGCGTATCAGCAGTCGCGGCAGGTGGAGAGCATCGGTTGAATTGACGGCCCCCGGCCGCCTGGCGGCCGCCCCCCCTGGGGGCACCGAACCGGACCGGGGAACCCGGATCCGGCTCGGCCCGCTTGGCCGACGCCGCTCCCCCTGGTCGCCTGCGGCGACCGGTCCCCTTGGGGGAATGCAGGGTGGTGTGCGGCTGGTGCGCGGCGTGCGGCGTCAGTGCCGGGCGCGGCGGGCGCGGGCGGCGGCCAGCAGGCCGGCGGCCAGCAGCATCCACGTGGCGGGCAGCGGCACGGCGTTGGGGTTCGGCGGTGCCAGGGGCGTAACGGTGACGGTGAAGTTGTCGTAGCGGATCGTGGCGGTGACGGTCTCAGCGGAATTGCTGTTATTGACAACGGTCAGACCAGTGCCGAAGCCGAAGACCATCGCGGCGGAAAAATCGGGATGCAGGGCCGCGTCGAGCTCACCGGTCAGCAGATCCACCAGCACGAAATCCGCAGCCTCGAGGTCGGCGCTTTCGGTGGTATGCCAAACGCCCTGCTGCAGCCCGGAGACCGGCGCTTGGTAGACGAAGAGCTGGGTAACCCCGCCGGTCTGCTGCCCGATCAGGAAGGATTGATGACCGGTCGACGTGGCCCCGGTCCAGAGCGCGTCTACCGACCACGAGAGCATCTGGACCGGCGCCGCTGCGCCATCGTGCGCCACGTTGGGGCTGAAGGCCACGCCGGTCGAGGCGTTGCTGCCGTTCGCGGCAACGGTCACGGAGGTGTTGAATTGCAGCGCCGCGCCCGGATGGCCGGCGTTGGACAGCGAGAAGCTGGACGTGGTGCCCGGAGTCGGCACGATCGCCGTTCCCGCATTGACCACGGAACTCCACTCGGTCTCCGTGTAGACGGCGGCCGCATTGGCGGCGCCGGCCGCCATCAGGGCCAGGGCCAACAGGCCCTTTCTTGCATGCCACTGGCTCATCATTTCCTCCTCGTTTGCAGTGATGACAACGAAACACATCAGTCGCTGGCGCCGAGTCTGGCGAGGCCTCGGTCGGCGGTCATTGCCTGATCGGGCAAGCCGGCCCCCCGGTTCGCGGGGGCCGGCGGCTCGCAGGCGGTGCAGCCGCGCAGCAAGGCCACCAGCGCGGCCTGGCGGCCGGCGCCGGTCTTGGCCAGCGTGCGCTTGATTTGGGCCGCCACCGTGTTCGGCTGCACGCCCAGTTCGGCGGCGATCTGCGGTGGGTGCCAGCCGGCGGCCAGGCGCGCGGCCACCGCGGCTTCGGCAGCCGTCAGGCCGAACAGCGACTGCAGCGCCACGCGGTCGGGCTCGATGCGGTGCGGGTCGCACAGCAGGATGCGCGCGCGCGGCGGCGCGCGATCGTCGGCAGCCGCGGTGACGGCGGTGAAGGCGGTGAAGGCGGCCGCGGTGACAGCGGCCGGCTCGGCGTCGATCGTCAACATCAGCGGCAGCCGGTGCGTGCGCGTCAGGCTCAGCCAGGCGGCGCGGCCGTGGTCCAGCGCCTCGCGCACGGCGCGGCGCAAGCGCGGCTGGTCGGTGGCGCGCTCGGTGCTCAGCCGGCCGGCCGCCAGCGCCAGCCCGGGCACCCGCGAGGACGCCGCCGGCGCCCCTGGCGGCCCCGGCGGCCCCGGCGGCGCCAGCGGACGCAGTTCGCGGTCCACCCACAGCCGCCAGCGGCCGGGGCCCTCGGTGCCGGCGGCCAGCGGCTGGCGCGGCGACGCGGCTTGTGCAAGGTTCATCGCTGAGCTTTCGTCGTCCGGCCGACCGGCCGGGCTGAAGCTCATTGGAAAGACGGCTGCGTGACTGCGGCGTGACCGCCGCGTCGCCCTGCCAGGCCAAGGGCCAGGCCACGGCCGGACGATCGCCGATACTGCGGGCGTGGCGACCCAGTTGCTGATCATCGACCCGCAGAACGACTTCTGCGACCTGCCGCCCGAGCGCTGCCCGCCGGGCGAGGCGCCGGCGCTGCCGGTGGCCGGCGCGCATGCCGATCTGCAGCGGTTGGCGCGCTTCATCGACGCTGCCGGCGATGCGCTGGACGCCATCACCGTCACGCTGGACAGCCATTTGCGGCTGGACATCGCGCACCCCGGCTTCTGGTACGCCGTGCAGGGGGCCGCTGGCGCCGCGGTGCCGCCGTTCACGCCCATCACCGCGGCGCAGGTGCGCGCCGGGCAGTTCCGCCCGCGCGACGCCGGCGCGCTGCCGCGCACGCTGGCCTACCTGGACGAGCTGGAGCGCCGCGGTCGCTACACGTTGATGGTGTGGCCGGTGCACGGCGAGATCGGCAGCTGGGGCCAGGCCGTGCACGCCGACGTGCGCGCCGCCTACAACCGCTGGGAAGAGCGGCGCCACCGCCACGTGCGGCGCGTCCACAAGGGCAGCAACCCTTGGACCGAGCACTACAGCGCGCTGATGGCCGAGGTGCCCGACGCGGCCGACGCCGGCACGCAGCTTAACCGCGCGCTGCTCGACGCGCTGGCGCCGGCCTCGCGGCTGCTGGTGGCCGGCGAGGCCAGCAGCCACTGCGTGCGCGCGACGGTCGAAGATCTAACGGAGCATCTCGGCGGCGACCTCGCGCGCATCGTGCTGCTGACCGACTGCATGAGCCCGGTGGCCGGCTTCGAGCCGCAGGCCGCGGCCTTTCTCGAAGCGATGCGCACGCTCGGCCTGCGCACGCTGACCAGCAGCGAAGCGCTGGCGCTGCTCTGAACGGAACGAAAGGCCAGCGATGCCGCCGGTCATCACCAGCCTGCTCGACACCGACTTGTACAAGTTCACGATGTGGCAGGCCATGCTGCATCGCTTCCCGCAGACGCAGGCCGAGTACCGCTTCCACAGCCGCCGCCCGGCCGCCTACCCGCTGGCCGAGCTGCTGCCCGACGTCGAGCGCGAGCTGGACCACCTGTGCGCGTTGAGCTTCCGCGCCGACGAGCTGGCCTACCTGCGCGGCTGGCGCTTCATCAAGAGCGACTTCGTCGACTTCCTGCGCATCTTCCGCTTCCAGCGCGACTTCATCGAGGTGCGCGCCGAGGGGCCCGAGCTGTCCATCGTCGCCCGCGGCCCGCAGGTCCACGTGATGGCCTTCGAGATCTTCGTGCTGGCCATCGTCAACGAGCTGTACTTCCGCCGCTTCCCGGTGGCTGCCGCGCTGGCCGAGGGCCGGCGCCGGCTGAGCCGGAAGATCGCGCGGCTGCGCGCCTTCGATCGCGACGAGCCGCCGCGCGCGCACCCCTTCGAGATGTTCGACTTCGGGCTGCGGCGCCGCTACAGCGGCGCCTGGCAGCGCGAGGTGGTCGACACCTTTCGCGCTGAACTGCCGCGTTACTTCAAGGGCACCTCCAACGTCTGGCTGGCCAAGGAGCTGGGGCTGGTGCCGATCGGCACGATGGCGCACGAGTACCTGCAAAGCTTCCAGGCGCTGGACGTGCGCTTGCGCGATTCGCAGCGCGCCGCGCTGGAAAGCTGGGTGCAGGAGTACCGCGGCGACCTTGGCATCGCGCTGACCGACGTGATCGGCATGGACGCCTTCCTGGCCGACTTCGACCTCTACTTCGCCAAGCTGTTCGACGGCCTGCGCCACGACAGCGGCGACCCCGTGTGGTGGGGCGAGAAGGCGCTGGCGCACTACGACCGGCTGCGCATCGACGCCCACACCAAGCGGCTGGTGTTCAGCGACGGGCTGGACATCGACACCGCGTTGGCGCTGTACCGCCACTTCGCCGACCGCACCCCGCTCGGCTTCGGCATCGGCACGCATCTGTCCAACGACATGGGGCTGCAGACGCTGCACATCGTGATGAAGCTCACCCGCGTCAACGGCCAGCCGGTGGCCAAGCTGTCCGACAGCCCGGGCAAGACGATGTGCGACGACGAAACCTTCCTGGCCTACCTGCGCCAGGTGTTCGGCGTCGGGGCGCCGGCACAATCGGCGCCATGAGCGACCTGTCCGAATTTCCCATCACGGCCAAGTGGCCGCCGCGGCACGCCGACCGCATCCAGCTCTACTCGCTGCCCACGCCCAACGGCGTGAAGGTGTCGATCGCGCTGGAAGAGACCGCGCTGCCGTACGAGCCGCACCTGGTGCGCTTCGACCGCAACGATCAGCTCTCGGCCGAGTTCCTGTCGCTCAACCCGAACAACAAGATCCCCGCCATCATCGACCCCGCCGGGCCCGGCGGCCGGCCGCTGGCGCTGTGGGAAAGCGGCGCCATCCTGCTGTACCTGGCCGACAAGGCGGGCCGCCTGATGCCGGCCGATGCCGCCCGGCGCTGGGAGACGGTGCAGTGGCTGATGTTCCAGATGGGCGGCGTCGGGCCGATGTTCGGCCAGCTCGGCTTCTTCCACAAGTTCGCCGGCAAGGACTACGACGACAAGCGACCGCGCGAGCGCTACGCCGCCGAATCGCGCCGGCTGCTGCAGGTGCTGGAGCAGCGCCTGGCCGGCGGCCGCCCGTGGATCATGGGCGACGACTACACGGTGGCCGACATCGCCGTGTGGCCCTGGGTCAACAACCTGGTCGGCTTCTACGGTGCAGCCGACTTGGTGGGTTATGCCGACTTCGCCAACGTGCAGCGCGTCGTGGCCGCCTTCCTGGCGCGGCCGGCCGTGCATCGCGGGCTGAACATCCCGGCGCGGCCGGCGGACTGAAGGCCGTGCGGCGCGCGCTGCGCGCGCGGCGCCGCCCCCGGCCTGTTCAGCACGTTCATCCCGTTCATCCCGCACCGCGCCGCGGCGTCGCGCGTTCGATGATCGCGGCCACGTCCACGCCGCGCGGCAGCGTGCCGTAGTGGCGGTGGCCGCCGCCTTGCAGCCGCGAGGCGCAGAACGCGTCGGCCACGGCGGCGCCGGCGTGCTGCACCAGCAGCGCCGCCTGGATCGCCAGCGCCATGCGGTCGACCACGTCGCGCGCGCGGTATTCGAGGTCGGCCCCATCGTTGAACTCGGCCTGCAACGCCGCCGTCCAGCGGTCCAGCGCGGCGTGGCCGCCGCGCGCCTTGGCCAGCTCGGCGAAGAAGCCGTCCACCACGGCCGGCGTCTTGCGCATGGCGCGCAGCACGTCCAGGCATTGCACGTTGCCGCTGCCTTCCCAGATGGCGTTGACCGGCGCCTCGCGGTACAGGCGCGGGAAGGGGCTGTCTTCCATCACGCCGCTGCCGCCGATGCACTCCATCGCCTCCACCGCGTGGCCGGGCGTGCGCTTGCAGATCCAGTACTTGCCGACCGCGGTGACCAGGCGCGCCAGCGCGTCCTCGTGGGCGCCGTGCAACGGGTCGCTGCGCTGGTCCATCGCGCGCGCCATGCGCATCGTCAACGCCAGCGAGCCTTCGTGTTCCAGCACCAGGTCGGCCAGCACGTTGCGCATCAGCGGCTGCTGGTTCAGCAGGCGGCCGAACGCCGAGCGCTCGCTGCAGTGGTGCAGCGCCAGCGAGACGGCCATGCGCTGCGCGGCGCTGGAGCCCACCATGCAGTCGAAGCGGGTGCTGGCCACCATGTCGATGATGGTGCGCACGCCGCGGCCTTCGGCGCCGACCATCCAGCCGAGCGCGCCGCGCAGCTCGGTCTCGCTGCTGGCGTTGGAGGTATTGCCCATCTTGCGCTTCAGGCGCAGCACCTGCAGCGGGTTCTTGCTGCCGTCGGGGCGCCAGCGCGGCACGAGGAAGCAGCTCAGGCCCCCCGGCGCCTGCGCCAGCACGAGGAAGGCGTCGCACATCGGCGCCGAGACGAAGAACTTGTGGCCCACCAGCTCGTAGGCCGCGCCGGGGCCGTCGGCGGCGCCGGCCGGCAGCGCGCGCGTGGTGTTGGCGCGCACGTCGGAGCCGCCCTGCTTCTCGGTCATCGCCATGCCGATGGTCAGGCCCTGCTTGTCGCCGTCGGGCACATTGCGCGGGTCGTAGACGGGGCTCAGGATCTTCGGCTCCCACAGCGCCGCCAGCGCCGGCGTGTGGCGCAGCGCCGGCACGGCGGCAAAGGTCATCGTGACCGGGCAGCCGTGGCCGGCCTCGACCTGGCTTTGCAGGTACATGCGCGCCGCGCGTGCCACGTGCGCGCCGGGCCGCGGATCGGTGAAGGGCGAGGCATGGATGCCTTGCTCGATGGCCGTGCGCATCAGCTGGTGGTACGCGGGATGAAAGCGCACCAGGTCGACGCGGCGGCCGAAGCGGTCATGCGTGTCCAGCTCGGGCGGGTGACGGTTGGCCAGCGCGCCCAGCTCCAGGTAGTCGGCCGAGCCGGTGAGCCGTCCGAAGCGGCCGAGCGACTCGTCGGCCCAGGCCGCGCCTTCGCGGTGCACGGCCTCGACCAGCGCGCGGTCCTGGCGGTACATGTCGTAGTCGACCAGCTCGGTGCCCAGGTTGAAGGGCTCGTGGGTATCGGCCATTGCGGCCGTTGCGGCCATCGCGGCGCCGGCAGTGGCACTGGTCGTGTTGGCGGTGGTCGGTTCTGACAGCAGCGGCTCGGGGGCGTTCATCGATCGATCTCCTCGGTGGCGGCGGACGGGTGCGGCGCCGCGGCCGGCGCCGCGGGCGCGGCCGTGCGCGCCCGGGTCAGGAAGCGCTGCCAGATGGCCTGGCCGGCGTCGTCGAAGCGCGCGACGGTCTTGATGAAGCGGCTGCGCGCCGCCGCGTCGACCAGCGGCGCCGGCAGCAGCGGATCGAACACCAGGCTGCGGATGGCGGCATGGCCCAGCTCGAACGACTCGCGCGCCGCGCGCGGCAGCGGCAGGCTGCGCGCGCCGTCCAGCCAGGCGCTCAGCCGCGCCGTGGTGTCGCGGTAGTGGGCGTCCAGCGCGGCGGCGTCCCACAGCGCGCCGGCGCGCGCGGCGTCGGCCGGCGCCAGCGCGCTCAGCACGAACGCGGTGCCGACCTCGGTGCCGGCCGGCACCAGGTGGGCCAGGCGCTGGCGCAGCGAGGCCACGCCGCCCACCAGGTTGTCGGGCCGCAGGTGCAGCCCGCGCTCGAACTCGGCCAGCCCCAGCATCGCGAAGGCGCGCTCGCGCGCGCGCAGCGCCGGGCGGTCGCTGCGGCCGGTGGCGCCGACGTGGACGGCCAGCCAGTCGCCGCGCCAGTCGACCACCTGCGCCTGCAGGCTGCGCCAGCGGCCGACCTCGTCGGCCAGCGCGCGGGTCTGCGCGCTCAGCGCATAGGCGCCGCGCCGCGGCGTCGACAACTGGCCCCCAGCCACGGCGCGCGCCAGCGCCACGCGCACGTTGTTCTCGGGCAGGTTGAACAGCGAGCAGGCCGCGAGCAGCTCGCGCACGCCCAGCGCCGCGTCGCCGCGCGCGGCGGAGCCGAGCATCAGGCTGAAGATCAGCGCACGGGGATCGGGCGACACCGTTCGATATTACGGCACTGCACAACCGATGTCCATGTGTGTAATATGCGCCGGCGCGGGACCTGCATCCTCATCCCCCGTTGCCCTTGCCCTTGCGGAGGCGCCATGCCCGACTTCAGCACCCTGTCCATCGCCGCCGACCCGCTGCAGCCGCGCGTCGCGCGCCTGCGGCTGAACCGCCCGGAGCGCTTCAACGCCATCAGCGACGAGATGCCCGGCGAGATCCGCGCCGCCGTCGAGTGGGCCAACGCCGACGACGGCATCCACGTCATCGTGGTCGACGGCGCGGGCAAGGGCTTCTGCGGCGGCTACGACCTGGCGGCCACCGCGCAAAGCCACATCGAGCATCCCTGCCAGCAGGAGCAGACGCCCTGGGACCCGATGGTCGACTACGCCACCATGAAGCGCTACACCGAGCACTTCATGAGCCTGTGGCGCAGTGCCAAGCCGACCATCGCCAAGGTGCACGGCGCCGCGGTGGCCGGCGGCAGCGACATCGCGTTGTGCTGCGACCTGCTGGTGATGGCCGACGACGCGCGCATCGGCTACATGCCCACCCGCGTGTGGGGCTGCCCGACGACGGCGATGTGGACCTACCGGCTGGGCGCCGCGCGCGCCAAGCAGCTGATGTTCACCGGCGACGTGATCGACGGCCGCACCGCGGCCGACTGGGGCCTGGCCAACCTGGCGGTGCCGGCCGCCGAGCTGGAGGCCGCCACGCTGAAGCTGGCCGAGCGCATTGCCGGCGTGCCGCGCGGCCACCTGGCGATGCACAAGATGGTGGTCAACCAGGTGCTGCTGACCATGGGGCTGGAGCAGACGCAGATGATGGCCACGGTGTTCGACGGCATCACGCGGCACAACCCCGAAGGCCTGTGGTTCCGGCGTTATGCGCAGGAGAACGGCTTCAAGGCCGCAGTGCAATGGCGCGACAGCGGCCGCCCGATCCCCGAGGGCGACGAGGCGCGCGAGTTGGTCCGCCAGATCGAGGCGCGCGCCGGCGGCGCGGCGCCCAAGCCCTGATCGACGGCATCGGAGCGAGGAGCGATCGACATGCATGCAAGCGAACAGGCCCAGGTCGGCGCGCGGCTGCTGGCGCTGCTGGCCAGCGGCCGCAACGACAACCGCGGCCAGTGGCTGGCCTTCGACGGCCAGACTTACCGCGACCCGCAGCGCGCGCGGCTGGAGCGCGAGCAACTGCCGCAGCGTTTTCCGGTGCTGGCGGCGCTGTCGGGCGACCTGCCGCAGCCGGGCAGCTGGCTGGCCTGCGACCACGGCCCGCGCCCGCTGCTGCTGACGCGCGCCGAAGACGGCGTGGTGCGCGCCTTCGCCAACCAGTGCCGCCACCGCGGCGCGCAGCTGGGCCGCGCCGGCGCCGCGCCCTGCACGGCGGCGCGGCGCATCAATTGCCCCTACCACGGCTGGAGCTACGGGCTCGACGGCGCGCTGCTGGGCGTGCCCGACGGTGCCAGCTTCGAAGGCCTGCCGCGCGAAACGCACGGCCTGCTGCCGCTGCCGGTGCTGGAGCGCGACGGCCTGGTCTGGGCCATGGCCGAGCCCGGCCGCGAAGCGGCGCTGGCGGCCTACGTCGATTCGCTGTGCCCCGACCTGCGGCATTACGACCTGCGCGCCGCGCGCCACTTCAGCACGGTGCCGATCGACGGCGCCTTCGACTGGAAGCTGGGCATGGACACCTTCCTGGAGGCCTACCACTTCGCCGTGCTGCATCGCGACAGCGTGGCCACCGTGTTCCGCCCCAACCTGTGCACGCTGGACACCTACGGCTGGGGCTCGCGCGGCGTGCTGGCGCGGCACAGCCTGAACGCCGAGTCGCTGCGCGCCGACGGCCTGCTGCCGCACTGCGCGGCGATCTACGTGCTGTTTCCATACACCGTGTTCTTCTGGCAGGGCGACCACTTCGAGATCTGGCGCGTCATGCCGGCGGCCGAGCCGGGCCGCGCGCGGCTGTCGTTCTCGCTCTACGCGCCGGGACCGATCGACACCGACTCGGCGCGCCGGCACTGGCAGGCCAACGTCGACCTCGCGCTGTCGGTGATCGAGGCCGAAGACTTCCCCATCGCCGCCGGCATCCAGCGCAACCTCGACGCCGGCGCCGCGCCGCCGGTGGTCGTCGGCGCCAACGAGGCCAGCCTGCTGTGGTTCCACGCCGGGCTGCTGCGCGCGCTGCGCGGCGAAGGCCCGCTGCAAGACCTCGACCAGGCGCGCGCCACGCTGCGCGGCGCCGCGCCGGCGTAGCACGCCTCAATGCGCCTCAGTGCGCCTCGGCGCGCCTGGGCTCGCGCGGGGCGTCGGCCACGGCTTCGACCTGCACGTGCAGGTGCTTGTGGTACGGCGTCTTCGACAGCGCGCGCGGCCGCCCTCGGCCAGGCCCAGGCGGCGCAGGTCGTCGGGGTGCATGCGCAGCGCGCCTTCGGCATCGGTCTTGCGCCAGTCGGGGCTGCGGAAGATCTGGTTGGCGTTGTAGGCGCGGCGCTCGCCGGCCATCAGCAGCAGCGACGCGCCGTCGGCCGGCGCCGCCGGCGCCGCCGGCGCCGCCGGCTCGCTGCGCAGCGCGCGCAGCTCCTGCAGCATCTCGGGCACCTGCAGGTGCACGCGCTGGTCGGGCGTGCGCATCAGCTGCCAGCTCTCGGCGTATTCGTGGCGGCTGAGGATCACGCCCGAGCGGCCGTGCACGATGGCCTCGAACAACGCCGTGCCGTCGCGGTGGCCGGCGCGCCGCACGGCCACCCGGTGGCGTCGCGCGTAGGCTTCCGACAAGGGCAGCAGAAAAGCCGTGGCGGCCAGCCCGCGCGGCAGCGTCGGGCCCAGCGTGCGGTAGAGGATGGAGGCAGCGAACGGCGCCCAGCGCCGGCGCCAAGCGAGCGTGCCGAGCAGCGCCGCCAGGTAGGGCCGGTAGCGCGCGCGCCGCGGCTGGCGGCGCGCGATGGCGGCCAGCAGCGGCCAGCGGCGCGGAATGGCGCCCATCGCTTCCAGCAGCCGGGTGTAGATCTCGGGCTCGGGCAAGGTATCGTCGGCCGATTCGAGGATGGGCGCGCGCAGGTGGAAGAAGTTCTCGGGGAACTCCAGGTTGAAGCCGGTGGCCTCGACCTTCTCGAACTGCGTGGCCGCCGGCAGCACGTAATGCGCCAGGCGCGCCGTCTCGGTCATCGCCACGTCGACCACCACCAGCAGCTCCAGCGAGCGCAGCGCCGCCTCTTGCGCGGCGCCGTCGGCATAGGTCAGCGCGGGGTTGGCGCTGTCGACGAACAGCGCGCGCAGGCGCTGCTCGCCGGCCTTGAGGATCTCGTCGGGCAGCAGGTTGGGCGGGTACATGCCGGCGATCGGGTGCATGCCGTGGCAGGCGGTGCGCGCCAGCGGGCGGCCGCGGCGCGTCTCGCGCTCGTCGGTGTGGCCCAGCATCGGCAGCATCAGCGTGTGCAGGTTGACGCCGCCTTCGCGCGCGAATTGGCCGGTCAGCAGGTACAACAGTTTTTCGAGGTAGCCGTTGAGCGTGCAATGCAGCGTGTGCTGCACGCCCAGGTCGACGCGCACGCAGGCGCGCTGGGCGCGCGCGAAGTCGCGCGCGACGCGCTGCACCTCGGCCAGCGGCACGTCGGCGCGGCGCACGTAGTCGTCCACCGGCACCTCGCGCAGCGCCGCCTCCACGGCGTCGAAGCCGCTGCAATGCGCGGCGATGAAGTCGCGGTCGTGCAGGCCTTCGCGCACGATGATCGCCAGCATCGCGGCCAGCAGGAAGGCGTCGGTCCCCGGCCGCAACTGCAGGTGGTGGTGCGCCATGCGCGCCGTCTCGGTGCGCCGCGGGTCGATGACCACCATCGTCCGCCCGGGCGTCTTCTGCAGCGCGCGCAGCGTGTCGCGCGCATTCGGGATGCCGTGCGACTGGTAGGGGTTGCAGCCGATGAAGATCACGTAGTCGGCGTGCTCGACGTCTTCGGTGGTGTGGCAGCTCTGGCTGCCGAACAGCCGGCCGTTGACCCAGAAGTCGCCGGTCTTCTCCTGCGCCAGCGAGTTGTAGGTGTAGCGGCTGCCCATCGCCGCCAGCAGCTGGCGGCTGTAGACGCCGCCCAGGTGGTTGCCCTGGCCGCCGCCGCCGACCAAGGCGAAGGCGCGGCCGCCGTGGCGTTGGCGCAAGGCCAGCAGCCGCTGCGCGATGTCGACCAGCGCCTCGTCCCAGCCGACGCGCACGAACTGGCCGTCGGCCGTGCGCTTGAGCGGGTGGCGCAGGCGGTCGGCATGGTGCTGGTAGTGGTCCAGCCGCGCCGCCTTCTGGCACAGGTAGCCGCGGCTGGTCACGTGGTCGGCGTCGCCGCGGATGCTGCGCAGGTGGCCGTCGGCCACCGTCACGTCCAGGCCGCAGTTGCGCGAACACAGGATGCACGCCGTCTTCACGGGGCGCTCGGCGGCGGGCGACGGCGACGGCGAACCCTCGGCCACGCGGCTGCGCGAACTGGCACGCGAGGCCTTCGCGCGCTGGCAGGCGCTGCTGGCCGACGCGTTGCGCCGCGAAGGCGTGCCGGCCGCGCGCGCGCGCCGGCTGGCGGCGCTGACGGTGGCGGCCATCGAAGGCACGGTGGCGCTGTGCCGCGCCGAGCGCAGCACGCGGCCGCTGGACGAGGTGCGCCAGGAACTCGAAGCCGCCATCGGCGGCGCGCTCGGCAAGCCCTGATTCAGGCGCCTCCGCTGCCGTCCTTCAACCGCCGTCCTTCAGCGCCGGCGTCGCCGGCGCCGGTGCGTCGCCACGGTCGAGTTCGGCGCGCTTGTCGCTCACCATGGCCCAGGCGTCGGCGTCGGGCAGCGCGAGCTTGGTGCGGGTGATCGGCTTCCAGCGCCGCGCCAGCGTGGCGTTGAGCGCCATGAAGTCCTGCTGGTCGGCCGGCACGTCTTCCTCGGCATAGATCGCGTTGACCGGGCACTCGGGCACGCAGACCGCGCAGTCGATGCACTCGTCGGGGTCGATGACGAGGAAGTTGGGCCCTTCGCGGAAAGCGTCGACCGGGCAGACGTCGACGCAGTCGGTGTACTTGCAGCGGATGCAGGCTTCGGTGACGACGAAGGTCATGGCGGTATCGCTTGAAGATGCGCGACGAATGCATCTTAAAGACAAGCCGCCGGCGAAGCAATGCAGGCCCTGCCGCCGCCATGGCATCGGCAGGGCCTGAAGGCGACTCAGGACGCCGGCAACTCCAGGCTGCGCTTCATCAGCTTGTCGAGGATGAGGTCGAGCGCGCGGTGCTCGTCGGCGTCCAGCGCGGCCAGGAACCAGGCCTCGCGCTGCGCCACCTCCGGCAGGATGTTCTCGCACAGCTTGGCGCCCACCGGCGTCAGCGAGAGGATCAGCTTGCGGCCGTCGGCCGGGTCGTCGCGCGTCTGGATCATCCCCAGGTCGGCCAGCCGGCGCTGCGCGCGCGAGACGCGCGCCTTGTCCATGCTGGTGCGCTCCACCACCTCGTTGAACACCAGGTCGCCGTAGGCGTAGAGCGCCATGCAGATGCGCCACTCGGGGATCTGGATGTTGTACTTGGTCTCGAACAGCCGGCCGATCGACTGCGAGACGCGGTTGGCCACCACCGACAGCTTGTAGGGGATGAAGTCGTCCAGCCGGCCCATCGGCCCCAGGTTGGCGCGCTTGACGGCCACGCGGCGCGGCGCCGCCTTGGCCGTGACCTTGGCGGTCTTCGGGGCTTTGGCGGGCGCTTTGGCGGGCGCCTTGCCGGGCAATTTGCCGGGCAATTTGGTGGGCGGTTTGGCGGGCACGGAATCAGTGTAGCCCAGCAGCCGCCGCAATCAAACTTGTTGACAACGAAACAAGTCGCCGCGATGATGCGCCGCCATGCCGGACCCCGAGATCAGCCTGTACATCGACGGCGCCTTCGTCGCCGGCCGCGGCACGCGCCGCCTGCGCGTGCTGAACCCGGCCGACGGCGCGCCGCTGGCCGACTACGCCGCCGCCGACGAGGCCGACCTGGCCGCCGCCGCCGGGGCGGCCGCGCGCGGCTTCGCGGTGTGGTCGCGCACGCTGCCGCTGGAACGCTTTCGCCTCATCACGCGCGCCACGGCGCTGATCCGCGAGCGTGCCCCGGCCATCGCCCGCACGCTGACGCTGGAGCAGGGCAAGCCGCTGGCCGAGGCGCTGCGCGAGGTGCAGCTCAGCGCCGACATCATCGATTTCCTCGCCGAGGAGGCCAAGCGCCTGGCCGCGCGCGGCGTGCCGCCGCGGCTGCCCAATGTGCTGAGCCAGACCGTGGCGCGCGTGCCGGTGGGGCCGGTGGCGGCCTTCACGCCGTGGAACTTTCCGGCCAACCTGCCGGCGCGCAAGATCGGCGGGGCGCTGGCCGCCGGCTGCAGCGTGGTGCTCAAGCCCGACGAGCAGGTGCCCGGCACGGCGCTGGCGCTGCTGCGCGCCTTCCGCGACGCCGGGCTGCCGCCGGGCGTGCTGAACCTCGTGCTGGGCGACCCGCCGCAGATCTCGTCCACGCTGATCGCCCACCCGGCCATCGCCAAGGTCTCGTTCACCGGCTCGGTGCCGGTGGGCCGGCAGCTCGGCGAGCTGGCGGCCAGGCACCTCAAGCGTTACACCGCCGAATTGGGCGGCCATGCGCCGGTGATCGTCTGCGCCGATGCCGACCCCGCGGCGGTGGCCAAGCTCGCCGTGCCGGCCAAGTTCCGCAACGCCGGCCAGGTGTGCGCCTCGCCGATCCGCTTCCTGGTGCACCGCTCGCGCATCGATGCCTTCCGCGACGCCTTCGTCGCCGGTGCGCGCGCGCTGAAAGTGGGCAACGGCCTCGACGACGGCACGCAATTCGGCCCGCTGATCCACGAACGCAGGCTGGCCGAGATGCAGCGCCTGGTGGACGACGCCGTCGCTTGCGGCGGCCGCGTCCTGTGCGGCGGCCACCGCATCGATCGGCCGGGCTGGTTCTATGCGCCGACCGTGATCGAAGGCGCGAGCGACGCCGCGCAGGTGCAGCGGCAGGAACCCTTCGGCCCAATCGCGCTGCTCGATGCTTTCGACGACCTCGACGACGCGGTTCGCCGCGCCAACGCGCTGCCCTACGGGCTGGCGGCCTACGGCTTCACGCACGACCTGGCGGCCGCGCACCGGCTCGGCCAGGGCCTGCAGGCCGGCATGGTGGGCATCAACCACTTCGGCGTCTCGCAGCCCGAGACGCCATTCGGCGGCGTCAAGGACAGCGGCCTGGGCCACGAGAGCGGGCTTGAAGGCCTGCTGTCCTACACCGAACTCAAGCTGATCAGCGTCGCCGCACCATGACCGCACTCATCCCCCAGGCCTTGCTGCTGGACTTCGGCAGCGTGATCAGCGTCTCGCTGTTCGAACGCCACCGCGACACCGAGGCCGAGCTGGGCCTGCAGCCCGGCTCGCTGCGCTGGCGCGGCCCGATCGCGCCGGAGACCGACGCGCTGTGGCAAGCCATGCAGCGCGACGAGATCAGCGAGCGCGACTACTGGGCGCAGCGCGCGCGCGAGCTGGGCCAAGCGGTGGGCCAGCCGCAGTGGGACATGCTGGCCATGCTGACCCGGCTGCGCCACACCGACCCCAACGCCGTGGTGCGGCCCGGCATCCGCCGCCTCGTGCAGGCCGCGCATGGCGCCGGGCTCAAGCTGGGCATCCTCAGCAACGAGCTGGAGCTGTTCTACGGCGCCGAGTTCCTGGCGCGCATGGACATCCTGCGCGACATGCAGGTGATCGTCGACGCCACGCATACCCAGGTACTCAAGCCCGACCCGCGCGCCTACGCCATGGCGGTGCAGCAGCTCGCGCTGCCGGCCGCGCGCGTGCTGTTCGTCGACGACCAGTTCCGCAACATCGCCGGCGCGCAGCGCGCCGGCTTGCAGTCGCAGTTCTTCGACCTGCGCGACGTCGACGGCAGCATCGCCGCCGTCGCCGCGCGCCTGCGGCTGCCCCTTGCCGACCTCGAGGAGATCGCATGCGCCGCATGAACCCCGCCGAACTGAAGGCCGCCAACGCGCAATACCTGTGGCACCCGATGGCGCATCCGCAAGGCATGCGCGACGCGCCGCCCGACATCATCGCGCGCGGCGAAGGCAGCTGGATCTGGGACATCGACGGCCACAAGATGATCGACGGCGTCGGCGGCCTGTGGAGCGCCAACCTCGGCTTCGGCCGCACCGAGATCCGCGACGCCATCGTCGCGCAGCTCGACGAGCTGGCCTTCTACAACACCTTCCGCGGCACCACGCACCCGCGGGCGATCGAGCTGTCGGCGCGGCTGGTGAAGATCATGCAGCCCGACGGCGTGGCCGCCGTGCTGTTCGGCAACGGCGGGTCGGACGCGGTGGAAGGCGCGCTGAAGATCGCGCGCCAGTTCTGGAAACTCAAGGGTCAATCCGACCGCACGAAGTTCATCAGCCTGCGCCAGGGCTACCACGGCGTGCACTTCGGCGGCATGAGCGTCAACGGCAACACCAACTTCCGCCGCGCCTACGAGCCACTGCTGCCCGGCTGCTTCCACGTCGACACGCCCTGGCTCTACCGCAACCCCTACAGCAGCGACCCGCAGCGCCTGGGCGAGATCTGCGCCGAGCTGCTCGACCGCGAGATCACGTTCCAGGGCCCCGACACCGTGGCCGCCTTCATCGCCGAGCCGGTGCAGGGCGCCGGCGGCGTGATCGTGCCGCCGCCCAACTACTGGCCGCTGGTGCGCAAGGTCTGCGACAAGCACGGCGTGCTGCTGATCGCCGACGAGGTGGTCACCGGCTTCGGCCGCACCGGCCACCTGTTCGGCACCCGGCTGTGGGGCGTGCAGGCCGACCTGTGGTGCCTGGCCAAGGGCATCTCGGCCGGCTACCTGCCGCTGGGCGCCACCGCGGTCAACGGCCGCGTGGCCGAGGCCTTCCTGCAAGGCGACCCCTCGCTCGGTTCGGTGTCGCACGGCTACACCTACAGCGGCCATCCGGTGGCGGCCGCCGCGGCGCTGGCGACGCTGGACATCCTGGAAAGCGAAGACGTGGTCGGCAACGCCGCACGCCAGGGCGCGCACCTGATGCAGCGGCTGCAAGACATCGCCTCGCGCTCGCGGCTGATCGGCGACGTGCGCGGCGTCGGCTTGATGGTCTGCCTGGAACTGGTGGCCGATCAAGCCAAGAAGACGCCGCTGCCGCGCGGCGCCAAAGAGATCAACGCCGTCGCGCGCAGCGCCTACCGTCGCGGCGCGATGGTGCGCACCTCGGGCGCCAACATCATCCTGTCGCCGGCGCTGACCATCAGCCGCGAAGAGGTCGACCACTTGTGCGACGTGCTCGACGCGGCGTTTGCCGAAGTGGAAGGCCGGTAAATGAACCGCGCCCAGCGCGCGGCGCGCGCCCCTCAACCGAAAAGAAGGCTCTCCGCACGGCGCGTCTCATCGGCTTGCGGCCCGCAGCAGACGTTCGTGCGGCCACGTTGTGCATGCGGCTGTTCAGCGCATCGCGCCAGGCGGCACCCGCCAGGGGCTCATGCTGTGGCGGTCGGCGCTGAGCGCCGACATCGCTGCGATGCTCGCGCCGGGGTCGCGCCGCATAACTCACTACGCTCGCTTCGCTCGCTGCGTTCGGACAGATGCGGCGAGTCAGTTCACGAAGCACGCGCTGCGCGCGCGCCGACCCCGGCGCTGCGCTTCTCGCCGCCCCAGAAATCGCCCCTGACGGGCGCCGCCTGGCGCGAGTTCGAGCGGCGGTGGCGTGCGTGCTTCGAAGTCCTGGGTGCATCTGCAAAGGCGCGGGCGGGCAGCCGGTGGGGCGCTTGTGCGCAGCCGAGAAGCGGAGCGCTCGTGACCCGCGCGCGCAGCGCGCTTCGTGCACTGACTTGCCGCATCTGTCCGAACGCAGCGAACGGAGTGAGCGCAGTGAGTTATGCGGCAGGGTCGCGAGACCGAGCATCGCAGGGCACCCGAGCGCAGCGAGGGCAAGCAGTGGCGCCCCGCCGGCTGTCCGCCCGCGCCTTTGCTCGCGCCAATGCTCGTACGCGAACGGCTGCGCCGAGCCGAGAGGAGCCGCTTGCGATCGCCGATCTCATGCGTCGCGAGTCGAGTGAAGCGCGGTGCAGACGATGAGCACCGCCACGCTGGACCCGCAAGCCGTGCAGCGGCTGCTGGCGCGCGAGCAGACACGCTTTGCGGCCGACCACCCGCGTTCGCGCGCCGCGTTCGAGGCCGGCCAGCAGCATTACCTGTACGGCGCGCCCTCGCACTGGATGCGGCGCTGGGCCGGCGGCTTTCCGCTGGCGGTGGCGTCGGCGGCGGGCGCGCGCGTGCAATGCGCCGACGGCCTGGACTACGTGGACTTCTGCCTCGGCGACACCGGCGGCATGTGCGGCCACGGCAACCCGGCCGTCACGCAGGCGGTGGCGGCGCAGCTCGGCCGCGGCGCCACGCTGATGCTGCCGACGCTGCAGGCGCAATGGGTCGGCGAGGAACTGGCGCGCCGCTTCGGGCTGCCGTACTGGGGCTTCACCACTTCGGCCAGCGACGCCAACCGCGCGCTGATCCGCATCGCCCGCATGGTCACCGGCCGGCCCAAGGTGCTGGTGTTCGACGGCTGCTACCACGGCTCGGTCGAAGAAGCGCATGTCGCGCTCGACCTGCAAGGCCGCGTCGTGCTGCGCAATGGCATCCATCCCAACGCGGTGGACCATGCACGCGTCTCGGCCGTGGTGCCGTTCAATGACGAGGCCGCCTTGCGTCAGGCGTTGGCCAACCGCGACGTGGCCTGCGTGCTGGCCGAGCCGTTCATGACCAACTTCGGCATGATCGAGCCGCAACCCGGCTTCATCGCCGCCTTGCGCGAGGCCACGCGCGAGACCGGCACGCTGCTGGTGCTGGACGAGACGCACACCTTCTCCAGCGGCCCCGGCGGCGTGACCGGGCGCGACGCGCTGCAGCCCGACGGCCTGGTGGTCGGCAAGGCGGTGGGCGGCGGCGTGCCGGTGGGCTTGTACGGCGTCAGCGAAGCGCTGGCGCAAAAGCTGTGGCAGGTGGTGCCCAAGGTCAACCCGGTGGAGGTGCGGCAAAGCGCGCACCTCGGTTTCGGCGGCACGCTGGCCGGCAGCGCGCTGCAGGTGGCGGCCGTGCACGCCGTGCTGTCCGAGGTGCTGACGCCGCCGGCCTTCGCGCACATGGCCGACCTGGCGCAAGGCCTGGCCGAGGCGTCGCGCGCGCTGATTGCCGAGCACGGCCTGCCCTGGTGCGTCAGCCAGCTCGGCGGCCGGCTGGAGACCATGTTCACGCCGGCGCCGCCGCGCGACGCCGCCGCCTTCCGCCGCGGCCGCGACGATGCGCTGGAAGCGCTGCTGCACGTCTACTTCATGAACCGCGGCGTGCTGATCACGCCCTTCCACTGCATGCTGCTGATGTGCCCGGCGACGACGGCCGCTGATACGGCGCGATATCTCGACGTACTGCGCGAGTTCTGCGGGGAACTGCGATGACGCCCTTGCGCTTCGACGGCAAGGCCGCGCTGGTCACCGGCGCCGGCCGCGGCATCGGCGCCGCGGTGGCCACGCGGCTGGCCGAGGCCGGCGCCGCGGTGATGCTGGCCAACCGCTCGCTGGCCGCCGCCGAAGACCCGGCCGCCGAATTGCGCGCACGCGGCCTGCAAGCCCAGGCCTGCGCCTACGCCGCCGACGAAGCCGGCTGCCGCCAAGCCGTGGCCGACACCGTGGCCGCTTTCGGCCGGCTGGACGTGCTGGTGCACAACGCCGGCGGCTGCCCCTGGTCCGCTCTGGAGACCTTGACCACCGCCACGCTGCGCGAGGCGCTGCAGTTGAACCTCGAAAGCTGCTTCTGGCTGACGCAGGCGGCGTTGCCGGCGCTGAAAGTGCGCGGCGGCCGCATCGTCGTCACCTCGTCGGTCACCGGCCCGCGGGTCGCGATGCTGGGCGCGGCGCACTACGCGGCGGCCAAGGCCGGCGTCAACGGCTTCATCCGCTCGGCGGCGCTGGAACTGGCGCCGCTGGGCATCACCGTCAACGGCGTCGAGCCCGGCTTCGTCGCCAAGCCGCGCGGCCGCCTGAGCCAGCCGGAGACCAAGGCTCAACTGGTGCGCGAGATACCGCTGGGCCGCGCCGGCGAGCCCGACGACATCGCCTGGGCGATGCTGTACCTCGCCAGCGAACAGGCGCGCTGGGTCACCGGGCAGACGCTGGTGGTCGACGGCGGCATGACGCTGCCCGAATCGGGCCAGGTGATGGACGAGTTCCATGCGAACCTGCAAGCGAAGGATGGATCGTGACGCCCCCCGTGAAGCCTCATATCCTGATCGTCGGCACCGCCGACACCAAGGCCGACGAGTTGTTGTTCATCCGCCGCTGCATCGAAGACGGTGGCGGCAGCGCGGCGATCATGGACGTCGGCGTGCTGGGCAAGCCGCGCTTCGCGCCCGAGCACCCCAACACCGAGGTGGCGGCGGCCGCCGGCACGAGCCTCGAAGCCATCGCCGCGCTCGGCGACGAGAACGCCGCAATGACGCAGATGGCCGCCGGCGCCGCCGCGCTGGCGCTGCGCCTGTACGGCGAGGGCCGGCTGCACGGCCTGCTGGCGCTGGGCGGCACGATGGGCACCGACCTCGCGCTCGACGTCACCGCCGCGCTGCCGCTGGGCATGCCCAAGTTCGTGGTGTCGACGGTCGCGTATTCGCACCTGATCCCGCCCGAGCGGCTGGCGCCCGACCTGATGATGATCCTGTGGGCCGGCGGGCTCTACGGGCTCAACGAGATCTGCCGCGCCATCTTGTCGCAGGCGGCCGGCGCGGTGCTGGGCGCCTGCCGCGGCGCGCGGCCGCTGGCGGCGGACAAGCCGCTGGTGGCCATCAGTTCGCTGGGCAGCAGTGCGTTGACTTATATGGTTAGCCTGAAGCCGGCGCTGGAGCGCCGCGGCTACGAAGTGGCGGTGTTCCACTGCACCGGCATGGGCGGCCGCGCCATCGAGTCGCTGGCCGCGCAGCGCCGCGTGGCCGCGGTGCTGGACCTGTGCCTGCAGGAAGTGGGCAACGAGGTGCACGGCTCGGTCGTCACCTCGGGCCCCAGCCGGCTGCAGACCGCCGGCGCGCAAGGCATCCCGCAGATCGTGGCGCCCGGCGCGCTCGACATGATCGACCTGCAGACCTGGAAGCCGCTGCGCCCCGAGCACGCCGAGCGGCCCTACCACGCGCACAACCGGCTGATCGCCTCGGTGCTGATGACGCCCGACGAGCGCTGCCGCGCCGCGCAGGTGGTGGGCGACAAGCTGGCGCTCGCCACCGGCCCCACCGCCTTCATCCTGCCCAACGGCGGCATCGAAGGCTGGGACCGCCCGGGCCAGCCGTTGCACGATGCCGCAGGGCTGGCGGCCTTCAACGCCGCGCTGCGCCAAGCCGTGCGGCCGCCGGTCGACTTCATCGAGATCGACGCCCACATCAACGACCCGGCGTTCTGCGACGCGGTGCTGAGCGTCTTCGACCGCTGGGTGGCGCAAGGGCTGATCCCGGCCGGCGCGGAGGCGCGCGCATGACGGGCCCGCTGGTGCTCGTCACCGGCGCCGCCAGCGGCATCGGCGCGGCGGCGGTCGAGCGCTTCGTCGCCGACGGCGCGCGCGTGCTGGCCTTCGACCGCGACGCCATCGCGGCGCGCGACGGCGTCGTCGCGCTGCAAGGCGACGTCACGCAGCAGGCCGACGTCGACCGGCTGATGGCCACGGCGCGCGAGCTCTGCGGCTTGCGCGCCGTCGTCAACGCCGCCGGCGTGGTGGCCGCCGACGACCCCGAGGACGTGACCGACGCCACCTGGGACCGCATGCTGGCCGTCAACCTGAGCGGCACGATGCGCGTGTGCCGCGGCGCGATTCCCGTGCTGCGCACGGTCGGTGGCGGTGCCATCGTGAATGTCGCCTCGGTGGCGGCCTTCAACTCCACGCCTGGCAGCGCCAGCTACGCGCCGGCCAAGGCCGGCGTCGTCGCCTACACGCGCAGCATCGCCTACGCGCACGGGGTGCACGGCATCCGCGCCAACTGCCTGTGCCCGGGCTGGACGCGCACCGCGATGGCCGAGGCCGAGATGCAGCAGGCGGCGGCGCTGGCCGGCACCACGATCGAGCAGGAGTTCGCCGCCATCGCCGCGCGGCTGGCGCTGCGCCGCCTGGCGCAGCCGGCGGAGATGGCAGCCTGCATCCGCTTCCTGGCCGGCGACGAGGCTTCGTTCGTCACCGGCGCGGTGCTGGTGGCCGACGGCGGAGGCCGCATCGCCGCCGGCGCGCGCGGGATCTGATACGACCGCGCCGCGCCGCCGCCGCGGGTTGATTCTGTTGACAACGAAACAATTGATTTCTACGATGGTCCCCCATCCGGAGAAGCCCGACATGACCGCCAAGCCGACCGCCTTCTTCCACGACGAGCGCACCTTCTGGCACGTGCCCGGGGGCTTGCACGCGCTGTTCCTGCCGGTCGGCGGCTGGGTGCAGCCGATGGCCGGCAGCGGCATGGCCGAGTCGCCGGACAGCAAGCGCCGCATCAAGTCGCTGATGGACGTCTCGGGCCTGACCGACCACCTCGCCGTGCGCAGCGCGCCGCTGGCGACCGACGAGGACCTGGCGCGCGTGCACCCGCGCAGCTACCTCGACGAGTTCAAGCGTCTCAGCGACGCCGGCGGCGGCGACCTCGGCGAGGTGGCGCCCTTCGGCCCCGGCAGCTACGAGATCGCGCGGCTGTCGGCCGGCCTCGCGCTGGCCGCGGTGGATGCCGTGTGGCGCGGCGAGTTCGCCAACGCCTTCGCGCTGTCGCGCCCGCCGGGCCACCATTGCCTGCGCGAGCACAGCATGGGCTTTTGCCTGCTGAACAACATCGCCATCGCGATCGAGGCGGCCCGGGCGCGCCACGGCATCGAGCGCATCGCCGTGCTCGACTGGGACGTGCACCACGGCAATGGCACGCAGTCGATCTTCTACGAGCGGCCCGACGTGCTGACGATCTCGCTGCACCAGGAACATTGCTTCCCGCCCGGCTACAGCGGCGCCGAAGACCGCGGCGCCGGCGCCGGGCTCGGCTACAACGTCAACGTGCCGCTGCAGCCCGGCGGCGGCCACGAGAGCTATGTCTACGCCTTCGAGCGCATCGTGCGCCCGGCGATCGACCGCTTCAAGCCGCAGCTGCTGATCGTCGCCAGCGGGCTGGACGCCAACGGCGTCGACCCGCTGGCGCGCATGCAACTGCACCCCGAGAGCTTCCGCTGGATGACCAAGCAGGCCAAGGCGATGGCCGCGCAGCACGCCGGCGGCAAGCTGGTGGTGGTGCACGAGGGCGGCTATTCCGAAGCCTGCGTGCCGTTCTGCGGGCTGGCGGTGATGGAAGAACTGGCGGGCCGGCGCACCGAGGTGACCGACCCGTTCTCCGAGTTCTTCGGCCTGCAGCAGCCGGGCGCGCGCTTCATGGCGCTGCAGCGCGAGCTGATCGACGAGATGGCCGCGCTGCACGGGCTTTGACGCCGGGCCCACCGATGAGCAGCGCCGACGCCATCCTCGACGTTCAGCACATCGCCAAGGCGCTAGGCGGCGACGCCGGGTCGGGCCGCGCCGCCACGTCCATCATCGGCGACCTCGCGTTCGCGGCGCGGCCGGGCGAGTTCATCGCCATCGTCGGCCCTTCGGGCTGCGGCAAGACCACGCTGCTGATGTGCCTGGCCGGGCTGATGCCGGTGGACAGCGGCCGCGTGGTGTTCGAAGCCAAGCCGGTGAGCGGGCCGCCGGCCGGCATCGGCGTGGTGTTCCAGGACTACAGCCGCTCGCTGCTGCCCTGGCGCACCAACGTCGCCAACGTCGTCTTCGGCATGAAGCGGCTTGCCGACCTGTCCGAGCCGCAGAAGGCCGAGCGCGCGCGCGACCTGCTGCAGCACGTGGGGCTCAAAGGCTTCGAGGACTTCTACCCCTGGCAGGTGTCGGGCGGCATGCAGCAGCGCGTGGCGATTGCCCGTGCGCTGGCCGCGCGCTCGCATCTGCTGCTGCTCGACGAGCCGCTGGCCGCCGTCGACGCGCAGACCCGCGCCGAGGTGCAAGACCTGCTGCTGGCGCTGGCCGCCGAGTACCGCCAGACCTGCGTGCTGGTGACGCACGACGTCGACGAGGCGCTGTACCTCGCCGACCGCGTGATCGTGCTGTCGCAGCGGCCGACGCGCGTGCTGCGCGACATCGCGGTCGACCTGCCGGCGCCGCGCGACCAGTTGAGCACCCGCGCCCATCCGCGCTTCCTGGCCTTGCGCGAAGAGGTGCTGCGGCTGATCAAGTCGCTGCCCAAAGCGCATTGAAAACAAGCGCGTTGAAGACCAGCACATTGAAGACCAGCGCACTGACAACCCGTTGAAGGAGACAAGCCCATGACCCCGATCCGCCCGACCCTGGCCGCGCTGTCGCTGGCCGCCCTTGCCGCTGCCGCGCCGGCGCAGGCGCAAGAGAAGGTCAAGTTCGCCTACCTGAAGACGACCACCATGGTGCCGTTCTTCTACGCCGACCAGAAGGGTTACTTCAAGGCCGAAGGCATCGACCTGGAGCTGGTGCCGGTGCAGGGCGGCCCGGCGGCGGCCGCCGCGGTGGCCAGCGGCAGCGCGCAGATCGGCTATGCCGCGCCCACGCCCATCATCATCGCGCGCGACCAGAACCAGCCCTACCGCTTCATCATCGGGCTGCAGTGGGAGCGCACGCCCGACACGCTGTGGGGCCCGCTGCTCGCCAGCGAGCGCTCGGGCATCAAGAGCTTCAAGGACGTGGCCGGCAAGACCATCCTCGCCGGCCCGCCCGGCGGCCTGTGCGAGCTGGCCTGGCGCGACTGGCTGGCCAAGAACAACGTCGCCTGGAGTTCGGTGAAGGTGCTGACCAATCCCTTCCCGCAGCACCAGGCGGCGCTGGAGGTCGGCAACGCCGACGCGTCGTGCACGCCCGAGCCCTTCTTCAGCAGCATCAAGGCGTCCAAGGTCAAGCCGGTGGTGCTGGGCATGGGCTACCTGGCCGAGGAGAAGCGGCGCTACCTGATCGACGGCGTGTTCGCCACCGACGCCTGGATCGCCACCAACGGCAAGACCATCGGCGCGATCAAGCGCGCGGTCGCGCGCGCGGTCAAGGACCTGAACACCGACAAGCCGCTGGTGCGCAAGATCCTGATCGACGAGTTCAAGCTGCCGGCGTCGGTGGCCGACACGATGCGGTCCGACTACGACCCCGAGCTGCGCATGGACGTGGCCGACATCGTGCCGGTGGTCGAGGCGCTCAAGCGCCACGGCATGATCAAGCCCGGCCTCAAGGCCACCGACGTGGTGGCCGAGGCGAAGTAGGCGCCGCCGCGACGGTCAGCACCGCCACCCTCGCCACCATCGCCACCACCACCACCGCCGCCGCCGGGCGCCCGCCGTGCACCGTTTTCGCGCCGTGATCTCGATCGGCGGCCTGCTGCTGCTGTGGCAGTGCCTCGTCTGGACGCAATGGGTCAACCCCGAGTACTTCCCTGGCCCGGGGCCCACGCTGCAGGCCTTGTGGGCGGGGCTGGTCGGCGGCGAGCTGCTGCGTGCGCTGGGGCAGACGCTGGCGCGCGCGCTGCTGGGCCTGCTGGGCGCCACGCTGCTGGGCATTGCGGTGGCGCTGCTGACGGCGCGCTACAAGCTGCTGAAGCGCGCGCTCGACCCGGTGGCCGAGTTCTTCCGCCCGCTGCCGCCGGCGGCGCTGGTGCCGATGGCGATCTTCTTCCTCGGCCTGGGCCCGCTGCTGTTCGCTTTCATCCTGCTGTTCGCCTGCGTCTGGCCGGTCTACCTGAACGCCGGCGCCGCGCTGGCCGCGGTGTCCACGGTGCAGCTGCGCACCGCTTCGTCTTTCGGTTATGCCGGCTGGGACCGCGTGCTGAAGGTGCAGCTGCCGGCGGCGCTGCCCGAGATCTTCATCGGCGTGCGCATCGCCGCCGGCGTCGCGCTGATCGCCGCCGTGGTCACCGAGATGCTGGCCGGCCGCGACGGGCTGGGCTACCAGCTCAACGAATCGGCGATGACGCTGCGCATCCCCGAGATGTTCGCCGCGCTGCTGCTGGCGATGGGCAGCGGCCTGGCGCTCAATGCGCTGGTGCGCGCCGTCCGCGGCCGCGTCGTGCGCTGGCACGTGGTCATGACGCAGAGCAACCGCGCATGACGGCGGGCATGGCGTCGCCGACCGTGCTGCTGCGCCGCGCCGGCCCGGCGCTGGTGCTGCTGGCCGCGGTGCTGCTGGGCTGGGAGCTGACGGCGCGCGCCCTCGGCAACCCCAACGTGCCGACCTTCGGCGCCGTGCTGCGCGCGCTGGCCGGCAACGCCGCCGTCATCGGGCCGGCGCTGCTGCAGACGCTGCGCCGCGTGCTCATCGCGCTGGCGCTGGCCATCGTCACGATGGTGCCGCTGGGCATCCTGATCGGCCGCATCCGCTGGCTGGGCGACCTGGCCGACCCCGTGATCGACCTGCTGCGCCCGCTGCCGCCGCCGGCCATCGTGCCGCTGGTGATGCTGTTCGCCGGCACCGGCGACGCGGCCAAGATCACGGTCATCGTCTACACCGCGGCGTTCCCGATCCTCATCCACGCGATCGACGGCATCCGCGGCACGCACCCGCTGCTGCACACGGTGTCGCGCTCGCTGCGGTTGTCGCGGCGCGAGGCGCTGTGGCACGTCGACCTGCCGGCCACGCTGCCGGTGGTGATGACCGGCATCCGGCTGGCGGTGGCCGCGGCGCTGCTGGTGGCGGTGACGGCCGAGATGCTGCTGTCGTCCGACGGCATCGGCGTCTACCTGCTGCGCAGCCAGGAGACCTTCCGCATCGCCGACGGGCTGGCCGGCATCGTCGCCATCGCGGCCGTCGGCTGGGCCGTCAATGCGGCCTTCCTGCAGCTCGACCGCCGGCTGCTGCACTGGCACTACGCGACCACCGCCGAATGACGATGACGACCAACACGCAGAACCGGCCCGACATCATCTACATCGTCGCCGACGACCTCGGGTCCGCTGATTTGGGATGTTACGGCGGCGACCCTGCGGTCTCGCCGGCCATCGACCGCCTGGCCGCCGAAGGGCTGCGCTTCACGACGGCCTATGCCAACTCGCCGGTGTGCTCGCCGACGCGCTTCGCGCTGATCACCGGGCGCTGGCAGTACCGGCTGCGCGGCGCGGCGGAAGAACCGCTGGGCCGGCGCAGCGATACGCTGGGCCTGCCGCCCGAGCACCCCACGCTGCCTTCGCTGCTGCGCGACGCCGGCTACGCCACCGCGCTGGCCGGCAAGTGGCACCTCGGCTACGCGCCGGCCTTCGGCCCGCTGAAGAGCGGCTACCAGGAGTTCTTCGGGCCGATGGGCGGCGCGGTGGACTACTTCTCCTACCTCAACTTCGGCGGCCAGCGCGACCTGTGGGACGGCGCCGCGCCGAGCGCCGCCGAGGGCTACCTGACCGACCTGGTCAGCGAGCGCGCCGCCGCGTTCGTCGCGCGCGACCGCGGCGCGCAGCCCTACTTCCTCAGCGTGCACTACACGGCGCCGCACTGGCCCTGGGAAGACCGCGAAGGCGGCCGGCGCGAATCGCAGCGCATCGGCGCGGACATCGGCCACCTGGACGGCGGCTCGATCGAGGTCTACCGCCGCATGATCCGGCAGATGGACGAAGGCATCGCGCGCATCCTGGCGGCCATTCCGGCGCCGCGCCGCGCCGACACGCTGGTCGTCTTCACCAGCGACAACGGCGGCGAGCGCTTCTCGAACAACTGGCCCTACGTCGGCGGCAAGATGGACCTCACGGAAGGCGGCATCCGCGTGCCGCTGGTGATGCGCTGGCCGCGGCGCATCGCGGCCGGGCGCAGCAGCGCGCTGCCGACCATCACGATGGACGGCGCCGCCACGCTGCTGCAGGCCGCCGGCGTGGCGCCGCACCCCGACCATCCGCTGGATGGCTTGAGCCTGTTGCCGCTGTTCGACGACGCGGCCTGGGCGGCGCCGCCGCGGCGGCTGTACTGGCGCATGAAGCACCGCCTGCAGGCGGCCTGCCTGGACCACCCGTGGAAGTATTTGCGCATCGACGGCCACGAGTACCTGTTCGACCTTTCGGCCGACCAGCGCGAGCGCGCCAACCAGGCCAGGCGCCAGCCCGCGCGGCTGGCCGCGCTGCGCGAGCAATGGAACGCCTGGGCGCGCACGATGCCCGGCATTCCCGACGATGCCGACGTCTACCTGATCTGGGGCGAGGACGACATGCCGCGCCCCACGCATTGAGGAGCCGCACGATGGCGACCGCGCCGCACGAGCCCCACCAATGGACCGTTGGCGAAACGCTGGCCGAACTGGCCGCGCGCCGCATCAGCGCCGAAGAGTTGCTCGACCACCACCTCGCGCGCCGCGCGGCGCTGGACGGCGCCATCAACGCCGTGGTGGCGACCGATGTCGGCGGTGCCCGCCGCGCGGCGCGCGACATCGACGCGCGCCGCGCCGCCGGCGCTGCGCTGCCGCCGCTGGCCGGCGTGACGATGACGATCAAGGATTCTTTCGAGGTCGTCGGCATGCCCGCGACCTGCGGCATCCCCGAGCTGGCGCAGCACCGCCCCACGCGCGACGCCGATGCGGTGGCGCGGCTGCGCGCCGCCGGCGCGGTGATCTACGGCAAGACCAACTGCCCGCTGGGCGTGTCGGACCACCAGAGCTACAACCCCATCTACGGCATCACGCGCAACCCGTGGGACGCGGCACGCACGCCGGGCGGTTCGTCGGGCGGCTCGGCGGCGGCGCTGGCCGCCGGCTTCAGCGCGCTGGAGCTGGGCAGCGACATCGGCGGCTCGATCCGCCTGCCCAGCCACTTCTGCGGCGTCTACGGGCACAAGCCGAGCTGGGGGCTGGTGTCGGGCCGCGGCCACATCCCGCCGCCGCCGGGCGTGGTGGCGCCGCCGGCGCCGCTGGCGGTAATCGGCCCGCTGGCGCGCGCGGCCGCCGACCTGGAACTGGCGCTGCCGCTGCTGGCCGGCGCCGCCGACGACGAGGCGCCGGCCTGGGCGCTGCAGTTGCCGCCGCCGCGCCACGAGCGCTTGCGCGACTTCCGCGTCGCGCTGTGGCTCGACGCCTACCCGGTGGACAGCGCCTACGCCGCGGCCATCGAGCGCTTCGCGCAAGCGCTGGCCGCCGAAGGCGTGGCCGTGCAGCGCCTCGGCCAGGGGCCGGTGGACCCGGCGGCCTCGCACGACACCTACCTCGACTTGCTGTTCGGCGTGATCGGATCGGGCGCGCCGGAAGCCGAGCTTGCCGCCTACCGGGCCGCGGCCGCCGGCGCGCCGCCGGACAGCGCGGCCGCGCGGCTGGCGCGCGCCACCGCGCAGCCGCTGCGCCAGTGGGTGCTGCAGGCCGCGCGGCAGGCGGCGCTGCGCCGGCAATGGGCTGCCTTCTTCGAGTCGTGCGACGTGCTGCTGTGCCCGGTGGCGATGACGCAGGCCTTCGCGCACCAGACCGACGACGGCCACGGCCCGGTGCCGCAGCTCGCGCGCACGCTGCCCGTCGACGGCGCCGCGCGGCCCTACCTCGACAACCTGATGTGGCCGGGCCTCGTCACCGTGGCGCACCTGCCCAGCACCGCGCGGCCGCTGAACGAACGGGTCGGCGGCCTGCCGGCCGGCGTGCAGATCGTCGGCCCCTACCTGCACGACCGCACGGCGCTGCGCTTCGCGGCGCTGTGCGACCAGGCCTTCGGCCGGCTGCCGCCGCCGCCGCTGGCCTGATTCGTTGATTCTGTTGACAACGAAACAATGTCTTCCTACGATCGTCGCGATCCGCCATCCCCACCGAAGGAGCCCGCCATGGCCGCATCCACCGTCACTCCCGCCGCTTCAGGCGGCGCGCTGCGCCGGCGCACCGTGCTGGCGGCCGGCGCGGCCGGCGCCGCCGGTGCGGCGAGCCTGGGCCTGCCGGCGCTGGCGCAGTCGGGCAACACCATCCGCATCGGCTACATCACCGCGCTGTCGGGCGTGCGCGCCAACTTCGGCGAGGCCGACAACTGGACGCTCGACAAGTTCAAGGCCGCCGTCAAGGGCGGCGTGAAGATCGGCGCCAAGACCTACAACATCGAGGTGGTGGCCAAGGACAACCAGTCCGACCCCAACCGCTCGCAGGTGGTCTCCAACGAGGCGGTGCTGCGCGACAAGGTCGACCTCGTGCTGGTGCAGGACGGCGACGCCGCCGGCCCCGCCGGCCAGCTGTGCGACGTCAACGGCATCCCGATGCTGTCGACCATGATGCCGTGGCAGGCCTTCACCTTCGGCCGCGGCTCCACGCCGGAAAAGGGCTTCCCGTTCTCGTTCCACTTCTTCTGGGGCGCCGACGACGTGCTGAAGAACTTCTTCGCGATGTGGAACGCGGTGAAGACCAACAAGACCGTGGGCACCTTCTACGTCGACAACCCGCCCGGCCAGGCCTTCGCCGACGCCAAGACCGGCCTGCCCGCCGGCGCCAAGCAGTTCGGCTACAAGGAGATCAACACCGGCTTCTTCAAGATCTCCACCGACGACTTCTCCAACCAGGTGCAGGCCTTCAAGTCGGGCAACGCGCAAATCGTCTCCGGCTTCGCCTTCGCCAACCACTTCGCCACCTTCTGGAAGCAGGCGCAGCAGGCCGGGCTGAAGCCCGAGGTGGTGACCATGGCCGCGGCCTTTTTGTTCCCCAGCGCGCTGCAGTCGCTGGGCGACGGCGGCGACGGCATGTCCACCGAGATCTGGTGGACGCCGGCGTTCCCGTACAAGTCGTCGATCACCGGGCAGACGGCGCGCGAGCTGGCGGCCGACTGGGAGAAGTCCACCGGCAAGCAGTGGACGCAACCCATCGGTTATGGCCACGCGCTGTGGGAAACGGCGCTGGCGGCGCTGAAGGGCGCGGCCGACCCCAAGGACCGCAAGGCGGTGCGCGACGCGATCGCGAAGATGAAGCTCGATTCCGTCGTCGGCCCGATCAACTTCAAGGACAGCCCGATCAAGAGCATCGCCGTCACCCAGATGGTGGGCGGCCAGTGGCGCAAGGCCAAGGCCGGCAGCAAGTTCCCGTTCGAGCTGCTGATCACGCAAAACGCCACGGCGCCCAACATCCCGGTGGAGTCCAGCCTGAAGCTGCTGTCGGCGCTGCGCTGACGGCCGGCCGCCGCCGCAAAGAGGCCCCGGGCCATGCTGGAGGTGTCGGGCCTGTGCAAGCGCTACGGCGAGATCGTCGTCGCCGACGGCATCACGTTCTCGCTGCAGCGCGGCCAGTGCATGGGCGTGGTCGGGCCCAACGGCGCGGGCAAGAGCTCGCTGTTCAACCTGATCACCGGCGTCGCCGCGGCGGATGCCGGCCACGTCCGGCTGGACGGCGTCGACCTCGCCGGCAAGCGCGCCCACCAGCGCGCGCGCCTGGGCGTGGCGCGGGCCTTCCAGATCCCGCAGCCGTTTCCCAAGCTGACGGTGTTCCAGAACGTGCTGGCCGCGGCCACCTTCGGCGCCGGCCTCGACGGTGCGCGCGCCGCGGCGCAGGCGCAAGCCGCGCTGGAGCGCTGCGGCCTCGCCGGCCGCGCTGCCGAGCCGGCGGGCCGGCTGCCGCTGCTCGACCGCAAGCGGCTGGAGCTGGCCAAGGCCATCGCCACCGCGCCCAAGCTGCTGCTGCTGGACGAGGTGGCCGGCGGCCTGACCGAGCCCGAGGTGGCGCTGCTGGCGGCGCTGGTGGCCGAGCTGAAAGCGCAGTACGCGGTGATGTGGATCGAGCACATCCCGCAGGCGCTGCACGCGGTGGCCGACCGCATCCTGGTGCTGCACTTCGGCCGCAAGCTGCTGGAAGCGCCGCCCGCCGAGGCGATGGCCAGCCGCGAGGTGCGCGAGATCTACATGGGCTTGGCCGCGGAAAGCGCCGAAGACGCCGATGCCGCTGCTTGAGGTCGATGCGCTGCAGGTCTGGTACGGCGACCTGCAGGCGCTGTACGGCGTCTCGCTGGCGCTCGACGAAGGCGGCGTGCTGGCGCTGATCGGCGCCAACGGCGCCGGCAAGTCCACGCTGCTGGCGGCGCTGTGCGGGCTGCTGGAAGGCCGCGCCGCCGGCGCCGTGCGCTTCGACGGGCGCGCCGCGCTGGGCCGCCCGGCCGAGGCGCTGGCGCGCGAAGGCATCGCGCTGGTGCCCGAGGGGCGCATGCTGTTCCCGTCGCTCAGCGTCGAGGAAAACCTGCTGATGGGCACGCTGACGCGGCGCCGCGGGCCGTGGACGCTGGCGCGCGTGTACCAGCTGTTCCCCATCCTCGAACAGTTCCGCGGCCGGCCGGCCACCGCGCTGTCGGGCGGCCAGCAGCAGATGGTGGCGGTGGCGCGCGCGCTGCTGTCCAACCCGCGGCTGCTGCTGTGCGACGAGATCTCGCTGGGCCTGGCGCCGCTGGTGGTGGAGCAGATCTACGCGGCGCTCGCCAGCATCCGCGCCGAAGGCTCGGGCCTGGCCATCGTGCTGGTCGAGCAGGACGTGCAGCGCGCCTGCGGCGTGGCCGACGCGGTGTGCTGCCTGCTGAAGGGCCGCGCCACGCTGCAGGGCCGCGCCGACGACTTCGACCATGCGCAGATCGCACGCGCTTACTTTGGACATTAGCTCGTGGACTGGCTGCAGACCATCGTCAACGGCCTGATGCTGGGCGGCCTGTACGGCTTGTTCGGCCTCGGGCTGGCGTTGGTGTTCGGCGTCATGCGCGTGGTCAACCTCGCGCATGGCGAGTTCATCGTGCTGGCGGCCTACGGCGGCACCACGCTGGCGGCGCTGCTGCCCGGCGTCTCGCCGCTGTGGTGGGTGCTGCCGGTGGCGGTGGCGGCGTTCGGCGTGGGCTACGCGCTGCAGGCCTTGCTGGTCAACCGCGCGGTGCGCAGCGGCGACCCGCTGACGCCGCTGATGCTGACCTTCGGCCTGGCCGTGGTGCTGCGCAACCTGATGGTGGAGGTGTTCGGCACCAACCCGCAGGCGCTGGACGGCGGCGCCTTCACGCGCGCCGGCTTCGACCTGTGGGGCCTGCGCATCGCGCTGTTCCCGCTGGCCGTGCTGGCGCTGGCGGCGGCGATGTTCTTCGCGCTGCAGTGGCTGCTGTCGCGCACCGAGTGGGGCCGCATCGTGCGCGCCACGTCCGACAACTTCCGCATCGTGCGGCTGATGGGCGTGCAGCCGAACCACGTCTACAACACCGTGATGGGGCTGGCGCTGGCCTTCGCCGCGGTGGCCGGCATGCTGCTGGCGCTGCGCACCTCGTTCACGCCGTACTCGGGCGTCGAGCGGCTGCTGGTCGCCTTCGAGGTGGTGATCCTCGGCGGGTTGGGCTCGTTCTGGGGCGCCTTCGCCGGCGGCATGGCGCTGGGCGTGGCGCAGTTGCTGGGGCAGAAGTTCGATTCCAACGCCGGCTCGCTGTACTCGCACCTGCTGTTCTTCGTCGTGCTGATCGTGTGGCCCACCGGGCTGGCCAGGCGCGGGCGATGAGGCATTGGCCGCTCGTCGCCCTCGTCGTCTGCGCCGCGCTGGCGGCGGCGGCGCCGGCGCTGCTGGATGCCGGCTGGCTGCGCCTGGCCAGCGAGGTGCTGCTGATGCTGGCGATGGCGCAGATGTGGAACCTGCTGGCCGGCTACACCGGGCTGGTGTCGCTGGGCCACCAGGCCTTCATCGGCATCGGCGCGTACTTTCTGTTCTACGTGTCCGACCGCTTCGACCTCCATCCCTTCGCGCTGGTGCCGCTGGCCGGTGTTGCCGGCGCGGCGGTGGCGGCCCTGATCGCGCCGCTGCTGTTCCGGCTGCGCGACGCCTACTTCTCGGTGGGCATCTGGGTGTTCGCCGAGATCGTCTACGTGCTGGCGACCAAGACGCGCGAACTCGGCGCCACCAGCGGCGTGCCGCTGAAGTCGATCCGGCTCGTCGACGTCGAGCACTTCGCGCGCAACAGCTTCTGGATCTCGGCCGCCGTCGCGCTGGCCGCGGTGGCCGGCGTGCGGCGGCTGATGCGCTCGCGCCTGGGCCTGGGGCTGATGGCGGTGCGCGACAACGAGCTGGCCGCCACCAGCATCGGCGTCGACGTCTGGCGCAACCGGCTGGCGGCCTTCGTGATCTCGGCCTTCGGCTGCGCGGTGGCCGGCGCAACGCAGTTCATGGGCACGATGTTCGTCAGCCCGGAAGCGGCTTTCGACGTCAACTGGGTGGTCGCGATGATGTTCATCGTGGTCATCGGCGGCATCGGCACGCTGGCCGGGCCCATCATCGGCACCGTGCTGTACTTCGCGCTGCGCGAGGGCTTCGCCGCCTGGGCCGGCGTCTCGGGCAGCTGGTACCTGGTGGCGATGGGACTGGTGGCCATCGCCGTGATGCGCTTCGCGCCGCGCGGCCTGTGGGGCTGGGTGCTGGAGCGCCGCAACGCAAGAGGAGATCGATCGTGATGAGACTCGACGAATACGCCGCCCACGACGGCCTGGGCCTGGCGGCGCTGGTGCGCCGCGGCGAGGTGTCGGCGGCCGAGCTGGCGACGCTGGCGCAAGCGGCCATCGACGCGCTGAACCCGCGAATCAACGCGGTGATCGGCCGCGTCGCGGCGCAGCCGCCGGCCGGCGACGCCGGCGCGCCGTTCCACGGCGTGCCCTTCCTGATCAAGGACCTCGTGCTGCACGCGCAAGGCGTGCCCTGCGACATGGGCAGCCGCCTGGCGGCCGGCGCCTTCACCGCGCCGCACGACACCGAGCTGATGGCGCGCTTTCGCGCCGCCGGGCTGGTGACGCTGGGCCGCACCAACACGCCCGAGATGGGCTTCAACGCCACCACCGAGCCGCTGCTGTACGGCGCCACGCGCAACCCCTGGGACCCGTCGCGCAGCGCCGGCGGCTCCAGCGGCGGCTCGGCGGCCGCGGTGGCCGCCGGCATCGTGCCGCTGGCGCACGCCAACGACGGCGGCGGCTCGATCCGCGTGCCGGCGGCGCAATGCGGGCTGGTCGGCCTGAAACCCACGCGCGGCCGCACGCCGGTGGGCCCCGAGAGCGGCATGCCGCTGCACGACATGGGCATCGAGCACGCGGTGACGCGCACGTTGCGCGACTGCGCCGCGCTGCTGGACGCGGTGGAAGGCCCGGCCAGCGGCGACCGCTTCGCCATCGCGCGGCCGGCGCGGCCTTATGCCGAGGAAGTGCGCCGCGCGCCGCCGCGCCGGCTGCGCATCGCCTTCCATGCCGACGGCGGCGCGCACGCGGTGGTCGACCCGCAGTGCCGCGCCGCGGTGGAGGCGGTGGCGCGGCAGTGCGAAGCGCTGGGCCACCACGTCGAGGCGGCCAGGCCCGCCTACGACGAGGCGATGTTCGACCGCGTCAACCTGACCTACTGGAGCTCGTTCCTGGCCGGCGCCGTGTTCGGGCTGGCGGCGATGCTGGGCCGCCAGCCGTCGCCCGAGAACCTGGAGGCCTGCACCTGGGCCTCGGTGCAGCACGGCCTGAGCCTGCGTGCCGTCGATCTGGAAGAAGCCGACGTGCTGGCCAACATCGTCTGCCGCTCGGTGGCCGCCTTCTTCGATCGTTATGACGTGCTGCTGACGCCGGTGACCGCGGCGCCGCCGATCGCGCTGGGCGTGATGGACTGCAACCGCAGCGGCCTGGATGCCGCCGGCTGGCTGCACGAGGTGTTCCGCCACGTGCCGTTCACCGCGCTGTACAACCTGACCGGGCAGCCGGCCATGAGCCTGCCGCTGGCGACCAGCGCCGAGGGCCTGCCGCTGGGCATGCAGCTCGTCGGCCGCTGGGGCGACGAGGCCACGCTGTTCAACCTGGGCGGCCAGCTCGAACAGGTCATGCCCTGGGCGGCGCGCCGCCCGGCGATCCACGTGGCCACGCTTTGAATAACTTATGAAACAAACGGACTTCCGCCGGCTCGGCCTGCAGGCCGCGATCGTCGACCTCGACGGCACCATGGTCGACACCGTCGGCGACTTCGAGGTGGCGCTGGCGCGCACGCTGGCCGACCTGGGCCGGCCGCCGGTGGCGCGCGACTTCATCGCCGCGACGGTGGGCAAGGGCTCGGAGCACCTGATCCGCCGCACGCTGCAGCAGGCCGGCGCGCCGGCCGCGGACTACGAGCGCGCCTGGGAGCGCTACCAGCACCACTACCGGCAGATCAACGGCCTGCACTCGGCGCTGTTCGCCGGCGTCGCCGAAGGGCTGCAGCGCTTGCGCGCGCGCGGCCTGCGCCTGGCCTGCCTGACCAACAAGCCGACGGCCTTCGCGCGCCCGCTGCTGGCCGCCAAGGGCGTGGCCGGCTACTTCGACCAGGTGTTCGGCGGCGACGCCTTCGCGCGCCAGAAGCCCGACCCGTTGCCGCTGCTGGAGACCTGCAAGGCGCTGGGCAGCACGCCGGCGACGACGCTGATGGTCGGCGACAGCAGCAACGACGCCGCGGCCGCGCGCGCCGCCGGCTGCCCGGTGGTGCTGGTGAGCTACGGCTACAACCACGGCGAGCCGGTGGTCGGCGTCGGCGCCGACGCGGTGATCGACCGGCTCGACGAGTTGGACCGGCTGCTGTAGCGGCGGCGGCCGCGCCGGCCGCGGCGCCGCAGCGCCGCCCTCCGCCGGCCAAGGCAGCTTTGCTAGACTGCGCCCCCATGTTCGCGCTTGCCGCCATCGCCACGCCAACGCCGGCCGGGTCCCAGGACCGGGGAGCCTGGCCCTGGCGCCGCTCGCCCCGCGCTGCCTGACCCCTGACATCTTCGTCGGGGTCGCCCGCCTGAAGCCGGGCCCTCGCTGAGCGGGGCCCGCGCTGACCAAAGCATCCGTCTCCAGGGCCGAGCCATGATCACCGAACTCGAATTCAAGAGCCTTGCCGCGCAAGGCTACAACCGCATCCCCCTCATCGCCGAGGCGTTCGCCGACCTCGAAACGCCGCTGTCGCTGTACCTCAAGTTGGCCGGCGGCCAGCGCCACAGCTTTTTGCTGGAATCGGTGGTCGGCGGCGAGCGCTTCGGGCGCTACAGCTTCATCGGCCTGCCGGCCAAGACGCTGCTGCGCGCCAGCGGCTTCAAGACCGAGGTCGTGACCGACGGCCGCGTGGCCGAGTCGCACGAGGGCAACCCGCTGGACTTCATCGCCGCCTACCGGCAGCGCTTCAAAGTGGCGCTGCCGCCGGGGCTGCCGCGCTTTTGCGGCGGCCTGGCGGGCTACTTCGGCTACGACGCCGTGCGCTACATGGAGCCGCGCCTGGCCGCCACCTGGAAGAGCGGCGGCATCGCCACGCCCGACGTGCTGCTGCTGCAGACCGAGGAAGTGGCGGTGATCGACAACCTGTCGGGGCGGCTGTACCTCATCGTCTGGGCCGACCCGGCGCAGCCCGAGGCCTACTTCAGCGGCAAGCGCCGGCTGTCGGAGCTGGCCGACAAGCTGCGCTACAGCGTGACCGCGCCGCCGGTCAAGCGCGGGCCTTCGTACGCGGTGGAGCGCGAGTTCGAGCAGGCCGACTACCTGGCCGCCGTCGGGCGCGCCAAGGAGTACATCGCCGCCGGCGACATGATGCAGGTGCAGATCGGCCAACGTTTGAAGAAACGCTACACCGAAAGCCCGCTGAGCCTGTACCGCGCGCTGCGCTCGCTGAACCCGTCGCCGTACATGTACTACTACGACCTCGGCGACTTCCACATCGTCGGCGCCAGCCCGGAGATCCTGGTGCGCCAGGAGCACACGCCAGAGGGCGACAAGATCACCATCCGCCCGCTGGCCGGCACGCGCCCGCGCGGCGCCACGCCCGAGCGCGACAAGGCGCTGGAAGAAGAGCTGAAGTCCGACCCCAAGGAGCGCGCCGAGCACCTGATGCTGATCGACCTGGCGCGCAACGACATCGGCCGCATCGCCAAGACCGGCACCGTCAAGGTGACCGAGGCCTTCGCGATCGAGCGCTACTCGCACGTGATGCACATCGTCAGCAACGTCGAAGGGCTGCTGCTCGACGGCATCGGCAGCCTCGACGTGCTGAAGGCCACCTTCCCGGCCGGCACGCTGACCGGCGCGCCCAAGATTCGCGCGATGGAGATCATCGACGAGCTGGAGCCCGTCAAGCGCGGCATCTACGGCGGCGCCTGCGGCTACTTGAGCTTTGCCGGCGACATGGACGTGGCGATTTCCATCCGCACCGGCATCGTCAAGGACAACACGCTGTACGTGCAAGCCGCCGCCGGCGTGGTGGCCGACTCGGTGCCCGAAATGGAGTGGAAGGAAACCGAGGCCAAGGCACGCGCGCTGATCCGCGCGGCGGAGTTGGTGGAAGAGGGGTTCTGATCAGCGCATTGTGCTGAGCGCAGGCGGGCTAACGCTCAAGATCGGCGCGCAGCGTCTCGAACACCGCTTCCTCGGGCAATGCGCATCCCGCCGCGGCCATCGCCGGGGCCAGCGCCGCATCCCAGGCGGCGGCGACCGGCTCGCCTTGCAGCGTGGCGCGCTCGCGCGCCGGGTCGGCCAGCGCGGCGCGGTAGTCGTCGCTGCCAAAGCGCCACGCGGCGGCACCGAGCTGGCGCATCAACTGGTTGCCGATCGCAATGCCGGGCCAGTCGAAGTCCCCGTGGTAGCGCAGGTGGGCGCCGGCGGCGCGCAACTGCTGCAGCAAGCTGCGCTGCGCGGCCGCCGGCATGCCGTCGGTGCAGACCAGCGGTGCACAGCGCGCCCCGCAAGCATCGGCGGCCAGCGCCAGCAGGTTGGGGTTCTCGCAGACGAAGACCTCGCGGCCGGCCACCGCCCAGGCCGGCGGCCGGCGCAGCAGCCGGCGCAGCGACCAGTACTGCGGCTCGCCCGTCGACGCGGCCGCGCCGGGCCATGGCAGGTTCAGCGTCAGCGCCGGGCGCGCCAGTTCGTTGACTCCCACGCCCTGGCGCGCCCACAGGCTGCGCGTGCTTTCGATGTCGGCATCGTCGTCGGCCGCGGCCTGCCGGCGCAGCGCCGCCAGCACCAGCGTGGCCACCGGCCGGCCGTCGTCCAGCGCATGCGCATCGCCCAGGCATTGCGCGGCAAGCCGGGCGCGCGGCGCGCCGCCCGCGGGCAGCGCCAGCAGCACGATGGCGGTGTGTTCACATAACGCGGCAGCAAGGCTGATATCGCCGCCGGCCAGCCGCTTCAGCAGGCCCAGGGCGCGCGGCTCGGCCAGCAGCGAGCGCAGCGCGGCGTGCGGCGCGGCCTGCGCCAGCGCGGCCCAGGCGGCGGCCGCGGCCTCGCGCTCGTGGCGGGTGGCGATCGGGCCGTCCAGCGCCTCCAGCGCCTGGCGCAGACCGGCCGCCAGCCCGGCCGCGCGCAGCCGCTCGTCGATCGCCGCGAGGTCGATCTGCATCGAGGCGCTGCGCCGCGGCGCGCGGCCGCTCAAGCTTTGCAAGCGCTCGGCTTCGTGCGCGGCCAGCCCGGCCAGGCGAACCAGGCCCGGGCCGCTGCCGGGGGCGCTGCCCGGTTCGGCCTGCGCATACAGCCGGCGCAGCCGCTGGCGCAGCGGCGCCAGCTCGGCGCCGCCCAGCAGCGCGCGCAGGCGCTCTTGAGTCGACCCGGCGTCGCCGGGCGACTCAATTCCCCCCGGGGGACGGGCCGGGCCATCGGCCCGGTCCTGGGGGCGTTGTTCAGGCGTGGTCATCGCGGTCGGCCGCCGGCGGCCAGCGCGGGCCGGGCTCGGCGTCGGGCCGGCGTGCGATGCCGTCCCAGAACCAGCGCGAGACGTGCACCGCGTCGATGCCCTCGCGGCGCTGCAGCTGGCAGATGGCGACGCCGGGCAGCGCGGCGTAGCAGCCCCATTCGCGTTCGCTGGTGATCACGAAGTCGAGGTCGAACTTGCGGACGAGGTCCATGCAATGCGCGCGTGCCGCGTCGTCGATGCCGGCAAAGGCTTCGTCGAGCAGGATCAGCCGCGGCGCCTGCGGGCTGGCGCCGTAGAAGGTGGCGACGGCGGCGAACAGCGGCACCGTCAGGCCGAGCGCACGCTCGCCGCTGGACGCCGGGCCCGACAGCCGGCGCCACTGCCCGTCCTGCCAGCGTTCGACGCGGAACTGGTGCCAGGCGCGGTAGTCCAGCGCGCGCGTCAACTGCTCGAGCAGCGAGCCGGCGTCGGCGCGGCCGCGCTCGTCGGCAATGCACTGCTGCAGCAGGGCGCCGAAGGCGCGCCGCTCGTCGCCGCTCCACAGCCCGGCGTGGGTCTGCAACAGCCGCTCGCGCGCCGCGTGCAGCCCGGCCGGCGCGCCCTGGCCTTCGGGCAGCGGCAGCCACAGCAGCCGGAAGCGCACGCCGGTCGACGTGGGGTGGCGGTGCAGCTCGGCGTTGATGTCGGCCACGCGTTGCGCGGCGCCGCGCATCAGCGCCTGCACCTGGGTCGCGATCTCGGCCTGCAGGTGGTTTTCCAGCACCGTCTGTTCCTGCGCCGACAGCAGCGTCTGCTGCGCCGTCACCTCGGCCTGCAACAGCGCGGCCAGCTCGTCGGGGCGGCGCGCCTTGTGCTGCCATTGCAGGTGGACGACGAAGCCGAAGTCGTTGGGCTGCGCGCTGGCCTGCGCGGCCAGTGCCGACAGCGCGCGCTGCAGCTCCTGCAGGTCTTGCGACACCTGGTCCTGGCTGCGCTTCCAGGCCTCGTCGCCATCGTTCAGGCTGGACAGGCTCTGCTCGACGCGGCGCGCCAGCGTCAGCGCGGCGTCGGTGCTCCAGGCGGGCGCGGCGTCGGGCAACTCGGCGGCCAGCGGCTGGCCGGCCAGGCCCGAAGCCAGCAGCCCGGTGGCGGCGAAGCGGCGCAAGCCTTGCGCCTGCTGCGCGCGCTGCTCGGCGGCGGCGGCCAGGCGCTGCTCGGCGCCGGCGGCCTGCTGCTCGGCGATGGCGCGGGCCTCGGTGGCGATGCGCAAGGCCTCGCCGCGAGTCTTCTCGCTCGCTTGCAGCCGGTCGACCAGGGCCTTGGCGCGGTCGAGCAGGCGCTTCAGTTCGGCGACGCCCTGGCCCATCGCCGCTTCCAGCGCCGACAGCCGCGTGCGCGCCTGCTCGGCAAGCTGCGCGCGCTCGGCCTGCCAGCGCGCGGCGCGCTGCAGCGCGGCTTGCGATTCGTCGGCGCGCGCGTGCTGCTGCGCCTGCAGCGGCAGCGCGCGGCATTGCTCGCGCACCGCGGCCTCCAGCGCGTGCAGGGCGTCGACGCAGCGGTGCAGGCCGTGCTCGACCTCGTCCAGCGCCGTGGCGTCGGCCGGCAGCCGCAGGTCGGCGGCTTCGGCCTGCAGCCGCGCCAGCGCGGCGTCGGCCAGCGCCTCGGCGCTGCGGCAGCGGGCCTCGGCCTCGGCTTCGCGCTGACGGGCCTGGGTCGATGCGCGCGCAGCGGCCGCCGCGGCTTCGTGCGCGCGCAGCAGGGCCTGCTCGGCCGGCGCTTCGTCCCATTCGCGCTGCGCACGTGCGGCGCGGGCCTGCAGCACGGCGGCGTCCTGCACGATGACGTTCAGCTCAAGCGTTAGCTCCTGCAGCCGGCCCTCGATCTGCGCCAGGCGCTGTTGCCGCGCAGCCTGGCGCGCGGCGTCGCCGATGTGGCGCGCCTCGGCCAGCGCGGCGGTGCCGGCCAGGGCGCCCAGCCGGAAGCGACCATCGGGAGCCACCCAGGCTTCGGCGGCCGGCTCGTCGTCGTCGCCGCAGGCCACCGCGGCCAGCAGCGCGGCCACGGTGGCGGCGGGCACGGCGCTGGCCGGCGCGGCGTCGGGCTGCAGCCAGCGCGTCAGCGGCTGCGCCGGGCGTTCGGGACGTGCGGGGCGGGCGAGCCATTGCGCATCCAGCCAGCGCGCGGGCCCCTGCGCCGGCAGCAGCGCACCGTCGGGCGTGACCCAGGCATCGAGCAGCCCGGCGCCGAGCAGCGCGGCTTCCAGCCCGGCGCGCTGCGCGGCGTCGAGGCCGGGCTGGAAGTCGACCAGCTGCCACAGCGGCGCGCCGGGCAGGCCGCCGTCGCGCGTGCCGGCGCCGCGCCACGCGGGAGCCGGCGGCGGCTGGACGACACCGCTGCGCAGCGCCTGCGCTTCGGCGTGGAGCTGCGCGCGCTCAGTCTCGGTGGCGGCGCGGCGGGCGTCGAGCGCGGCCTGGGCCTGGGCCTGCTGCAGCGCGGCTTCGCGCTGCGCGCGGTGCAGCGCGGCGCGCGCCGGGTGCTCGCCCACGGGCTGCGGCGTCCAGGTGGCGAGCTGCTGCAGCACGCCATCGGCATCGGCGACGCGCAGCAACTGCAGGCCTTGCAGGTGGCGGCTCCAGGCCTGCTCGTGGACTTGCGCCTGCTGTTCGATCCCGCCCTCGGCTTGCGCCTGCCGCGCGGCGGCATCTTCGGCATCGGCGCGGCGCTCGGCCAGCGTCTGGCGCAGCGGCAGCAGGTGCTCGCTGGCCTGGCGCGCTTCGGCGGCGCGCTGGCGCACGCGGCGCAATTCGTCGCGGCGGCGCGCCGGCCAGGCCTGCAGTTCGCGGCGCGCGCGCTCGAGGTCGACCTTGGCCAGCGCCTCGTCGGTCGCGGCGACGAAAGCATGTGCGTTCAATTCGGCGGGCAGCCCGGCGTCGGCGGCCAGCGCGATGACTTCGCCGCGCACGTCGCGCAAGCGCTGGCCGGCGCTCAGCAAGGCCTGCTGCGCCTGCTGCAGCAGCGCGGCTTCGCGCTCGGCCAGCGCCTGCGCGCCGCCGTGGTCGCGCTCGGCCTGCGCGCGTTCGGCGTCGAGGCGGCGCGCCTCGTCGGCGGCCTGCTGCAGCGTGCGCGCATCGGTGTGGCGCGGGTCGCCAAGCAGCGTCTCATGGCGCTGGCGCGCGCCCTGCAGCAGCGTCTCGGCATTGGCGCGGCGCTGCCGGGCCTGGCTTTCGTCGACCTGCGCCTCGGTGAAGCGCAGGCGGGCTTCGTGCTGCGCGCGGCTGGCGTTGTCGAACTCGGTCTGTGCCTGCCGCAGGCCGCGTGCCTGGCGGCGGCTGGCGATGCCGGCATAGACGCGGTAGCGCGCGTCGAAGGTCTGCACCGCCTGCAGCAGCCGCTGTGCACGATCCAGTTCGGCGCGCAGGTCTTCGAGCTGGCTCAAGGCGTCGGCGACGTCGGCCAGCAGCGCCGCGGGCAGCGGTGGCAGCGATTCGGTCAGCGCCGCCGACAGCAGCCGCTCGTCGGGCCGGCGCGACAACTGCGGCTGGCGCAGCTGGATCAGCGTGTCCAGCAGCGCGTCGTAGCGGCGCTCGCCCAGGCGGTACAGCCGCTCGTCGACCGCGCGGCGGTAGGCGTGCGCGTGCTCGAACACCTGGCCATGGGCGGCGAGCCGCTCGCGCAGGGCGTCGCGCCCGGGCACCGGCCGGTCCGCCGACAGCAGCCACCAGTCGCGATTGAGCCGTGGACCTTCAGCGTTAGTCTCCGAGATGAAATACCAGGCGTCGAGCGGCTGCGTGCGCGCCGCCACCGCCTGCAGGCCCAGTCCCAGCGTCAGGTACTGCGGCCGGCCGTCGTCGCCGAGGCGGCCGAACTCGATCCAGCTGTAGCCGGTGCGGCGCTCGTAGGCGTCGCCGAGCAGCAGGTTCCAGGCCATCTTCTTGGCCGGGTCGCCGTCGGGCTCGACGCGCGACGGGCGCAGGTTGGCGTCCAGCAGCAGCGGCAGCGTCAGCGACAGCACCTTGCTCTTGCCGGTGCCGTTGTTGCCGCGCAGCAGCAGGTGGCCGTCGCGGAACCAGAACTCCTCGCCGTCGTAGCGGAACATCTCCACCAGCCCCAGGCGCAGCGGCTGCCAGCGCGGCTTGGCGGGTTCGGGCAGCGGCGTCACGCCGGCGCGTCCAGGGTCTGCACGCCGCCCAGGCGATAGCGGGCGACGGCCGGCAGCGGCAGCACGGCGTCACCCTGCAGCCGCAGCAGGCCCAGGCGCGCCAGCCGCTGCAGCGCCTGCGCGGCCAGTTCATGTTCGCCGCCGCTTTCGCGCGCCGCCTTGCGCCAGAAGCGGCCATGCGTCTCGCGCGCGGCGGCCAGGAAAGCGGCGACGGCGGCCACCGGCAGCGCTGCGCATTGACGTTCAGATAATGCGTTAGCCAGGTATTCAGCGACCAGCAGCGTGGCGTGCGCCTCGGTGCCTTCGGCGGGCAGCAGCACGTCACTCAGTTCGGCGGCGTCGTCGGTCAGCGCGCTGCCTTCGGCGCGGTGCTCGGCGACCAGGCCCGTGCCTTCGGCCAGGCGCGCGGCCATCGCGCCGCGCTGGTTGACGAAGTAGGCGCGCGCGGGCTCGTCCAGGTCGTGCAGGTAGAGCACCGGGTCGTCCAGCAGCCGCCGCGCCAGCGCGTGGCGCAGCGCGCCGCGGCGGGCTTCGTCGTGGTCGGGCAGCACCTGTTGCACCAGCGAGGCCAGGCGTTCTTCCAGGCTCACCGGCGCCTGGCCCACGGGCCAGCTGGAGGGCCCGCGCACGGCGGCCAGCAGGCCGGCCAGGCTGCGCCGGTTCACGTCGTACAGCACGTCGCCCTGCTGCTGCGCCAGGCCTTGCACGTAGGCGTCTTCGTCGCCGGCCACGCGCTGCAGCACGCCCAGGTCGAGCAGCGTCTGGCAGACGGTGACCAGCGCGCGGCGTTCGCCCTGGGTCTGCAGCGTGAACGCGAAGCCGCGCGCGGCCAGCGTCGGCTCGGCGGCATGGCCGAGCAGCCGTTCGCCCAGGCTGCGCAGGCTGATCTGCGCCTCGGCGCGTTCCAGCACGGCGCAGGCCAGGCACAGCAGCACGTAGCGCTGGCGGTCGTAGCGCGGCAGGCCGCGCGTCGCGCTGGCCAGGTCGGCCGGGTGCTTGTACAGCCGGGCGCCGTCGCGCTCGACCACCAGCGGCCAGCCGGCTTCGCGCTGGAACCACTCGCGCAAGGCCTCGGCGTGGCGGCGCACCAGCGGCAGCGCCGGGTGCGCGGCGCCCATCAGCGGCGTCATCAGCAGGGCGCGCTTCGCCTGGCGCAACTCGTCCTGCTGCTGCAGGCGCTGCTGCTGGACGATGCGTTGGCTTTCCGAGGGGGTCGCCATCAATGCGCCGGCGTGATCGTGAGATCGTGGTCGCGGCCCGAGAAGCGGCCTTGCGGCGTGTCCACCGTCGCGTGGCTGTCGGCGCCCAGCGGCTGCAGGCGGAGGTGAAACTGGCCGTCGCCGCTGTCGCGCTCGACCGCCTCGTCGGGGCCGTGCTGCTCGGCCAGCGCGTCGCCCAGCAGGCCGAGGAAGAGGCCGAACTCGGCCTCGTCCAACGCGCCCAGCTCCGACAGCCGCAGCGGCCGGCCTTGCGCGAGGCGCCGGCGCGCGGCGTCGAGCTGGCGCGATTCTTCCTGCATCAGCGCGGCGAGCTGCGCGCGCTGCGCGTCGCGCAGGCGGGCGCGCGGCTGCGGGCCGCGCGGGCTGGCCTGGCCGAGCGCGCGCAGCCGCGGGTGCACCAGCAGCGGCGGCGCGTCGGCCCAGGACGTGGTGGCCTCGGCGTCGTCGGACCGCGGGTTCAGCGCCAGGTGGCGCGCCGGGTTGAGCGCGAAGGCGGCGCGCGCCAGGCGGTGGGCCTGGTCGTCGTCGGCGCAGGCGGCAAACCAGCCGGCCAGCGCGCGGAAGTCGGCCGAGCGGTCGCTGCGCCCGCTGCGACGTTCGTTGACCGCGGCCACCGCGGCCAGCAGTTGCGGGATGGCGGCGCGGGCGCGCGAGCGCAGCAGCTCGGCCTGCGGCGGCTGCTCCTGGCCGGCGCCGCCGGTCACGAACCACGCGGCCAGGCCCTGCCAGCGCGCGCGCCAGTCGCGCCAGCGCTGGCCTTGCGCGTCGGCGCGGCCGGTGCCGCCGTCGCCGTCGTCGTCGCCGTGATCGCCGTGGTCGTCGGGCGCGGCGTCGCGCGCTTCGCGTTCGGCGACCGACCATAACGCCGCATCGATGCGGCCTTGCAGCGCCTCGACGAGCTGCGCGATGCGCTCGGAGCGCTGCACCAGGTCGCCGATGAAGCGTTCCAGGTAGCCGATCAGCCGCTTCTTGTAGGCCGCCACCGCGGCTTCTTCGGCGCGCTGCAGCTCCAGCGAGCGCGCCACGCCGGCCATGAAGGCCTGCGCGTTGTCGGCCAGGCCTTCGAACACGCGCAGCAGGTCGCGCAGCGTCTCGTGCAGCTTGGGCACGTCGTCGCTGCCGTCGTCCAGCAGCGCGGCCAGCGCCTGCAGTCGGTGCGCGATGTCTTCCAGCGCCACGCTCTGCAACTCGGCGCGGCGCGCCATCAGCGCGGCGAAGTGGCCGAGCGAGGCTTCCACCGCCTCGCCGCCGGCTGACAGGCGGTACAGCAGCCGCGCGCGGTAGTAGTCGGCCAGCGTGGTGACGCGCGCGATGTCGGGCTGCGCTTCGAGGTTGCCCCAGCCAACGAGCGACGTGAGCAGCGCGCCCAACTCGTCGACGCCGGGCGCGGCGCCGCCGGGCCAGGCCGCTTCGGCCAGCACTTCGTCGGGCCGCAACTGCAGGCGGTACTGGCGCCGCGCGGCGGCGAAGGCGTCGAGCACCGCGCGGTACAGCGCCGCCTTGTCGGTGCCGACGTGGCGGAACAGCTCGGCGGCGCCGGCCGGCATCATCGCGGCAGCCAGGGCTCCAGCGCTTTCGCGATCTGCCGCATCAGGGCCGGCTCGGGCAGCGGCAGGCGCAGGCTGTGCTGGCCGGTCGCGGCGTCGCGCTCGATGCGCAAGGCCGGCGCGCCGCCGTTGCCGGCCAGGCCCTGCAGCAACGCGGCGCCGGCCTGCAGCAGCGCGGGCCAGGGGTCGGGCGGCAGCATGGTGGGTGGCGCGGCGGTTGACGTCGCGGGGGTCGATTCGGTCGCATCCTCCGGCTCGTTCGCCGCGGCCGCACCGGCCATCTCGTTCGGCGCCCTCGGCGCCGGCGCCGCATCAGCCACCTCGGACAGGCCCGGCGCAACGCCGGCGGAGGCCGCCGAACGCTCCGTCGCCGCCTCGGGCTCGCCCATTGCGCCGGCCACCTGCTCGACGCTTTGCATGAACTTCGACAGCCGGCTGCCGCTGAGGAAGATCTCGCTCTCGCCGCCGTCCAGCACGCCGGCGAACAGCGACGACTTGAAGGCCAGCACCGACAGCATGCCTTCCTCGATGCTGCCCTGGCCGATGAAGTGCGCCACCTGCACGCCGCGGCGTTGGCCCAGGCGGTGCACGCGGCCGATGCGCTGCTCCAGCACCGCGGGGTTCCACGGCAGGTCCATGTTGACGACGACGGCGGCCGCGTGCTGCAGGTTCAGGCCTACGCCGCCGGCGTCGGTGGACAGGAACAAACGGCAATCGGGGTCGGCGTGGAAGCGCTCGACCAGCGCGCCGCGCTGTTCGCCGGGTACGTTGCCGTCGAAGCGGACGTGGCCCCAGCCACGCTCGGCCAAGCGGCGTGCAATCAATTCGTGCGTCAGCCGCCACTGGCTGAAGACCACGGCCTTGCTGCCGGGCGTCTGGAACAGGTCGTCGAGCAGCGCCATCAACTCGTCGACCTTGTGGCCGTGGTCGCTGCGGCGGTCCAGCAAATACGTGCTGTTGCAGGCCATGCGCATGTTCTGCAGCGCGCACTGCAGCCGGCGCTGGTCGGTGTCGGACAGGTAGCCCGTCTTGCGCCAGCGCGCGACGATGCGGGTGACGATCTGGCCGTTCTCGTCGTGGTGCAAACGCTGCTCGGGCGTCAGCGGCACGAAGATGCGCTGGTCCACGCGCTCGGGCAGTTGCGCCAGCACCTCGGCCTTGCGCCGGCGCAGCAGGATCGGCGCCAGCGTGCGGCCGATGCGGTCCAGCGCCTGGTAGCCGACGACGCGGCCGGCCTCGTCGCGCTGCTGGTGTTCTTCCAGCAGCCGCCAGGTCGGGCCCAGGCGATGCTGGTCGACGAACTGCACGATCGAGATCAGCTCTTCCAGCCGGTTTTCCAGCGGCGTGCCGGTCAGCACCAGCGCATAGGGGCTGGCGATGCGCTTGAGCGCGCGCGCGGCGATGGTGTTCCAGTTCTTGATGCGCTGCGCTTCGTCGGCAATCACCAGATCGGGCGCCCAGGCGGCGATGAGGTCGGCGTCGCGCGCCAGCGTTTCGTAGTGCGTGATCTTGATGCCGCCTTCTTCGGCATAGATCTGCTCGCGCCGCGCGCGCAGGCCGTGCACCACCTGCGCGCTGCGCCCGGCAAAGCGCGCGAACTCGTTCTTCCACTGGTGCTTCAGCGACGTGGGGCCGATCACCAGCACGCGCTGCACGCCCAGGTGGCGCGTCATCAACTCGGCCGCGGCGATGGACTGCACCGTCTTGCCCAGGCCCATCTCGTCACCGATCAGCGCGCGGCCGGCGCGCGCGGCGAACAGCGCGCCTTCGGCCTGATAGGGATACAGCGGCACCTTCAGCAGTTGGGCCAGCGCCGGGTCGGCCGCGCCCTGGGGGTAGGCCTGCGCGAACAGCGTGCGGCGATGATCGGCATCGCGCAGCAGCGCGGCGAACTGCCAGACGGCGTCTTCGCAGCGCAGCTCGTGGCCGGCCTTCGCGGCCTTGGCCACGAACGCGGGCAACTCGGCCAGACGGTCCTGCGGCAGCGCCCAGCCAGCGTTGGCATCGAACAGCTTGCGCGCCTGCGCCAGCAGTGGCGGCGGGCAATCGCTGCCGGGCGACAAGCGCACCCGGCGCGCGCCGGCGTGGTCCAGCCGCAGTTCGCTGTACGCGGGCGTGAAGCCGCGCGCCAGCGCCGACTTGCCGCCGCGCTTGCGCGCCAGCGCGGCGAGCGTGAACTCGATGTGCTTGCAGGTGCCGAGCTGGTTGGTGGCGTAGTCCAGGCAGGTGCAGCCGTTGCTGCCCGGCGCGCTGCCGCGGATCGACACGCGGTAGCTGCTGCCGCTGCCGTCGTTGCCGACCAGGAACTCCGAGAACACCGGCTCGCTGCCGAGGTTGCGCAGCGTGAAGACCTGCTCGCGGCCGAATTGCCGGCGCAGCGCCGCCTGCCAATCGGCGGCCGGCAGCTCGGGCGGGCGGCGGTGGCGCGAGAGGCGGGGTTCGGCGGCGGCTGTCGCGGCTTTTCGGGCTTTGGAGACCTTGGCGGCCTTGGGAGCTTGGGCTCGGGTGCTGGGCATGGCTTGCGTGGCGCGCTCGATGCTCGGGGGATTGTCGCTGCTGCCCGGCCGTGCATGAATGGTATGAATCATAGGATCCGTTTCAAATTCGTCCGCGCTTTTGCAACATGCTCACTGCTGCCGTGCTCACTGCCGCTGTCCTCACTGCCGCCGTCTCCACCCAGCGCGACCAGGCGCTGGCCCTGCTTCGGCGGCGCTGCCTCATGCGGCTGGCCGAGTTCCGCAGCGCAGGCGTCACGGCGACCACGGTGAGCCGCATGGAGCGCGCCGGGGAGGTCGTTCGCCTTGGCCGCGGGCTCTACCAACTGCCCGATGCCGCGCTCGACCCACACCAGTCGCTGGCCGAAGCATCACGCCTCGTACCCAAGGGCGTGATCTGTCTCGTCTTGGCGCTCGCCTTCCACGGCTTGACCGACCAGATGCCGCCCAAGGTCTGGATCGCCATCGGCCGCAAGGACTGGTGCCCGCGCGTCGCCTACCCGCCTCTGCGCGTCGCGCGATTTCCCGACGATCAACGGCGCCGCGGCGTCAAGCAAAAGAAAATCGCAGGCACGGCCGTTCCTGTGTTCGGCGTCGCCAAGACGGTGGCCGACCTGTTCCGCTACCGCTGCACGGTCGGCGAGCTGGTCGCCGTCGAAGGCCTGCGCCAGGCGCTGCGGCAACGCAAGGCCACGCCGGCGCAGATCACGCGAGAGGCGCAGGCCGCCGGCGTGTGGCGCACGATTCAGCCCAATCTGACAGCGCTGACCAGCGATGCCTGACAAGCCTGGCTCGCGGATGCGCCATGAACCGGCCCCCGTTGAGTGGACGCCAGTGGCGGCCGTTGGATGAGGCACGATGGTGCTGCCGTCCTCTACACCAGCCTGGAGCGTGAAGGCGCTCTGGCGGAGATCTCGTTTCACTGGGGCCAACTCGACCCTCGTCCGACCAAGCCGGTGATGGTGCATACGCTGCGGGCGGTGGCTGATCGAACGCTGAAGCTCGTGAGGGCTGACCTGGAGGCGCTCGGCGTCCCGGAGGCCGCTTACGTGGGCATCAACCCGCCGCGGACGCAAGAGATTGGCGAGGCGACCGAGTTCCTCGGCTGCGACGGGTTGATCGCGCCCTGCGCCAGGTGGCCGTGCGACCACTTGATCCTCTTTACCGATCGAATGGGCGTCGATGCATCGCTGGAGCTTGTGACCAGCGAGGTCGTCCACTGGGAAGCGTGGGCGACCGCCCACGACTTGCTCAAGTCGCCTCGGGTCACCTGCCTCGGTCGCGCCATAATCGTTCCATGTTGTCTGCGATCCGTCCGATCACCGCAGCGCGCTCCGGTTGGCGTTGGCGCAAGCCATCAGCCTGACCATTTCCTGTGCGCCCTTCGCGGCGCCACCGCCTCGACCCCCGAACCCGCGACCGCTGCGCCTTGCAAGGGCAGCGGATGCAGCGGGCCTCGAACCCGGATGCCCGCCGCGCCTCCGGCGAACCCGACAGGACAAGAGCGACCACCATGCTGCTGATGATCGACAACTACGACAGCTTCACCTACAACCTGGTGCAGTACTTCGGCGAACTGGGCGAAGACGTTCGCGTCTTCCGCAACGACGAGATCACGCTCGAAGGCATCGCCGAGCTGAAGCCCGAGCAACTGGTGCTGTCGCCCGGGCCCTGCTCGCCGGCGGAGGCCGGCATCTGCGTCGCGGCGATCCGGCACTTCACCGGGCGGCTGCCGATCCTCGGCGTGTGCCTGGGGCACCAGGCGATCGGCGACGCGCTGGGCGGCAAGGTGATCCGCGCCCAGGTGCAGATGCACGGCAAGGCCAGCACCATCAGCACCGACGGCCGCGGCGTCTACCGCGGGCTGCCGGCCAGGTTCAGCGTCATCCGCTACCACTCGCTGGCGGTCGAGCGCGCCTCGCTGCCGGCCGCGCTGGAGGTCAGCTCGTCGACCGAAGACGGCGAGATCATGGGCGTGCGCCACCGCGAGCTGGCCGGTACGGCCACGCCGCTGGAAGGCGTGCAGTTCCACCCCGAATCCATCCTCAGCGAGCATGGCCACGCGATGCTGAAGAACTTCCTGCAGATGAGCCGCGCGCATTCAAGGACCCCCGCATGACCATCACCAATACCGAAGCGCTGACGCGCGTCATCGAGCACCGCGAGATCTTCCACGACGAGATGCTGGCGCTGATGCGCCGCATCATGAGCGGCGAGATGTCGCCGCTGATGATCGCGGCGCTGGCGGTCGGCCTGCGCGTCAAGAAGGAGACCATCGGCGAGATCGCCGCGGCGGCGACGGTGATGCGCGAATTCGCCACGCCGGTGCCCGTGGCCGACCGCAGCCACCTGGTCGACATCGTCGGCACCGGGGGCGACAGCTCGCATACTTTCAACATTTCCACCGCGTCGATGTTCGTGGCCGCCGCGGCCGGCGCGCGCGTGGCCAAGCATGGCGGGCGCAGCGTGTCGTCGACCTCGGGCTCGGCCGACGTGGTGGAGGCGCTGGGCGCCTACATCAACCTGACGCCGGAACAGGTGGGCATCTGCCTGCAGGAGACCGGCATCGGCTTCATGTTCGCGCCCAACCACCACCAGGCGATGAAGCATGCCGCGCCGGTGCGCAAGGAGCTGGGCGTGCGCACCATCTTCAACATCCTGGGGCCGCTGACCAACCCGGCCGGCGCGCCCAACCAGTTGCTGGGCGTGTTCCATCCGGACCTGGTGGGCATCCAGGTGCGCGTGCTGCAGCGCCTGGGCAGCGAGCACGTGATGGTGGTCTACGGGATGAACGGCATGGACGAGGTGTCGCTCTCCGGCGAGACGCTGGTCGGCGAGCTGAAGGACGGCGAGGTCAAGGAGTACGTGGTGCACCCCAGCGACTTCGGCATGCCGGTGTACGACTCGCGCGTGCTGCGCGTGGCCAACAAGGAAGAGTCGGTGCAGTGCATCCAGCGCGCGCTGGCCAACGAGGACGGCCCGGTGCGCGACGTGGTGCTGCTCAACGCCGGCGCCGCGCTGTACTGCGCCAACGTGGCCGCCAGCGTCAGCGAAGGCGTGCGCCGCGCGCGCGAGGCGGTGGCCTCGGGCGCGGCGCAGGCGCGGCTGGCGCAGTTCGTCGCGATGACCAATCGCTTCCGGCCGGCGGCCTGAGCGGCCGACAGGGGCAGCGACCGCGATGTCCGACATCCTGCAACGCATCGTCGCCGTCAAGCGCGAGGAGGTGGCCGCGCTGCTGGCGCGCCAGCCGCTGGCCACCCTGCGCGCGCAGGCCGAGGCGCGGCGCGCTGACCGCGGCGATCGGCGCGACTTCGAAGCGGCGCTGCGCGCCGCGGTCGCCGCCGGCCGCTCCGCGGTGATCGCCGAGGTCAAGAAGGCCAGCCCCAGCAAGGGCCTGCTGCGTGATCCCTTCGTGCCGGCCGAGATCGCCGCCGGCTATGCGCGCCACGGCGCCGCGTGCTTGAGCGTGCTGACCGACGAGCGCTTCTTCCAGGGCTCGGCGGACTATCTGATCCAGGCGCGCGCCGCCTGCAGCCTGCCGGTGCTGCGCAAGGATTTCATGATCGACCCCGCCCAGGTCTACGAGGCGCGCGCGATGGGGGCCGACTGCATCCTGCTCATCGCCGCCTGCCTGGACGACGCCCGCATGGCCGAGCTGGAAGCCTGCGCGCGCGAGCTGGGCCTGGCGGTGCTGGTGGAAGTGCACGACGCCGCCGAGCTGGAGCGCGCGCTGCGTCTGGCCACGCCGCTGATCGGCATCAACAACCGCAACCTGAAGACCTTCGAGGTCTCGCTGCAGACCACGATCGACCTGCTGCCGCGCGTGCCGGCCGACCGGTTGCTCGTCACCGAATCGGGCATCCTGGGCCCGCCGGACGTGGCGCGCATGCGCGCCGCCGGCGTCAACGCCTTCCTGGTCGGCGAGGCCTTCATGCGCGCGCCCGATCCCGGCGCCGCGCTGCAGCAGCTTTTCTTCGCATGACGGCCGACGAGCTGCCGGCGGCGTTCGACCGCCTGCCGGCCGCCTGGCGCGCCGGCCTGCCCGGCTGGACGGCGGCGGCGCAGGCCGCGGTGGTCGAGCGCGTGCGCGCCGCCGCTGGCGGGCGCGACATCGCGCCGCCCGACCCCTTTCGCGCGCTGCGCCTGGTGGCGCCGGAGCAGGTACGCGTCGTCGTCTTCGGCCAGGACCCCTACCCGCGTCCGGGTCATGCCGACGGGCTGGCGTTCTCGGCCGGCCACGGCAAGCCGCATTCGCTGCGCCGCGTGTTCGAGGTGCTGGCCGCCGACCGCCCGGGCTGGCAACGGCCGGCGCAATGGGCGCTGGACGGCTGGGCGCGCCAGGGCGTGCTGCTGCTGAACCCGGTGCTGACGGTCACCGTCGGCCAGGCCGGCAGCCACCTGCAGTGTGGTTGGCAGGCGCTCACATCCGAAATCGTCAAGATTCTGTGCGAGCGGCCGCAGCCGCCGGTCTTCATGCTGTGGGGCAAGCCGGCCAGCGCCTTCTTCGATGCGGCACGACCGCCCGCCGCCCAGCCGGTGGTATTGCGCACCCGGCATCCGTCGCACGACTTCCAGCGCCAATTCATGGCAGACGGCAGCCACTTCCAGGCCACGGCCGACCGCGTCGACTGGTGGGCTTTGGGCGCCGACGGCGGCGCCGGCTAGCGTGGCTGGCGTGCAAAGCGCCGCGTGCTATACTCACCGGCTCTCTGGAGGGGTGCCCGAGTGGCTAAAGGGGGCAGACTGTAAATCTGTTGGCTTACGCCTACGCTGGTTCGAATCCAGCCTCCTCCACCAGAGATGGTTGTGCCGAGCGGGAGTAGTTCAATGGCAGAACCTTAGCCTTCCAAGCTAATGACACGGGTTCGATTCCCGTCTCCCGCTCCAGAGGAAGGCCGGTGTTTCGAGAACCTTCGCCGTCGCTACGGGTCTGCCGACCAGGCAGCTTGTCGTCAGACCCGTGTCGATGCCCATGTGGCTCAGTGGTAGAGCACTCCCTTGGTAAGGGAGAGGTCGCGCGTTCGATCCGCGCCATGGGCACCACCTGATTCAATCTTCTACCGCCAGGAGCGCAGGAAATGGCAAAAGGCAAATTCGAACGAACCAAGCCGCACGTGAACGTGGGCACGATCGGGCACGTGGACCACGGCAAG
>Ga0102832_1000305_pt1 | contig 103863 bp, 96 predicted proteins | sample EBPBio282013_DNA_FD_88942 | JGI IMG/M metagenome (GOLD analysis project Ga0102832, IMG submission 88942) | Wastewater treatment Type I Accumulibacter community from EBPR Bioreactor in Madison, WI, USA - Reactor 2_5/28/2013_ DNA (Illumina Assembly) | ecosystem: Engineered > Bioreactor > EBPR >...
ACAAAGGCCAAAGGGCTGGGAAGGGGCAAAGGAAGGGCGCCAAGGGGAAAGGCCCTATCCTGAAAAGGCCAAAAGGCGCCCCCGAGCAGCCCGTCATCTGGGGTTCGCCATGCTCTCGCTGTTCCAGCGCAAACGGGTGCCACCCACCGCCGGCACGCCGCCCACCTCCGCCATCGAAACTCCGAAAGGGTCGATGCGGCCGGAGTCGGCCGCATCGCTGCTGGCCACGCCGCGTCGGCAGAAACTGCTGGAACACATCTGGCAGCGCACATCGCTCTCGCGCCGACAGTTCGCCACGCTCTACCTCGGCCCACTGGAGCGCTACGCCGAGCTGGTCCAGCAGTTCCCGGCTTCCGAGAACCACCACCACGCCTATCCGGGCGGCATGCTGGACCACGGCCTGGAGATCGTCGCCTATGCGCTGAAATTGCGGCAGTCATACCTGCTGCCTGCGGGCGTCACGCCGGAGGCACAGGCGGCCCAGGCCGAAGCCTGGACCGCAGGCACGGCCTACGCATCCCTGCTGCACGACATCGGCAAGATCGCGGTCGATCTGCACGTCGAGCATGCCGACGGCAGCGTCTGGCATCCCTGGCACGGCCCGCTGCGAAAGCCCTACCGCTTCCGTTACCGAAAGGAGCGCGAGTACCGCCTGCACAGCGCCGCCACCGGGCTGCTCTACGCGCGCCTTCTCGATCGGGACATCTTCGACTGGCTCAGCGGCTATCCCGACCTCTGGGCCGCGCTGCTGTACGTGCTGGCCGGCCAGTACGAGCACGCCGGCACGCTCGGCGAGCTGGTCGTGCAGGCCGATCAGGCATCGGTCGCCCAGGAGCTCGGCGGCGATCCCAGCAAGGCGCTGGCGGCGCCCAAGCATGCGCTGCAACGCAAATTGCTCGACGGCTTGCGCTACCTGCTCAAGGAAGAATTCAAGTTGAACCAGGCCGGCCCGGCGGACGGCTGGCTGACCCAAGACGCCCTGTGGCTGGTGAGCAAGACCGTCTCCGACAAGCTGCGCGCACATCTGCTGTCGCAGGGCATCGACGGCATCCCGGCGAGCAATACGGCGGTGTTCAACGTGCTGCAGGATCACGGCATCGTGCAACCGACGCCGGATGGCAAGGCGATCTGGAAGGCTGCGGTCACCAGCGAGGCCGGCTGGTCGCACGCCTTCACCTTCCTGAAACTCTCGCCGGCGATGATCTGGGATGCCGCCGACCGGCCGGCGCCGTTCGCAGGCCGTGTGCAGGTCGAAGAGGAACAAGCGGAGCCGACGCCGCAGGCGCCGGCGGTGGCCGATGGGCCGCGCGCGGAAGGCATCGAAGCTGCATCCGCGAGCACGGCGCCGGTCGCATCCGCAGCCATGGACACCGGCGTGGCCGCGCTGCTCGACCTGCTGGGCGACACCGCTCCACCCACGGCACCGGAGATCCCGAGTTCCCCTGTTGCCGAGCCCGAGCCGGCCCCTTCGACCGTGCCCCCGCCGCAGATGGGCCTCGCGCCTTCCCAGGATCGCGCGGAGCCCTCCGGGGCGCACTTCATGGCCTGGCTGCGTCAGAGCATCCAGACGCGCAAGCTCATCATCAACGACGCCAAGGCCCTGGTGCATACCGTCGCCGGTACGACCTACCTCGTCAGCCCCGGCGTGTTCCAGCGCTACGCGCAGGAGTACCTTCAAGTCGCCGCGCTGGCCAAGCAGGAGAAGCTGGAGGGGTGGCAGTGGGTACAGAAGCGCTTCGAGAAGCTGGGACAGCACCGCAAGCAGCCGAGCGGGCTGAACATCTGGACCTGCGAAGTCACGGGGCCGCGCAAGTCGCGCCGGCTGCACGGCTACCTGCTCGTCAGCCCGGATGCGCTGTTCCAGGAGACGCCGCCAGACAACCCATACCTGCGGCTCCTCAACGAGGCCGCAAAGCGCGAAGATTCAGCCCTTGGGGGCAAGGACAACGACGATCAGGGGTAGGCGTGCGGCCGCTGCGCAGGCCGGCTTCAATCCGCGGATGGGGCCGACTCTGCCAGCTTGGCTTCGGTCAGAGTCATCAAGTGGGCGGAACTGCATTTCAGCGCACGGGCGATCTTGAGGATGAGGGGGAGCGTGGGGACATGCTCGCCGCGCTCGATCTTGCCCATGTGAGACCGCTCGATGCCGGCCATGTGAGCCAGCGTTTCCTGAGCGATACCCTGGTTGGTTCTCTCTTCCCGCACGGCAGCCCCAAACGCGATGGCTGGTTCCGCTTCGTAGGTAGTGGTGCCGGTGGGGCGGCCCCTTTGGATCGAACGCTTTGGCATTGCCAAGAGCGTCGAACACGGTCACGATTTAAACCACGTTAAACTTAACTCATTCAACGGCTTCGAGATCAGTTGCCACGAGTTCACCGCCTGGGGGGAGCTGGACGTGGAATCGAGTGACATCACCGCCGAAATTCGCATGGCCGTCCTCGGCGAATGGGTGCCTCCCCAGCTCGCCGACGTGCTCGCCCTGCAGCGTGCCGAAGAGCCGGAGACTCATGCCGTCCTGGCCGGATGGACAGATCCCGTTCGAGGCGCGGAGCTGCCGGGCGACGGCTTCGACTTCGCCTTGTCTGCGGTTGCCCGGCAGTGGCCTGGCTGGGTATGCGAGCCGCTGTGGCATGACACGCTGGCGGTCGCCGTGGCCAAGCGCTCCCACCTGCTGGCCTACCGTGAAGTGCCGTGCGAGGAAGTGCTCAAGCAGCCCTTGATCTGCTCGCAGTCCACGGCCGATGAACCATGGCGCATGACCGTGCAGCGCGTGTTCGAGAACGCGCTGCAGGAGCGGGAGCAAACGGTGGAGACATTCGATGTGGCGATGACGCTGGTTGCCGCCGGGTACGGGATCGCCATTGCGCCTGCCGCGAGACTGGCGAGCTACCTACGCCGAGGCATCGCCGTGCGGCCGCTGGCCGGCGCACCAACGATCGTGATGGCTTACCTGCTGCGCCGCAACGCTTCCTTGTCGGACACCCAGGCAAGATTCGCCCGCCGCGCGCGCTTGGTGTCCTGACAGATACGCCGGGATCGCGGTTTCGCCACGATCCCGCATTCCTGCTGCTAGGCAACCACGACTCGCGGCAGGGTCCATTCGCTTTCCTTCACGGCTGTGCTCACGGCCATGACGAGCTTGTCGAGATTGCTGGCCGTCACGCCCTCCAGTGCCGAACGCCCCCGCAGCATCGAGCGCGGCTGCAGCAGTGCATGGTAGATCTGCCAAGGGTCCGCACCCCTGGTCAGCTTCAGGACGGACTGGATCAGCTCGTGCTTGAGTGGGTCGAGGTGCCAGTCCGGCACGCGCTGGCCGCGGTTGCCTACGTTCAACGCCAGCAAGTTGCCCGCCTTGATCTCGTAGCTGATCCACCTGCGGGATTTGCCTGCCATCTTGGCAAACGCAGCGACGGGAAGGTTGTGCGGCGCCTCGAAGACATCGAACAGTTCCATCCTCTCGCGCTGAATGTCCGAAGGCACCAGCGGCGCGGCCGATCGAGGGGGCGGAACCGCCGGCAGCCGATGTGCGGCGGCAGAAACCAACGGCATGGCGTCACCCGGCTTCGTCACCAGCAGGATTGGCGAAGCGGCAACCGGCGTGGAGGGCGCGCTTGCGGTTTGCTCACTCGGGAACGCGGGCACGCCTTCCAGATGCACGGTGAGCGGCATGCTGGCTGCCTCGACCTGGTTCTGCTCGAAGAGGTCGAGCCGATCGGCCCAGTCCTGCATCATGCGGCGACGCTGCTCCACGTACTCGGCATGGTTGTAGGTCGCGCTGACCTTGTTGGGATCGACATGCGAGAGCTGTGCATCCACCCAGACCTTCGGGTAGCCGATCTCGTTGAGCGCAGTGGACATCGTGCCGCGGATGCCGTGTCCGGTCAGGCGTTCCTGATAGCCCATGCGCTTGAGCGCACCATTGAGCGTGTTCTCGCTGATGCGCTTCTTCAAGTCGCTGTCGTGCCGGAACAGGTGGCGCTGGGCCGGCTTGAACTCATCCAGCAGGTGCCGGACGATCTCCATGGCCTGAATCGACAGCGGAACGATGTAGGGCGGGATGTCCTTTGGCTGCTGCCGCTTCTTGCGCATATCCAATTGGAGTTGCTTCACGACGTCGGGCGGGATGATCCACAGCCCACGGTCCAGATCGAATTGATCCGGCGTCGCCTGTCGCAGCTCTCCGGTTCGCACGCCGGTCAGCAGCAATAGCCGCAGCCCGAGCTGGGTCTGCCGCCTGCCGCGATAGCTGCGTAGCCGCTGCAACAGCTTCGGCAGTTCGGCCATGCGCAGGAACGGGTTGTGGTTGACGGGTGGCAGCGGCAGCGCCACCACATCGAGATCGGAGGCGGGGTTCTGTTCCAGGCCCGGCACGATCACCAGCGCGTAGCGGAACAGTTGGTTGAACCACGTCCTGACTTTCTCGGCGACGGAGAGCGCCTTGCGCTTCTCGATCTTGGCGATCACCTCCAAGAGGTCGGGACGCTTGATCTCATAGACCGACCGCTTGCCCAAGGCGGGCAGCACATCCTTGTCGAAGATGCGCGGAAGTATCGAGAGGGTCGTCTGCCGGCCTTCCTTGAGGCTGAGCCCGCGATGCTTGAGCCACTTGCGATACACCGCCTCGAAGGTGTTTTCGTCGGCGAGCCGGACAGCGGTGCGCTTCTGCTTGCGGTGAACGCGAGGATTGGTGCCTTTGGCCAGCAGGGCGCGCGCTTCGTCGCGCAGGCTGCGGGCCTCGCGAAGCGTCACCTCCGGGTAGGTGCCGAGCGACATCCGCTTCTGCTTGCCCGCCCAGTAGTAGCGGAAGTGCCAAGTCCTGCCCCCTGCAGCCGTGACGGCCAGGGAGAGGCCATCCAAGTCAGGGAGGGTGTATGCCTTGCCAGTTGCCTTGGCCTGTCGAACGACCAGGTCTGAGAGTGCCATGCTCTTGCTCCTGAACATGAGTCAGGAACCAGATGCTGGTCACGTCGACCTCGCCCCTCCATCAACAATCCGGAATCAGCCGCGCCCACAAAAATGGACTTGTTTGTGGACTTAAAAGTCCCGGCTGTAGGCGGATCGCAGTGGACTACGGCAGACCGTCAAAGAGAGGAAAAGTCTTTGTGCGGCAACGACTTGCAGACTCTCTTGGACTTCTGCGGAAGTCCGCAGATTGATACAGTGGAGCGGGTGAAGGGAATCGAACCCTCGCCTAAAGCTTGGGAAGCTTTCGTTCTACCATTGAACTACACCCGCACGCCCGCATCGTCCCCCATGAGAGCCTTGCGAGAATTTTAGGCTTTGGCGAGCCGTTCATAGCATATAACACCCACAGCGCAAAATAAGCGCCGGGGGTGCGTGCGCCCGATGACGAACGGCGCGCGCATGATCGACATACCCCCCTTGAATCTTGCGGAGCGCACGGTGACGGATCCTTGGACCTTGGTCTGTGTGGCCTACCTCGCCGCGGTGCTGGTCGCCCTTTCCGCGATCGACCTGAAGACGGGCTACCTGCCCGATCCGCTGCAGATCGCGTTGGCCGCCGGTGGCCTCGCCGTGGTGCTGATCGGATCGCCGCTCGCCCTGTCTTGGCCCATGGCCCTTGCGGGAGCGGCGCTGAACGGCGGGCTATTCTGGGGCCTGCGCTGGCTGGTGAGCCGGTGGAAGGGACGCGAGGCCATGGGCCTGGGCGACATCAAGTTGGTGGCGGCCGGCGGCCTCTGGGTGGGGCCGCTCGCGCTGCCGTACATCATGGCCGCGGGGGGCGTTCTGACCCTCCTGGGCGCTGGTGTCGCGGGTCTGGTCACCGGTAAGGCGGTCTGGCGCGGGGAAATGCCCCTGGGCCCCGGCCTTGCAGCGGGCGTTCTGGCCTGTTTTATCGCAGGACTGCTGGGTTTTCCGGGTCTTACCGGGCCGGCCTAGTGGCCGGGCATGGCTCGGGAAAGCTTCTGACATTTCCTTAATGTGCCCTGGAGCACCGTAGCCCCTAGAGACACCGGACGACGGCTATCTTATTAACTTTCTTGCGTTATTGACTTACAGGCTAGGATTCTAAGAGTCCGGCCAGAGGACGAATTTCGGAAGCTGCCATGCCTGAGTCTCCCATATTTTCGCCGGCGCCCGCCGAAATCTCGCAGTCGTGGAGGAAGGCGCTGCTTCCGGCGGACGCGACGGTCCATGACGCGGCGGCCAATCTGAACGAGTCCGGCCTGCAGATCGCCCTGGTGGTGTCACCCCAAGGCATGTTCGTGGGCACGATCACGGACGGCGATATCCGCCGCGGCCTCTTGCGGGGCCTCGAGCTCAAGAGCCCGATCGACGCCATCATCCAGCGCGAGGCGATGGTTTCCCCCATCGACATGCCCAAGGAAGCGGTCTTGAAACTGATGCAGAGCAACCGCATCAGCGCACTGCCGATCGTCGACGAGCGCCATCAGCTCGTCGGACTGCACCTCCTGAACGAACTGATGGCGCCGAGCCACCGCGACAACGTCATGATCATCATGGCGGGCGGCATGGGCACGCGCCTGCGCCCCTACACAGAGAACTGCCCGAAACCCCTCTTGCCGGTGAACGGCAAACCCATGCTCGAACACATCATCGAGCGGGCCAAGGCGGAAGGGTTCCAGCGCTTCGTGATTTCGGTGCACTACCTCGGCCATATGATCGAGGAGTATTTCGGCGACGGCTCCAAACTCAATATTCAGATCGAATACCTGCGCGAGAATGAGCCCTTGGGCACCGCGGGCGCCCTTGGCCTGTTACGACCGCGCCCGAACGCGCCATTCGTCGTCACCAACGGCGACGTTCTGACCGACGTGCATTACAGCGAAGTCCTAAAGTTCCATGCGCGCTCGGAAGCGACAGCGACGATGGCCGTCAGATTGCATGAGTGGCAGCATCCATTCGGCGTCGTAACCACGCGCGGCGTGGATATCGTGGGCTTCGAGGAAAAGCCGATCTCGCGCAGTCACGTCAACGCGGGGATCTACGCGCTCAATCCGGACGCACTGGACTTCCTGAACCCGGACGAACACTGCGACATGCCGACGCTGTTCGGGCGGCTGCGCGATGCATCGCTGCGCACGATCGTCTATCCGATCCACGAAGCCTGGGTCGATATCGGCCGTCCCGACGATTACGAGAAACCGCACCGCCGGCCGGGCACCTAGGCGACGATAGGAATATGCCCAAAAAGCGTCTCATCTTTGTCCTTCTGCATCTGAACGGACAGTTCTGCATCAGCCGTAATTTCCGGCTGCAGAAGGTCGGCAATGCCGACTGGCTTAAGCGAAATTATAACTTCTCGAAAGTGTCGCGGTTCATCGACGAGCTCGTGATCCTGAATGTCGAGAGCGACAACATCGACCAGAAGCGGTTCCTGGCCACCGCGTCCAGCATCGCTTCGGAAGTCTTCGTGCCGGTGGCGCTGGGCGGAGCGATCCGCGACTTCCGCGACGCCGAAACCTATTTCCATAATGGGGCCGATAAAGTCGTGGTGAACACGCTTCTATGGCAAAACCCCGCCGTCGTGCGGGAGATCGCGAACGTCTACGGCGAACAGGCGCTCATGGCGTCGGTGGACTACCGGGGCCTGGAAGGACCGCGCACGCCGTTCCTGCGGGGCGGCGAAGGGCCGGCCACGGGCGCGGCCTTGGGGTCCTGGGTCAGCCACGTCGCGTCGCTGGGCGTCGGCGAAATCCTCATCAATTCTGTCGACCGCGACGGCACGGGCATGGGCCTAGATCTCGGCGTCTTCGACGTCGTACCGCCGGACGTCAACCTGCCCTTCGTGCTGATGGGCGGTGTCGGGCGGACGGACCATTTCCAACCGGGCCTGGAACTGCCGCGCGTATCGGGCGTCGCGACCTCCAATCTTTTCGCCTTCATCGGCAAAGGGCTTTCGGCCTCGCGCGCGGCCCTGCTAGAAGCAAACATTAACATGGCGTCTTGGGCCTAACCGGCATGGACCAAGTCTCGATCAATACCGCTTCGGGCCGCGTTTGGAGCACGCTCAGCGTGAAAGCGCTGGCGTCGTACGTGCGCGCCCAGATCGGCGCATTTTTTCCGGATGGTTTTGCGATCCCGCTCGACACCATGGAAGGCGGCGCGGAACAGGCCTTGGCCGCCGTCGCGCGCGGATGGAAGCATATTGCGCTGGCCGGCTATACGCGGGACGGCGAAGGCGCGTTATCGCACCTTCATAGCGACCGCTACGCCGTCTATCTGTCGCTACTGGCGCATGCGCTGTCGAAGGCCGGTCACAAGGAGATCGCCACGCGCGTCTACCTTCTGAACAAGGCGCTGCACGCGTTCGACATGTATCACGAGGTCGAGTTACCGGAGGTGTTCGTCTACGTGCACCCGGTGGGCAGTGTGGTGGGCCGGGCGCAGCTCGGCAATTTCCTGTGCATCTATCAAAACTGTTCCATCGGAGGCAGTCCGCGCGAGGGCAGCCTCGACTACCCTATCCTCGGCGACGGCGTGCTGATGTACGCAAAATCGACCATCATCGGGAACTCCAAGATCGGCAGCCGGGTCGTGCTGGGCGCCGGAGCCATGGTGGTCAACCGTGACGTACCGGACGGCGCGCTGGTCGCCGGCACCGCGGTAAAACCGGACAACCCGAACGTTCCCTTCCTCCTCTCAAGAATTTTCCACGGATTCTCCAAATGAAAAATCTCTTCTGGTGCACACGCTGCTTCAACATGTCGACGCGTCCGCGCGTCGAGTTCAGCGCCGAAGGCGTCTGCAACGCCTGTCAATGGTCGGAAGAGAAAAAGACCTTCGACTGGGACTCGCGCAAAAAAGAGCTTCTCGCGTTGTTCGACAAGCATCGCCGCACCGACGGGCGTTACGACGTGCTCTGCCCCGTCTCCGGCGGCAAGGACGGCTCGTACGTCGCCTATCAGCTCAAGCATGTGTACGGCATGACACCGCTGTGCATCACCGTGCGCCCACCCCTGGAGTTCGGCATCGGTAACGAGAACCTGACCGACTTCGTGAACTCAGGCTACGACCATCTGCACATCACGCTGGATACCGATACGATGCAGAAGATCAACCGCATCGGGTTCATCGAACACGGCCGTCCGTTGTTCGGCTGGACGACGGGCATCCTGTCGGCCGTGATCCGCGCCGCCGCGTTGAATGAAATCGCGCCGATCTTCTACGGCGAAGACGGTGAAATGGAATACGGCGGCTCGACCGAAACCAAGTACACGCCGTATTTTTATGTCGACTACATCAAGAAGGTTTACCTGTCGGGCCAGTACGAAAAGACCTTCGGTCAGCTGGACCAGAAGAAGATCTATCAGTGGACGTTCCCCGACGAGGACGAGCTGAAGCGCATCGGGGTGTTCAAGACTCACTGGTCATACTTCGAGGCCTGGGATTCCTACCGCAACTATCTGGTGGCGAAAGAACACTGCGGCCTGAAGGAGCACGAGGAAAGCAACTCGGGCACCTTCACCAATTTCGCGCAGAACGATTCCTCGCTGTACGCGCTGCATACCTATCTGATGTACCTCAAGTTCGGATTCGGCCGCGCGACGCAGGATGCGAACATCGAAATCCGCCGCGGCGCCTTGACTCGCGAGCAGGCCAAGCCGCTGGTCCAGCTGTACGACAACCAGTATCCGGAACGTCACCTCGAGGAATATCTCGAGTACTACAAGATGACCCGCGAGGAATTCGACGCGGCGCTCGACCGCAGCGTGAATCGCGAATTGTTCGAGAAGCGTGATGGCCGCTGGGAACCCCTGTTCGAGGTGCAATAGGCCCGTCCGATGGTTTTTGTGATCGACTACGGCGGCGGCAACACCTTCAATTTCCATAAGGTGCTGACGCATCTCTCGGTGCCGTTCAAGGCATCGGCGGACCCGGCCGACCTGGCCGGCGCGCCTATCGCCCTGCTCATGGGTGTCGGTCACTTCGGCGGCGCGATGGAAGAACTGACACGGCGCGGATTCGACACGGCCATCAAGTCCTATGTTGCCGGCGGCGGGCGTCTGTTCGGCGTGTGCGTCGGCATGCAGTTGCTGTTCGAAGGCAGCGAGGAGGCGCCGAGCGTGAAAGGCCTGGGCCTCCTTCCGGGAACCTTACGCAAACTGACGCCACGGCCCGACGCGCCCGTGCCGCATGTCGGTTTCGACGAGGTACGCTTCGATAAACCGTCGCAGATGACCGAAGGCCTCGCCGACGGCACCGCCTTTTACTTCACGCATAGCTTCGCGATGATCGATACGCCGCCGGACTGCTGGACGGCCAAGTGCGTTCACGGTGACGCCTCCTTCGTGGCCGCCGTCGACAACGGCCAAGTGGGCGGCGTGCAATTCCACCCGGAAAAGAGTCAGAGCAACGGCATCGCGATGCTGCGCAACGTGCTTGCCCCTTACATGAGTTCCGCGCCGTGATCACCCTCGGATACTTCGCCGACGGACCTTGGTCGCATCGCGCGCTTGAATTGATCGCAGATGATCCGCGCTTCAAGGTTCTGTTCATCGTGCCGCGCTTCGACACGCGCGATCCGGTATTGGCGGCGTGGGCCGCGAAGCTCGGCGTGCCGTTCTTGCCGATCGAGAAGGTGAATGCGCCGGAGGCGATCGCCGAGATCAAATCGTTCGGTGCGCAGTTGTTCGTTTCGATGTCGTTCAATCAGATCTTGAAACGACCGATCTTGGATGCTGCGCCAATGGGCTTCATCAACTGCCATGCCGGCGCACTACCGTTCTATCGTGGACGCAACATCCTCAACTGGGCGCTGATCAACGACGAGAAGGCCTTCGGCATCACAGTCCACTATATCGACGAAGGCATCGACACCGGCGATATCCTGGTGCAGCGTCTGCTGCCGATCGACGACGAGGATACCTACGCAACGGTGCTGAAGCGCGCCATCACGAGCTGCGCCGACGTGCTGCATGAAGCGCTGGCCGGACTTGAGGCGGGAACCTTGCATGGGCGCGTGCAATCAGAAATCCATCCCGTGGGAAGTTATTTCGGACGTCGCCGGCCGGGCGATGAGTGGATCGACTGGACGTGGTCGAGCCGACGCATCTTCAACTTCGTGCGCGCGATCACGCATCCAGGGCCTTGCGCCATGACGCGGCTCGACGGAAAGATCGTGAAAATCGTAAGCGCCGGCATGATTCCGGATGCGCCGTCGTACATCTGTACGCCAGGCGAGATCGTCGGCGTCCTGCCGCAGGGCGTGGCCGTAAAGACCGGCGACAGCACCATCTTCATCTCGGCTTGGGAAGGCGATGGGGAGGCGGCGCCGCGACTGAAGATCGGCCAGCGGTTTTCCGTGCGCGGGCCGGAGCCCGCATGAAGGCCCTGGTCGTCGGATACGGCTCCATTGGCCAGCGCCATACGCGCCTGCTTGAAGAATTGCAGTGCGAGGCGGCGGTTGTCAGCACGCGCGAAGGCGTTTACCCACGGCGTTACGCCTCGTTGCAAGCGGGCCTCGAGCAGTGGCGGCCCGACTATGTCGTGGTCGCGAATGAGACGTCGGCGCACGCCGGCGCGATCGAAGCCCTGATCGATTTTGGCTTCAACGGCCGTCTACTCGTGGAAAAACCGCTGTTTGACGCCGCGCGGACGTTGCCGGCAGCGCGTTTTTCGCATGCGGCCGTGGCCTATAATTTCCGCTGCCATCCACTGATCCTGCGTCTCGCGCACGAGCTTGAAGGCGCGCGGATTTTTGACGCTCAGATGCACGTCGGCCAGTGGCTGCCGGATTGGCGCCCGGGCCGCGATTACCGCGCTTCCTACTCCGCGCGCCGCGCCGCGGGCGGCGGCGTGTTGCGCGACCTATCGCACGAACTTGACCTCGCGCTTCACTTCTTCGGACCGTGGAAAAGGCTCGCCGCCCACGGCGGGCACTTCAGCGCCCTCGAGATCGATAGCGAGGACACCTTTTCGCTCCTGCTCGAAACATCGCGGGCGCCCACGGTTCAGATCTCCCTCAACTATCTCGACCGTCCGGGACGCCGCTCGGCCGTCATCAACACCGACAAGGGCATGCTGCATCTCGACTTGGTGCGTGGCCTTTTGCTGAAGGACGGCCAAACACTGGCCGAGCAGCCCGTGGACCGGGACCACACTTACCGTGAGCAGCATCGCTTGATGATCGACGGCGGGGCGGACAAGCTTTGCACACTCGCGCAAGGCGTGGCCGTCGTTGAGATGATCGAAGCGGCCGAACGCGCCAATGCGGATTCGGCCTGGGTAAAAGGACCCGCGGCATGAGCGTTCTTTGCACCATCAATGCCCGCGGCGGCTCGAAGGGTGTCGCGAATAAGAACATCCGTCCCATGCACGGCCGGCCCTTGATTGCCTGGACAATCGAACAGGCACGCGCGAGCGGCGTGGTCGATTTCATTGCCGTCAGCAGCGATTCCAAGGACATTCTGCGGGCCGCCAAGGACGCCGGCGCCGATCTGTTGGTCACACGCCCCGACGAACTGGCCACGGATCAAGCCGCCAAGGTCCCCGCCATCCGCCATAGCGTAGAAACGGCCGAAGTGCATACGGGCAAGCGCTTTGACGTGCTGGTGGACCTCGACGCAACGTCGCCCTTGCGTATCCCGTCCGACATCAGCGCCTGCATCGAGCTCCTGCGCAGCAAGAATGCGCCGAATGTCATTACCGCCATGCCAGCCCGCCGATCGCCCTATTTCAATCTCGTCGAAGTGCATGACGACGGGCGCGTGACACTGGCCAAGCCGCTGGCGAAGCCCGTGGTGCGGCGCCAGGACGCGCCGAAGTGCTATGACATGAACGCGTCCATTTACGTGTGGCAGCATGACGCGTTGTTCGAGGATCCAGCCATTTTCAAGCCGGACACGGCGCTTTATATAATGCCGGAAGAACGGTCCATCGACATCGATTCCGAACTCGATTTCCGGATCGTGGAAATGATCCTTGCTGAAAGACTCCCATGAGCGAACGCCCCTCCTATCAGAAGCGCTTTGACCTCGCGGGCCGCAACGCGGTCATCACGGGCGCGGTCGGCATCTTGGGGCGGCGGTTCTGTAACGGGCTTGCCGAATTCGGCGCCAATGTCGCCGTGGTCGATCTGGACAAGACCGTGGCCGACGAGCTCGCCGCCGAACTTTCGAAAACCCATGGCACACGCTGTATCGGCATCGCCTGCGACATCACCGAACCTGAGTCCGTGCGCGAGATGACCGAAACGGTCGTGCGCGCGTTCGGCGAGATTCACATCCTTCACAACAACGCCGGCGGCAGTAAGCCTACCGCCGACCGCACCAAATATTTCCAGGCGTTCGAGCAATACGAACTGGATGAGTGGCGCCGCGTGATGGCCGTGAACATCGATGGTGTATTTCTTGTCGACCAGGCTATCGGCCGGCAGATGGTCGCCCAAGGCAAGGGCGGCAGCATCATCCATACCGCATCGATCTACGGCGTCGTCGCGCCCGACCAGCGGATCTACGAGGGCTCGGAATATATGGGCCGCGCGATGAGCAGCCCGGCCGTCTACTCGGCCGCGAAGGCCGCGGTCGTCGGCCTCACCAAATATCTGGCCACCTACTGGGCCGACAAAGGCATCCGCGTGAACTGCATCACGCCGGGCGGCGTCGAAAGCGGGCAGAATGAGACCTTCAAGAAAAAATACGGCGCACGCGTGCCTTTGGGCCGCATGGCCTACGGCGAAGAGATGGTCAATGCGGTGGTGTGGCTGGCCTCCGATGCTTCATCCTACGTCACGGGGCAAAACATCCTGATCGACGGGGGGTTGAGCGCTTGGTAACCCGATTCCCGATCGTTTACCTGCCCATTGAATTCGGTTCACGCGAGTTTGATAGCAAGGCGCTGCTGGCGACGGTTTTGGCTGCCCGCGGCTACAACGTGGTCATCGGCCAACAATGGCTGCTGTACAACAACATGCGCCAGCTTCCGGCCGGCACCGTGCTGTTCAAAAGCTTCAACAACATCCATCACCCGGCGATGGCGGCAGCAAAGAAGGCGGGCCACCGCGTCATCATCCTCGAGGAGGAGTTGCTGGCGCACATCGAGAAGGTCGCCATCGCCAACTATTGCACGAAACATATCTTCGACTTGCCGGACGTTATCCTTGCCAATGGCGCTTTCGAGAAAAATGTTCTCGACGAATTGAGCGGCGGCAAAATCCCGGTGGAGATCGCCGGCAATGGCCGCGTTGATATCCTGAAGCCGGCCTACCACGGCTTTTTCCAGCGCGATATCGACGCCGTGCGCGCGCGCTTCGGCGATTTCATCCTGATCAACACCAATTTCGGGATCATCAATACGCTGTGGGACAGCGTCGAACAGGTGACCGACATCCACGTCCGCGCCGGCTTCATCAAACTAGACGATCCCAAATCGGTGAAGGCTTGGGACGATCAGATCGAATTCGAGCGTGTCAACAAGGCCGCGATCCTGACCGCGATCAAGGAACTATGCCGCCGCCGCCCGCAGCAGCGGATCGTGCTTCGCCCACATCCCGGCGAGGCGATTGAGCGGTGGAACGGCGTCTTCGCCGAGCATCCCAACGTGTCGGTCGTCCGCGAAGGCGCGCATGTGCCTTGGACGCTGGGCTGCCGCATGTTGTTACACACCTCGTGCACCACGGGCTTCGAGGCCCAGGCCGCCGGGAAAATGGCGATGAGTCTGGTCGCCAATCCAAACTGGATCAGCGACTCCTTCATTTCGAATCACCTCAACCCGCTCTTCACCGATCCCATCAAGATGGTAGACGCGGCCGAGGCGTACCTCGACCGCGGCGAGGTCATCCAGAAGGGCCGCCTCAGCCTGGAGGAGGCCGAACATTACGTATGGAATATCGGCGGCAATGTGGGCGTGGAACGTATCGCGGACCTGCTCACGCGCGATCTACCGGCGCCGGGTGCGACGATCAAGATGCCGCCGCTGGCGGCCTATGAGCGATCGGAAAAACTGAAGAGCAAGTTCGATCTGAACATGCAAGGGTGCGTTGACGTCCTGCAACGCATCCTGGGCACGACGGCGAGCCGCGCAAACCTCAATCTCAATCAGATCGGCGAGAGCCTATTCTATCTGGCTCCCGCCGCTCCGCAGGCTTAAAGCCTATTTATTAACGTCGAAGATGACGATGGTGCGGCCTTCCTGGCCGGGCTCGCTTTCATGGCGCACATAGACATTGCGCACATGCTTGCCGAAGACCGCGAGCAGTTGGTCGGCGCCAGGATAGTGTTTCGCGGTGCGCCCAAGCTGGGATTCCTTCGCACGGCCCGCTTCGTCGAGGACGGTCGCACCGATGGCGATAATGCCTTTGTCTCCCACCACACGCAGAAATTCGCGGCACGCCTGGTCGGGATCGTCGGAATAGGTCAGCACCCAGCCGGCGATCAGCACGTCGAAGGAGTTATCGGCGTACGGCATCTTGTGCATGTTGCCGACTTCGATCCACGGCGAATAGGAGAAGAGGTCGAGGCCTTTGATGTTCTCCGGCCGGAAGCCCTGGCCAACCATGCTGAAAAGTTCCATCTCCGTGCGCGGACCCACGCAGAGGGCCTTGAGGTTCTGGGCGCCGAAGAATACGCGATCGATGGCATAGAGCGGCCGGATGAGGCGGTTGGTGCGTGCCACTGAGCCAAAGCTCTCGAGGCCCTTCACATTGTGCTCGATCGCATCGACAAACAGCGAGTCATGATCGTCGGTGAATTTCAGCTGACCCTTCGCTTCCTTATAGCGACGCAGCGAGATGACATACCGCGCATAGTCGTTCAGGAAGAGTTCCTGCGGCTTCTGCTTGAAGTTCTCGATGATGGCGTTGAGGTCGTGGCCGGTGATTTCGATTTTCATCTTTTATCCTATGGGAAAGCCGTATCAGGCATCATGAAGTCGCGAATCGCACCGCATGGCGGGCGAGCGGAGTCGTCGCGCAGTCCGGCGGCAGCGTTGCCAGGCCGGCCTCCATCCAACGTTCCAGACGGGCCGGATAAGGAATGCCGGCATAAAGTACTTGGAATATGCAGCGGCGGCCCGTCTTGGGAATTTTGCCGCGATGGAAGCCGAACGTATTTTCAAGGAAGCATGTGCCGGGACCGCCCGTAATCTCCATCACCGCGGCGCCGAACACCTGATCTATCAGATGCGCGACCTCACGGCCATTGCCATTGAAAAACAAGGACATCTTCTCGGGAAGCGCGCCGATCGCATTTAAAGCATCGGTCACGCCTTCCGGCCGGTGTGATCCGCGCACAAAGATATGCGGACCGTCGCCGGCAGTCACGTCACTGAGATAAAGGAAGAGCTTGCACGAGCTGAAATCGTCGCGGTCGCGGTGGAAAATCTGGGCGCCATGAGGCTCTTCACGCTCAGGAAGCGACCACCACGCGTCCATCTGCACCATGGTCGCCGGCGCGCCGATATGACGGCTGGCGATAGCAAGGATGCGCGGGTCGGTCGCGATACGGAAGACGTGCGGCGCGCGCACGACATCCTTCACATCATGATGGAGAACGGTCTCCTGCCGCGTGAGGTTGGTGCAACCCTCCAAGTACTTCAGGATCTCCGCCGCCTCGGCGGGGCTGACGAGGTCGGCCAGCGGCACAATGCCATCCCGTGCGAAAGCGTCCGCGGCGGCAGAATCGGGCTGCGGCACACCGGTACGTTCGCGTTCCGACGCGGCGAGAATCTGGCCGATCCGCTGGCGGATGCCCGGGTCCCCGATTTGTTTGTTGATGCCCCACAACAGGTTGCCTTGTTCGGCGGGATCTTGCGCGAGAACACAGTCCAAAAACCCGGTACCGGGAGCTGGATTGAACGGCTTGATAACCGATAGCAGCGCTTCGGTACGTCCAAGCTCGGTGTAAGTCTGATTCACGGCGCGTAGCGCCGCAGCGTAGACCGATTGAGCGTCTTGCATCTTGTTCATCGCGAGGCCGTCCTAGAGTAATTCGTTCTCATGATAGTTGCGCGTCGCGCGCTTCCCCACGACCGTCCAGAAGTCATAAACCGACCGGCCGTTACCGGGGCGCTTTGCGGTGACATTCTCCGGCGTAAACAACTCGCCCTTCGCGATGGCGCGCGCGGCGACAAGGCTTTTTCGGGCGATGGCCCGGTTCTTGGCTTCCGATGGGCGGCAGATCTTACGGAAGTCGCCAAGCGAACGTTCCACTTCACGGATGGCCTGCACCATGGCCGTGAATTCAGGCGGTTCGATCGACGCACGATGATCAGGGCCGGGAAGCATACGGTCTAACGTCAGGTGCTTTTCGATCATGGTCGCGCCGCGCGCGACGGCCGCAACACTGACGGCGATGCCGGGCGTGTGATCGGAATAGCCCACGGGCAACTCGAAGACATCCGCCATGGTATCCATCGCCCGCAAATTCACATCCTCGAAAGGCGCCGGATACTCGGTCGTGCAGTGAAGAAGCGTGACATATTTCGCGATGAGCGCCTGTCCCTTTGCGCTGGCATAAGCTTTCCTGAAAGCCGCGCGTGACGGCTTTGCGCGCGGTGTGAGGTAGCCGAAGGCCATCACGCCAAGAGCCTCGGCGATTTCCGGCAGTGTGCCCATGCCGGTCGATAGGATAACCCGGCGGCGCGCCTGAGCGGCCTTGAGAAGCAAGAGCGGATTCGTCAATTCGCCCGACGGAAGCTTGATCAGATCCAGACCCAGGTCCTTCACGAGGAAGTCGAGACTATCGCCATCGAACGGCGTGGAGAGGAACTGGATCTTGCGCTTCTTGCAACGGGCGATGAGCTTCGCGTGATGCGCCGGGCTGAGCTCGAGCGACTTGAGCATATCGAGCTGACTCTGCGCCTTACCCGTCGTTTCCATCTGATACTTCGCCTTCGGCGCCGACGCGGAGGCCAGTTTGCCAGCCTTGAAGGTCTGGAACTTCACGATGTCCGCGCCCGCTTCAGCGGCGGCGTCCACGAGTTCGAGCGCCCGGGGAAGCGAACCGTTATGGTTCACGCCGGCTTCGGCGATGACGAGGGTATGCGAAGGCTTCATAGGGCCGGCCAATCAAAAAAACGCTTCTTCAAAAGCAGTTTGGGGTCACGAACGGTTTTGAGCGCTGCCACAATACGTTCCGCGGCGTGACCGTCGCCATAGGGATTTGTCACATCGCGGCACGCCGTACCCATCGCCTTTAGAACCGCGGCGTGAATCGCGCCTTGATCCGGCGCAACGTCGATAACCGAGGCTGCCCGGAGACGGCCCTTCTGGCGGTCGCCGATGTTGACCGTGGGCGTGGCAAAGCTGGGCGCCTCGTAGAGGCCGCTGGAGGAATTTCCGACCACCGCGTCCATGTGTTTCAAGGCACTGAAATATCTGAGGGATCCGAGGGACGGATGCAGTACGGCGTTGATATGCCCCTGGACGAAGTCTCCGATCAACCGCGCGATGGTCGCGCCTTCCACGTCGGCATTGGTACCGGAAAACACCAGCCCCACGTCTGGGCCAAGACGATCGAGCGCAGCCAGCATCTCGGCGCAATGCGCCACGGTATCGGCAGACAAGGTTTCTGGATGGAATGTGACCATAAGGTTTTTCGCCCGCGGCACGAGACCGACCTGGCGGAAAAATTCATCGCGTTCGAGAAGCGTGGTCGTGCGGATCTTGTCCAAGCCTGGGCTGCCGACGACAAAAATATGCGCGGGATCCTCGCCCATTTGGCGCACGCGCCGAGCGGCGTCCTGCGTCGTGACGAAATGCAGATGCGACATTTTCGTCATCGCGTGACGGAAGGCATCGTCGGTCGCGCCCTCGGTGATATCGCCCCCGATGAGATGGGCGACGGGCACTCGTGCGAGCGTCGCGGCGACAACGGCACCCAAGATTTCGTAGCGGTCGCCGAGGACGAGGAGCATATCGGGCGCCAATTGCGCGAGCGCTTCGCCGAACCCAGTCGCAGCGGCGCCGAACGAAGCGGTGACCCCTGCCGGGCTGTCGTCGCCGAGGCCCATATCGACCGAACGGCTGATGGCAAAACCGTCGTTGGCGATATCGCGCGCCGTCGCGCCGGCCTCCGCGGCCAGATGCTGGCCGGTCGCGATAATATCGAGATGAAACGCCGTATCGTCCCGCAGGAGAGACAGGACTGGCGATAAGAGGCCCCAATCCGCCCGCGTGCTGGTGACCGCGCAGACCTTGAGCGTCATGACCGCCCCAAGATTGGACTTGAGGGAATATTCACGAGCCGGCGCGCCAGACTCTCAGCGACGGACAGATCCATGCGCGGACAGGCCGCGTACATCGGCAGATGATGCATCAACGTCCACACCGGGCGCGTACCGATCCCAGAGGCATTTGTCCGCGCAAGGAGTGGTTGGAGCAAATCGGCGCTGTCTTCGTCGAGCAGAAGGGCGTTGAGCCAATAATTGCTTTCGCAGCCGACGGGCTCGCTGACGAAGCGCACACCTGGAACCTTCGCAAACGCTACGCGATACCTTGCGGCCAGCGCGCGTTTCTCGGCAAGGAACGCCGGCAGGCGTTCCATCTGCGCACAGCCAAGCGCGGCGTTAAGGTTCGGCATACGGTAGTTATAGCCCACCGCGTCATGACCGAAAGCCCACACGTGGGGCATTTTGGCCGTGGTGGTCAGATGTTTAAGGCGTTTTCCGAGGTTTTCGTCATCGGTGATGACCGCGCCGCCGCCACCGGTCGTGATGGTCTTGTTGCCGTTGAAGCTCAGCGTGCCCATCGCGCCAAAACGGCCCGTGTGCTTACCGCCGTAAGAAGAACCAAGCGATTCAGCGGCATCCTCGACGACCGTGATATTCCACTTCGCCGCGACGGCCAGGAGCCTGTCGATCGCCACCGGGTGTCCGAACGTATGCATCGGCACAACGGCTGAAATGCGCGCGCCGGTCTCCCGGTTGCGGCACTCACCGTTCACCATATGGGCGCTGCGTTGCAAACCCTCTTCAAGCTTATCCGGATCGAGACCAAGGGTCGCCGCGCTGCTGTCGACAAAATGCGGACGCGCGCCGCAATAACTCACCGCATTGGCGGTCGCGATGAAGGTAAGCCCCGGCACGAGGACTTCGTCGCCCGCCGTGACCCCTGCGACTTCGAGCGCGACATGGAGCGCCGCCGTCCCGTTACAGACGGCAACGGCACGCCGCGCGCCGGTGAATTCGGCGAGCATCTCCTCGAAGCGGTCGACATATTTGCCGACGCTCGAGACAAAGGTCGAATCAATGCAATCGAGGACATAGGCGCGCTCGGCTGCGCCGAATTCCGGCTCGTGCAGGCCGATGGGACGATCGCTCGGCGGGAGCACCGCCTTGAGCGTGGTCAAGATCTGATCGATGTCCGCGCGCACGCCAGCATCACACGTTGTAGATATCGCTTTTATAACGCGCGAGATTTTCCGGCTGCGTAAACCATTCAATGGTCTTGCCAAGGCCTCGCTTGAAGCCCTCGAGCCCGCCATGCGCGGGCCGCCACTGCATCAGCGTATTGGCCTTGTCGTAGCTGGCAAACAAGCGCTCGACCTCGCTGTCCTTGGGACGGATGCGCTGCGGGTCGGCTTCAATCGCGACATCGCGACCCATGACTTCAGCGATGGCCTTCGCGGTGTCGCCGATAGAGATTTCGAAACCACTGCCGACATTGGTGACCGTTCCGAGCACCGCGTCGCTTTCCATCGCCGCGATGAAGCCGCTGACGGTGTCTTCGACATAAGAGAAGTCACGCGTCGGCGTCAGCGCTCCGAGCCTCAGCGTCTTCGCGCCCTGAGCGATCTGCGTAATGATCGTGGGAATGACGGCGCGCGCCGACTGGCGCGGCCCATAGGTATTGAACGGACGCAGAACAGCAACCGGCGTTTCAAAGGAGGTGTAATAAGACAGCGCGATATGATCGGCGCCGATCTTCGACGCGGAATAGGGCGACTGTCCCTGCAGCGGGTGTTCTTCGGTGATCGGCACGAAGCGCGCGGTCCCGTAGACCTCGCTGGTGGAGGTGTGGACGACTTTGGTGATCCCGAGATCGCGCGCGGCCTGCACGACATTGAGCGTGCCTTTGACGTTCGTGTCCACGTAGGACGACGGCGCGTAGTAGGAATAAGGAATAGCGATCAGGGCCGCGAGGTGCAGGATCGTGTCGCACCCCTTCGCGCCAGCGACCACCGACTGATGGTCGCGCACATCGCCGGTGAAGACCTCGAACTTGCCTTTGACGTCCGGCGCGCAGTGATCGAGCCATCCCCAGGAGTTGAAGGAGTTGTAGAGAACAAATGCCTTAACGTCGTGGCCGGCCCGAACAAGCGCTTCGGTGAGATGAGAGCCGATAAAACCCTCCGCACCGGTGACTAGAATTTTGCGTTTTTTCATCCTGAGGTCTCATCCCGTAATCGCCTTAGGATTTACCCGAGCGCAGCTTTCCAGGGTATTAATTATCTGTATTTATGAAGAAATATCCGCAAGTACGGCGACGTGGTCTTCGGGCCGGACGGTCAGAAACTGGTTGAAATTACCGCTCGCGGCCGTGCACGCGTAGAGCTTGTCCTGGCGGACCACTTTGCGCTCTTTCTCCAGCACTTTGTAGACCTTGTAGCCAAGTGCGGAAATGATCGGATTGATGATATCGCATGCGCCGGCGCTGAAGGTCTCCAGAAGGATGTCGGGCTTGCGCGCCAGCACCTCGGACATGCCCTGGATCGCGGCCACTTCACCGCCTTCGACGTCGATCTTGACCAAGGCGCGATCACCGATCGTGGGTGCGATCTGTGAACCGTCCAACTTGTGCATGGGCACGATGATTTCCTCACGCCCCGCGCCGCGGCCAAGACCGCCCCCGGAGGAGATTTGCTGGTTGGGTTTGCGCACCCAGCTAAAGGGCGCGATGCCGTCTTCTTTACCGACCGCGAACCAGTGCTCGACGATATTGCGGAATTCATTGATCTGAATATGCATGCGCAAACGCGTGTAAGCGTGCGGATTGGGCTCGAACGCGTGGATCTTTACATCCTTGCGGATCGATGCCGCCGAGAGACTGTAGACACCGACATGCGCGCCGATATCCAGGATACCGCTTGCCGTCTTCGCCAGCCGACACCAGATCTGCATCGAACCAGGTTCAAACTCCTTCTCATAAAGGATATTCGCCGCGCGCGGGCAATCATTCGCGGTGAACATCACGAACGGTGGGGCTTCGAACAGATTCACTTCGTAAAAGCCGTAAAAAGGGAATTCCGATGACGACGCCGTCACCAACCCCCCTTTATGGAACGCCGCCAGCGCGCGCGCGTTCTCAGCCTCCAGTTGCTTCAAATCCATCGTGCTCACCGATCCACCCGCAAGTATTTTGCTTGTTTAAGATAACACGGCACCGGTGTCACTCGCCGTTCGCTCCCATCGCACCCACATGGGACCTCCGACCGAGGTTGCAAAGAGTCCATCTCGGGGTATCCGGCCCCTAACTTGGCGAGACAAAGGCCTCGTGATACGACATAAACACGCCGATCCTGTCTCTATTTGCCGCTAAATAAGGGCGCCCAAGAGGGCGACGACCGATCCACGGATGAGCCAGAACACCACAATATCCGCCGGCGCTACGCACGCCGCAGAACTCCTTCGCATTGCCACCGCGGCCCTCGACGCCGGAGATCTCGCCGACGCGGAAACGCAGCTGCGCCAGGTCGCCGCCATAGCGCCCAACGATCCCGTGGCCGCCCACCAGCTCGCGGTTGTCCTGGTGAAGACGAACCGCAGTGAAGAAGCCGCGGCGGTGCTGAAAAAACAGGCGAGCGTCGGCGCTCTTCCTGTGTCGCTGTTGCTCCTCGGGACTCTGTTCGAAGCTACGGGCCGGGTCCAGGACGCCGAGCTGTGTTTCGAGAAGGTTCTTAAACGCGAGCCGGAAAATCAGGCCGCCGCCGCGCGGCTCGCCGCGATCCGCGAAGAACGAAGAGCGGCGAACAACATTTCATCCTCGGGCACAGCGGACGATATCACCGCGCTTGAACAAGCGGTCGAGCGCGCGCCCCAAAACGCGGCCGCGCTCCACAACCTGGGCTGTGCGCTCGTGCGCGCCAAGCGGTTCGCGGACGCGGAAAGCATGTTGCGGCAGAGTGTGCAAATCTCGAACCACCCGCAAACTTGGATGGCTCTGGGCGAACTCTACGAAACGACCGGCCATATCCCGCAGGCTTACGGTTGCTATAAGAACACCTTCAACGTTGCCCCAAACGACTATCACCTCCTCATGAAGCTCGGCGCGCTTACGGAGGTGATGGAGGACAAGCCCGGCGCTCGGGAGCACTACCGGCGCGCGTTGGAAGTGAAGCCGGGGGACTACCAAGCGACGTCGAAGTACACCAGCCTCATCTTCGACAAAGAACCGGAGCTTGCGGTCCGATCGTGGGAGGACGTGCTCACAAAAGCCGGCGACAATGTGGAACGCCAGTCAGCCGCTCTCGATCAGTTGGTATGTCATAAGGAATGGTGGGAGCGCATCAAGCGCGGCGAAATGCCCTATCACTGCGCGCGTCTCAGCGATCTATTTTTCACCTACGCGCTCGATGACGTGAAGCAATGGGACGCCATCAACCAGAAGCGTCTCGCCGACAAGCCCGGCAATCCTTCGCTGCTGGCTGCGGCCGCGCTTTCCAAATTCAGCCTGCGAGACCGTCACGGCGCCGAGACGCTTTTCCGCGCGGCCGCGGAAAAGGCGCCGGACCATGTCCTCAGCACGATACGGTTTGAGCCGGCCTTCTACGAACAATTGCGAGCCTTTACGGACGCCGACCTGACGCGCACGCTGCCGCCGGTCATCGTAGCCGCCTCCCTCGTCCCCGATCCCAAGGGCATTCTCTACCTTTCATGCAACTTCACGTATTTCCGCGCCTTCGCCCTTCCCATGGTCGTGTCGATGCGCGAAACCTCGCCGCACACGCCGGTTCACATCCACATCATGGATGCGAACGAAGAGGAAACCGCTTTCGCACTGGCCTTCTTGCAAAAGCTCTCGCCGATTAAATTTGCGCTGAGCGTCGAACGACCCGGACTTACGAAGGGGCCCATTCAGGAAGCGCGTTCTTATTATCATGCGGTTCGCTTCATCCGCTTCTACGAGCACCTTCGCCACTACGGTGTCCCCCTCTGGCTCATGGACGTGGACGCCGTGATCAATACGGATCTCGATGGGCTGTTCGCCACGCTGGACGGCAACGATGTCGCCATGCGTATCCGCCCCGGCCGGAAGGAGCCTTGGAATCAGTTCAACGCCTGCGTCGTCGGCGCCGGGACCAGTGGCCCGTCGTTTGAATACATCCGACTGGTCGCCGCTTACCTTGCCTATTTCTTTCAGAACAACGGCCTGCGCTGGGGCATCGACCAGCTCGCGATGTACGGCGTATTCGCCGACATGGAAGATCGGAAAGAAGAGCCGCGCCTCGCCCTGCTCGGCGAGCGCGAAGTCGACTACACCTACCGCGACGATGGATACGTTTGGTGCAACTCAGGCGCGGGTAAGTTCCAGCACTTGAAGCGCATCGCCAAACCGAACAGCCTTCCGCTCGCGAATTTCGACGGCAATAAGTTCGTGGGCGTTTTTGAGCGCCACTGGAAAGAATGCGAGCGGATCGCCGCGGAGCTTCCGGCGCTATCGACGTAAAGTCGCATCTGGATTTTGGGCCGCGAGGCACAACCACAAATGCGCCTATTCCCAGGCCTCTCGTACATCCCAACTTTTATTTTCAAGTGAACCGGCTTAAGAGGCGGTATGGAAAATACGTTTCCCTATGAAAATTTCGCCGCTGCTGTCGCCGCCGCGCGGACGGCAGGCAAGAACGGCGATCTTGACGAATCCGCGCGCCTTTACCGGCTCATTCCTGGCGCCTTTCCGCACAAAAAACATGCCGTCACGATCGCTGCGGACGGCTTAAAGGGCATCGGCCTCTGGACTGAAGCCGTCGCCGTGCTCGAGACCGCCCTGCGTGGTAAACCGCAGAGCGCGATGTATCTGTGGAACTTGTCGGAATTGTACCGTGAGATCGGCGATCACGCGCGCGCCGCCGGCTACCTGCAACGTTATATCGACCATGACCCGCGTAGCGCGGAGGCGTGGGTCCACCTCGCACGGTTGCACGATCTGGGTGGCGAGGCGGCCCTGGCCGAAGCCGCGTACGCGAAAGCGCTCGACCGTGAACCGATGAATGTGCTGGCGGCGCTCGGCCGCGGCGACTCGCTTTTCCACCTGGGGCGCGTCGACGAAGCAATCGCGCTCTATCGCCGCGCTGTCGCGAGCGCGCCGCAGGATGCCGTCGCCCTGTTCGCCCTGGGCAGCGCCCTGCGGACGCAAGGCGCCGAGAGCGAGGGCCACGATTACCTGCGGCGGTCGCTGGAGATCGATCCCGGCAATGCGCGGGCCCACGTCAATCTTGGACTGACCTATTTCAACACAGGCAACTTGAAAGGCGCTGAAGCATCGGCGCGCAATGCGCTCCTTATCGACGATCAGCTTCAAATCGCGCATGTGCTGCTAGGATTGACGCTCGCCGAACAGGGCGATCTGCCAGCCGCCGCGAACGCATTGTCCCGCGCAGCCGCGAGTTCGCACCATAGCGAAGCGCTTTTCGCCCTCGCGGCGGTGCAGAGCGCGCTCGGCCACAAAAGCGCCGCCGAACTGGCGCTTCAACGCGTACTCGCCGCCGAGCCGGATAACGGCGAAGCCAAGCACGTTCTCAACGCTTTACACGGCGCACCGATATTCGCGCCTGACGAGAGCTACGCCCGCGAAACGTTCGATCGTCTTGCCCAACGCTACGACACACAAGAGTTACACTTTCGCGGATACAACGTTCCTGCCGCGATCGCCGACCTCATCGAAGCCCATGAGCCCGAACGGCACAGCATCGTGCGCCTCGCCGACCTCGGCTGCGGCACGGGTCTCGTCGCCGCGACTCTTCACGACGCCTTTAGGACGGAGACGATCCTCGGCATCGATACATCGCCCAACATGGCGAAGATTGCCGGCGCGAAAGCGTTGTACGATCAAATCCTGATCGGCGATGCGCGCGACATCGCGAAATTGGAAGGGACATTCGACGTTATCACCGCGGGCGACCTGTTCCCGTATCTGGGCGAGCTCGCGGCTTTCATGACCGCCGCGCGCGCCCGGCTGGCGCACGGTGGACTGCTCGCCTACTCGATCGAACTGTCGCAAAGCGCGCCGGTGGCGCTCGGGCCGGACGGGCGATTCGTTCATACCCCGTCTTATGTGGAAGACGCCGGGCGAGCCGCAGGACTAAATCCCGTCGCCGCCCGCGCCATCACCCTGCGCCGGCTGTTCGGGAAAGACGTCGCCGGCCTCGTGGGGCTTCTTCAAGCTTAACCGCGCGCTTCGGGAGCCTTACAAACTTGTAAGCCCCTGGCTGCGGACAGGGGGAAATTAACCTGACGCGGTCAGTCTTTCTGTCATTCTGTTAAAGTCATGCGCGGTGCGGCGGGTGGTACAACCGCCGCGCCGCGCGCGAGCCCCCCCGCGAGCTTCCTGGAGCAGCTTTTGGACGCCACGATTACCCGCCCCGAGCCGAATACACCGCCGCCCGCCGTGGCCGCCTTCGAGGTGCAGCCGCCGCTGGGGCAGATCCTGTTACAGCGCGGCCTCATCAGCGACAACGATCTTGCCAAAGCCATGGGCTTCCAAGCGAGCTTCGGCGGTCTGCTTGGCGCGATCCTGGTCCGGATCGGCGCGGTATCGGAAGACGCCGTGCTGGACGCGCTTTCGATCCAGTTGGGCCTGGAGGTGATGTCTAACCGGCAAATGCCGCAGGATCCGGCCATCTACGCCGCGACGATCAAGTCCTCCGGAATCGACAGCGAATGGTGGATCGACCAAGCCACCCTCGCCTGGACCGACGACGCGGGCGTTGTTCACTGCATCAGCCGCGATCCGGTGAAACCGAGCCTGCAGGAAGTCCTGCTCGCCGCGTTCCCGGACAAGGAAATCCACTGGTGGTTGATCCGCAACCGCGAACTCGACCTCATGACCGACCTTGTGCGCCGCGCGCTCATGTCGGACGGCCGCGACATCGAGGGCGACGTCGCGTTGCTGCGGGAACTCGCCGAGGAAGCCCCGGTCGTCGAACTCGTCTCGAACGTGATGGCCCAGGCCGTGAACGAGGCCGCGTCGGACATTCACGTCGAGCCGCTCGAGCATGAATTCGAGATCCGCTACCGCATCGACGGCGTCCTTCAGAGCCGCGTCACGCTGCCACGCTCGCGCTTCGACGCCGTCGCTTCGCGCATTAAACTGATTTCGGGCCTGGATATCGCCGAGCGGCGTCTTCCCCAGGACGGCCGCATTAGCATCCGCATGAGCGGCAAGGATCTCGACATCCGCGTCTCGTGCCTCCCAGGCGTATGGGGCGAGTCGATCGTCATGCGTCTCCTCCTCAAGGAGCATAAGGAATTCTCGCTCGCCAAGATCGGCATGGCCAAGGATCACCTTGAGACGTTTGGAAAGCTCGCCAAGGAACCCCACGGCATCATCCTGGTGACTGGCCCGACCGGTTCGGGAAAGTCGACGACACTCAAGGCGACGCTCGAACACATCAAGGACGGCAAACGCAAGATCATCACAGTCGAGGACCCGGTCGAATACAACATCCCGGGTGTCACGCAGGTCCAGACCAAGGCCGACATCGGCTACACCTTCGCAAGAGCGTTGCGCTCGATCCTGCGCCAGGACCCTGACGTCATCATGATCGGGGAAATCCGTGATCTTGAAACCGCGCAGATCGCGGTTCAGGCATCCCTGACCGGCCACATGGTGTTTTCGACCCTGCACACGAACGATTCCCTCGGCGCGTTCACGCGTCTCATCGACATGGGCCTGGAGCCGTTCCTCGTCGCCTCGTCCGTGCGCGAGGTCATGGCGCAGCGCCTTGTGCGCCGCTTGTGCCCGCATTGCAGGGTCCCGCAGCAGCCGCCTCTCGCCATCCGCGAGAAATGCGAAAAATTGAGAGAACGATTCCCCGACGTGCTCACGGGCGAGCCGCGTTGGTTCGAGGCGCGCGGTTGCGCGCGCTGCCAGAACACCGGTTACCGCGGCCGCCTCGGCATCTACGAGGTCACGGTGCTCAACGATGAAATCGCCGAAATGATTCTTCACCAACGTCCGCTGAATGAATTGCAGGTGGCCGTCCGTAAACACGGGTTCCGCGACCTCATGGAAGACGGCCTGATCAAGGTGTGGCAAGGCGACACCAGCGTCGAGGAAGTCATCCGCGTCACGGGTCAGGCCGGCGTCGACGGCGACTGATTTCGGCGGACCGCACCCCCTATGGCGCCTTCCTCCACACCGATGCCTCAGGCGTTCGACGCCGCATATCGGGACGCGACCGCTGCACATCAAGCCGGCCGCTTCGCGCAGGCCGTCGCCGGATACGAGGCTCTGCTCCCGATGGCGCCGGAGCACGCGCAGCTTCGCTACCTCCTGGGTGCGGCCTACGTCGAACTGAGCCGTTTCACCGACGCCGTCACAGCCCTTGAACAGGCGCTGCGTTTGCGTCCGCGCCATTTGCCGACCGTGGAGATGATGGGTTCGGCCTGGCTGCGCGCGCAAGCTCCCGAAAAGTCGGTGGCATATTTTCGCGAAGCCGACATGTTGGCCGGCAGCACGGCCGAGACCACCGACCGCCTCGCCAATGCGCTACGGCTCGCCGGACAATATCCAGAAGCGAGCGCGGCCTACCGCAGCCTTCTGGCGCGCGATCCATCACAGCACAAAGCCTATGTCGGTCTCGCATTATGCCTTGCCGCCTCCGGCGATGCGGCCGGCGCCGAACATATCCTGCGCGTCTGCCTTCAACGCCATGCGGGCTATGGCAGTGCCGTTTTGACGCTGGCGTCCGTCCTGGGACAAATGGAGCGGTTCACCGAGGCCGAACAAGTATTGCGCGATTACCTCGCGGGCGACCCGTCCAATCTCGGCGCGCGCCGTCTGCTCGCCAACGCGCTGCACAAACAAGGCCGGCTCGTGGACGCCGAGGATATCTACCGGGACATCCTGCGCACCAATCCCGATGAAACCCAAACTTCGCTTCAACTCACCGAAGCTCTCCTTGAACGGTCTCAGCTGGACGAAGCCGAACTCATCTTGCGCGAGCTCAAGCGCGCGGCGCCCGGCCATGCGGATGTCATCACCACCCTCGGCCGCGCGCTCGAATTGCGCGGCGACCTTGACGGCGCGATTGCCTTGCACAGCGAGGCGATCGCACGCGACCCACGAAACGCAAATGCCTATCTGAATCGCGGCAGCGCGAAACGATTCAGCGGCGATTTCGAAGCCGCCCTCGCCGACTACGACGCCGCGCTCGCGCTGAAGCCGCATTTTCCGCCGGCGATCGCAAATCGCGGCTTGACGCTGCTGATCCTCGGTAGGTTGCGAGAGGCATGGCCCTCCTACCGCGCGCGCATCCGTGCCGTCCACGGCGCGCCTGATCTCACCTCCGGCAAGCCGTGGGACGGATCCCCGCTGGCCGGAAAACGCGTCTTGGTCTGGCTGGAATATGGATTGGGCGATGAAATCCTTTTCGCAAATCTGCTGCCTGAGCTGATCGACACCACCGCGCACTGCACGATCGTCTGTTCGCCGCGCCTGTGCCGGCTTTTCGAGCGCTCATTTCCACGCGCCAGGATTGTCGCGATGGGAAGCGCCATCGACGGCGACTTCGACGTGCGGCTCCCGTTGACCGACGCCGCGCAGTTGCTGCGCCCAACGGTCGCCTCGCTTCCGCGCCACCGCGGATACATCGTGCCGGATTCCACATTGGTTCAAGAGATGCGCGCTCGCTATCAGAACGGCACGAACGCGCGCCTCGTGGGCCTGTCCTGGCGCAGCGCGGCCGGACCGACGGGGCGTTTCAAGTCCTTGCAACTCGCGCAATTCGCTAAGTTTCTCGACGTTCCCGACCTCAATTTTGTGTCCCTGCAATACGGCGACTGCACCGATGAGATCGCGCAAGTCTCGGCGATGACGAGACGCAGCATCATCCACGACACGCGTGTCGATTCATCGGGCGATCTGGACGCCTTTGCCGCGCAAACGGCCGCCATGGACCTCGTCATCTCGGTCAGCAATACGACCGTGCATGTGGCAGGAGCGCTTGGCCGGCCGGTATGGGCGCTCGTCCCCACCGGACCGGGGGCACATTGGTATTGGTTCATGAACCGCACCGACAGCCCGTGGTATCCTAGCGCCCGGCTGTTCCGTCAGGACCGGCGCGGAGACTGGGAAAAGCCGCTCGACGACATCACCGCTGAACTGGCGAAATGGGCACATCCATGACCACGGCGCTGGACCGCGTCACGCGCGCGATGGACCACCATCGGCATGGACGGCTCGTGGAAGCCGAAGCCGGGTACCGCGATACGCTGCGGCTCGACCCGAACAATCCCGATGCGCTTCACTTGCTTGGGGTGATTATTGCCGCACGAGGCGACGCCGCACAGGGCGTCGAACTCATCATGCGTGCGCTCGCGCGCAATCCTGATTCGAAGGAAGCCCATCTCAATCTCGCGAACATCCATGCCAACAGTCTGTGCATGGACAAGGCCGAGCATCATTTCCGCGAAGCCTACCGGCGCGACAAAACCAATGCCGATGCCGCCAATGGGCTGGGAGGGAGCTTTCTTCACCGCGGACGCTACGGCGAAGCGGAGCGCTATTTGCGCGAAGCGTTGGCCCTCGCGCCCGGCTCAGCCCCCGTGCTTCTCAACATGGGCATGTTCATGGACGCGACCGGGCGATTCGACGAAGCGCTTGGCTTCTATGACCGCATCCTCGCGCAGCAGCCGGAGCATATCGACGCGCATTTCCATCGCGGACTCGCCCTTCTCGTACGCGGGCGGTTTTTGGAGGGCTGGACGGAATATGCCTGGCGGGTGCGGAGCAAGCGCACGCCGACATTTTTCGGGCGCTTCCCCTTTCCGTATTGGCGCGGCGAACCGCTCGCGGGTCGCAAGATTCTCGTCTGGACCGAACTGGGACCTGGCGACGAAATACTTTCCGCCACCATGATTCCCGACCTGCTCGCCGCCGGCGCAACGGTCATTCTGCTTTGTTCGCCGCGCATGGCGCCGCTTTTTGCCCGGTCGTTCCCATCCGCGCACATCGTCGCCGCCGGCGAGGCGCCCCGCGATCCGTCGATCACGCAAGGGATCGAATTCCAGGCCTCCGTCGGCGAACTGGGCGCCGCGCTGCGGCCGTCTTTCGCGGCGTTTCCCGGACAATGCGCGCCGCTGAAGGCCGATTCGGACAGGACGGCGACGCTGCGTGCCCGTTACCAGTCCGTCAGCCCTGGAACCAAGCTGGTGGGAATATCCTGGCGCAGCAAAAACGTCCGGATCGAAGATGCCAAATCGATCCCACTCGACGCCTGGGCGCCAATCCTGAAACTTCCCGGGATCACTTTTGTGAATCTGCAATACGGCGACGTGGCGGAGGAGATCGCTCGCACGGAGCGCGATCAGGGCGTGCGTATTTTCACCGATCCACAGATCGACCCACTGGCGAATCTCGACGACTTCGCCGCACAAGTCGCGGCGATGGACCTCGTCATCTCGGCCAGCAATACAACCGTACATATTGCGGGCGCGCTCGGACGCCCCATATGGGCACTGGTCCCCTCAAACCATGGGCGACTGTGGTATTGGTTCCTTGAACGGCCGGACAGCCCCTGGTACCCAAGCGCCCGCCTGTTCCGGCAAAGCGCGGGCGCGGATTGGGGTCCAAGCCTCGCAGCGGTCGCGGAAGAATTGAATCAATTCAGTGTCGGCGCCGGCGGGTGCGGCCAAACAAGCGGCTCGGCTTCGTAAGACTCTTATTCACATTCTCATGGCTCGACCGAACCTTCCACCTTCTCAGCCAATTCATGAAGCGGCGGCGCTCCACCGTGCCGGACGCCTCGCGGAGGCAATCGAGAGCTATCGGAAAATCCTCAAGAAAAATCCGCGTGAGCCGGATGCGCTGCACCTGCTCGGCGTCGCTCTCATGCAGCAGGGAGACCCGCGCGAAGGTCTGGTATGGGTCACCAAAGCCCTCAAGGCACGCGACGATTTTCCCGACGCGCATTCAAACGCTGCGATGATCGCGGGACAACTCGGCGACCTGAAACTTGCCGAACATCACGCGCGCAAGGCGGCGCATTACAAAAAGAACGCGGCGACCTACACCACGCTGGGGCAGATCCTTCGCACCCTCGGACGCTACGACGAGGCGATGGCCGCGTTTCGCGCCGCGCACGAAAGCAATCCGCGTGACATTGACGGCTGCGTCGCCTACGCGCGCGGCCTGCGCATCACCGAGAATTTTCCCGAGATGCTGCGCGTCGTGGAAACGGGGCTCCGTCTTGTTCCGGATCATCCGACGTTGCGACTTTTCGCGTCCGAGGCTCATTTCGGCCTCGGGCAACTGAAGGCGGGTTGGCACGCCTATCGCCATCGTTTCCGTTCATTGGAAAATCGCATCCCGCCCAAGACCTATGCGCTGCCGACCTGGCAGGGGGAAGACCTCGCCGGACGCACACTCCTGATCTGGGCCGAGCAGGGCCCCGGCGACGAGACGATGTACGCCAACATGTACGCCGATGCCATCGCCCGCGCGAAGCGCTGCGTCATTCAATGCTCGCCGCGCCTTGCGCCCGTCATCAAACGCTCGTTCCCCAACGCCGACATCATCGATCGCGATCTGACGGCGGAAGAGCTCGCGAAGGTGGATGTGCAAACCCCCGCCGCCAGCCTGGGCGAATGGCTGCGCCCGTCGCGCGAGTCCTTTCCGACGACGGCGGGTTATTTGCAAGCGGATGCCGATCTAAAGGAAAAGTTGCGCGCGAAGTACCTCGCCAATGACAAAGGCCGTCTTCTCATCGGCCTCGCCTGGCGCAGCGCCAATACAAACGGCGCCGCCGAGAAATCACTCAACCTCCTGGAATGGGGACCGATCCTAAAGGTTCCGGGCGCAATCTTCGTCAATTTGCAGTACGGGGATACCGCGGCGGACCGGGAAAATGCGTCACGCGGGTTCGATGTGCCGATCATTCACGATCCCACCATCGATCCTTTGAAAGATATGGACAGCTACGCCGCGCAAGTCGCCGCGATGGATCTCGTCGTCTCTTCGAGCAACACGGCCGCGCACGTCGCGGGCGCGCTGGGTGTGCCGACGATCTGCATGCTACCGCTCTCGCTCGACCACGGCCGCAGATGGTATTGGCTTGCCGACGGGAACCGCACACCCTGGTATCCGTCGCTACGGCTCATCAATCAAACCGAACCTGGTCAGTGGCTCGATGTCATACGCGACGCGGGCTTGGCGGTTCTGGAGTCCACCCGCGCGGGCGGCGATGATGTCGCGGGCTATTACCGCAGCATGATTTCCGGCTTTGCTTCCATGAAACGACTGCGCGACGCCGAGGCGGTCTGCGCGCATATGGCACGCGATCCTGCGCTCGCCGCGGAAGCTTACCTGAACATTGGCGAGATGCGCCGCAATGCTCTCGACGCCGACGGCGTCTTCGCGGCTTGCGAAAAGGCCATCGCCGCCGATCCGGCCTATTGGCAGGCATACAATCTCAAGGGCGCCGTGCTGGCCGATCTTCACCGATTCAACGAAGCCATCACCGTGTACAAGCAGGCGCTTGAATATAATGCACGGTCGCACATCGTTCATTCCAACCTCGGCAAGGCCCTCCACCACCTAGGACGAAACGCGGAAGCGATTCATCACCACAGCCTGGCGTTCGAAAGCGCGCCACCGGAAAAGACTTCGGCCCTCGACGCCATCACGCTCAACTACGCCGCGGCGCTGAATGATAACGGCGACACCGTCCGACCTCTCGAACTAATCGACGGCCTGCTCGCGCGGAATCCGGACAATGCCGACGCGCATTACAACCGCGCACTCATCCTTCTCGCACAGGAACGCTGGCGGGCGGGATGGCCCGAATTTGGCTGGCGCCTGAAGCGGACGAACGCGCCCGTCTATTACAAATATTTCCCGCAAATCAAACCATGGGCGGGTGAATCATTTAAGGACAAAAAGGTCCTGGTCTGGACGGAGCATGGCATCGGCGACGAGATTCTCGCCGCAACCATGGTCCTCGATCTGCTCGCGACAGCGCGAAAAGTCGTCATCCTCTGCTCCGGGCGCCTTATACCGCTTTTCCGGCGCTCGTTCCCCGGCGTGCAGGTGGAGGAATTGAAGACACCGGTACCGCAAGTCGCCCTAGCGCCCGACTTCGATTGCCAGATTGCGATGTGGGACCTGGGCCTGGCGTTCCGTGAGACTGCGGAAGCCTTCCCGGTACGCGCCCGCACCCTCGTCGCCGACGGACCACGCAGCGCCAGCCTCAGGAAGCGCTATGCGTCCGCGCATCCGGGCAATCTGCTTGTCGGAATTTCGTGGGCAAGCCCGATCAACCAGGAAATGGGCTGGCTCAAGGCCAGTCAACTCGAGTCATGGCGGCCGATCCTCGAGATCCCAGGCGTCACTTTCGTCAATCTCCAGTATGGCGACCAACGGCTCGCACTGGCGCGAATCCGCGAAGCTTTTGGAGTCGAGATTCTCAATGACGAATCTATCGATCCCCTAAAGGACATGGATGCCTTCGCAGCACAGGTCGCCGCGATGGACCTTGTCATCTCGACCAGCAACACGCTGGTCCACACCGCCGGCGCGCTCGGCACGCCCACATGGGTGCTACTTGCCCGGGGGCGCGGACAAATCTGGTACTGGTTGCAGGACCGTGCCGACAGCCCCTGGTATTCGTCCGTGCGGCTGATAAGACAGGAAACGCCCGGAGACTGGGCACAGCCGGTCGCCCGGTGCGCACACGACCTCCAGCGACTGATACAAGACAAGAAAAGGAGCGGCACATCATGATGCGCATATTCATCGGCTACGACTCGCGCGAAGCGGTGGCCTACAACGTGCTGGCGCACAGCATCCAGACGCGCGCCTCCCAACCCGTCACGATCGCGCCGCTGATGTTGTCGCAGCTGAAGGATGTGATGACGCGCGAGCGCCATCCATTGCAATCGACCGATTTCTCGTTCAGCCGGTTTCTCGTCCCCTACCTGTCGGGATACGAAGGCTGGAGCCTGTTCTGCGATTGCGACATGCTCGTGCTCGACGACGTCGCGAAGCTGTGGGCGCTGCGCGACGAACGCTTCGCGGTCCAGGTGGTCAAGCATGACCATAAACCCGCCGATACGGTGAAGTTCCTCGACCAACCACAGCGCCAATACGAAAAGAAGAATTGGTCCAGCGTCATCCTGTTCAACAATGCCAAGTGCAAGGCCCTCACGCCGGATTACGTGAACAGCGCGACCGGCTTGGAGCTGCATCAGTTCAAATGGCTCGGGAACGACGCCTTGATCGGCGAGATTCCGCACCGCTGGAATCACTTGGTCGATTACGACCCGACGGTTCCCGCGGACCAGACATCGCTTCTGCACTACACCGAGGGCGGGCCGTATTTCGAGGCGTACAAAAATTGCAGCTACGCCGATGTATGGCGCACCGAACGCGACCGCATGCTGTTTGCCGGATAGGCAACCCGGCGCAATGAAACCGCTTCAGAGAGCCGCCGGCCATTTTCAACGCGGCGAGTACGATCAGGTCGAGCAGATTTGCGGCAGGATTCTCGCCGTCGACGCTGACAACGCGCGCGCTTGGCAAATGCGCGGGCTGGCCGCCCTTCATCTAAAGCAATTCGAGAAGGCGGTAGCCTACCTGACGGAAGCGGTCACCCGGCAAGAAACGCCGCAAACCCTTATCAATCTTTCGGTCGCATTCCTGGCGCTGGACCGGCCGCCCGACGCCATCGTTGCGCTTCAAGCCGCGCTTCAGCTTGATCCTACCAACCCCGGAGCGCTCCTGAACCTGGCCGCATGTTATCTGCGGGAGAAGCGTTACGAGGACGCGGAAGGCGCGCTCACGCGCGCGCTGGCGATCAAACCGCATTGGCCGAAAGCCATGGAGATGCTGGGGCGGATCGAGATGAAGCGCGGCAATTTCGAGCGCGTCACGCAGCTTGCAAACGCCGCCCTCGCGGCGGACCCCGCCCTGTCGGTCAGCCACCGCTTGCTCGCTGATATCGCCATGCGCGAAGGCGATTTCGAGACAGCTTCGGATCACTATGAGCTCTCGCTGAAGAATAATCCGGACGACGCGGAAACCCACGGCAATTTCGCACTCCTGCTTGCGCGCCGCGGCAGCTATCAACAGGCCGAGACCTGGTATCGGCACGCCGCCGAGATCCTGCGCGACGACGAAGCCACCAACCAGGCCTTTGCCGAGGTGCTCCTCATCCAGGGGAATCTCAAGGAGGGATGGCGGCAGCATGCCTGGCGCCACATGCGCACGGAAGAGGCCCAGCCCATTGTCGATCGGCCGTTTCTGTCCGACATGCCGTCCGGCGCGCGGGCGGTCGCCGTGCTGGATCAAGGCATCGGCGACCAGATTCTGATGGCGGGCCTTATCCCGGACCTTTCCCGGCGGATCGCGGGGCTGGAGATCGAATGCGATCCACGCCTTCATGCGCTGCTCCGGCGCTCGTTCCCCGGCGTTCAATTCACCCGGTTTATCATGCGCGCGCCCGGGGCCGTACCGACCCCGGGCAGTTTCGGCGTCGCTGACACGGCCCCCTGGCTACGCCCGCGCTTCGAGGATTTTCCGGCCCATCGGGGATATTTGAAAGCCGACCCGGTCCTGCAAAAAATCTTGCGTGAACGTTACATCGAGAAGTCCCGCGGACCGGTCATCGGGATTTCGTGGGCGACACGCCGGGTGAAGCTGGGCGCTCACAAGTCCTTGCCGCTCGCGGCATGGGGGCCACTTCTTTCCATGCCCGGCGTCACATTCGTCAATCTTCAGTACGACAGCGATCCCGCCGAGGTAGCGGAGGCAACACGCCAATTCGGCGCGCGCATCATCACCGACACGACTATCGATCCGAGCGGCGATCTCGACGCCTACGCCGCGCAAGTGGCCGCCATGGACCTGGTGATCAGCACCTCCAGCGCCGCAGCGCATTTTGGTGGGGCCTTGAATGTCCCGACCTGGGTGTTCGTGCCCGCGGGCTTCGGGGGATTGTGGCACTGGTTTCTCGACCGCGGCGACAGCCCCTGGTATCCGTCGGTCCGGTTGTTCCGCCAAACGCAGCGGGGCGAGTGGCAGGACGTGGTCGCGCGCGCGTCCGCCGATTTCGCCATCTACGTCGAACAATGGGCGGCCCGAAATCCGTGACACAGGACACCCTGCAGATCGTCGAGAAAGTCCGCGCCCTGATCGCGGCCGGTCAGCACGGCGCGGCGGCGAGCCTCTGCGAACAGAACCTTGGGCAATTGCCGCCCGGCGCCGCGGCGGGTCTTCTCAATGGCCTGCTTCTCACCATCAAGGGGCGGCCCAACGACGCGATCGCCGCTTATGACATGGCGCTGTCGTTCGCACCGGACGCGCTGTACGCCTACGTGGGCATCGCGGAGATCTTGGTCGAAAAGGGTTGGCTGCACAGCGCCGCCGTGGTGATGGAAGAGGCACGCAAGACCGTGCCCGCGACGGCCGAAGCGCGAGCCCTGTTCGACACATTGTGCGCGCGTCTGGAAAAACTTCCGCGCACAGCCGGCGGGGGAAGCACATGACCGGCTCCGCGAAGATCGCCAAGTCGCTCGCGGAAGCCGTGTCGCTCCATCAAGCCGGCCGCCTGGACGAAGCGGAGCGTCTCTATGACAAGGTGCTAAAACTCGATCGCCGGAACCTCGACGCGCTCAATCTCAAGGGATTGATCGAGAGCCAGCGCGGCCGTCACGCCGAAGCGCTGGCATTGTTCGACCGTTGCATCGCGGTCGCCGCCGCATTTCCGGACGCGCATTTCAACAAGGCCGTCGCGTTGACGGGTCTTGGGCGCGGCGAGGAGGCCCTGCACTCCTACCGCAAAGCCATACAACTGCAGCCCGCACACGCGAACGCACGGCTGAATGCTGGAATCGTTCTGCACGTCCTGGGCCGCGCAAGCGAAGCCATCGCTGATTTCCGCGCAATGACCATCGCCTGCCCGCAGGATGCGCGTGGATTCTACAATCTCGGCCACTGCCTAGTGAAAGGCACGCCGGCCGCAGACGAATCCGCGCGGAGCGCAATCGCACAGGAAGCCGTCGCGGCGCTCACGCGCGCGCAAGCGCTCGATCCCGCGAACGCCGATGTACAGCTCATGCTTGCCGAAGCCCATGCGCTTCGCGAGGAATATGGACCGGCGGCCGACAGTTTGCGCGCCGCACTGCGCCTGGGGACAAACTGGCCCGCGCAACGCAGCGCCGAAGTCATGAGCACCCTCGGCGAGCATCTTCGCAAGCAGGGCTTTTATGACGCCGCCATCACGACACACCGGCAGGCACTAGCGCTATCGCCACGTCAGCACCTGATCCAATTCAATCTGGCAGCCGCCCTTCACGATGCCGGGCGGCGCGATGAAGCCGAAGCGCTTTACAAGGACGTCATCGCGGCGCAGCCGGATTTCACGAAAGCCATCGTCAATCTTGGCGATGTGTATCGCGATCAAGGCCGTCACGAGGAGGCGATCGCGCTTTTCGAGAAGGCGCTTGCCATCGAACCAACGGTACAAGGCTATGCCAACATCGCCGCCGCCATGACCGATATGGGATGGATGACGACCGCGCTCATGCTCAACGAGCGCGCAACATCGCTGGGCCCTTTGAACGCGACCGTGCGCTACAATCGCGGCGCGAATCTGCTCAGCATGGGCCGTTTCGAGACGGGCTGGGCCGAACACGAAGCCCGGTTCGACGTCGCGGACGTCGCAACGTTCCGGCGCCCGGCGCCGGAATGGCGCGGCGAAGATCTGACGGGCAAAAGAATTCTTGTCTGGACCGAGCAAGGCCTCGGCGATCAGATCCTGCATGGATCGATGATCCCCGATCTGACGGCCCGCGCCGGTCATGTGCTGATCGAATGCCTGGGCCGTTTGGCCCCGACCTTCGCGCGCTCGTTTCCGGGAACCACCGTCATCGCGCGGGACAACCCTCTGGCGGCGGCGTCCGACGGCGAAACCTACGACGTTCAAATCGCGGCCGGCAGTCTTGGACAATATCTGCGGCGCTCCTTCGGCGATTTTCCGCGTCACGCGGGATATCTGAAAGCAGATCCAGCCAAGACCGAACGATTCCGCAACTCGTACGAGGCGTTGGCCGCCGGCCGGCGCATCGTCGGCATTGCCTGGCGTAGCCGGAACCCGCGTCTCGGCGCGAACAAAAGCACCGAGCTTGCGAATTTGAAGGCGATTTTGGAAACGCCCGGCGTTTTGTTCGTCAATCTTCAGTACGGCGATTGCGCTGCGGATCTCGCCGAAATTCGCGCGCGATTCGGCGTCGATATCTTCCACGATGCATCCGTCGACTCGCTTGTCGACACGGACACGTTTTTCGCGCAAGTCGCAGCCATGGACGCCGTTGTGACCACTTCGAATTCGGCGGTTCATGTGGCGGGATCGCAAAATGTCCCGACGTGGCTCCTGCTGCCGCCGGCCAAGGGAACGTTGTGGTACTGGTTCCAACACCGCGCGGACAGCCCGTGGTATCCGGCGTTAACGCTGGTGCGCGCGCACAATGTTGCTTCGCAAGAGCCGTGGGAGATCGAACCCGCGAACCGCATTGCATCGGCACTCGCGCGTTGGGTCGCTGCACCGCAGGATCACCAAACATGACACGCGCCTCCTCACCGCCGATCATGGAGTGGCTGCGCAAAGCCGTGACCTATCATCAAGCCGGCGATTTGCACGCCGCCGAACGCCTTTACGACAAGGTGCTGAAAGCCGACCGCAACAATGCGGACGCGCTCAATCTCAAAGGCCTGATCGCGAATACAAACGGGCGGCACAAACACGCCATCGCGTTTTTCGATAAGGCCGCCGCGGCGCGGCCCGGGTTCGCCGATCCGCGGTTCAACAAGGGATTGTCGCTCGCCGCGCTGGGCCGCAACGATGAAGCCCTTGCCTCGTACGCGGAGGCCGCGCGGATCAAACCCGACTACGGCGACGCGCGCCTCAATCTTGGCTTGCTTCTACATATGGCGGGGCGGAAGGAAGAAGCCATCGCGGCGTTTCGCGCGATGACGCAGACATGCCCGATGGATGCGCGCGGCTTCTACAACCTCGGCGCCTGCCTTGAAAAAATCCTGCCGGGGACCGAGGCCGACAAACGCGATGCGCTAGCCGCAGAGTCCGCGGCCGCGTTCGAACGCGCGCTGGCGCTCAACCCCAGCAATCCCGACATCCACTACGGCTATTCTAATCTGCACACCTTCCGCGGCGATTATCGCCAAGCGGCCGCGCATCTCGAGACCGCGCTGCGCCTGCGGCCGCATTGGCCCGACGGCTGGAACAATCTCGCGAACCAAGCGGAAGCGCTCGGCGATCGCAAAGGCGCGCTTACGATGTTCGCGCGCGCCCTCGAGCAAGATCCCGACAACACCGGCGCGTTCGTCAATCGGGGGATGACCTGCCTCGCTCTCGGCCGTTTGGCCGAAGGCTGGCAGGGATACGCACGGCGCTTCGACGATCCGCGGTTCCCTTTCACGCCGCGCAACTGGCCGTGGCCGAAGTGGACGGGGGAAGACTTAAGCGGGAAAAGCATCCTGCTGTGGGGCGACCAGGGCGTAGGCGACGAGATCCTCTACAGTTCCATGATCCCGGAGATCGCGCGCCGCGCCGCCGTGTGCGTCGTGGAGTGTGAGCCGCGGCTACTGCCGATCTATCGCCGGTCCTTCCCAACCGTGGAGATTGTTTCGGTCCGCCGTCCGGGAGACTTGGCCCTTGCCGGCCGAGCTTTTGATTTCCAGAGCTCCGTTCTCGACCTTGGCGCGCAGCTGCGGCCGAACTTCGCGGCTTTCCCGATTCGCGCCGGCCTTTTGCGCGCGGACGCCGATTCGACCGCACGCCTGCGGCAGGAATACCTGCGAAATCATCCCGGAAACCGGCTCATCGGCCTGTCCTGGCGCAGCGTCAATCCCGGGATGACCCACCAGAAAAGCCTCGAGCCCGGCGATCTCGCGCCTTTATTCAGGCAGCCCGGCGTCACCTTCGTCAATCTTCAGTACGGAGACGTTGCACAGGACCTCGCGGCGATCCGCGAATCGCATGGTGTCGCGATTCTCGCCGATGCCACCATCAACCCTTTGGCCGACCTCGATGGTTTCGCTGCGCAGGTCCAAGCCTGCGATGCCGTGGTCACCGTCAGCAACACAACGGCCCATGTCGCGGGCGCCCTTGATGTCCCGACGGCGGTTTATGTTCCCGATGGCCGAAAACGCCACTGGTATTGGTTCGACGAAGGGGCCTACAGCCCGTGGTATCGATCCCTACGAATCTTCAGACTTCCAGGCGCAAACGGGATGGAAGAGATTTCAAAGGGCATTTTATAAAAATACAATTTTTAATTGTATTATTCTATAATATATTGATTTATATAGAAAATATACCCTTCTCGCCCAAGAAGGCTTAATTTTTTTCCGTACAGGCCGTAAACCTCCCGGTAACCTTTCGTCCGGAGAGGATGAGAGACGCCGAAAACACTGAAAAAAAAGCCACATCCGGACGGAAAAGCCCCCGCGCCCGGCTTGACAATATCCGGCGGCAGAGGTGATATGGCGGCGCGCTGACGGGCGCCGTCGTCTATTCCGTAGGGAATAGGCGTGAACCAGATCTGAAACCTTAAGGGGATCCCATAATTATGAATAAGACCCAACTCTACACGCTGAGCAGCGCGCTGCTGGCGTCGACCGCTCTCGCCAGCACCGCGAACGCTGGCACGATCGGCCGTTTCGCTAACTCGGGCGACGTCTTCACGACCGTTCCGGTGACGATCTCGACCTCCGTGTTCTCGACCACTGCCTCGACGGCGAACGGCGTGACCATCGGTGGCGTGAGCGCCAGCGAAGCCAACTTCGGCATGCGCTACACCAACAACTTCTCCGGCACGACCCGCTGGACCACGGAATTCACGATCACCGGCGCCCGCTTCATCACGGCTGGCCTCACCACCACGAACGTGACCATCCTGCTGGCCTCGAACGGCAACACCAGCACGATCTCCGCCTCGATGACGGGCGCGACCTCGTGCGCCACCGTGACCTCGCTCGTCGACCTGTTCGTGGTCAACGACTGCGCCGTCACCGGCGGCAACACGCTCACCACGAGCGTTGCCTATGGTGTCAAGTTCACCGGCGTGACCTTCAACAACGCTTCCGGCCTCGCCACTGCCGGCGGCACCGTGACGCTGACCGGTCGCGTGTACAACCCGACCAACACGTCGCAGATCTTCGAAGCCTCCTCGACCGGCACGGTGATCTCGGCGATCAATCCGTACGCCTTGGTTGTGACGGCCGGCGCCACCGCGACCGCCAGCGCGACCACGACCCCGATCGCGTTCTCGAACCTGTCGCAGCCGAATGACGGTTCGCTGTCGCTCCGCCTCGTGACTCTGCAGATCACCGGTCAGACCGCGCTTGGTCAGTCGCTCAACGCGACCAACTCGACCGTTGCGACCACGACGGCCGGCACGACCTCGATCTCGGTCGCCAGCTCGGTCCTGTCCAGCACCGCTGTGCAGAACGTCCGCCTCGACGCGCAGGCTGGCGGTTCGACCAACTCGACGCTCGCGAACTTCTCGGGTGGCACGGTCACCTTCACGCTGACCAACACCATCTGGGCTGCGGGTAACTCGGCGAACATCGTTGTGTCGTTCACGAACAGCCAGGCGATCCCGGCTGCCGCTGCCGGCACGCTGACGGCCTCGATCCAGGCCGACCAGCAGGCTTACACGGCGACGGGCCAGACCGCCGCGATCAACCAGGGTGGTTTCCGCGCTGAAATCAACACCTTCAACGCGTCGACCAATGGTCCGTTCGGTTCGTACCTCCGCATCCACAACAACGGCCAAGTCGCCGGCACCGTCACCGTGACGGTCCGTAACGACGCGACCGGTGAAACGCTGGGTTCGAGCTACACGACCTCCTCGATCGCCCCGAACTCGACCGTGCAGTTCTCCGCGCTGCAGATCGAAACCGGCGCGAACATCCCGACGGCCAGCCGTTCTGGTTCGTACACCGTGTCGGTCACTGGTCCGATCGTCGGTTACGCCCAGCACATCCTGTTCGACGGTAACTCGGTCGCCGATCTCTCTGGCTTCCGTAACAGCGGCTCGACCGACGGTCGTCCGTAAGACTGATTTAAGCCGGTTCGCCGGCTTAAGGATGAGGGAGGGTGAGCAATCACCCTCCCTTTTTCTTTGCCTGCAAAGGACTTACCGCCTGCGCCGGGCGCGCGATGCAGGCTCTAAACTGACATTCATGTAAGCCGTTGGCCGCAGCAGTTCGGAGTATGTTCCCCCGACGCCAAAACCAGCGGCACAGCAGGGCATGCTTCAATCTTTTCAATACGAAGCCTTCGACGCGGCCGGCCGAGTTCTCACGGGCCGGCTGGAGGCAAACCATGAGCGCGAGGCGCAGCGCACCCTCGAGGGGCGCGGCCTCACGCTTGTCAGCCTTGTCGCGGCTCGCCAGCAGGCGGCCAAGGCGGGCCTGTTCAACATCCAGCGCGGGCTCACCGCCCAGGACCGGATCCTGGCCCTGAAACAACTCGCGCTTCTTCTGAAAGCCGGCGTTCCTCTGATTCAAGGAATCGGCGCCCTCAAGAACCAAGCCTCGCACCCCGTGTTGACGGAAGCTTTCGGCGGCATCGAGAAGCGGCTGCGGTCCGGCGAGACATTCACAAACGCCCTCACGGCGGCGCTGCCGTCTTTGCCCGCCTATGTGTATCAACTGGCGGCCTCGGGCGAAGCGATCGGGCATCTCGGCCAGGCCCTGGACGACGCCGCCGCGCAGATGGCGTACGAGCGCCAGATTCGCCAGGACATCCGCAACGCGCTGACATATCCCGCGATCCTCATCACCGCCGGGATCACCGCCGTCCTGTTCATTTTCATCGTTGTCGTACCGCGTTTTTCCACCATGGTCGCCAACGCGAAGGAGCCCCTGCCGTGGATTTCCGCCGTGGTGATCAACACCGGCATGTTCCTGAACGACAACAAACTCATGCTGCTGCTCGTGGTGAGCGGTTTCGTCTGGTGGGTGGTCTCGAGCGTCAAGAACCCCGCGCGCATGGCGCAGATGCGCGAATTCATGGCCGGGCTTCCCCTCATCGGCGTCTGGCTCAAAGAAGCCGAGGTCGCACGTTGGGCGTCCATGCTGGGCACGATGCTCTCGAATGGCGTCGACCTCATCAAAGGCCTGCAATTAGCCCGGGACGGCGTCAGGCTGTCGGGTTTGCGTGACCGGCTGGATCAGGCCGTGAAGCTGGTGCGCGGCGGGCAATCGCTTTCGTCGGCGATCGCAAGTCAGCATGCGTTCTCGGACACCGCGCTCAGCCTTATCCAAGTCGGAGAAGAGTCGGGTGAACTTCCGACGATGCTGAAGTCGCTGGCGTCGCTTTACGAAGACACGGCGCGTCAGCGCATGAAACAGTTTCTGCTGATCCTCGAACCCGCAGCCATCCTGCTGATCGGGATCGTGGTCGGTGGTATCGTTGCCGCCATTATGTTAGCTATCACCTCCATCAATCAGGTGGCCCTGTAGTATGCGAAACCTCGTTTCCCTCAAGAACATCCGCCGGGCCGCAGCGGCGTCCGAGAAGGGTTTTACCCTGCTCGAAATGCTCGTGGTGCTGCTCATCATCGGCCTGCTCGCCGGTCTGATCGGTCCGCAGTTGATGGGTCGCGTCGACATCTCGCGGCAAACCGCCGCCGAAACCCAAAGCCGCATGCTCAAGAGCGCTCTCGACACCATGCGCCTCGATATCGGCCGCTATCCGACCAAGGAAGAGGGGCTGGCCATGTTGACCGTGGCACCGTCCGACGAGCGTATCGCGCGTAAGTGGCGCGGACCGTACCTGTCGGAAGATCTGCCGGCCGATCCGTGGGGAACCGCGTATCAGTATGAGCCGCTCAGCGCGAATAGCGTGGCGCTTTACAGCCTCGGCGCCGACGGTAAGGCCGGGGGCGAGGATATCAACGCCGATGTCGGGCTTCTGCCAAAAACCGCGGCTGACACCGCCACGCGCTAGAACGCATGTCGCCGGCGCCATGGAAAAGCTCATGCCTGCGCCGAGCCACACCCGCGGTTTTACGCTGCTTGAGGTCGTCGTCGTCCTTGTGATCGTCAGTATGACGGCCGCGCTCGCGTTTCCGCGTCTGAGCACCATGGCCGCCAGCTTCACCTTCGCGACCGAGCGCGATTCTTTTGAGCAGACCCTGAACGGCCTGCCGTATGCGGCCTTGCGCAGCAATAGCGACCAGATACTGCTTGGCACATATACCGAAGCAGGCCGTGATATGCGCAAGCCGCTGCGTGGCTCACTCGGCGATACGCTCGATCCGTCCTTACGCACGACCTCGCTGCTGGCGAACGCGCGTGAGCATCTACCGCCGGTCAATGCATCCTTTGTCGCCTTCCCATTGCCCTCCGGCTGGCAAATAGAAGTGGACGAGCCGATCTATTATCGCGGCTCCGGCTTCTGCACCGGCGGACGCGTGAACCTTTTTATCGGGCGTGTTGAATACACCTACCAACTGCGGCCGCCGCTTTGCCGCGCCGAGCTGGTGGAGTAGGCCATGCGGCATTCCCCGGCATCGGCGGGTTTTACGCTCCTTGAAGCGATCGTCGCCTTGACCGTGATGGCGTTGGCCTTGATTCCGCTGATCACGTTCATCGCGCAATCCTCGGACCAACTGATGCGCGCCGCCGACGCCAACGAGCGTAGTATCGTCGGCCAGTCGGTTCTGGCGTTGATGGATCCGATCAATCCCATGGTCGAGCCGGAAGGGATTCTGCCCCTGGATGACGAGATCAGCGTATCCTGGAGAAGCGACACGATCGTTCCACCGAATGACGGCGCGATCGTCGGCACGCTCCTACCCGGGTTCCGCGTCGGATTCTATGGCGTAAACGTCACGGTCAAACGCGGCGAGCGTCCTTGGTTCGAGTTCCAGATGCGTAAGGTCGGCTACCAGAATATGCGGGGCAGCAGCACCGATCCGTTCGGCATGGCGCCCTGACATGGCGAATCCTCACGCACAACGCGGCTTCACGCTCCTGGAGGCCTTGGTCGTCCTGATGATCACGGCGATGGTGGCCGTCGTGCTGGTGCAAGGGTTCGGCCTTTTACTCGGCACACGCACCGCGGTGCAGGACAAACTGGTCGCCGTGAACGAAGCCGTGCTGGAGCAGAGTCTGTTCCTGGAACCGCTGCGCGGCGTCGTGCCGGATTATCCCGAACGGCCGCACGTCTTTGTCGGTGAGCCGGAACGCCTTCACGGCATCACCGTACGCCCTCTCCAAGCTCGAACGGGAACGCCCGTCCCCTTCACGCTCACTATTTCCTACGATCCGAAGACCAACCGGACTTCGCTGACCTATCAGGAGGAAAACACCCCGCCGCTGGTCGTCGGGGGATGGGCCGGAAACAAGGGCGCTTTCGCGTACAAAGATCTGACGGGCGACTGGCTCGAGGCCTGGCCGCCGAAAAACTCCACGGACGCGCCGCAGACGCCCTGGCTGATTCGTCTCGAGAAAGGCAGCGGCTTTCCAACCAACATGGTGGCGAGCGTGGGCGGCACGCACCGCCGGGCCCTGCGGTTCCGCGACACGCCTTTCGGGCCCGAGACGCCGATGCCCTGAGGGGGGCGCGGCGAGCGTTAAGGGCGAACTTATTAAGCAATTACAAAGATTTGGAACCTTTGGCCTGACAATGATTTAACTCCCTCTCGCGGCGTTCGCCGATAGTATCTGCGCCATGCCATAAGCCGCTCGCTTTGGGCCTGCCGATGTCTGTCGATCGGCGCCGCGCAAGGCCGGATGAAGGTTTCAAGAAGTGCTCCTTACGTTCCCACAGCCGCCCAGCGCCCCGAAGCGCGCGCACGCGAAAGGCTTTATCCTGGCCTTGACGCTGTGGATCATCGCGCTGTTCGGTCTCGGCATCGCCGCGATCAGCACCTGGATCGGGATGGCGACCGAAAACGCGCGCACGCTACGCACGCGGGTGGACGATGAGATCGCCCTCTCGAACGCGAAAAACGAACTCATTTTTGCGCTGGCAACGCGGCCGATGACGTACCGCGGGCTGGAAGTCGGCACGGCGCTCGATCAGCCCGCCGACGGTGAAAAAAAGGACGTTGCCACCGACACATTCATAGCGATGTCCAACGCCATGCAAGAGACGTCACGCGTGATCGCGTTCGACCGCCGCCCCTACGTCCTGGAAAGCAACCCTGACTACATCATCCAAATTCAGGACGGGCGCGGTCTCATCAACCTGAATCGAATCCAGCCCCCCCTGCTGCGCCGCTTGCTTGCGCTTTATGACACGCCGGAGACGCTCCGCAGCGAGCTCCCCGATACGCTTCAGGACTGGGTTGACGAGGACGAATTCACGCGTCTTGCCGGCGCTGAGAAGCCCGACTACGACCAACTCCGGCGCTTACCGCCCACCAACGCGCGCCTGACGACCCCCATGGAAGCGCAGAACATCCTGGGATGGGATCAGATCCCGCGGATTTGGGAAGATGACCTGAGAGCCCCGATCTTCTCGACGTGCACAACAGCCGGGTTCAACCCGAATACCGCGCCAGAGGCCTCGTTGATCGTACATACGCCGGGCCTTACAGAAGACGCGGCGAAATTCATCGTCGAGCGCCGTCAGGCGAGTAGCTTCCGTCATGCGCGCGAATTCCTCGAACTGGCGAATATCTCGGTTCCCAACGAAGCCTTCTTTTTCGGGACGTCGCCCGGCAGTTGCATGGTGATAGATATCGTCAATCGCAATACCGCCGAACGCACGCGCGTCTCACTCACCCTTGTTCCTCGCGGACAAAATCAGCCTTGGCAGGTGGACTATGCTTTCCGGATCCCTTCGCAGTACAGCGGAGCGCTTGACGGGCTCAATCCGCAGCTCACTTTCCCAACCCCCGAAACGCTTACTGCAAGCAGCGACGGGCATATCACGCCTGCCAGGGTCCGATAGGCGCACCAACTGGATTCTCAGCCGCCGCTTCGTTCGCCAGCACATTTTCGAGCTGGGTGAGGGCCTACCCGAGTCCAAACGTAAGGCAGCGCTGGCCCTCATGGTTCGCAAATGGGCGCCGTTTCCATCGCCGCAGTTCGCCGCGCAGTGGGTCGGTCACCGCGCCTGCGTGTACGCTTGGGATGCGGGCGCCGTCGCCGCGGCGATCAACGAGGCCGGTGAAAGCGCGCAAAGATGCATGGCTTGGCCCGAGACGTTCTTCCGTCCACCGATGGAGGACGGAATCCGACTTTCGCAGATGCTCGACGGCGTCGAAGGCCAGGTATGGAAAGGTGGATTGCTCGCCGCCACGCGCTGGTGGCCGGCGACGCCCGCACCGCGCGACTGGGCCACTTTCCTGCGTTCGGCCGGCGTCGATCTGACGCAAGTGCCGCTCGAGGTTCCGGCGGTCGCGGAAAGCGAGCTGCTCGAACTGCCGTGGACCGTCGCCAGCGCGCCGGTCACGGATCTGTTTAGCCTGCTTCAAAATGAGCGCGCGGCCGCCATTGCGGCGGCCGTCGTTGCGGCGCCGTTTCTCTATTATCTCGCACAAGCGGCCGTGCTCCTTATCGGTACAATGCGGGTCGAAGCTTCGATCGCCGATCTGACCGCGGCCAATCAGAGCATCCGCGCCGACCGCGCCGCCGCTTTCACGAATCTCGAGAACATCGAATCCTACCTTGGGCTCGAGAACACGCCTTCACAGTTTATGATCATGAACGTGGTGAATACCTTGCTCAGCGACAGTAAGGTGAAAATCGATGAGTGGAATTTCGATGCGGGCAACCTGCAGCTCGTCATACAGGCCGATCGCGCCCTGGAAGCGCCCTTCTTCATCGAGATGTTCGAGAAGAACGAGCATTTCTCCAACGTTTCCGGCACGGTTGGAAATCAACAACGCGAACTGCGGCTGAACATGCAGGTCGATCCCCAACAATGGCCGACGTCATGAAGAACTCTTTTCCCACGCTTCAAAAATTGTTCGAGCGCTTACAAGCCGAAACCCACAGCAAGTTCGGCCCCGTCGTCCTGACCGATCGCCTCAAGATGCTGATTTCCGCCGTCGCCGGCATCTTGTTGGTCGCGGCTCTTATCGCGTTGCATCAGATGGTGTCGGGCTTGCAGCGCGATTACCAGCGTGCGCAGGTCGAAAAAGCACGCCTCGAAGCGCAGATCGAATCCGGCGGCTGGGATGAAAGAAAGCAGCAGAGTCAGGTGTTGAAGTCGCTGCTGGAAGAACGGCTGTGGGCCGCGCAGACCCCCGGCCTCGCGGACGCGAGTTTCGAACGGTGGCTGCGCGACCGCATGGGACCGCACAAACTTGAGCCCGTCACGCCGATCCAGGTCCGGCGCATTCCGCTCGTCCGTCAGACTCCGTCGGGGGAGGTCTCGCCTCTTTCAACAGTTCAGCGCATGACTGCCAAGTTGATCCTTCCGTTCGATGGCGCGGGCCTTGCCCAATTCCTGGCGGATATCGCCGAGGCGGATAAAGCCGTCGTGGTCGACCGTATGATCGTGCGGGCGGGCCGGAACGCACGTATCGAGATGGACGTGTCCGCTTTTTACCGCTCCACCGAACGGAATTGAGGAGCTCTGTCTTGGATCGCGTGTTGAGAGAGATCTTGCAAAGACTTGAGGTCCTTCGGCCCTATGCGCCGCATTTGGGCGCGCTTGGCCTGGCGATACTGCTGGGACTGACCGTGGCGGTGGTTAGGGTTTCAAGCGCCCCCCCCGCCGTCGACACCGCCGACCGCTGGCCGTTTCCGCAGTGGGCGCCTTTCCGGGCAGGCGGGCAGCGGGACACACTCGCGCGCGCCGACCTTTGGACGAACGACCCCGCGAAAGCAAAGGTCGTGGAGAAGAAGCCGGAAGGGCCGCCGTGGCGCTTCATCGGCACGGTCCAGGAGGGCAAGGCCCGGATCGCGGTCATCGAGGTCGACCAGGGTAAACGGGTCCAACGGTTCGTCAGTGGCCAGCCCCTGCCGAACGGCGCGGTGATCAAAAAGATAGACACCAGCGAACTAATTTATGATGAGAATGGCGAAGAGCGCGTGCTCAAGCTATTCGGCGCCGCCAAGACGGACAACCTCGCGGCCGGAAGTGGGAAGAAGTAATGAAAGTCTCGTTCAAGCGAATCGCGCACGTAAAGTTCTGCCTTGTATTGGCGGCCTCTTTCGCCTTGCAGAGCTGTGCGCCGAAACCCATGCCGATCACCGAACCACTGGGCATCCCGAAAGCCGCCGATCGCGCTGAATCGGTCGCCTTGGCGAGCACCGGACCGGCGACCCGCCGCGACAAACTGAGCGCCGTGGCCGGACCCGGCGTTCCGGAAGGACGCGGCCGCGCCGAGCCGATCCTGTCGTCAACCCCGCCCCGGCTGACGGGTGATCCGATCAGCATCAATTTCGAAGGCATCCGGCTGCCCGCGTTCGTCAACACGGTTTTCGGCGAACTGTTGAAGGTGACCTTTGAAATCGACAACACGGTCGTGCAGCGCGATCAAATGGTCACCCTGCGCACAGCCGGCCCGCTCGGCCCCAACGAGTTCTTCACGCTCGTCACCGAAGTGCTGAGCAATTACGGCATTAGTGTCGTCTATTCGAATAATGTTTATCGCATCGTCGAAGCCGCCAACGTGAAGAAGCCGATCCCGCGCATCATCCGCTCTCGCGCCGCCGGATCGGTCCCGTCCGATATCCGCCCGCTGTTCTACTTCCACCCGCTCGACAGCGTTCCTCAGGCGAGCATGACGATCTGGTTGAACCTCATCATGGGCGACCGCATTCAAGCCATCGCCCTGCCTTCGGCCAACGGGCTCGTGCTCCTTGGCAGCGACGAGGACGTGCGCTCCGCGGTCGAGATCATCGAGACGCTCGATCAGCCTTACATGTCGGGCAACCAAAGCCTCAAGATCTCGCCCGCCTTCTGGAGCGCCCAGAAGCTGGCGCAGCAACTGACCGAGATTTTGACGGCGGAAGGCTACAGCATCGGCACCAGCAGCAACGCCGCAGCCGCCATCAAACTCATTCCGGTCGAGGCGCTCAACGTCATCATCGCCTTCTCGACCAGCGAAGCGGGACTGCAGCATGTCCTGCAATGGGCGTCGGAACTCGATCAGCCGTCCCAAACGGTGAGCAGCCAGGGGGCCTTTTATCATCAGGTCTATAACGCGCAGGCCAAGGATATCGCGGCAGTCATCGAAGGCCTGACCAGCAGCGGCGCCGGGTCAATGACCGTGAACACGGCGGCCCCGACCACCGCAGCGGCCTCCGGTGTGTCGCAACCCTCGTCCCTCACCCGCCAACGCATCATGGTGGATGAGCAGCGCAACGCGCTGATCTTCGTTGGCACCGCCGAAGAATACGCGCAGTTCCGCACCCTGGTGCAGCAGATGGACCGGGCACCGCTCGAAGTCATGATCGAAGCCACCATCGCCGAAGTGACCCTGCGCGACAGCGAGAATCTCGGCATCATCATGGATTACGACAGCGACCGGGCGGTCGCACAGAACCAGACCGTCGTGAAGTCCGACACCGGTGGACTGTTCTTCAACCTGATCCGCAGCCGCGCGCAGATCATGGCCCGGGTCAATGCCCTGGCCAGCAACAACCGCCTTCAGGTCCTTTCGAGCCCGCGCCTTGTGACATCCAGCGGCAAGCCGGCAGCGATCAGCGTCGGCACCCAGGTGCCGATCATCACCGCCCAGGAAACCGCGGCCGGCCAGGTGCAAGGCAACACGTCGATCCTGCAGTCGATCCAGTACCGCGATACCGGCGTTATTCTCAACGTCCAACCGGTGATCAATTCCAACCGGCGCGTGGAACTGACCGTTTCGCAACAAGTCAGCTCGGCGCAAGCGAATGATCTGTCCGGCGTTCAAAGCCCACTGATCATCAACCGCTCGCTTCAGACGACGCTGTCGCTGAATGACGGCGAGACTGTGCTCCTCGGCGGCATGATTCAGGAGAATTTCAGCAAGGGAAATTCGGGCATTCCCTACCTCAAGGACATTCCGCTGGTGGGCAACCTGTTCAAGAGCGGCTCGCATTCGGTCGACCGCACCGAGCTGATCGTCCTGATCACGCCCTACATCATCGACGGCCCCGAAACCGCACAACGCGTCCGTGACGCGTTCCGGGCGAAACTGGGTGAATGGGCCCGCCCACCCGCCGACGAGGCGGCGCCGCAAAGCATCTCACAACCGCAACCCTAAGAGATCTATCGTCCAATGCCGTTCAAGTTCGCTCCGCTTTTCGCCGCTCTTGCCACCCTTACCCTTTCACCGGTCCGCGCCGCAGAACCCGTGGAGTCCACGCTTTCGGCGGCCGAGAGACAACAGCTTCCGTCACTCGACAAGCTGACCATCGCGGAACTTGAGGGCCGCATGGCGCAAGGCGACCTGCGCGCCCAGGCGGAACTCGGCGCCCGTTACGGACGCGGCCAAGATGTCCAAGCCGACGTCGCGAAGGCGATTACGCTCTTGAAGGACGCCGCCGACAAGAACAACGCGGAAGCCCAGCATTGGTTGGCGACGGCCTATGCGAACGGCGTCGGTGTGGAGAAAAACGAGGCCCAGGCCGCCTTGCTGTACGAGAAGGCCGCCGCCCAAGGGCACCGGGAAGCGCAATACATGATGGGCGTGCTGATCTCGAACGGCCAGGCGGGCTTCTCCTCCAGCTGGTCCGGCGCATTCCCCTTCTTCTGGAAATCCGCCGATCAAGGTCTGGCCGTTGCGGAATTCATGATCGGATATATCTATCAGGAGGGGAAAATCGGCGACGTGAACCCGCAGGTGGCTGCTTACTGGTACCGGCGCGCACTGAGTCGCGGGCCGAACAACAAAGCAGCCTTCAATCTGGCCTTAATGGTCGGCGAAGGTAAGATCACATGGCAGCCCGGCGATCCGTTCGAGAAGCCTCCCGAAAAAGCGGCCGGAACGCCGAAAGATAGCGCGCCAACCCAGCCTGTTTCATAAGGAAGACCCATGAGCAGATATCTTCTTTGCGGCGTAGCCACGGCTTACTTTCTCAGCCTGAACGCGGCGAACGCTGCGTCCTTCCGCGTCGAAACGCACGCGCGCGGTTACAAGGTCTTCAGCACTTACGAGAAACCCGAAGAATGCGAAGTGAACCTGCATTTCACGTTCACTCGAGACGGCAAGCGCGATAAAGGCGAGTCGCTTTGCACGTTCAAGCCCGTCCCTCAGGGTAAAGACGTGCAATTCTGTGAATTCTCACACGAGCGCCTGGTCGACCCGGTTATCTCCGAGCCCTTGAAACCTACGTGCAAGCCACTGAAATAAACGCGGTACGATTTTCGGAAAACTAGGATATGAGGACGATGACGACTCTGCTTACGCCCGCTCGCGATCACCTCGAGTGCACGGCCTGATCGCGATGACCGATCAACTCTGGATGACCGTGGGAATTCTGGTGGTGGAGATCGCGCTATTCCTGGCCTGTCTGGTTCAGGTCCGCAAGCCGATCGACCCGCTGAAGCCGCGCATGCTGCCCTACAATATCATTATGATCTTTCTGACGGTGGCGATCTTCGCCACCGTTGCCCATATCATCAGTCTTCTGACGGGACATCAGCTCGCGCCGCGCCGCGGCAAGGGCATGCGTTAGCCTAACGCACCGCGCTACTGGGCTGGATCGCTTTCGTCGCCGTGGTCCAGCCCATGGCCGTATCGAGAATGGCGTGCAGGATCGCCTGATGACCGGTCTCGACAAAACCGTAGACTCCTGACGCGACAAAGAAGTTGATGTCGCCAAGCTGGCGTAGTGTGTTGCCTTCCGTGAAACCGCTGAGCGTGATGACGTCACACTTGGCTTTCGCCGCAGCAAGCGCCGCATTCACGATGTTCTTTGAGTTGCCCGAACTCGAGATCGCGATCAGCACGTCGCCCGGGAACGCCTGCATCTCGATCTGCTTGGCGAAAACCTGATCGTAGCCGAGGTCGTTGCCGAGACACGTCAGCGACGAGGCGTCATTGAAAGTCACGGACCGCACGCCGCCGTTCTTGGCGAAGTCGATCGCAAGATGCCCCGCGATGCCCGCCGATCCGCCGTTACCGACGAACATGACTTTACCCGTGCCGCGTGCGATCCGGCGCATGATGTCGTGCACGCCGGCAATGCCGGCATCGACCGAGAGCGCCTGGCCCTGCCGGTCGGTCACGGCCGTCGCGGAGAGCGCCTCGAAAAAGGTCTTTACGTAGTCGGCGAATGAATTGGACATGTGGAGGTCAGAGCCTATGCAACAAGATATATAACCTTCACGAAGGTCCATTAACAAGTTATGAGCATGTCGCGCACGCCTCAACATCGTGTGGGACATAGGCCTTTGGTGGCCAGAAAATGGGTCTCATCCGTGAGCCGCCGGCTATTTGGCAAGGCCGGCTGCAGGGCGTTATAGTCGAACCGTCATAACGTAATCATTCGGCCCATGTACGAAAAAGTAACCCGCGACATCTCCGTTTCGGTACGGTCGTTCTATCTTGAAGAACAGTCTTCACCCGAGGACGACCACTTTGTGTGGGCGTACCGGGTGAACATCAAAAATGGCGGGCAGGATACGGTTCAGCTTTTAAATCGACATTGGAAGATCACCGACAAGAACGGACGCCTCCAGGAAGTGCGCGGTTCCGGCGTTGTTGGAGAACAACCGGTGCTGAAACCTGGCGAGACCTTTGAATACACGAGCGGATGCCCGCTTGAGACACCGTCGGGAATTATGGCCGGGACGTATCAAATGTCGACCGCGAGCGGCGAGCATTTCGATATCGAGATCCCCGCCTTTTCGCTCGACAGCCCTTATGATACCGCTGCGATAAATTAGTCAATTTGCTATCGCCGCGCGCGCCGCGGCAAAGGATGCGGCCATGACGAACATTCGCAAATCGAGCGCGAGCGAAGATTCCACCCCGACCGGCAAGAATGAGCGCCCTTCGCGCGCCGAAGCCGAGGCGGCCGTGCGCACACTCATCCGCTGGGCTGGGGACGACCCGGACCGCGAGGGCTTGGAAGACACCCCGAAGCGCGTCGTGAAGTCATACGAAGAGTTCTACGAAGGCTACCAGCGGGATCCGGAAGAAATCCTACGTCGGACCTTCGAGGAAACCGAAGGCTACGACGAAATGGTCGTTTTAAAGGACATCGAATTCCACAGTCACTGTGAACACCACATGGTGCCCATCACCGGCAAGGCTTACGTAGCCTACCTTCCCGACAAACGCGTTGTCGGCATCTCAAAGCTGGCGCGGGTCGTGGAAGCCTACGCCCGGCGCTTGCAGATTCAGGAAAAGATGACCGCGCAGATCGCCAACGCGATCAATGACGTGCTGAAACCGCGCGGCGTGGCTGTCATCGTTGAAGCCGAGCACCAATGCATGACGAGTCGCGGCGTGAATAAGCAAGGCGTGGCGATGGTCACGTCAACGATGCTGGGCGCCTTCCGCGATGACCCGTCGACCCGACGAGAGTTCCTGGCGATCGTCGGACGCAGCTAAGCCGATCAGCCGGCGCCGCGCGCGATCGTCTGCTGCACGCGCGGCAGCAATTCGCGATCCAAACTATCGAACGCCTTCTTCATCATTTCCGCCCATACCGCCTGTTTCTCGGCATCGGTGGTGCCTTCCGGAACGGTCGTCGAATTGGTCGTGGTCGCCGACGCGGTGCCCTGCTGCCCGCCGTTCGCGTCGATCAGCACCACGGCGATATCCACGTTGAGCGCGTATTCAGCCGATTGATCCTTACGGAACCAGCCGGCGATCCCCTTTTTCACGGGCAGAAGCTTCTCGACGATATCGGCCTGGCGCACGGTGACACGTAGGGTGTTCTCACCTGCCCCCGTCATCGCGAAACGGCTCTTCGCCCACATGTTCAGGGCCTGCTCCAACGGCACAGGCGCACGGTAGCCGACATGCGGATATTCAGCAGGCGGGCGGTTCTGCACTTCGACGGTCATGGCGTTGGCGTCGATTGCGATCGGCGTCACGTTTTGGAAGATGTTCACGGTGTCCTGGGCAGACGCGAACGGCGCTGCAAGAACAAGGGCCGCGAAGGCCAGAATCGAAACACAAAGGCGTTTCATCATTTCACCTCGGGAGTTTGAGGACGGTTACGTTCGGCGAGTTCGACCAACTCGTTTTCCGAGAACGCATAGTCGGTGCCACAAAACTCACACGTCATATGCACCACACCGTCCTGCGCATAGGATTTGACTTCATCCACCGGAAATGAGGCAAGAATACGTTCGCTGCGCTCACGCGAGCAACGGCACTTTGCGCGGATCGGTTTGCGCTCCAGAACCGCGCCACCAACCGTCGCATAGAGCCGCGTTAAGATTTGAACGGGTGAAAGGTTAAGATCCAAAAGCTCGGAATCCTTCAAGCTCCCGAGCAGGATAACCGCCGTCCGCCAAGCGTCCTCGGCTTCTTCCTTATCGACCGGCCGCCCGCCATCTTCGGGCATGCGCTGGATGAGCACCGCGCCCGCCGTCCAGGCGCCGCCCTCGCGCGGGCCGCCCACGGCGATCTTGAGCGCGGATTCGATCTGCTCCGACTGCCGAAAATAGTTGTGGACGGATTCCGCGAGGCTTTCGCCTGAAAGCTCCACGACGCCCTGATAGCGCTCCGTATCCGGGCCCTGATCCACCGTGAACACAAGGTGACCCGACGAGCCCATCAGCTGCGGTACAAATCCAGGGGCACGCGGCTTGGCGAGATCAGCCGCGAGTTCCTCGGCGTCATACTTCGCGCAGGCTCGGATATCGCCCGCGCTGGTGACGTCGGTGACGAGCGTATGCACCGATCCCTTGCCCTGGACCTGCAAAGTGAAAACACCATCGTACTTGAGGCCGCTAGCGAGCGCGACCGCAGACACGATCGCTTCGGCGAGCAGCGCCGAAACCTCCGGCGGATCATTGTGGCGGTTGATAATTTCCGACACCGCCCCTGTGAGACGTACAAGCCGGCCCCGGAAAGCGCCATTGCCGATGATAAACGGCTGGCAAACATCTTCGGCGGACATCGGTGCGCCCGCCGCCGTTACGTGAGACACCACAACAATATGCCCTTTTGTGCGTGAAGCCGGTTTTCGGCCTCATCCCAAACCACCGACTGCGCGCCTTCAAAAACGCCCGCGGTCACTTCCTCGCCGCGGTGCGCGGGCAGGCAGTGCATGAAAATCGCATCGGGTTTCGCCGCGCTCATCAAACGCTCGTTCACTTGGAACGGCGCGAGCATCGCGTGACGATCGCCAGCCTTGTCACCCATGGAGACCCATGTGTCGGTGACGATACAATCCGCACCGCATGCGGCGGCGAGTGGATCCACACTCACACTCACGCGCGCACCCCGTGCTTTTGCCCAAGCAAGGGCTTCGGCCGACGGCCGCAATTCCGCCGGACAAGCGAGCCGAAGTTCAAAATCGAATAACCCCGCGGCATGGATCCAGCTCGTGGCGACATTGTTGCCGTCACCGGACCACATGACGACCGCATCCTTGATGGGACCTTTACGCTCTTCGTAGGTCATGATGTCGGCCATGATCTGACAAGGGTGCGAGGCATCGGTAAGCCCGTTGATCACCGGCACGGTGGCATACTGCGCGAGCTCTTGCAGCTTCTCCGGGCCTGATGTGCGCAGCATGATAGCATCGACATAGCGTGACAAAACCCGCGCCGTATCGGCGATGGTCTCACCGCGCCCAAGCTGCATGCTTTCCGGCGACATCACGATCACTTGGCCGCCCAATTGCTGCATTCCGACTTGGAAGGAAACGCGGGTCCGCGTGGAAGGTTTCTCGAACAGCATCGCGAGCGTCTTACCGGCCAGCGGCTGACCGGACGCGCCAAGCTTGGCTTGCGCCGCTTTGAGCCGCGCCGCGCTGCTCAAGATGGACCGCAACGTCCCGGCATCGAGGAGATGGAGATCGAGAAAATGCTTCAGCGTAGTCGACATGTGAGCCCTCCGGGCCGGTAACGCGTGCCCTAAGCCGCCGCAAGCTCCGCGGCTGATTTTTCGATGATCCCGACGGCGGCCTCGATTTCCGTATCGCCGATGATGAGCGGCGGCACGAGACGCACGACATTGTCGCCCGCAGCCACCGTCAGGAGGCCGTTCGCCATGAGGCGCGCGACCAAATCGCCATTCGGCCCGACGCACTTGAGGCCGATCATCAACCCCTTGCCGCGAACCTCGGCGAACACCTTGGGGTATTTCGCCACAACGGCCTGCACGCCGGACCACAATTTCGCCGCCGCCGCATTCACACCGTCGAGGAAACCCGGCGCAAGCATGACGTCGAGCACGGCGTCGGCCGCCGCCATCGCCAGCGGGTTGCCGCCGAACGTCGAGCCATGAGAGCCAGGCGTCATGAATTGCGCGGCCCGCTCGGTCGCGAGACAAGCGCCCACGGGAAACCCGCCGCCAAGGCCCTTCGCGAGGGCCATGACATCGGGCGTCACACCGGACCATTCGTACGCAAAGAGCTTGCCCGTGCGGCCCATGCCGGTCTGCACTTCGTCGAAAATCAAAAGAAGGCCAAATTCATCGGCCATGGCGCGCAGTCCACGCAGGTAGTCTGGATCACACGGTAAAATGCCGCCCTCGCCCTGCACCGGTTCGACCACGACGGCCGCTGTTTGCGGCGTCACGGCGGCGCGCGCTTCGTTGAGATTACCTAAAGCGACCTGATCAAAACCTTCCACTTTGGGCGCGAAACCGTCGAGGTGCTTTTCCTGCCCCCCCGCCGAAATCGTGGCCAGCGTACGGCCATGAAAGGCGCCGCGCGCGGTGATGACACGGTGTTTTTCCGTGCGGCCTTGGGCTTGATGGTAACGGCGCGCGACTTTCAGCGCGCACTCCATGGCTTCCGCGCCGGAGTTACAGAAAAACGCCGTGTCGGCGAAAGAGTTCGCCACCAGCCGCCCGGCCACCTTCTCCTGCCCCGCGACACGGTACAGGTTCGAGCAGTGCCACAGCTTATCCGCCTGCTCCTTGAGCTTGGCGACAAGATGAGGATGCACATGGCCCAGACTATTCACGGCAACACCCGCGGCAAAGTCGAGGAATCGGCGGCCGTCCACCGCGATCAACCACGCACCTTCGCCACGTTCGAACACGATGTCGGTTCTCGCGAATACCGGCATCACAGCGGAAATAGCCATGAGTCGCCCCTTCACTGGCGAAGCTCGGCCGGAAATCCGGCCACGAAAACAAGACGGAAAAAATTTGGGCGGCCCTCAGACCGCCCGCCCATCCTTCATACGCTTAACCCGGGGTTTGTCAACGACTGCGCCACCCGCCGATACTCAGGCCTTCAGCTTATAGCCGCTGCGAATGACGGCGTAGGTGCAGAACGTGGCAACGATACTGAGGATCGTCAAAATGATGACGCCGGGAATGTGATTGCTGACCGGCTGACCGAGGAACCCGTAACGGAAGCCGTCGATGTTATAGAAAAACGGATTGTAGTGAGCGATGAACTGCGCCCACGGCGGCAACCGATCGATGGTGTAAAACGTGCCAGACAAGAAGGTCAGGGGCGTGACGATAAAATTTGTCACGACCGCCATGTGGTCGAACTTCTCGGCCCACACAGCCGCGACGATGCCGAGCAGCGACATGAGAAGGCAGCCCGCAACGGCGTGAAACAGTATAAGCCAGATGCTGTAAACATGAATGTCAGCAAAGAACGCCATCACCCCGAGGCACACGGCTCCAACAGCGAGGCCGCGCGTCACGCCGCCCAGCGTCCAGGCGACAGTCAATTCCAACGCGCTCAATGGCGGCATCAAAACATCGACGATATTACCCTGAACCTTCGAGACCAGGATTGAAGACGAGGTGTTGGCGAAGGCATTCTGGATCATGGTCATGATCACCAAGCCCGGCACCAAAAAGTCGCCGAAAGGAAAACCGTGCACCATGCCGCCACGACCAAACGCGAAGACCATGACCAGGAGGAACATGAGGCTGGTGATCACCGGCGCGGCAACCGTCTGAAAAACCACCTTCCAGAAGCGCCGCACCTCCTTCAGGTAAAGCTCCCACATGCCGCGCCAATTGACCGAGCCCATGGTTCGCGGATAAGGCGCCGTGAAGGCGTTCGAGTTCTGTACCGTCTGATCGCGCATTGCAGTCCTCTTTACTTGGACGCCATGATGCCCCGGCCATGACGGAACCACAACGCCCCGCACGCAAGTCTGCCCCGCGCAAAATGACGCCGCGGCGGCTGGAAAATATCGCGCGCTTCTATATCGAGCGGTTCGCCACCACGTCGGCGCACCTGCGCCGGGTCCTGTCGCGCCGGGCCGAGCGCGCGCGGCGGGTACACGGCGGCGAAGCCGCCGAAATGAACGGCTGGATCGAGGAGGTTGTCGCCCGCCTGGTGCGCCTGGGCCTGGTGAACGACGCCCGCTATGCCGCCGATCGCGCGGCGTCATTGCGCCGACTGGGCCGTGGGCCGGGGCGCATTCGCGCGCTTCTCGCGGCAAAGGGCGTCCCCCGGGCGATGATCGAAAACGTTCTGAAGGAGACGGCGGAAACCGACGACGGAGAGGACGCGAGCCTCAATGCCGCAGTCGCTTACGCCAAGCGGCGGCGTTTTGGGGCCTATGGAAAAGCGCCCGCCGACAAAGAGGAACGGGCAAAAAAGCAAAAGAAGGAACTCGCCGCGCTGGGCCGTGCCGGTTTCGCCTATGCGATCGCGCGTAAGGCCCTCGCGGGCGATGCTGAGTAGGCATTAACGGCGCACGGCGAGCGCCTGATCCTCAGCGCGGATGCGCACATAGAGGATGGCGGCATTGAGCACCGAGAACGTCACCGCCAGCATCCAGGCGTCAAACACCAGCGGCAGCACAGCGATCTCCAGGATCACCACCAGATAATTCGGATGGCGAACGAAGCGATAGGGCCCGCGCCGCACGAGGGGGGCGTCGGGCAGCGTGATGATGCGCGTGGTCCAAAACGGGCCAAGCGACCACAACACCCAAAGGCGCGCCGCCTGGAGACAGACAAAAACCACGAGCAGCGACAGGTTGACGACCGGAGAGGTGAGCGCGACCCATCCCAGGAGGGTGATGAGCCAAACCGCATGAAGCGCGACGATGAGCGGATAATGCGCAGCGCCGATCTCGACAGCGCCGCGCGCCATAAGCGCAGCCGTATTGCGCTTGGCGACGACCAGCTCGGCAAGACGCTGGCCCGCCACCAGGAGCAGGATGGCATAGGCGAACCAGCCCGGCACAGCCATGCTCGCTGTCATAACCTATCCCAGGTCCATGAGACATGTGGCCGCTGAAAAACCAGGACCCAGGGCGGTCATCAGGTGCGGCCCCTTTTCGCCGGCCGCGAGCGTGCGTTCGAGCACCGCGAGGACCGTGACCGCCGACATATTCCCGCGTTCGGCAAGCACGGCGCGGGCATGAACGAGCCCCCCCGGCGCGAGGCCGTAGGCGCTTTCAAGCGCCTCGAGCACCCTCTCGCCGCCGGGATGAACAATGAGGCCGGCGAGATCCTCCTGCGTGAGACCACAGTCACGCAAGAACACATCGGTCACGGGACGGAGTTTCGTGCAAACGAGATGAGGGATGCTGCGTGAGAAAATCACGCCGAGACCGTCATCCTCGACACGCCAACCCATGATATCCCGCGTCTCGGGCCATGTATGTTCGCTCCAGGCATGGACGCGCGCGCGCGAAATCGGGCTGTCGCCCGCACCGCCGGCGCGCAACAGAACCGCAGCCGCGCCGTCGCCGAAAATCGCGGCGGCGATGATGTTTTGTTTACTGTTATCGGCCGCGCGGAATGTCAGACCGCACAACTCGACGCAGAGAAAGAGAATCCAACGTCCTGGCATCGACCGCGCCATCGCGGCGGCGCGCGCGAGACCAATCGCGCCGCCCGCGCATCCAAGGCCGAAGACCGGCAAGCGCTGCGTCGCCGGCGAAAGGCCAAGCGGTCCCTGTAGAAGCGAGTCGAGGCTGGGCGTGGCGATGCCGGTGGAAGAAACGGTTATCGTCGCAGCGACGTCTTTCGCGAGCACGCCAGCCGCGGCGAGCGCTTTCTGACCGGCTTCGATCAGGAGCGCGAGCGCGTTTTCCTCGTAGAGACGGGCACGCTCCGGCCAGCCGTGAGCCGTGCCATACCACTCCAGCGGGACACAGGAATGGCGGGACTGCACGCCCGCATTCCCGTAAGCCGATGCCATCCGCTCCATGAGCCCGGACGCATGGCCAAAGATCCGCGCCGCCGCCGCGAGCGCCTCGCCCTGTGTGAAACAGAACCGCGGATAAGCGGTGGATACGGCGGCGATGTGGACGGGGATTTGACCGGCCCACGTATTCGCCGGACTCAGGGACAGCGGCGCGTCGGAGGCGATCAGCATGGATACCCTAATGTGTCTGGATATCTTGAGTTCCAGGAGGCAACGCGCAGGCCACCGGCGCCGCGGCCGGATCGACGATCATGTCGCATACAAGCACAAGATCCTGGAGGACGGGACTCAAACGGTTTGCGAGGAACTTCACAAGGCCAGGAGCGGCTTCCGGCGCGCAAAAAGCCCAGCTCAAAAAAGGGCCGTCATGAGGGATGAAAGCGGCGATCTCCGGCGTCCTAGATAAATGCGTTATCGCCGCACCGATATCCTTCCCGCATCCCGCCTTCAGCCATTGCGGGCGCACGCCCAAGTGCCACAAAAGATAAAGACCCGGTCGCCCGACAAGCGGCTGCGGATCGAACGATAGCAGGCGCGGATAACGCGCGCCGTCCGGCTGCCAAACGATAGGCGGCGATGTCCCACGTCCCGGCGTGATGGCTCCGGCCATGCGTTTGAGGATACCGGACGCCTTGTCTTTCACGAGGATTTTGCCTCGCCGCGCCGAAGCATGACGTGGGCGAGGCCCGCGTTCACCGCCAGGACGAATGCGCCCGCGAAGACGATATCGCTGAGGAAGTGCGCCCCCTGGATGACGCGCACAAGACCGATCATGGCGCCGCACGCAAGGCCTATGACCACGCCGGTCAACCGCCATTCCTTCGGCAACAGAAAGGCGTAGGCCGTGAGCCAAAACCCGATCGCGGCATGGCCGGATGTGAAGGAGCAATTGTGCGCGCACTCCTGCGCGATCCAGCCCGGCGGTGTGAAAGCGGCGTGGCCGCCGAAGAAAACAGTGTCATTGGGCCGCGCGCGGCCCCAATGCGACTTGAGGAGAGTCTCGACAAGAAGGCCAGGCCCAATCGCGAGGGTCGCGATGAGATAGATCATGCGCGGCGTTGTGATCCCTAAAAATGCCTGACGGAACACAAGGCCCGCGATCCACAGAAGCAGACAGAAGATCAGCGTGCCGATAATGAGAGTGGGCGCCGCCTCCCGTACAAAGACAAAGAACCGCGCGCGATCGAGATAAAAGCCGGAGCCGCTTTGGTAAAAAAGTCCGCTAAAGGCGACATCGAGACCGGGCACGAACATCAGAAGGCACAATGCGGCCATGACCCAGCGCACGGGATGTTCGCGCACTTCGCGCGCGAGGCGTTCGTTCATTGTCAGCCGTCCTCGCGGTGGAACAGATAGGCGAGGCCGAGCAAGCCCGCGACCGCCGTTGGCGCCCATGCGGCCAGCATCAGCGGTAAGGTCGCCGAAAGGCCAAGCGCATAGGTAAAACGGCTGAAGAAGTAAAAGAGAAATCCCGTCGAGACGCCGGCGATGCCGCGCGCGGTCCATCCGGCAAGCCGAGCGTTGGAGGTCAGGAAGAAGACGGAGGCGACCAGCACCATCGCGCACAGCAAGAACGGCGTGGCCAGTAAGGAATGCCAATAGAGCCGGTGCGGCAAAGCGGAGAATCCGGACGCGCGCGAGAATTTGATGAAAGCGGGTAATTCCCAGAACGAAAGCGTCTCCGGCGGCGCAAAACTGTTCTCGACCTGCTGAAAGGTGATCGCGGTCGGCAAATCGAGGCTATCGCGAAAGACCGGGGGACGCCCCGGCACCATGTCCCACACGTTCTGTAGGTGGAACTGTCCGCCGGTGAGCTGCCCGTTCTCGGCGTTGTAACGCCCCTCGAGCTTCTCTGACGCGTCGGTGCGGAAGATCGACACATCATTGAGCTGGAGTGTGCCGCCGTCTTGGCGGACAGTGGCGGCGTGGACGACGATGCCGCGGTTGTCGCGCTCTTCGCGTAGCCAGAGACCCGCTTTGCCGATGTTGAGGCTGGCGGCATTCTTGCGCAGGAGCGTCTGGTCCATGCGCTGATAGCTTTCGTACATCGTCGCGGCGAGCGGATCGATGGCGGCCAGATTGAGAATACCCAAAAGGCCCGCAAGGATCAGGGCCGGGGCAAGGAATTGCCAGACCGACACACCGGCCGACCGCATGACGACCAGCTCGTGGCTGCGCGAGAGCCGGAATAACGCGAACATCATCGCGATCATCACCGTGAAGGGCAGCACCGCCTGAACCGTGTGCGGCATCTTCAGAAGCGCCATGCCGAGAACCGTCCCGAACGCGAGATTCTCGTCGCCCACGGCGCGGCGCATCAGCTCGATGGTATCGAACAGAAGGATCAGCCCGGAGATCACGGCGAGCAGGCCCACGAAGGCGAGAATGAAGTGCCAGCCCAGATAGACCGAAAGAGTTGGTGTGACGCGCGTCACCAAGGAAGCCTTTTGCATTGTGCAGCGTGCTGAGCGTAACATCGCCCAGCACCCCGGGGAACCATGGTCAAACTGACAAAAATCTACACGCGCGGCGGCGACACGGGCGAAACGTCCCTCGGCGACGGCTCAAGGGTCAAGAAACACGATTTGCGCGTCGCGGCCTACGGCGCCGTCGATGAAGCGAACGCCGCCATCGGCGTCGCGCGCCTGCACACAAAAGACGCCGCCGACATCGACGCGACGCTGTCGCGGATCCAAAACGATCTGTTCGATCTCGGCGCCGATCTATGCACCCCGCATACGGCCGGTGAAGGGCCCGGAAAAGCGCTGCGGATCGTACAAGCTCAAGTGGACCGGTTGGAACGCGAGATCGACGTCATGAACGGCAAACTTGCGCCGCTGACATCTTTCGTTCTACCGGGCGGCGCGCCCGCGGCGGCCCTTCTCCACGTCGGGCGAACCATCGTGCGGCGAGCGGAGCGTGACATTACGGCGCTCGCGGAGCACGAGGCGATCAATCCCGTGGCGCTGACATATGCCAACCGGCTGTCGGATCACCTGTTCGTCCTGTCACGCTATCTCAATGCGGGAAATGCCGGCGACGTGCTCTGGGTACCGGGCGCTAATCGGACATAAAACGCGGGACAGGCGTGCGTTTCGATGCTGCAACGCAGCATTATTTCGTTTGACACCCCAGATACGACGAACTAGTTGTGTTGCCCTTTCCAAGCTGAAAAAACATGTAGACCGGCGCCAGGCCGGACACCCGCTGGGCGTCAATTCCGTCCACCACATTCGCGGTTTTCGGGGGAACAGGTTCGGACACCATGAAGATACTCGTCGCAATCAAACGCGTGGTCGACTTCAACGTCAAAGTTCGCGTCAAAGCGGACAAGACCGGAGTCGAACTGTCCAATGTCAAAATGTCGATGAACCCGTTCGACGAAATCGCCGTCGAAGAAGCCGTACGCCTCAAAGAGGCCGGCAAGGCGACCGAGATCGTGATCGTCTCCATCGGCCCTCAGGCGGCGCAGGAAACCATCCGCACCGCGCTGGCCATGGGCGGCGACCGCGGCATTCTGGTGCAAACCGATGCGGAAGTTCAGCCGCTGGCGGTCGCGAAGGTGTTGAAGGCGGTCGTCGAGAAGGAAAGCCCGAACCTCATCGTGCTCGGCAAACAGGCCATCGACGACGATTCCAACCAGGTCGGTCAGATGCTCGCGGCCCTGCTCGGCTGGCCGCAAGGCACGTTCGCCTCGAAGGTCGCCCTCGAGGGTGAAGGCGTCGCCGTGACGCGCGAAGTGGACGGCGGCCTTGAAACCATCAATCTGAAACTCCCGGCCGTGGTCACCACGGACCTGCGCCTCAATGAGCCGCGCTATGCGTCGCTGCCGAACATCATGAAGGCGAAGAAGAAGACCATCGACACCTTGGCGCCCGATGCGCTCGGCGTCGATGTCGCCCCGCGCCTCACGACACTGAAGGTCGAAGAACCCGCGAAGCGCCAAGGCGGCGTGAAAGTCGCCGACGTCGCGGCCCTCGTCGATAAACTCAAGAATGAAGCGAAGGTGATCGGATGACCTCCCTCGTCCTTGCAGACCACGATAACGCCAGCCTGAAGGCGTCCACCTTGAGCGCCGTGACCGCGGCCCAGCAGATGGGCGGCGATATTCACATCCTCGTCGCCGGCCAAGGCTGCGGCGCGGTTGCCCAAGCGGCCGCGAAGATCCCCGGTGTCGCGAAAGTGCTCGTCGCCGATGCGGCTCAGTATGCCAATGCGCTGGCCGAACCGCTCGCCGCGCTGATCGTAAGCCTCGCCGGTCCCTACAGCCACCTCGTCGCTTCGGCGACGAGCGCGGGCAAGAACGTTATGCCGCGCGTCGCCGCGTTGCTCGACGTCGCGCAGATCTCGGACATCTCGGCGGTGGTCTCGGCGGATACGTTCGTGCGTCCAATCTATGCCGGCAATGCCCTTGCCACCGTGCAATCGAAGGACGCGAAGAAGGTCGTGACCGTGCGCGGTTCGACCTTTGACAAAGCCAAGACCGACGGCGGTTCGGCCGCCATCGAAAATGTGAGCCCCGCCGCCGATCCGGGCGTGTCGCGCTTCGTCAGCCAGGCGCTGTCGAAGTCCGAGCGCCCCGAACTGACGAGCGCGCGAATCGTCGTCTCGGGCGGCCGCGGCATGGGTTCGGGCGAGAACTTCAAGATCATCGAAGCGCTGGCGGACAAGCTGGGCGCCGGTGTCGGCGCATCACGCGCCGCCGTCGACGCGGGTTTCGTGCCCAACGACTATCAGGTCGGCCAGACCGGCAAGATCGTGGCGCCGGAACTGTATATCGCGGTCGGCATCTCGGGCGCGATCCAGCATCTGGCGGGCATGAAGGACTCCAAGGTGATCGTGGCGATCAACAAGGATCCGGAAGCGCCGATCTTCCAGGTGGCGGATTATGGTCTCGTGGGCGATCTGTTCCAGATCGTCCCTGAACTGACCAAGTCGCTCTAAGCTGCGCACTTAAGCGTCCTTTTTAGAGTTAGGTACAGGACGGATACGATGAACCAAGCTGCCGCGAAAACCCCGATCGTCATCGCCAAAGTCGGCATCATTGGCGCTGGTCAGATGGGCGCGGGTATCGCGCATGTGTGCGCGCTGGCCGGATTTGACGTCTTGATTTCCGACATCGATCCCGAGCAGCTGAAGAAGTGCGTGGCGAATATCGAGAAGAATATCTCCCGTCAGGTGAACAAGGGCTTCGTCAGCGAAGCCGACCGGACGGCGGCCTTGGCGCGGATCGACACGACGGACGTGCTTGCCGCGCTTGGCGAACGCGATGTCGTGATCGAAGCGGCGACAGAGAACGAGGAGATCAAGAAAAAGATCTTCCGCGAACTATGTCCGTTCATGCAGAAGGACGCGATCCTCTGTTCAAACACATCGTCGATCTCCATCACCCGCCTGGCAGCCGTCACCGATCGCCCGGACCGCTTCATGGGCCTGCACTTCATGAATCCGGTGCCGGTGATGAAGCTGGTGGAACTCATTCGCGGTATCGCGACCGAGGAATCCACCTTCGCCGCCGTGCGCGTATTCGCCGAAAAACTCGGCAAACATACCGTGTCGTCGGAAGACTTCCCCGCCTTCATCGTCAACCGTGTCCTGATTCCCATGATCAATGAGGCGATCTACACGCTGTACGAAGGCGTGGGCACCGTGAAGGCCATCGACAGCGCCATGAAACTCGGCGCGAACCATCCGATGGGCCCGCTGGAACTCGCCGATTTCATCGGTCTGGACACCTGCCTCGCCATCATGTCCGTGCTGCACGACGGCTTGGCCGACACCAAGTACCGGCCCTGTCCGCTGCTGGCGAAGTATGTCGAAGCCGGCTGGCTCGGGCGCAAGACGGGCAAGGGTTTTTACGACTATAGTGGGGCCGAACCCATTCCCACCCGGTAAGCTCGCCGCCTCCCGTGTCCGCCTCCATTCTCTCCTCCCGGCCAGCGGACCTTCAGACGCCATCCTTCGTCGATAAACTCGCATCAGGGACGATACGCCCGTACCTGATCCTGACGTTCCTGTGCGCACTCCTGTACCTGCCTGGCCTCGCGGCCATTCCGCCGACGGACCGCGACGAAGCGCGTTTCATGCAGGCGACCAAGCAGATGATCGAGACGGGCGACTACATCCACATTCACTTCCAGGATGAACCGCGCAACAAGAAGCCTGCGGGCATCCATTGGCTGCAAACCGCCGCCGTAAAAATCGCCGGCCAAGATCTTTCGACATATTGGCCGTACCGCACGCCCTCGGTCTTCGCAGCGTGGCTCGCCGTCATGGTCTGCTTCGCATTTGCCCGGCGTGCGTGCGACTCCACGACCGGCCTCATCGCGGGAAGCATTCTCGCCACCAGTTTCATGGTGGTGATTGAAGCGCATATCGCCAAGACCGACGCCATGCTGCTCGCCGCGACAACCGCGGCCATGGGTGTCCTGGCCGTGATGTATGTGCGCCGGGAAGGCGTGGGCCTCGCGCTCGCGCTGGTTTTCTGGATCAGCCTCGCGGCCGGCACGCTCGTCAAAGGTCCGGTATCGCTGGCCGTCGCGCTGCTGGCCGTCGCCGCGCTCGCCATCGCGGATCGTGGCGCCGGGTGGCTCAGGCAGACGCGCCCGCTGATCGGACTTCCCCTCCTGCTCGCATTGGCCTTGCCATGGCTGCTGGCGTCGTCAGGCGGCGCCGGAAGCGACGGAGGGAACAATTTCGTCGTCGAAGCGGTGCGCGGCGACCTGATTCCGAAGCTGATCGGAGGACAGGAGAGCCATGGCGCGTTTCCCGGGACACACACCCTCGCGAGTTTGATTACCTTCTGGCCGTGGTCGCTGCTCGCGCCGTTCGCCGTTCTTCTCGGTTGGCGTCACCGCGGCGAACCTGTGGTTCGCTTCTGCCTCGCCTGGCTGATCGGGACATGGGCGATGTTCGAACTGGTGCCGACCAAGCTGCCGCACTACACGCTGCCGACCTTTCCCGCGCTCGCGCTGCTGACCGCGCTCGCGCTGCGCAGCAATGCATTGCAGAGCGTGATGCGCACAACACTGGGCCGCGTCTACCGCACGCTGTGGGCGCTCGTCACGCTGGCCTTGGGCGGCGGGATCGTTTTCGCCAGCAGGGAATACGGCGGCGACTTGGCAATGGCGGCCATGGCCGCCATCATCCTCGCCGCCGGTGCAATTCTTGCCGTGGCCTCTTGGAAGGACGTCAGAACCGTCGCCGCGGCGGGCGTTGCCGCGACCGTCTTCGCGATGGTGCTGGCGGGCGGCGTCATTCCCCGCTTGAGCGACCTTGCCGTCAGCACGCGCCTCGCCGCCGCCATCGCGCCGCACCGCACGGCCGCACACGGTCCGATTGCCATGGCGGGTTACAGCGAACCATCCGCCGTGTTCCTGCTCGGCACCGATACGATCCTGACAAGCACCGCGAGTGTGACGGACTATTTGCTCTCGCATCCCGGCGCGATCGGCGTGATTGAAACGGAGCATTTCGATGCCGTCACCCGCGCAGTAGCGGAGACAGGCCGCGTGATGCGCAAACTTGCCGCCATCGAAGGCTACAATTATTCGCGCGGCGACCCCGTGGCCTTGAGCGTGGTCACCGTCACCGCCCCGGAGGCTCAACCATGATCTCTGATCCGTTACACCGCGCGCTCGCGCTGTGGGGCGTCGCGACCGCTATCGCCGCCGCGACGCTCATGCACTGGGTCGATATCCCGGTCGCGCTGTTCTTTTACGCGCACCGCGAAACGGCCTGGGTCGCGTTCTTCGCCGCGATCACGGACTTCGCGAACGGCTTCATCTGGTATTCGCTGTGCCTGATCGGGATCGCCGTCGCGACCGTTCGTCACGGTCCTAAGGCAAAACGACCGAACCCCGTGCGTAAGCGTCAGGAAATCCGCGCATGGCTGTTCATGATCGCGTCGATGGCGAGTTCGGGCATCTTCATCAACGCAATGAAGTTCGCCTTCGGGCGTCAACGGCCCAAGTTCTTATTCGATGGCGGCACTAACGACTTCCTGCCCTTCGGTGGCGTGACCATCGCCGACAGCAGCTTCCCGTCGGGCCACACGCAGTCGATCTGGACCGCGATGCTTTCGCTCGCGTTCCTGTTCCCGCCGCTGCGGCCTCTGTTTCTTGTAATCGCGACGGTCGTGGCGATGAGCCGTATCGTGGTCGGCGCCCACTATCTCGCGGACGTCGTCACGAGCATCTTCATCGCCTTCGCGACGGTCCTCTTGTGGCGACGCTGGTTCACGAAGGATGGACTCTCCGTGACTCTCATCGAGTCCCGGTCCGTTAAGGCTTCTTGATCAAGTCCTGAACCATCTTCTCGACCGCCGGGCTGTCCCACACGACTTCGCCCTCGACGCGGCCGAGTTCCTGACCGTCCTTACCGATGATGAGCGAGGTCGGCAAGCCGCGCAACTTGGCGTCGCGGTAGAAGCCGGTGGCGGCATCGAGATAAAGCGGCAGCTTCCACCCCTGCTTCTCGACGAAGGGCGGGGCGACCTTAGGGCCGTTGCGTTCCTGGTTAACCGCAATGACCTGGAAATCCTTCCCACCGAGCTTGGCGTTGAGGCGGTCGAGGGCGGGCATTTCCTTCACGCACGGCGCGCACCATGTCGCCCAGAAGTTCACGATCAGGATCTTGCCGCCAAAATCCTTGAGGGTCTTGTCGGCGTCTTTGGCATCCTTGAAGACGGTCGCCGGCGCCGGAATCGGCTTCTCGTGCCATGTGAAATCTTTTGGGTCGATTTTCTCGGATTCGGCCGCGGACGCGGGCGTCACGGGCCGGAAGCCCGGACGGCTTGCCACCAGCGCCGTGGCAGTGATAATCACCGCCAAACCAAAGGCCGGCAGCGCGAAACCGAAGCGTTTTACACTTTTCATATCGTCTCCCTACGTGGACGGCGCCCGGCTGACGAGCGGCGGCCTCAGACCTAAGGTTAACATATGACGAGCAAGATGTGGGGAGGGCGATTTGCCGCCGGCCCTTCGGCAATCATGGAGGAAATCAACACCTCCGTCGGATTTGATCAGCGCCTTGCCAAGCAAGACGTACGTGGCAGCCGCGCCCATTGCTCCATGCTCGTCGCGCAAGGGATCATTTCAAAGGCCGACGGCGAAGCGATCCAGGGCGGTCTGACCCGGATCGAAAAGGACATCGCGTCCGGAGCCTTCGTTTTCAAGCGCAGCCTTGAAGACGTTCACATGAATATCGAAAGCCGCCTGTCGGACCTGATCGGCGAGCCCGCAGGCCGGTTACATACGGCACGCTCGCGTAACGACCAGGTGGCCACCGACTTCCGCATGTGGGTGCGCGCCGCCATCGATACGGTGGACGACGAAATCATGAAGCTGCAGAGCGTGCTGATCGACAAGGCCGAGGCGGAAGCGGACACGATCATGCCGGGCTTCACGCACCTGCAGGCGGCGCAACCGGTCACATTCGGCCACCATTTACTCGCCTACGTTGAAATGTTCGGCCGCGACCGCGGCCGTTTTGCCGATGCGCGCAAGCGCCTCAATGAGTGCCCCCTAGGCGCCGGCGCCATCGCCGGGACCTCCTTCCGGCTCGACCGCCACCTGACCGCCGAGAAACTGGATTTCGACCGCCCGATGGCGAACTCGATGGACGCGGTGTCGGACCGCGATTTCGCGATCGAATTCCTGGCGGCGGCCAGCATCCTGTCGACGCACATGTCGCGCTTCGCCGAGGAGATGGTGATCTGGGCGAGCGCGCAGTTCGGCTTCATCAAGTTCTCGGACGCTTTCTCAACCGGCAGCTCGATGATGCCGCAGAAGCGGAACCCCGACGCCGCCGAGCTGGTGCGCGCCAAGGCGGGACGTGTGTTCGGCAGTCTGTTCACGCTGCTGACGGTGATGAAGGGCCTGCCGTTGACCTATTCGAAGGACATGCAGGAGGATAAGGAAGCCGTTTTCGCCGCCTTTGACACCCTGGAACTATGTCTGGCCGCGATGGCCGGCATGGTCGTGGACATGAAACCCGTGACCGCGCGCATGAAAGCCAGCGCCAGCGCCGGCTTCACGACCGCGACCGACCTCGCCGACTGGGTGACCCAGAATCTGAACGTGCCGTTCCGGGAGTCCCACCATATTACGGGACGGGTCGTGAAACTGGCGGAAAGCAAGGACTGCGACCTTTCCGAACTCACCCTCGCCGACATGCAGACTGTCGAACCGCGCATCACGCAGGATGTTTTCAGCGTGCTGACGGCGGAAGCCTCGGCGGCAAGCCGCACCAGCTTCGGCGGAACGGCTCCCGCAAACGTGCGCGCTCAGGTACAGTCGGCGCGCGAACGCTTTTTAGGAAACGCAAAATGATCAAACATTGCGCTTTCGCCCTTGCCATTCTCCTGGCGCTGACCAGCCTTTCAGCCTGCGGCAAAAAAGGCCTTCTGGGTGTACCTGAAGGCGCCAGCTATCCGCAGCCGTATCCGCGTCCATAAGATTTAGAGCCATGCATCACTTCACCTACACCAACGGCGTCCTTCACGCCGAGGACGTCCCGCTGCCGCAGATCGCGAAGGAAGTGGGGACGCCGTTCTATTGCTACTCGCACGCCACGATGACGCGGCACTATGCCGTGTTCCGTGACGCCTTCGGCTCCATGGACGTGACCGTCTGCTTCGCGATGAAGGCCAACAGCAATCTTGCCGTCGTGCGCACGCTGGCGGGTATCGGCGCGGGCGCGGACGTGGTCTCGGGCGGCGAGCTCCAGATCGCGCTGAAGGCCGGCGTGCCGGCCGCGAAGGTCGTGTTCTCGGGCGTCGGCAAGACCGATGCGGAAATCCGACTCGCGCTGGCGACGGGCGTCGGCCAGATGAACGTCGAGTCCGAAGACGAGTTGCGCCGTATCAGCGCGGCCGCCGCGCAACTGAACAAAAAGGTGCGCGTGGCGCTGCGCGTCAATCCGGACGTCGCGGCGGGCACACACGACAAGATCTCGACCGGGCGCAAAGACGATAAATTCGGCATCGATTGGACACTGGCGCCGGCGCTGTACCGTAAGGCGCGCGAGTTGCCGGGAATCATCCCGAGCGCGATTGCCGTGCATATCGGTTCGCAGATCACCAACCTCGCGCCGTTCGAAGCCGCGTTCCTGCGCGTGCGGGACCTCGCGCTGATGCTGCGCGGCGAGGGCATCCCCATCGACCACCTGGACCTTGGCGGCGGGTTGGGCGTTCCGTACGACCACAGCGCTGAACCGCCCCCGTCTCCGGCGGATTACGCGGCAATGGTGAAACGCACCCTGGGCGAACTCGGCTGTAAGCTGACGTTCGAACCGGGCCGGCTCATCGTCGGCAACGCCGGCGTGATGGTCTCGCGCGTGATCGGCCTCAAGGACGGAACGACGCGCCGCTTCATGATCCTGGACGCGGCCATGAACGACCTGATCCGTCCGGCCATGTACGGCGCGCGTCACGAGATCCTGCCGGTCTATGAGCGCGCCATGGCCGCCAACGTGGCCCCGGTGGACGTGGTGGGCCCCGTGTGCGAAACCGCCGACCGGTTCGCACAGGACTACCAGCTGCCCGAGGTTGAAACGGGTGACCTGGTCGCCTTCATGACCGCGGGCGCTTATGGCGCGGTCATGTCCTCGACCTACAACGCCCGGCCCCTGATTCCGGAAGTCCTGGTGAAGGGCAACAGCTTCGCCGTGGTGCGTAAACGCCCCACGTTCGACCAGATGATGGCCCTAGAGCAGTTGCCGCCCTGGCTGTCGTAACAGCCAAAAAGGGCGCTTTTACCTTGCAGGGGTTTCATTGAACGCCTCCGGTCAAACCCATAGACTGGCCGGATGCAGCCCGACGAGCCTGAGAACCTTTCCCTCAATCTGCGTGAAGATCTGACGATCCAGCGCCGGCTGGCGCTGGCGTGGCTCGCGCTGGCCTGGGAACGGCTGTGGGCGCGATTGTGGGTGAGCGCCGCGCTGATCGGCGTCTTCGTCGCCGTGGTCCTTACCGACCTTCTGCCGGCGCTTCCGCTCGCTTTGCATATCGCCGTGCTTTTGGCCGCCGCGGCGGGGATCGCATATCTTGCCTCCCGCCACCTGAAAGATTTCGCCTGGCCGACGCGCGCCGAAGCACGCGTGCGGCTCGAGACACTCTCACCGGTCAGACACCGTCCACTCACGACCATAGAGGATTCCCTCTCTGCCGGATCGAACACGATCCAGCACCTGCTGTGGCGCGTGCACCAGCGCCGCGCCAAGGGCGACCTCGACCGGTTGCGCAGCGCCGGGCCCGCGCCCGGTGTCGCCGGAAAGGACCGCTTCGCGGCGCGCGCCGTCGTGCTGCTCGTGCTCGCCATCGGTTTTGCGAGTGCCTGGGGTCATGTGAACGACCGCCTTTTGCGCGGCTTCCTGCCGTTTCTGGGCGACGACGCGGGCACCGCCGCGGTGAAACTGTGGATCACGCCGCCCACCTATACCAACCGCTCGCCGCTCTTTATCGAATTGCCGGCGCCGACAGGCACCAAGAACCCGGACACGCTCGATATCCCCGCGGGCAGCAAAGCCCTGGTGATGGTGACGGGCGCGACGCGCGATGCGTCGCTGGTGCTGGACGACGATAGATTCAAACTGGACCGCCTCGCCGACCAAAGCCAGCGCGGGGAAATGACGCTGACGGAAACGGACCGCCTGGAGATCAAGAGCGGGGCGCGCATGATCGCGGGCTGGGACGTGAACTGGATCGGCGACAAGCCGCCCACGGTGGCATTCACCACCACGCCGAACCAGGGCGCGCGCTGGCGCTTCCGCATCGACTATGACGTCAAGGACGACTACGGCGTGGCAAGCCTGAAGGCCGTTCTTCATCGCGTGCCGAGCGGCGAAGCGGCCAAGCCCATCGAAGTCCCGATCCAACTGCCGCCGTTCTCGCCGAAGGATATCCAGCAAAGCTCGCTGAACGATCTTACGGCGCTGCCATGGGCGGGCATGAAGGTAAGCGTGCAACTGGTGGCGACAGACGTTGCCGGACTGACCGGCCACAGCGACATCTTCGAGGCGACGCTGCCGGAACGCGTGTTCACGCATCCCGTCGCCCGCGAACTCGCGCGCGTGCGCAAGGGCCTGTTCGTGAACCCGCAAGAAGCCGTGCCGCCCGCGCTGGAAGCGGTGAACAAGATCCTCGCCGATCCCAAGAGCTTCGGCGCCGATCCGCTTGTTCATCTCGCGCTGTCGACAACGCGCTTTCGCTTCACCGAGGAAACGCCGGATCAGGCCGCGCAATCGACGCCGGAGCTTCTGTGGAACTCCGCCGTGCGCATCGAGGACGGCAACGTCGCCGTGGCCGAGCAGCGGCTGCGCGCCGCTGAGCAAGCCTTGCGCAACGCCATCGAGCGCGGCGCCTCGCAGGAGGAAATCGACAAGTTGGTGAGCGAGCTGCAGCAGGCGGTCGAGGAATATCAGCAGGCCGTGAACGAGAACGGCGGCAATCAAAAATCCAGCTTCAGCGCCAAGGAAGACAACGCCCAGCGTTCATCCGATATCGCCCAGCTCGCGGAACAGCTACGTCAACTGTCGCAGATGGGCTCGAACGACGACGCGAAAAAAGCGTTCGCCGAGTTGCAGGCCGAACTCGACGACCTGCGCAACAACGCCGCCGGCAATCAACAGAATAGCCAGCAGGTCCAGGCGGCCGAGCGCATGCTCCAAGACATGCGCGATCTCGCCAAGAAGCAGTCGGAGCTTCTGGACAAGAACTTCAAGCAGGCCCAGCGCGACCAGCAAGGCCAACAAGGCCAGCAGCGTCAGAACCAGTCGCAGCAGGCAGGCAACCAAGGGCAGTCGCCGCAGCAAGGCAATCAACAGGGCAACCAGCAAGGCCAGCAGCAACAGCAGCAGGGGCAGAACGGCGAAGCCGCGGCGAAGGACGCCGCGCAGAGCCAGGAAGACATCCGCCAGCAGCTCGAGAGCCTCATGAAGCAGATGGAGCAGATGACCGGGCAAAGCTCGGAGGGTCTGCAGGACAGCGCGGCCGCCATGCGCCAAGCGGAAGGCGCGCTGCGCGCCGGCGCTTGGAAGCAAGGCGTCGATCAGCAGGGCAAGGCCCTATCGTCCCTCGAAGAAGGCATGTCCGAAGCGGCCCGTCAGATGGCCGAAGCATTGTTCGACGAGGGCCTCGGCGGTCTGGCGCAGCTCGAGATGGGACAGATCCGCTACAAACAGCAGAGCGGCCAGGGTCGTTCGGGCGGCGATGAAGTGGAAGGCGGCGTGCCGCGCGAGCCGGATACCGCCGGCATGGCGCAGCGCGTACGCGCGATCCTGGAAGAGATTCGGAACCGGGCAAGCGATCGCACGCGTCCCGCCGCCGAGCAGGACTATCTGCGCCGCCTGATGAAACAGTTCTAGTTTTCGGCCTGCGTATCCCAAACGACGGCGTAGCCGCCTTTGGCGAGGTTGAGCTGCGGAAGTTCCAGACGAATCACGAACTCAGATGAGGCTGCCGGATCGAGCAGCGCCGCAGGCGCGGCCGCGGCCTCGGATTGAATGACTTCGTGCTTTTCGTTGTAGAGCTCGAGGCGCAGCCCCGGAACCGTGCGCGGGATCTCGCCAATGTTGGCGACATAGCCGCGCACCACCAGCGTTTCGACGCCGCCGATGCGCTGCAGGCGCTTCGAGGATTCCGTGATGCTGAGGCCGTCGCCCGGCTTCGGCGCTTCCACACCGACCGTGTCGTAGAGCGCTTGGATTTGCGGCAGGATCTTGGCCAGCTCTGCGCGCGCGAACCACAGCGTCGCGACGATGATGCCGACGAAACCGGCCATCATGATGGCTGTCGTATAGGCGGGGTCGAGCGGCTTCCTGATTTTCACCGGCGTGGCCGGACCGGCGCGCCCACCGCCGGCGCGCGAGGCGATCTGCGCGAAGCCCTCGTCGGCGGCCTCCTCGGCGGCCTCTTCCGATTCGCCTTCGTCGGCCGATCCGAAATTGGGACGATCCGCATCGGGATCGACAAGTTCTTCATCCTCGTCGGCGCCGGACGCGGCGGCGGCGGCGGCGGCGGCGGCGCTCTTGGCGCCCGGACCGCCGGACGCACCGGCTTCATCTTTCGTCGCGGCGGCGTCGGTCTTGAGTTCGCCCATGGCCTTCGGACTGCCCGTGGCGCCGGCCACGAGTTCAGCTTCAGCTTTTTTGCCCGCAGGACCGGCGCCGGGGCCGCCGCTCGCGCCGTTCTCGGAAAAGGGATCCGCTTCCTCGCCCGCAGCCGCTGCTGCCGGGGCGGCGGCTTGCGGACCCGCGCCCGGACCACCGCTCGCACCGGCGTCCAGCATCGACTGGCCGGGCTGTCCACCCGCGCCGGCCTTGTCGAGCATGGATTGACCAGGCGCGCCGGGGGCGGCCTCTGAGCCGTCGAGGAGCGAACGCGCGCCCTGGCCGGGCGCGATAATTTCATTGGAGAGCTGCGACACTGCCGCGGCGCCGGGACCAGCAGGCAGGTTTGGATTCATCATCGATTGGCCGGGAGCGCCAGGAGCTCCTGGCGCACCGGGCTTCATCCAGGACACAGCCGCCTCGCCGGGCGCGCCCTGCATCCCCGCCTGCCCGCGCATGGACTGCCCGGGGATCGGCGCACCACCCGCGTTGCCCTGCATACCGGGCGGCATGGCGATGGGAACCGCGCCAGGGGTGCCCGGGGGCACGACTTGACCTTGCTGGTTCATCCAGGACACAGCCCCTTGACCCGGGGCTGGCGCCGAACCGGCCTGACCGCGCATGGACTGGCCCGGCATGACTGCGGCTTGGACCTGCCCTGGAGAATTGGGCACGCCCAGCGCCGCCGCCATGACATTCGCGCCGGGGCCGCCCATCGCGCCGGGCGGCATGCCGGGCATAGCCCCCACGGGCATTTGGCCAGGGCCGCCTTGCATGCCCGGGGGCATGCTCGGCATGGCGACAGGCACCGCACCGGGGGTTCCCGGCGGTACGATCTGGCCTTGCGGATTCATCCACGACACCGCGCCCTGACCGGGCGCGGGCGCCGAGCCCGCTTGGCCGCGCATCGATTGACCCGGTAACGGAGCCGCGCCCGGACCGGCATGATCGCCGGCCATCCCGAGCGGAGCGCCTTGCGGCATCGTTTGTTGAGCGCCGGCCTGCTGCATCCATGAAACAGCGCCCGGACCGCCTTGCGTCCCCGGCTGTTGCTGTGCGCCGGGTGCCCGGGCCGTGCCGGCGAACCACGACTGCGCGGTCGTCGGGGCGGCGCCAGGACCTTGGGTCGGACGCTGCTGGAACTGATTGCGCCGGGACATCATCGACACCGCGCCGGGCGGTACGGCCGGCGCGCCGGGCACCGGCGCGCCTGGATTCGGTTGCTGCTGGCGGATCTGTGCGGCCTGCACGTTGCGTCCAGGTTCGCGCGGCGCGCCAAGCGCACCGGCCTGCGCACCGCGTTGACCTTCAACGGCGCCAAGCGCGCTCGCGAGAAGATTCCGGGCGTTCTGCGCCGCGGTGGCCTGCGCGTTCGGAAGAGGCGGAACGCGCTGAATACCCTGCGGGCGCTGCGGTTGTTGCGGGCGCGCGGGCTGCGCGCCTGCCTGGGGATTCGCGGCCTGCGCCGCGTAGTCGTCGCCCATCACCGCCGCGAGGTCGAGCGATTCCACCTGCGCCGCCTGGTACCAGGAATGCTGGCAGGTGGCACACTTCAGCGCTCGGCCTTTTTTGCCGAGAAGCTCGCTGGGCAGCTCAAAGTGGGAGGCGCAGCTCGGACAGGTAATCCGCATTCGTTAACCACTTATACGAACGTCATTCTTCTATAGTACAAACAGGCGTGTTAATGGGAACTAAACGCCTCTCCAAGAGGGTTACCGAAGCGTAAATATAGTATCGGATCACTCCGGATGGCGCTTGTCCGCAAAAAAACCGACTTTGTCGGCGACACAGTTCAACTAGAAGCTGTCGGACTGCGGTATGCGGACGGACCGGATATTTTCTCCGACGTCTCCTTCACGATCCCTCAAAGCTCCTTCCACTTCCTGACCGGCCCCTCAGGCGCGGGGAAGACCTCGCTGCTCAGCCTGATGTATCTGGCCAAGCGGCCGACCCGCGGCAAACTCATGCTGTTCGGCGATGACGTGACGGACGCCAAGCGCACGCGGCTCCCGGCCATCCGGAGACGATTAGGCGTGGTGTTCCAGGACTTCCGCCTGCTTGAGCATATGACGGCCTTCGACAACGTGGCGCTGCCGCTGCGGATTGCGAACGTCAGCGAGACAGTGGTGGAACGGAACGTCTCCGAGCTTTTGAAATGGGTGGGCCTTGAAGAACAGATGCAGGCGCGCCCCTCCGTTCTTTCCGGCGGCCAACAGCAACGCATCGCCATCGCACGCGCCGTTGTGCACCGCCCCAAACTGATCCTGGCCGACGAGCCGACAGGCAACGTCGACGACGCCATCGCCGTACGTCTGATGCAGCTGTTCGTCGAGCTGCACAAACTGGGCGCGAGCGTGATCATCGCCACCCACAACGAACACCTCGTCGCGCGCTTCCCGTTCCCGCGTCTTCACCTGAATGAAGGCAAGGTGACGGCGCTGCCGCCGATGCAAGCCTCCGAGATCGGCGTGGTGGCATCGTGATCGCGCTACGCTCGGAACTCCCACTAAAAAAAGGCGACGCCTCGGGCCGCTTCGTGGTGTGGCTCGTGATGGTGTTGGTGTTCATGGCCTCCATCGCGGTGACGACCAACGCCTATATCGGCGCGCTGCTCGGTCATTGGAGCCAGAGCGTGACCGGCACGCTTACCATCCAGATCCCCGTGATGCTGGATGCGAATGACCCGGCATCGACCGCCGCGACGGAAAAAGTGCTCGACGTGCTGCACCGTCATCCGGCCGTGGAAAACGCGGCGACGGTGCCGCGCGAAAAGGTCACCGAGCTGTTGAAACCCTGGTTCGGCGCCGGCGAAACCATCGCCGACCTGCCGCTGCCGGTGCTGATCGATGTACGGATGTCCGCCAGCGAAGCGTCGGCCATCGCGGCGGTCTCGAATGCCGTGCAAACCGCGGCGCCCGGCGCCGTGATCGACGATCATCGGGCCTGGCTGAACCGCGTGATCGGATTGGCCGAAGGCCTCGGCGCCATCGCGCTGACGACCATGGCTCTTGTGACGGGCGCGCTAGGTTTGACGATCGTTTTTGCAACCCGGGCAAGTCTCGCCGCGTTCGCGCAAGTCATCGACGTGCTGCATGTGGTGGGCGCGAAGGACGGATATATCGCCGGACAGTTCGCGCGCCGCGCTCTTTTGCAGAGTCTCCTTGGCGGTTTCGCGGGGCTCGCGATTTATGCGCCGACCCTAGGCTTCATCGCCTGGCTCGCGAGCCGGATCGAGGACGGCATCCTTCCCGACGTGCGCTTTCCCGTAAGCCTATGGCTCACCCTCGCGGTCCTGCCCCTCGCGGCGGGAGCGATCGCCATGATCACGGCGAATGTGACGGTCAGACGGGCCTTAAGCGCTAAAGTCTGATCCCTGTTTTGCCCGCCGAGATAGTGTAGCATCGCGCCATGCAGGCCATTTTGTGGAAATTGCTGGTCGTGGCGGCGGGGTCCGTCCTCCTTGCGTGGACGGCCGGCTTCCTGTGGTTCGCCTCGACCATTCCTTCCGATGTCGCGGACACTTCGACGCATACCGACGCTATTGTCGCGCTGACCGGCGGCGCAGAACGCATCGAGACCGGTGTCAAATTGCTATCGGATGGACTCGCCGAACGCCTGTTCGTGTCGGGCGCGGGCGAGCAGGTGCGCACAGCCGATATTCTCGGCCGCTCAACCCCCATCAGCCCGGAACTCGCCGCAAACATCACCATCGGGAAAGCGGCCGTGGATACCCCAGGAAATGCGATCGAGACCGCCGCGTGGGTGCGCAGTCAGAACATGCGTTCGATCCGCCTCGTGACCGCCGCCTATCATATGCGCCGGAGCCTTCTGGAGTTCCACGACGCGATGCCGGAGGTGGAGATCGTGCCGCACGCCGTCTTCCCCACCGCCGTCAAACGCGACTGGTGGCGCTGGCCGGGCACGGCGAGCCTGATCGCCCGCGAATACACGAAATTCCTTCTCACCTGGGCGCGCCAGAGCTTGGAGACCGATGCGTCTCCAAGCCTTGCCCAAACCGACGCGCAGACCTAAACCAGCGCCACCATGGGTTTCGTTCTCATCCGATCTTGGATCTATCTGTTCGCGTTCGTGACGTGGACCATCGGCCTTGCGCTTATATGCACGCCGCTGCTCATTTCCCGGCGCACGACCGTGGGCGCCATCCGCGTGTGGGTACACGGCGTGCGGCGCCTCGCGCGCGTGATCTGCGGCGTGACCTTCCGCAGCGAGGGCCGCGAGAACCTGCCCAAAGGCCCCTGCATCGTCGCCGCGCAGCACCAGTCGTCGTTCGAGACCTATGAGATGTTCCTCGAACTCGAGAATCCGGTGTTCGTGCTGAAGCGCGAACTCATCTATATCCCGGTTGTCGGTTGGTACATGCAGCGCGCGGGCCTTGTGCATATCGACCGCGGCGCCGGCGCGACCGCCATGCGCAAGATGTTCCGCGAGGCGCAAGAGGCGCTCGCGGCTGGGAATCAGGTGGTCATCTTTCCAGAAGGCACCCGTGTGAAGCCGGGCACGAGCGTTCCGTATAAGCCGGGCGTCGCGGCGCTTTACGCGCATTGCGACGCGCCGGTGATCCCCATGTCGCTGAACACCGGCGCCATCTGGGGCAAGACCCGCATCCTGAAGCGCCCTGGCGAGATTGTGTTCCGCTATCGCCCGGCGCTACCTAAGGGGTTGTCACGCGACGAAATGCTCGCGGAATTGCGCGTCCGCCTTGAAACCACGGACAGCGAACCGCTCCCCTAGGCGGAACACCCGCGGCCCTTCCGGCATTATGACCGGGTATTTTGGTCACGGAGAGTTTTGTCATGTTCATTCGCAGAAAACGCGGCCTGCTCTCTAAGGTAGTGCCGCTGCTCGCCATCGCCGGAGTCGCCCAGTCGCTGATGCAGCGCCGTGGCCGGCGCGTGGGCACGTTCAGAAAATTGATTGGGACGGCAGGTCTGGCCGCGATCGCGATGCAGAAAGCGGCGAACCCGAAGCCGCGGCGCTGGCACTAGTTCTTCAGCCGGTATCCGGTCTTGAAGATCCAGCTGACCGCGACGAGACCGCCGAGGAAGAAAATGGCGGTCATCAGCATGCTGACCTCCACGCCGACGTCCGACGTTCCGTAGAAGCACCAGCGGAACGCGCTGATGATATACACGATTGGGTTGAACAGCGTGATCGTGCGCCAGGCGCCCGGCAGCATGTCGATGGAGTAGAAGGCGCCGCCAAGGAACGTCAGCGGTGTGACCACCAGCATCGGGATGAAACTAAGTTGCTCGAATGAGCGCGCCCAGATGCCGGTGATGAAGCCCAGCAGGGCGAAGGTCGCCGAGGTCAACACCAGGAAGCCGATCATCGCGATGGGATGATGGATACGGATATCGACGAAGAAGGTCGAGGTGGTGAGGATGATAAGGCCGAGGATCACAGACTTTGTCGCCGCCGCACCGACATAACCAAGCACGGTTTCAACAGGCGAGATCGGCGCCGAAAGCAGTTCGTAAATCGTGCCGGTGAATTTCGGAAAGTAGATGCCGAAGGAACCGTTGGACATGCTTTCCGCCAGGATCGTCAGCATGATCATGCCGGGCACGATGAAGGCGCCGTAAGGGACGCCGCCGACTTCCGACATGCGCCCACCGATGGCCGAGCCGAACACCACGAAATAGAGCGAGGTGGTCAGCACCGGCGTGAGGATGCTTTGCCCGGCCGTGCGCAGGAAGCGCGCCATTTCGAAACGGAAAATCGCCCAAACGCCATAGCGGTTAAAGCCGAGGATCTGCTGTTCGCTGCTCATTTGCGCTCGCTCACCAGGCTGACGAAAATGTCTTCAAGCGAGCTTTGGTGCGTGTTGAGGTCCTTGAACGCGACGCCAATGTCGGTCATGCGCCGTAGAAGCGACGGAATGCCCGTGCGCTCGGCTTTGCCGTCGTACGTATATTCAAGGACGGAGCCGTCGCTTTTGAGCACGAGATTCCAGTCGGCCAACTCGGGCGGGACGGTTTTCAACGGTTCCTGAAGCTGCAAGGTGAGTTGCTTCTTGCCAAGCTTCTGCATCAACACGGTCTTCTCTTCGACCAGGATCAACTCGCCCTTACTGATGACGCCGACGCGGTCGGCCATTTCCTCGGCTTCCTCGATGTAGTGCGTGGTGAGGATGATGGTGACTCCCGCGTCGCGCAGTTGACGCACGAGATTCCACATATCCTTGCGCAGCTCGACATCAACACCGGCGGTCGGTTCGTCGAGGAATAGGATCTTCGGCTCGTGCGCGAGCGCCTTGGCGATCATCACCCGGCGCTTCATGCCGCCCGACAGGGTCATGATCTTGTCGTTGCGCTTCTCCCAGAGGGTGAGCGAACGCAGGACTTTTTCGATAAGGGCCGGATCGACCGGGCGGCCGAACAGGCCGCGCGACAGGCGGACGCTGGTGGCCACGGTTTCAAAAGCATCGGTCGCCAGTTCCTGCGGCACCAGGGCGATCTTGAAGCGCGCCTGACGGTAGTCCTTTTGAATGTCGTGGCCGTCGGCGACGATCTTGCCGGTGCTCGGCGTCACGATGCCGCAGACGATATTGATGAGCGTGGATTTGCCCGCGCCATTGGGCCCGAGAAGGGCGAAGATTTCGCCTCTGTTGATCTCAAGATCGACACGCTTGAGGGCTTGAAGACCCGAAGTGTAGGTCTTGCTGACGTTCGAGATCGAAAGGATCGGGGACATACGGGACCAAGGCGGGATGACGCGGCCAACGTACGTGTAAGACCGCGCGGACGCAAGCGGGTGCGGGATATTGCAGTGCAACGTTCGGCGTAAAAATCAAGAGCAATCCGCGTTGGAATTCACCGGCGATTTTTTCTATTTTGCGCCGCTCGTTTCAGTTTCGACTTCCTCCCTTAGGAACCTTATGGCCCTCGACGTTCTTCCCGCGCTTCGCATCGCTCAGACCATCGCCGCCGAGATCACCGCCAAACCGGCCCAGGTCGCCGCGGCCGTTACCCTTCTCGACGAAGGCGCCACGGTGCCCTTCATCGCCCGCTACCGTAAGGAAGTGACGGGTGGTCTTGATGACACACAACTGCGCGTTCTGGCTGAACGGCTTGTCTACCTGCGGGAGATGGATTCCCGCCGCGACGCGATCCTGGCCTCGATCAAGGAACAGGGAAAGCTGACCGAAGAGCTTGAGAAAAAGATCGCCGGCGCGGAGACCAAGGCCGAACTGGAAGATATCTACCTGCCCTTCAAGCCGAAGCGCCGCACCAAGGCGGAGATCGCCAAGGAAAACGGTCTGCTGCCACTGGCCGAGGGCATCCTCGCCGACCGCGCCGCGGTTCCGGCCGAAATGGCTGCCGGTTACGTGAACGAGAAAGTAGCCGACGTGAAGGCCGCGCTGGAAGGCGCGCGCGACATCCTTTCTGAACAATTCGCCGAAAACGCGGACCTGGTCGGACGCCTGCGTAACTATATGAAGGAGCGCGCCGTGCTGCGCTCGCGCGTGTCCGAGGGCAAACAGACGGAGGGCGCGAAATTCTCCGACTATTTCGATCACTCCGAACGCTGGGCCAATGTGGCCGGACACCGCGCGCTGGCCATGCTGCGCGGACGCAATGAAGAGATCCTGATGCTCGATCTCGAAGTCGACGCGGACGACCCCTCGACCGTCAAGCCGGCCGAGCAGATGATCGCGGACACGTATGCGATTGGGAAGAAACTCCCCGGCGATCAGTGGCTGGCCACCGTCGCGAGCTGGACGTGGAAGGTGAAGCTTCTGACGCGCCTGTCCATCGACCTGATGACCGATTTGCGCACACGCGCCGAGGAAGAGGCGATCAACGTGTTTGCCCGCAACTTGAAAGACCTGCTGCTGGCGGCCCCCGCCGGCTCGCGCGCGACCATGGGCCTTGATCCCGGGATTCGCACCGGCGTGAAGGTCGCCGTCATCGACAGCACCGGCAAAGTGCTCGCCACGACGACGGTTTATCCGTTCCCACCGCGCAACGACGTGCGCGGCACGCAATTGGAGCTCGCGAGTCTGATCCGCAAACACGGCGTCGAACTGATCGCCATCGGCAACGGCACCGGCAGCCGCGAGACGGAGAAGCTGGTGGCCGACATGCTCGCGGCGATTCCCGGCAACGCGAAGCCGCTCAAGGTCATCGTCAGCGAAGCCGGCGCCTCCGTGTATTCGGCCTCGGAACTCGCCGCGAAAGAGTTCCCCGAACTCGACGTCTCGCTGCGCGGCGCGGTGTCGATCGCGCGCCGCCTGCAAGACCCGCTGGCGGAACTGGTGAAGATCGAACCGAAATCGATCGGTGTCGGCCAGTACCAGCACGACGTCGACCAGTACAAACTCGGCCGTTCGTTGGAAGCGGTCGTGGAAGACGCCGTGAACGCCGTGGGCGTGGACCTCAACACGGCCTCGGCCTCGTTGCTGGCGCGCGTGTCGGGCCTCACCTCATCGCTCGCCGATTCCATCGTCGCGCACCGCAACACCGCGGGCGCCTTCAAGGAACGCAAGGAACTGTTGAAGGTCGCGCGTCTCGGACAGCGCACGTTCGAACAATGCGCCGGGTTCCTGCGCATCCCGAACGGCACAGAGCCGCTCGATGCGTCCGCCGTCCACCCGGAAGCTTACGATGTCGCCAAGAAGATCGTCGCGGCCTGCGGGCGCGACGTACGCGAACTGATGGGCGACAGCGCCGCCCTGAAAGCCCTCGACGCCAAGGTGTTCGTGGACGAGAAGTTCGGCCTGCCGACCGTGCGCGACATCATCTCGGAATTGGAGAAACCGGGCCGCGATCCGCGTCCGTCCTTCAAGACCGCGACTTTCGCGGAGGGTGTCGAGGAACTGAAAGACCTGGTGCCGGGCATGCTGCTGGAAGGCACCGTGACCAACGTGGCCGCTTTCGGCGCCTTCGTCGATATCGGCGTCCACCAGGATGGATTGGTGCATGTCTCGCAGCTCGCCGACCGCTTCATCAAGGATGCCCATGAGGTCGTCAAAGCGGGCGATGTGGTGAAGGTGCGCGTGCTGGAGGTCGATATGGCGCGCAAGCGTATCAGCCTCACCATGAAGAAGGACGGCAGCGCCGCGCCGGCGCCGCGCGGCGAAAAACGCGATGCCGGCCCGCGCGGCCCGTCGGTGCAGAACTTCAATAAGCGCGAAAACAAACCGTCCGCGCCCTCGCAAGGCGCATTCGGCGCCGCTTTCGCGGAAGCCTTGAAGCGCAAATCCACCTAACGAAACAAAATCCAGGTGGGGTGCATTCCTCTTAGATAACAGGAGGAGCACCCCATGACGGTCACGTATGAGGTTGTCGAGCACGACGGCGGCTGGGCCTATCGTGTGAAGGATGTCTATTCCGAAACCTTTCCGAGTCACGGCAAAGCGCGCGCGGCGGCGCGCAACGCGTCCCAACGCCAACACCTCGGCGGCCTCTCCGCCGCGATCTCCTACCAGGACGGCGAAAGCCGCTGGCACACCGAGATGGTGGGCGGCAATGACAGGCCGGAGACCGAAGTGGTCGATTCAAGCGACCCGGACGGCAAGCCGTACTAAATTCCCGTATCGTTGCCCTGATGGCGAAGCGAGTACGCGAGGACCGGGTGCGCCTTGATGGCGTGCACGGCGTCATGCAGGAGACGGCAGACATCTTCATCGCTGGCGCGTGCGGCCTCGCTCATGGCCGGCGTGTTCAAGAATGTCCGCAGGGGTTTGTGGCCCGGAGGTCCAGCGAGCGCGAGGTAAATGGGCAGCCCTTCGAGCACGGTCGCGCGGATGAACTCCACAAACGGCCGATGCCGGATGATATTCATCTCGTTATGAAGAAGGGTCAGCGTCAGAACCACGCCCTGCTTGCCGTCGATGGTAGCCGCGTCCAACGTGCCGAAGACGCCGGTGAGATCGGGCCGCCAATCGTCGGGAAATGACGCGAGGCGCCGCCAGGCGCAATAAAAGACACGGCACGGCGTAGGCCTCGCGTCGTAGATCGCGCAGCCCCCGTCGCCGCCCTCCCTGCAATGCCGGCACCGCGTGCCGGATTGCTTTTGAATTTCCGGGTCGTCAATCGTCGGTGCGATACAACACACCCTACACGCGCCGCACTCACGGCCCGGCACCACATCCGCAGCGCCCATGCCCCGTCCAGCCTCCCCACCCTAGAAGATGAAGAGGCCGGGCGATGTCCCTACAGCGGGACGGCGTGCGTTACTTCAGGTTGCCCGGCCAGATTTGAACGAAACCGTCGCGATTCGGCATTTTCACGCGCGGCAAGGACTTGGCGTTCATCACATCCTTGGCCCCAATGATTCCATTGAGCTTCAGGATGTAGGCGGTGAGCGCGTAGACCTCGTCGTTGGTGAGAGTCTGCGGGTTGTTCAGCGGCATCGCGCGGCGGGTATAGTCGAAGATGATCGTCGCGTAGGGCCAGAAGCTGCCGATGGTTTTCACGGCTTTAGCCGTGCCGAGCGATCCTTGCCCGCCGGCGAGCGCATCGGCGGGCTGACCGGCACCGTCAAAGCCGTGACAGGCCGCGCATTTCTCAACGTAGATCTCCTCGCCCTTGGCGGCGTTGCCGCTGCCGGCGGGAAGGCCGCGTCCATCCGGGGCGATGTCGATGGCCCAGGGCGCGATGTCCGCTTCGGTGATGGGCTGGCCGAGGTGCGGCGCTTCTGCGGCCGCGGCCGGGAAGGCAAGCGCCGTGAGGACAAGGACCTTACGCATAAACATGGGTCACCTCGCCGCCGCCCGCCACATTCCAGCTGGTCATGCCGTTGTAATGATAATTCGCCTTATTGCCGCGCGCGGCGATCAGCGCGTCGCGGGTCGGCTGCACATAACCTGTGTCGTCGGTGACGCGACTTTGCAAAACCGCGGGACCGCCGTCCCATTTCCACGGCGCCCTGAAACGTGTGAGCATTTTCGGCAGCACCGGCCCCGAGAGCGCGGCGACCGCCCAGCTCTTGCCGCCGTCGGCGGAGACTTCCACCTGCTTCACGGTGCCATTGCCCGACCAGGCGAGGCCGGAGATCTCGTAGAGACCGGGCCCCTGCATTTGATAGCCGGGCGACGGGCGCGTGATGATCGATTTTGCGTCGAGCTGGAATTTGAATTGCGCTGTCTTGCCATCGGCGAGCAGCAGCGAGTAGCGCGAGGTTTCATAGCGGGTCTGCATCGGCTCCTCGGTGAGACGCAGGCGGCGCAGCCATTTGATGTTCATATTGCCCTGGAAACCCGGGACCAGAAGGCGCACGGGATAACCGTTGTTCGGGCGCAGGCGCTCGCCGTTCTGATAGAGGGCGACGAGCACGTCATCCATGCACTTGGCGAGCGGGATCGAGCGCGTGACCGACGAGGCGTCGCCGCCTTCGGCGTAGACCCACTTCGCTTTGGGATCGATACCGGCTTCATCGAGCAGGACGGACAAAGGCACACCCGTCCACTCGGCGCCGGAGAGAAGACCATGCAACTGCTGCACCGAGCCCTTCACCGCTGTGGACCCGTAAAGCGAAGCGCTGTTGCCCGCGCATTCGATGAAGTGGAGGCGTGAGGTCATCGGATAGCGCAACAGCGAGTCCACGGTGAACTTGAGCGGGCGCTTCACGAGACCATGGATCACGAGCAGATGGCGCGCGGGGTCGATCTCCGGCACACCATTATGCGTGACCTCAAAATGGAGCCCGTTGGGCGTCACCATGCCTTCGAGGAACTGATGCGGTGTGCGGCCTGACGCCGAGCCCGGCTCATAAAGCGGATTTTGATCGGGCAGCATGCGTTGGACGCCCTGCTCGAAGGGCGAAGGCTGGGTATAGGGTTGCGGGCGTTTCCCGGGCTTGGTCACCCATTCCGGCACCGCCAGCGGCTCGGCCTGCGCGAGACTCGCCGCGCCAAGGACCCCGGCTACCGCTCCACCACGCAGAAACATGCGCCGATGGAGCAAACCGTTGCCGGCCACGGGTTCGAGATCGGTTCCTGGTTGCTTGCGCTTCGCCATTCCTGCCCTCCCCGGCATTTGCGACTCGAGCTTAACACTTCAAATCAATGACTTACAGAAAGAGTAACAGAATCCTATCCGATCCCTCGCGTTGCTAATTAAAATTCAAGGACCTACGTGTAGTGGACAGGGCAATGACCACGACCTCGCCCATCGCCCAGCAGATCTGGGACATGAAATACCGCTTCACGTCGGCTGATGGCGATCCCATCGACCAGACGGTCGCGGACACATGGGCGCGCGTCGCGAAAGCCCTCGCCGCGCAAGAGAGAGACCCTGCCGTCTGGGCGCCGCGCTTCGAACGCGCCATGAACGATTTCGTCTTCCTGCCGGCGGGGCGCATCCTCGCGGGCGCGGGGACGGGGCGCAAAGTCACGCTCCACAACTGTTTCGTGATGGGGACGATCGAGGACGACATGTCCTCGATCTTCACGCATCTCAAGGAAGCGGCGCTGACGATGCAGCAGGGCGGCGGCATCGGGTACGACTTCTCGACCCTGCGTCCGAAAGGCGCACCCGTGAAAGGTGTGGGCGCGGACGCTTCAGGTCCCCTGTCGTTCATGGATGTTTGGGATGCCATGTGCCGCACCATCATGAGCGCGGGCGCACGGCGCGGCGCGATGATGGCGACGCTGCGCTGCGATCACCCCGACATCGAGGATTTCATCACCGCCAAGCAGACCCCCGGCCGATTGACCATGTTCAATCTGTCGGTGCTGGTCACCGACGCGTTCATGGTGGCGGTGAAGGAAGACAAGGACTGGACGCTTTCCTTCGACGGGAAAACCTATCGGACGCTGAAAGCCAAGGCGCTGTGGAACAAGATCATCCGCGCCACCTACGACTATGCCGAGCCAGGCGTGATCTTCATCGACCGTATCAACGCGCGGAACAACCTCGCTTACGCCGAAACCATCAGCGCAACCAATCCTTGCGGCGAACAACCCTTGCCGCCCTATGGAACCTGCCTGCTCGGCTCGATCAATCTCGCGCGCCTGATCGACGGGGCGTTCACACCGGCGGCGCGCCTCGACGAATCAAAACTCATCGAGACCATCGCGGCCGCCGTGCGCATGATGGACAATGTGATCGAGGCCTCGAACTACCCCATCCCGGCGCAGCGCGCCGAGGCGACGCAGAAACGCCGTATCGGCCTTGGCGTCACGGGCCTCGCGGACGCGCTGATTATGTGCGGCGAGCGCTACGGCAGCGCCAAGGCCGTGGCGACAACACGCCGCTGGATGGAGCTTTTCCGCGACGCCGCTTACAACGCGTCCGTGGATTTGGCCACCGAGAAAGGCCCTTTCCCCCTGTTCGACGCCGATGCTTATCTCGCCGGAGCAACCGTAGCCGCGTTGCCTGGGAACCTGCGCGCGCGCATCGCCAAGCATGGCATCCGGAACGCGCTGGTGACGTCCATTGCACCCACCGGAACCATCTCGCTATTCGCGGATAATGTGTCCTCCGGCATCGAGCCCGTGTTCAGCTTCGTGCACACGCGCCATGTTCTGATGCCGGACGGCGCGCGCAAGGAACAGGAGGTGAGCGATTACGCTTACCGCATGTTCCGCGAGAAGAACGGGGAAACCGCGTTGCCCGCGTATTTCGTCGACGCGCAAACCCTCGCGCCGGAAGATCACCTGGCGATGCAGGCGGCGGTGCAAGATTATATCGACAGTTCCATCTCCAAGACCATCAACGTTCCGGAAGATTTCCCGTTCGAACGTTTTGCGGACGTCTACATGCGCGCTTACGATATGGGGTGCAAAGGTTGCACCACCTACCGTCCGAGCGCCGTGCGCGGCATGGTGCTGGAAGTCAAACGTCCCGAAGCCCCACCCATCTTCGGTGCGAACGAGGAGCCGGAAGCGCGCCCGGAAACGTTGCCGGGGCGCACTTACAAACTGCGCTGGCCAGAGAGCGATCACGCGATTTACATCACCGTGAACGACATTCTGTCGCCCGACGAACGCGGGAATAATATGCGACGGCCGTTCGAAGTGTTCATCAATTCGAAGAACATGGAGCACTACGCCTGGACGGTTGCGCTAACCCGCATGATCTCGGCGGTGTTCCGGCGTGGCGGCGATGTCGGCTTCGTGGTGGAAGAGCTGAAAGCGGTGTTCGATCCGCGCGGCGGCCAGTGGATGAATGGCCGCTATGTACCGTCATTGCTCGCGGCCATCGGCGACGTGATCGAAAAGCATATGATCGACACGGGGTTTCTCGCGCAGGAACGAGCCGCGCGTCAGCGCAGCGAAAGCAAGATCGTGAACCTCAAGAACGCCGCTGGCGGGCGTGACCGGCGCTTCAGGGCCTGCCCGAAGTGCGGCACGTACTCGCTTCTGAGACAGGAAGACTGCGATACCTGCACCAGTTGCGGGTATTCCAAGTGTAGCTAGGCAACCCAAACTCGGGTTATCCACAGCTTGCCCCCTAAGTTATCCACAATCGAGACGCTAAGCCTCTGAAATCACGCAACATTACTGTTCTATGACACCGTCATAAAACTGCTGCGTAACACCTCGGACTTTGAGAGAGTTTCTGCGCGCGTTGCCGACGATGTCCGTTGAAACGGGCGGTTCAGGAACACCGCGCATGAGTCTCGGGGATGGCCATTCGCGCGCATACGCACATCGGAGAGACGAAGACATCTCGCGCAGCTTCGGGCGACGCCGCGCGTGCGCGCAAAGCAGCCGGGAAAAAGCGCTTTACGCAGCCTAAGCACACGCCACGGTGGAGCAAGGCCGCTCCCATCACCTTCAAGACAAGATCGACACTCGACGATGCGATCGCCGCCGTCATCGCGGGCTGCCGCGACCATTGGCAACTCAATTTGCCCGCCGCGCTGGATGGCCGCAACGCCGAAGGCGTGCATCAGGTGCGCGTAGGCCTGCGCCGTTTCCGCTCGGCGCTCTCGCTGTTCAAGGCTTTCATGCCGGAAAATCAACGCGACTGGCTGAACACGGAAGGGAAGTGGCTTGCAAACCAACTGGGCGCGGTTCGCGATCTCGATGTACTTCTCGCGGACCTTGAGAAGCGCAGCCGCAAGAACGATGAGTCGGCAGCCGCACTGGGCAACGCCGTGCGCAGCGCCCGTACGCATGCGCGTACCAGCGCGATGAACGCGTTGCGCGGCCCTCGCATGCGGCGCTTCGCGGCACGCGTGGAGACTTGGCTCAGCGGCCATGGCTGGTACGTGGATGACGCAGAAATCCCCGACGTCGGCGCCTTTGCCCGCGAAGCGCTGAACAAGCGCATGAAGAAAATCCAGGCCGTCGCGGCGCGCGCCGACAAGCTCACGGTGCCGGAGCGCCATGAATTACGCATCGCGGTGAAGAAACTGCGCTATAGCCTCGAATTCCTGATGCCGGTGTTGTCCGAAAAGCGCGCGCAGCGGGCCAATGCCGTCCTCAAGCGGGTTCAAGACAGCTTGGGGCATCTCAACGACCTCGATGTCGCCGAACGCACGCTGGCCTTGGTGGCCGCGCGCGCGACGCCCGCGGAACGGCGCCTGATGAAGAAAGCCGGCGACGCCTTGAAATCGGCGCACCGCAAAGCCGCCGCCAAGGCAGAACCGGAAACCGAACGCCTGTGCCACAAATTGGTGAAGCTGCCGGCGTTTTGAGGGATATACCTCCCTGAAACGAAACCGGAGGCGCGGCATGACCACACACGATCGCACCACTTTGTTGCGGGCGCAATTCAAGGACCTGCACAGGTCCGGGTGTTTTGTCATCCCCAATCCTTGGGACCTTGGAAGCGCGCGCTATCTGGCAAGCTTGGGCTTCAAAGCGCTGGCGACGACGAGTTCAGGCTTCGCCTGGACCATCGCGCACGCCGACAACCAGGCCGGCGTCGATGACGTCCTTGCTCATCTTCAAAAACTCACAGCCGCCGTCGATCTTCCGGTGAACGCCGATTTCGAGGATGGATTCTCGACCGACACCGCAGGCGTCGAAGCCAATGTCGCTCGCGCCTGCGCGGCCGGTATCGCAGGCCTCTCGATTGAAGATTCCACACCGCGCGCGGACCAACCTTTGCGCAGCCTCGCCGACAGCGTTGCCCGCATCCGCGCCGCGCGCCGCGCCATCGATGCCGCCGGCGGCGACGTCATATTGGTGGGACGCGCGGAAAACTTCATCGCCGGACGGCCCGATCTCGACGACACGGTCGCCCGCCTTTGCGCGTATGCCGACGCCGGAGCCGATTGTCTGTACGCGCCGGGCCTCACGACGGACGACCAAGTTGCCGCCGTGGTGCGAGCGGTGGCGCCAAAACCCGTGAACGTGCTGGTCGGACAGGCGGGTTTCACCGTGGAACGTCTCGCCGCGCTCGGCGTGCGCCGCATTAGCGTCGGCGGCGCGCTGGCGCGCAGCGCCTGGGGCGCCTTCATGGCCGCCGCGCGTGAAATCGCCGACCACGGGACGTTCGGGTGTTTCGCGCATGCAGCCAGCGGACGCGACATCAATGCGTTGATGGCGCGCCCGGACTAGGCGGCCAGCTTCATCATCATTTGCTCAAGCTCCGGCGCGACTTTGTACATGTGCCGGTATTGGAGCACTTGTTTGGCGATCAGTTTCAGCCGCTGTTCAAACGGCATGAGCTGCGCCGGTTTCAGGAGCGGTGGATTCATCGGCGGGACGTCGGCGCGCTGAAACTCGACCGCCATGCTGACCCGGGACTCCCGGGCGAGCGGCGAGCTTTTGCTGCCCCAATGCAAGACGGCCTGATTCCAGGCGAGCACGTCACCCGGCTTGGCAGGCAGCGCACGGATGCTGGGGAGATCGAAGCGCCATTCACCTTCGCGGTTCGTCCCGTACGTGGGATCGTGACGCGCCGGCACCACATACATGCAGCTTGTCAGCGGCGTCGCGTCGGTCAGCGGAATCCAGACGGTGATGGAATTCGGCGTCCCGTCGGGTCGCAGCGTCGCGCCGCCCTTGTCCCGATGGGGTGTCCAACCCGAATCGCCTTTCTGCGGATCGACGTTCCAGACCCAGAAATCCGGCAGCATGGCGTAACCGCCCAAAATCTCGCGGAACAGAGAATCGAGCTGGCAGAAGGGAAGCCAGAATTCGTCGTAAAGGAACGCGAAGACCGGCGACAAGCCGTCGCTAGAGAATTTGCGCACCGTCTCGGCCATGAGCGCAAGGTCGACATCGAAGAGCACGTCCGATTGCTGGAAATAGCCGTCGAGAAGGAGCTGCTCGCGGATGGCGATGATGCGCGCCGGGTCGAGGGCGATCGGAGGCGCGGCGCGCAGCAGGGCCTCCTCTTCGATGTGCAGACGCGGCGCCAGGGCGGCCCAGGTTTCACGCTTGGTAATGGTTTCGAGAGACAGGACAGCCATTTGAATGTCGGAAAGAGGGGCATGGAAAAGGCGTCTTTCAGCTTCTCACGCCCGACCAAAAATGCAATGCAGATGGTATCCAAGCAGGGAGCGGGAAGGCTTTCAGATGCCGAGCGACGCCAGCGACGACGATATCCTGCGTGGCCTGAACAAGTTGATCGCGGGCAACTACGATCTCGTCCCCTACGATGAGCCGGCGAGCCCCGGCCTGGACCCCGAACACGTCTTCGCGCTGGCCGCCCGGTACGGTGCGAAACGCGAGGCGCACAACATCGACGTCCTGGATCTTGGATGCGGAACCGGCGCGCAACTTGAACGCGTCGCGGGGCTCACGACCGGGAAGATCGTCGGCACGGATTTGTCGCAGACGGCTTATGTGAAAGCCGTGGCGCGCACCGCGCGTTTCGGATCGCGCTGCCGTTTCATGTGCGCGGACTTCCTGGACCTCGACGCCAATGACCTCGGCAAATTCGATCTCATCTATCATGTTGGCGTGCTCTATGTGACCCCGCCGCCGGTGCAGCGGTATCTTCTGAACCTTATCGCCGATTGCCTGAAGCCGGGCGGCCTTGCCGTCATCAGCTATTATTCCGGGACGGTGCCGCTGCTGATGGCCGGACTGCACAAGGTCCTGCGCGCGAGCGCCGAAAACGCGGAAGCGCCCGCGGAACAGGTGCGCACCGCACGCGCGCAAATCCGCGTCATCGCGAACACCATCGCACGGCAAGCCGGCGATCATCGTTTGATGGCCGGCGTGCTGCAGCAGGTTTCCGGCACGCCCGATACGATCTTCTTCCACGAGATGCTGAACCAGAGCTTTGCGACGCTGACGACGTCGGCGCTGGAACTAGCGCTGGGCGCGCGCGGGGTGCATTTCCTCAACTGGATACAGCCCGCGCCCTTTGAACCCGACGCCTCGCCGAAGGCGCGCGCCATGATGGCCGACGCCTACGCATTCGCGGGCGGCGGTTATTTCTACGGCGTCTTCCAAAAAACCGAATAGTCGCCGCCTTCCTATCGGGTTGCGCGCGATCTCCTCGAAAAACCGGGCGCCACTTTTTCGGATCGCGCGCCGGCGGTTATTTCTACGGCGTCTTCCAATGGGCCCTTAAGCGACCGGTACCGGCGTCATCGGCGTCGACAGTTCGAGCGGCAACGCGGTCGAGTATTTGATCTCTTCCATCACGAAGGTCGAGCTGACGTCGCTCAAGGCGACGCGCTTGATCAGGCGCTTATAGAACGAATCATAGGCGTCCATGTCTTTCACCACGACGCGCAGCAGATAGTCGATATCGCCGGCCATGCGCCAGATGGCGGTGATTTCGGGCATCTCCTTCACCGCACGGGCGAACTTCTGCAGCCACACGTCGTCGTGCTGGCTGGTGCGGATGATGACGAACACCGTCAGTCCAAGATTGAGCCGCTTCGCGTCGAGCAGCGCGACACGCGCCTTGATGATGCCGGCCTGCTCCATCTTTTGAATGCGTTTCCAGCACGGCGTCTGCGACAGCCCGACCTTTTGGGCGATCTCGGCGATGGAAAGCCCGGCGTTGTTCTGCAAAAGGGCCAGGATTTTGCGGTCGATGGGATCGAGCATGGCGACTCCTTAGGGCTTCCGGCACCCGCCTCCGGTGTGCATAGCACCATCGGCGAAAGACGATGGTGCTGTTGGTAAGGGGAATATTCATCTCTTTTTGAGAGAATTGTCTAGGCTAGGAAGATATTTCTTTCCCTCTTTCCGGGTTTTCTGCTATCGGGCATGGGACTCGAAATTTACCCGACGACTCCCTATGTGGAGCGGCCCGGGGCTGGATGTGGTGGAGTTCGTGATGGCCGGCGGCCTTGTTTCCATGCTGCGCTCGATCAAAGCGCGCGATCCTGCGGCGCGTTCGTTATTCGAAATCGCGCTGCTGTACCCTGGCCTCCGTGCCATGGCTTTCTATCGCGTCGCGCACGCCCTGTGGGGCTTGCGCCTGTCGTTCCTGGCGCGTCTCGTCTCGGAGATTGGCCGCTGGCTGTCGGGAATCGAGATCCATCCCGGCGCCGTGATCGGCAAGCGATTCTTCATCGACCATGGCACCGGCGTGGTTATCGGCGAGACCGCGATCATCGGCGACGATGTGACCATGTACCACGGCGTGACCCTGGGCGGCGTTTCGACCGCACAGACGGGCCTGCGCCGTCACCCTATCATCGAAGACAAAGTGATCATCGGCGCGGGCGCGCAGGTGCTGGGACCCATCACCGTCGGCCACGGCGCGCGCGTGGGCGCCAACGCGGTCGCCGTGCGCAATGTACCGCCGGGCGTCACCGTCGTCGGAATCCCCGCGCAAGAAGCCCTGCCGCGCGGCGCCGTGCAGGTCGACAACTTTGTGCCGTACGGTTCATGCGACGACAAGGCCGATCCGACGTCGCGCGCGATCGGGGCCTTACTGAACGAAGTCGAAGCCTTGCGCCGCCGCATCACGCAGGTGGAAAGCGAATTCCGCGAACCGTCCACCGCGAATTCATGGCAGTCCAACGAGCCACGCCTGAAGAAGGTGCACGACGCGTCGGATTTGAGCGGCTGAAGCGGGACATGTCCTCCCCCTTCAGGTGAGGGGGGAAAGAAAGGCGACGCTCGGTTAAGCGTCGAGCGGCTTTTCCACCTTCACGACCACCAACGTGCGCTCCTGCCCCCAAGGCATGGCATAGGTAATGCGCTGGCCTTCCGTGAGGCCAATGAGCGCCGCGCCCACGGGCGTGAGCACCGAGACGCGCCCTTCCGTGATATCGGCTTCGTGCGGCATCACCAATGTAATCACCACCGGCGACGGACGCGCGAGGTCGTGATAGCGCACGCGGGCGCCGAGCCGCACGACAGGTTGCGTTGTCGCGGACACGATCTCGGCGCGGTCCAGTTCATGTTCGAGATAGCGTCTGACGGGTGTATCGCCCGAAAGGTCGGCGAGTTTCGAGAGTTTCTCGAAATCGCCGGCGAGAACGGTCAAAGGGGGCTCGTAAGATGCGAGCATGAAAAATCCTCCAAAAAAGGGATGAGCCGGCGCGCTTCAGCGCCGGATTTTATTGTCTGGGGTTGGGAAGAGAGCGCCTAAGAAGCGGCGCTTTGTGATGCGCGCCAACCGGCGCGCGCGCAGCTTCTTAGGCCTCGCCGCCTACGATGAGGCGACCGGCGATACCGTGGCTAAGAAAATGCGTACGGGTGTTCATGCCATAAACATGGGCCCTCCCGGCCGAAAGTCAACCCCATGCGCTTGCGGACGACGCCGCGCCTCGGGATATACTGGCTCCCCACTTCGCCGCCCCACGACAGGACCTCCCATGGATACGCTTACGCAAGCAGCGGTGTTTTTCGGCGCGGCGGTCCTCGTCGTCCCGATTTTTCGCCGTTTAGGCCTAGGAGCGGTGCTCGGTTATCTCGCGGCCGGGGCCGTCATCGGTCCCTTCGGCCTGTCGTTGATCGCCGACGTCGAAGCCGCCGCGCACCTGGCGGAATTCGGCGTGGTCCTGCTGCTCTTCATCATCGGGCTCGAGCTGAATCCCACCCGCCTGTGGACCATGCGCAGCCTTGTTTTCGGTCTGGGCAGTGCGCAGGTGTTCGTGACCGGCGCGCTGCTGGCCGTCGCGGGCGTGTATTTCGGCCTGGGCACCGGCGCAGCGATTGTCACCGGCGTCGCGCTCGCCTTTTCCTCCACCGCCTTCGTCCTGCAGACATTGGCGGAGCGCGGCGAGTTGAAGGACCGTCACGGACGCGCGGCTTTCGCGGTACTCTTATTCCAGGATATCGCCGCAATTCCACTTCTGGCAGCCGTGCCGTTCTTGGCGCCCGATCAGATCGAGCGCGACACCGCGTCACTGTTGCTCGGCGCCGCGCGCGTCGCGGCTGTGCTGACCGCGGTCGTCATCGGAGGTCACTTCCTCCTCCGTCCGATCCTGCGCATTGTCGCGAACACACGTATCCCGGAATTGTTCACGGCCACCGCGCTGCTCATCGTCAGCGGCACGGCGCTTCTGATGAATTCGGTCGGCATCTCGATGGCGCTGGGCGCGTTTCTGGCGGGCGTCCTACTCGCCAACACCGAGTACCGGCATCAGCTGGAAGCCGACATCGAGCCGTTCAAGGGCCTTCTGCTCGGCCTCTTCTTCATGTCGGTGGGCATGGGTCTCAATCTCGGCCTGATGAGGGAGAATGCGCGGGATGTGGCGCTGCTGGTCGCGGGCCTCATGATCGTCAAAGGCGCCGTTCTATTCGCCGTTGGGCGGATCTGGGACCTCAATAAAAAAGCCGCCGGCGACTTTGCGCTGGCCCTTCCTCAAGGCGGCGAATTCGCTTTTGTCATCTTCACGGCGGCGATTGGCGCCGGCTTGATGGCGCGGGACGTGCATGACCTTCTGGTCCTCGTGGTCAGCCTTTCCATCGCGGCCACGCCGCTGGCGCGCATCGGTTATGACTGGCTGACACGCGGCCTGGTTCCGCCGGCCGATCCAGGCTACGACGTCGCGCCGATCACGGATCATCCGGTGATCATCGCGGGATTCGGACGTTTCGGACAAATCACCGGACGTATCCTGGCCGCCAAGCGCATCCCCTTCATCGCGCTCGATGCCAGCGCCGAACAGGTGGACTTCGTGAAGCGCTTCGGCGCCGAGATCTATTACGGCGATGCTTCGCGCCTCGAACTCCTGCGCGCCGCGCGAGCCGAGAGCGCCCAAATTCTTGTCTTGGCGATCGACGATGTGGAAGCATCGCTGCGCACCGCCGAGACCGTGGCGCGCCATTTCCCTCACCTGCAGATTTACGCGCGTTCACGCAACCGCCAGCACACGCATCGCCTCATGGACCTCGGCGTGCGCGTCCTGCGGCGCGAAACCTTCCTGTCGGCCTTGGATCTCACGAAGGAAGTGTTGCGCGGACTCGGCGTCAGCGCGAAAGAGGCCGAGCGCACCGTGAAGACGTTCCAGGAATATGACGAGCGTCGGTTGGCCGAGCATCACACGCATTATAACGATGAGGAAAAGATGCGCGGCCTAGCCAAGAGCGCCGCCAAGGAACTGGAAGAGATGTTCATGCGCGATGCGATCGAACAGGCGGCCGACGAGGCTAAACCCAGTCGCACGCGCGCGGCCTAGAGCGCGTTCCGGCGAAGTGGAAGCCGGTTCGCCGTAGAACGCGCGACCAAATAAGAATCTAGGGCGTGTTGGCGATTCGACATGACTTCAACACGCCCTAGGCGACCTCGCCCGGTGGCTCTTGAGCCTCCGGCGAATTCACGTTGGCGCGGCCCCACCACGCCAGAGGCACGCCCAAGGCGCCACCCAGTTTCTCGGCCGCGTCCGGCGCGGCGATATCCAATTCAAGAAAGTTGGAATCTTTGAAGAGGACGCGCACAGCCTCGTAGTGTCCTTCGATCCAACGTATCAAGTGCGTTGTTCTGATTCCGTAGCCCCGAGGCAATCCCGGGATATCGCATGCCGCGAGCCGGTTTTGCAGGTCGCCCCATCTTGAGATGGACGACGCTACCGAAGCGGGATCACGCCAATTCAGAAGGAAAAGGCAGTCCGGATGCGCTTGCCGGATCCAGGCAAGGATACTGAAATCGAGGTTCGGCCATAAATTTATGCCCTCTTCGGGCAAACATACATCGGCTTGCGTAATCGCATCATACGCCTCAAGCGATGCAAAGGGCGGGCGCCCGCGATAGAAGTTGTCGTAAATAATCTCGCCAACGAAACCTTCGGCGCATTTCCAGTGCGCCGACCTTAGACCAGAACACTGTAAAGCTTCGTGAATCGTTGACGTACCGGACTTTGGGAATCCCACGAGAAATAATTTCATATCGCTTCGCGCGCCAGATACTCCGTTCAGCGCGATTGCGCCGGGCCGTTAGGGTAGCTGGTGGACTCGATTTCGATAGTCGGGATACCCTTAGTGGGGCGCTTCTCCACGCATCGCCTCGTCCGCGATCCGGGCGTCCAACGGCCTCCGCCGGGTCCTGGTACGGGTGATGGACTGCTGATAAGAACGCCGCACCGATTTTTGTTACAAATTTCATGTCGCGTCCTCCTCCCCTGCACAACGAGTTGCCATGACCGAGCCTCTGAATTACAGCGACGACTTTCTGCGTTCGATTCTGAAAGACGTGCGCACGATCGCCATGGTCGGCGCCTCATCGCACTGGAACCGTCCCAGCTACTTCGTCGCGAAGTATTTGAAGGCCAAGGGCTACCGCGTCATCCCGGTCAATCCGCAGACGGCCGGCCAGGATCTGCTCGGCGAAAAGGTCTACGCCTCGCTGAAGGATATCCCGGACAAGGTCGACATGGTGGATGTCTTCCGCGCGTCTGAATACACACCGGGCATCGTCGACGAGGCGATTGCGATTGGAGCCAAGGTGGTGTGGATGCAGCTTGGCGTGCGCAATGACGCGGCGGCCAAGGCGGGCGAAGCAGCGGGCCTGAGCGTTATCATGAACCGCTGCCCCAAGATCGAATTCAGCCGCCTTGCGGGCGAACTCTCATGGAGCGGGGTGAACTCGCGCCTGATCTCGAACCGCGCACCGGCCGCGCCTACAGCCGGCGCCGTGCGCGGCGCGCCGCGTCCCGTGGCGGCCGGCGACTACGGCTTCGAAACCCGCGCGGTGCATTCGGGCGCCATGCCGGACCCGGTCACGGGCGCGCGCATCACGCCGATCTATCAGACCGCCTCCTACGTGTTCAAAGACGTCGACCATGCCGCGTCGCTCTTCAATCTGCACGACTTTGGCTATCTCTATACGCGCGTATCCAACCCGACCGTGTCGGTGCTGGAAGAGCGGCTGGCGAGCCTCGAGGGCGGACGCGCCGCGGTGGCGACCGCCTCGGGCCACGCCGCACAGTTCATCACGTTCTTCACGCTGCTTTCGCCCGGCGACGAATTTGTCGCTTCCCGCAATCTCTATGGCGGCTCGCTCACCCAATTCGGGCTTTCGTTCAAGAAGTTGGGCTGGACCTGTCACTTCGTCGATCCGAACGATCCGGAAAATTTCCGCAAGGCGATAACGCCCAAGTGCAAGGCGATCTTCATCGAGAGCCTGGCGAACCCGGGCGGCATTGTCTTGGATATCGAAGCGATCGCGAACATCGCGCATGACGCGGGTATTCCACTGATCGTCGATAACACCCTCGCGACCCCGTACCTGTGCCAGCCGTTCTCCTTCGGCGCCGATATCGTGCTTCACTCGACGACCAAATTCCTGTCGGGACACGGTAATGCGCTGGGCGGCATGCTGATCGAGTCCGGGCGGTTCGATTGGGCGCAGGGCAACAAGTTCCCGTCGCTGACCGATCCGGAGCCGGCCTATCACGGCCTGAAGTTCTACGAGAACTTCGGCGACTTCGCCTTCACGACCAAGGCGCGCGCGGTGGCCTTACGCGATTTCGGTCCGGCGCAGGCGCCCATGAACGCCTTCCTGACCATCATGGGCATCGAGACCCTGGCGCTGCGCATGGAGCGCCATGTGAAGAACGCGCAAGTCGTGGCGGAATTCCTGGAAAAACATCCGAAAGTCGCCTGGGTGTCTTATGCGGGTCTTCCCAGCAACAAGTACTACGCGTTGGGGCAGAAGTATCTGCGCCGGGGCGCCGGCGGCGTCATGACATTTGGCCTCAAGGGCGGGTTCGACGCCGGTTCAAAGCTTGTGGAATCCGTGCGCTTATTCTCCCACCTCGCCAACATCGGCGACACGCGTAGTCTGATCCTTCATCCGGCGTCGACCACGCACCGTCAGTTGACCGCCGAACAGCAAATCGCCGCCGGCGCGGGTCCGGACGTGGTCCGCCTGTCGGTGGGGATTGAAAGCGCCGACGATCTCGTGAGCGATTTGGATCAGGCCCTGGCGCTGGTCGGCTAACCGCGCCGCGCGCCGAGGGCGGCGCGCACAGCTTCCGCGAGCTGGGCAAGGGTCAGGGGTTTCTGCAGCACCCGATAGTCGGCCCAGGCGCCGCCGAGCCCCTCGCGGCCATAGCCGGTGATGAAGAGGATCGGCACGCCGTCCCGCGCCAACGTCTCGGCCAAGGGAAAGATCGCCTGGCCACCGAGATTGACGTCGAGCACCGCGAGCCCTGGTTTCTTCTCGGCGGCGAGCTTGAAGCCACCGTCGAGGCGGCTCGCGTGCCGCACCGCGCCCGCGCCGAGTTCGAACAACATATCCTCGATCAGGAACGATACGAGGCTTTCATCCTCGACCAGGAGGACATCGACGCCGTGCAGCTCCGCCAACAACGTACCGGTCATATGCGCGCGTAATCCTTGGGGGGCCTAGAGCGGAATTTCAATGGTGCAGGTAAAGCCTTCCGGCGGATAAGCCGCGGCGTAGGTTCCTTTGAGCTCAGCGCTCACCGCGCGCTCGATGAAGCGCGTACCGTAACCCAGCTTCTCCGGCGGCCGGGCGACGGGACCTCCGCTTTCGCGCCATTCAAGACGCAGGCGGTCCTGCGTGATAAGCAGCCAATCCACACGAAGATGCCCCCCTCCGGCGGACAGCGCGCCGTATTTCACGGCATTGGTGGCGAGTTCGTTCAGCACCATCGCCACGGGGATCGCCACCCGCGGCGCGAGAACCACTTCAGGGCCTTCCAGATGCAGCCGCTCACGCATCGCATACGGCTCGATCACGGATCTTGCGATATCGGCGAGGACCGCGCTTTCCCATTTCTGGTTGCTGAGGATGTTGTGAGCGCTGGACAACGCAAGCAACCGGGATTCGGCGGCCGTGCGGTAGGCGGCATTTTCCGGAATATCCGGGAGACCGCGCGCGACGATTCCTTGAACGGCGCTGAGCGTGTTTTTCACGCGGTGATTCAGCTCGTTCATCAGCAGGGAGCGATGCCCTTCGGCACGCACAAGCTTGGTCGCGAGATTGCTGGCGAAGACGAGCCCCACGAGCAGCATCGTCGCACCAATCGCGACCGTCAGCACGAGGGTATCGCGCGCCGGCCGGTCGAGGCTCGCCTGAGGGATACCGATCACCAGCACCCAGCCGGTTTCCTCGGACCGGGTAAAGGCGGCGAGGATCGGTTCGCCTTCCAGCGAGGTGGCGGGCACGAGACCGTTG